>Ga0308159_1001756_pt1 | contig 28637 bp, 28 predicted proteins | sample PhyCR1_FD_201040 | JGI IMG/M metagenome (GOLD analysis project Ga0308159, IMG submission 201040) | Phyllosphere microbial communities from UC Gill Tract Community Farm, Albany, California, United States - DLSLC.R1 | ecosystem: Host-associated > Plants > Phyllosphere > Unclassified | place: USA...
ACCCACGATACGGTTGCCCGTATGCCGCATTTCGAGTGCGGTGCTTTCGACCACTCAGCCACCTCTCCGCTTTGCTGGTCGGCGCATTTGATGCGCGGCTGTCTCATAGCGGCGAAAAATCGGGCTGCGGACGTTAGACACTCCCGAGCTGAAGTCAGCGGGAGTGGCAGTTGCGTGCCTGCTGCGTGCCAGGCCTAATAGCGGTCGTTCAGTTCCGTGACCGCTTTGTGCGCGCCGCTGATAAACGTATTGTAAAGCTCAACGGTCAGCCATTCGTCTTTGGAGTTGATGAGACGAATGAAGCGCTTGTATTGAGAATGAAGCTCTTGGATGAGGCCCGCTGTATCGTGCGAAATTGGATGACTGCGGCGTCGATCTGCCAAAGCCCAGGCGACGCTTCCAATTTGCCTCTTGTCAACGGCTACTCTGTTGCCAGATCGTTCGCGAAGCGCGTCTATCAACTGACTCCATTCTTCCTTAATTGAGGCGATCATCTCCTCGGACGTTAGGACCGGTGCGTCGATATCTACGTTGAACTGTTCTAGATTTCCGTCGGGTTGATCGATGGTGCTAGCCAGATGCTCCTGCGTTTCGACCATCTTTTCGCGATCAATTTGCGCCACCGTGTCACTAATCATGAGCGTCTTCTCGCTCAAGTCATTCAGCTGAGAAGCAATGCCGAGCGTTGTTGATGCTAACTGGCTAACGCGAGCCTCAACCTCGGCAGATGCTTTTGACATCGTCTCGGACATCTGTTGGCTTTGAGTGGTGAAGGTGTCCACCGAGGAGCGCATTTGCAGAGCAGTTTTCTCAAGTTGTGGCATCGCGACCGTGAAGTCGCTCAAGGCTTTCCCGAACCGGTCGGCGAATCTCATCAGATACCCGCCCGGACCGAGCAATATCAGGCCGACTAGCGTGACGATGGGCCATGCCGAAATCTCCAGCACTCTGATCAACTGTTCCATGACTTCGCCCGATCCATAAGCTAATTGACATCAGCGGCTTGGATGCTGCTGCGGCAACACTGATAGATCACGGCTGTTGCCGATTTCTTAAGCTCGGCTATGAAAGCTTGCACGCGTTAGTAGGAAGAAATTTTTATGCTCACCGGTGAAATCCGCTCAAAAGTTGATCAGGTCTGGAATGCGTTCTGGGCGGGCGGGATTGCCAATCCGCTGGAGGTGATCGAGCAGATCACTTACCTCTTGTTCATCCGTGGGCTCGATGACATCCAGACGCGCGAGGAAAGCAAGGCGACCATGCTCGGCCAACCGATCGAGCGGCGGGTGTTTCCGGAAGGTGACGATGCCCGCGGCATGGCTTATGAGCGGCTGCGCTGGTCGCGCTTTCGTCATGAAGACCCGGCCATGATGTATACCATCCTCGATCAGCACGTCTTTCCCTTCCTGCGCGAGATGGGCGAGGCCGGCTCGTCTCATGCCGAGCACATGAAGGGCGCGCGCTTCACCATCCCGACGCCGGGCCTCTTGGCCAAGGTGGTCGACATGTTGGCGGAAATCCCGCTGGACGACCGCGATACCAAGGGCGATCTCTACGAATACATGCTGGGCAAGATCGCCTCGGCCGGCCAGAACGGCCAGTTCCGCACGCCGCGCCACATCATCAAGCTGATGGTCGAGCTGATGGCGCCGAGCCCGAAGGACGTGATCTGCGATCCGGCCAGCGGCACCTGCGGCTTTCTGGTCGCGGCAGGCGAGTATGTGCGCGAGCACCACAAGGGTTTGTTCCGCGACGCCGAATTGAACAAGCATTTCCACCAGTCCATGTTCCACGGCTATGATTTCGACAATACTATGCTGCGCATTGGCTCGATGAACATGCAACTGCATGGCGTCGAGGGCGCCGATATTCGCTACCGCGACTCACTGAGCAACGGCCATGCCGACGATGCCGACAAATATTCGCTTATTCTCGCCAATCCGCCCTTTGCCGGCTCGCTGGACTACGAGACGACGGCCGCAGACCTGCTGTCGATCGTCAAGACCAAGAAGACCGAGCTTCTGTTCATGGCGCTGTTCCTCAAGCTGCTGAAACCCGGCGGGCGGGCTGCGGTGATCGTGCCCGACGGCGTGCTGTTCGGCTCGTCCACGGCGCATAAGGCGATCCGCAAAATGCTGGTGGAGGATCACCGGCTCGATGCGATCGTCAAGCTGCCGTCCGGCGTGTTCAAGCCCTATGCCGGCGTCTCGACCGCCATCGTTTTCTTCACCAAGACCAATTCCGGCGGCACCGACCATGTCTGGTTTTATGACGTGCAGGCCGATGGCATGAGCCTGGACGACAAACGCCAGATGCTGGTGCCGGAAGAAAAATTCGGCCCGGTGCCGGAGGTTCCCCTGAGCGCCGAGGATCATGCGAAAAACAACCTGCCCGACGTGCTGGCCCGCTGGAACAGCCGCACCGGCAGCGAGCGCGACAACCCGCGCACCGGCCAGAGCTTTTGCGTGTCGCGCGAGGATATCGCAGCCGCCGATTACGACCTGTCGCTCAACCGTTTTCGCGAGGTGGCCCACGAAGCGACCGACCACCGCCCGCCGAAGGAGATCATTGCCGAACTTTTGGCACTGGAGGATGAGATTGCGACGGGGTTGAGGGAGTTGGAGGGGATGCTGTGAGAGTGCGCATGGCTCGGCTGGGCGACGTCTGCGCAAGAATCTCGGATGGCACTCATCAAGCTCCGAATTGGGCTGCGAGCGGAGTTCCATTCCTTTTCGTTTCCAATATCAGGAACGGCACTATCTCCTTTGAAACAAGCAAATTTGTCTCAAGAGTTGAGTATGAAAAGCTGACAAAAAATTGCCCCATAGAAGCCGGCGACGTGCTTTATACGGCCGTGGGGTCTTATGGTAATTCTGCGGTCGTGCCGAGTGGCAAGACCTTTGTTTTTCAGAGGCACATTGCCCACCTGAAACCGCGTCATGACTTGATCGACGCGACTTATTTATCCCAAATGCTGGAGACCCCGCCGGTCAGGCGACAGGCTGACAAGCTGGCAAGGGGCGTCGCTCAAAAGACGGTGACGCTGTCATCACTACGAGATTTCGAAATCCCCCTCCCGCCGCTCGACGAGCAGAAGCGTATTGCGGCGATCCTGGACAAGGCCGATCAGCTCAGGCAGAAGCGCCGCCAGGCCATCGCCCTGCTCGACAGCCTCACCCAGTCGATCTTTCTGGAGATGTTCGGGGATCCGGTGAGCAACCCGAAGGGGTGGCCGACAGTATCAGTTGATGATTTATGCGCTTTAGTCGTGGATTGCGTAAATCGCACGGCGCCATTGGCGGAACATCCGACCGCGTTCAAAATGATACGAACAACAAATGTCAAAAATGGGAATCTTTTGCTATCGGAGGTTCGCTACGTTGAAGCAGAAGTCTTTCAACGTTGGAATAGACGAGCGACACCTGAAATCGGTGACGTTCTTCTCACGCGTGAAGCTCCAGTGGGCGAAGTTGGCATTCTCGAAACGCCTGGTAATTTTTTCTTGGGTCAGAGACTGATGCTTTACCGTCCCGATTTGAGAAGAATGACGTCTGAATTTTTAGCGACTTCTTTCAGGTCAGCATTTCTGCTCGAACAGTTCCGGCAGAGCTCGTCGGGGTCAACTGTCAAACATCTGCCACTGCCAGCGTGCAGGTCATTTGTATTCAGGGTGCCCCCGATTGAACTTCAACAGAAATTCTCGAAACGAGTGTTATCTTTAAAGAACACGTTATCCTCACAGGTTATTATGAGCTCGCAACTAGGCAACCTCTTCGCCTCCCTCCAACACCGCGCCTTCTCCGGTCAACTCTGAGGCACCATGTCCAACTTCGCCTTCCTCGCTGCTGAATTTCCCGAGATCTTCGACAGCGCAAGGCAGGCGGAAAGCTATGCGGCGGGCGATCCGCGGGCATCCGCCTTCTATGCCCGGCGCACGGTGGAGCTGGCGGTGCAATGGGCCTACAAGCACGATGGCAGCCTGCACTTTCCCTACGACGACAAGATTTCCGCGCTGATCCATGAGCCGAGTTTTATCGAGCGCGCCGGACAGGCTGTCTTCACCAAGGCCAAGCTGATCATCCGCATCGGCAACCAGGCGGTGCATGAAAGCCGGCAGATCCCCGACCGGCAGGCCGGCGACGCGGTGCGCGAGCTGTTTCACCTGTGTTTCTGGCTGGCGCGCACCTATGGCCGCAACCCGCCTGCCGACGGCTTGAGCTTCGACCCCGCCTTTCTCACCCGCAAGACAGATGTGGTGAAGAAGGCCTTTGTCGAGCTGACCCGGATGAAGGCGGAGAGCGAAGCGCGCGACAAGGCCTTTGCTGACCTGTTGCGCGACAAGGCCGAGCGCGATGCGGAGCTGCAAGCCCTGCGCGACGAGATAGCCCGTGTGCGGCGGCAAAACGAGGCGCGGCCGGACACCCATAACTATTCGGAAGCGCAGACCCGCGACCTCTATATCGACCTGCTGCTGAAGGAGGCCGGCTGGCCGCTGAGCGACGCCCGCGACCGGGAATTTCCCATCCCCGGCATGCCCAACGTCAGTAGCGAGGGTTTTGCCGATTACGTGCTGTGGGGCGATGACGGCAAGCCCTTAGCGGTGATCGAGGCTAAGCGCACCAGGCGCGATGCCATCGCCGGCCAGCAGCAGGCCAAGCTTTATGCCGACGGGCTGGAGCGGCAATTCGGCCAGCGCCCGGTGATCTTTTACACCAATGGTTATGACCACTGGCTGTGGGACGATTTTTCCTATCCGCCGCGCAACGTCTCCGGCTTCTACAAGAAGGACGAGCTGCAGCTGCTGATCCAGCGGCGGCAAAGCCGCCGGACCATCGCCAGCGTCCCGGTCAACACCAAGATCGCCGGCCGCTATTACCAGACCCGCGCCATCGCCCGCGTGGTCGAGAATTTCGAGACACTAAAGGCGCGCAAGGCGCTGCTGGTGATGGCGACCGGCTCGGGCAAGACACGCACGGTGATTGCGCTCGCCGACCAGCTGATGCGGGCCGGCTGGGTCAAGCGCGTGCTGTTCCTGGCCGACCGCGTGGCACTGGTGAACCAGGCCGTGCGCGCCTTCAAGGCGCATCTGCCGGATGCCTCGCCGGTCAACCTGGTCACGGAGAAGACGGCCGAGGGTCGCGTCTTTCTCTCCACCTATCCGACCATGATGAACCTGATCGAAGGACGTCAGGGTGGCGAGACGGGTGGAAAGTTGGCCGGCACCGCCCGCTTCGGCCCCGGCCATTTCGATCTGGTCATCATCGACGAGGCGCATCGCTCGGTCTATCAGCGCTATGGCGCGATCTTCGATTATTTCGACAGCCTGCTGGTGGGACTGACCGCGACGCCGAAGGACGAGATCGACCACAACACCTATGGCCTGTTCGACATGGAAGACGGTGTGCCGACCGATGCCTATTCGCTCGACAAGGCGGTGGAGGACGAATATCTCGTGCCGCCGCTGTCGGTCTCGGTGCCGCTCAAATTCGTCCGCGAGGGCATCCGCTACGACGATCTTTCCGAGACGGAAAGAGAGCAGTGGGACATGCTGGAATGGGACGAGGAGGACGGTGACCCGCCCGACAGCGTGAATGCGGAAGCCGTCAACAAATGGCTGTTCAACGCCGACACCGTCGACAAGGTTCTGGCCCATGTGATGACCGAGGGCCTGAAGGTGGCGGGAGGCGACCGGCTGGGCAAGACCATCATCTTCGCCAAGAACCAGGCCCATGCGGAGTTCATCGAACAGCGGTTCAACAAGGCCTATCCGCATCTGGCTGGGCATTTCGCCCGTGTCATCACTTTCAAGACCGACTATGCGCAGAGCCTGATCGACGATTTTTCGAAGAAGGGCTCAGGCCCCCACATCGCCATCTCCGTCGACATGCTCGACACCGGCATCGACGTGCCCGAAGTGGTCAATCTTGTTCTGTTCAAGCTAATCCGCTCGAAGACGAAATTCTGGCAGATCATCGGCCGCGGCACGCGGCTCTGCCCGGACCTGTTCGGCCCCGGCGAGGACAAGGAATTCTTCCGCGTCTTCGACTATTGCCAGAACCTCGAATTCTTCAAGCAGAACCCGAAGCCCGACGAGGGGCGCAATGCCAGGTCGCTCAGCGAACGCCTGTTTGCCGCCCGCTTCGATCTGGTGCGGGGGCTAGACGAAAAACACGCCCTGGAGCGGCCACCGGGTGTCGCCGAAGAGGACGTCGCCTACGATGCCGGACCGGACGCGGCACCGACCGAGCCAAAAATCAGGGCCGGAGCTCTCGATTTCCTGAAGACCTATGTCGGCACCATGAACCTCGACAACTTCATCGTGCGCGCCCGGCGCAAGCTGGTGGAAAAATACCAGGCGCCGGAGGCCTGGAACAACCTGTCCGACACCATGCGCGACGAACTGCTGGACGAGGTGGCGCCGCTGCCCAACCAGATGAAGAGCGAGCCGGAGGAGGCCAAGCGCTTCGATCTGCTGATGTTCAACCTTGAGCTGGCGCTGCTGAAGGGATCAAAAAGCTTCGACCGGCTGAAGAAGCAGCTGATCGAGATCGCCGCGGCGCTGGACGAGCAGACCGCCATCCCGCCGATCGCTGCGCAGCACGTGCTGATCCTCGACATTCTCTCCGACCTTTGGTGGGAGGGCATCACCGTGCCGCTACTGGAGCTTGTGCGTCTGCGATTGCGCGATCTTGTTCATCACATCGAGAAGGGCCGCAAGGCGATCATCTACACCAACTTCATCGACGAGCTGGGCCACGGCATAGAGCACAACCTGCCGGAAGTAGGCGCCGTGGACTTTGCTCGCTTCAAGAAAAAGGCCCGGCATTTCCTGCGCGAACACGAGGACCATATCGCCATCGCCAAGCTGCGTCACGGCAAGCCGCTGACGGAAACCGACATCAAGGAACTGCGGCAGATGCTGCTATTGGCCGGCATTGGTGAGCCGGCTCATATCGAAAAAGCCACCGAACTCGCCCACGGCTTCGGCCCTTTCATCCGCTCTCTGGTCGGGCTCGACCGCGCCGCCGTCGCCGAAGCCTTCAGCGGCTTTCTCTCGGATGCGAGCGTCACCGCCGACCAGATCGAATTCCTCGACATGGTGATCGAGCACCTGACCGAGAAGGGCGTCATGGACCCCGGCCTGCTCTACGAAAGCCCGTTCATCGACATGGCGCCGGAAGGCCCCCAGCAGGTCTTCGACTTCGAGAAGACGGAAAAGCTGGTCGAGGTAATCAGGGTATTGAACGAGAGCGCGTCGGGATGAGCCGAGTCACAATCAACCTCGATGAAATGGCGCTCCTTGGCATCGACGTCGGCTTTTCGAAGTCACGACCGACGACAGGCATCGCCTGGAGCAAAGGCGGACAATTCAAAGCAGCAAGGACACACTCGGACTGGGAGCGTCGAAGCCTCCACATCCCTCCGTCGACAAAGTTTTCAGTGATTGCAATCGACGGACCGCTTGTCCCTGTTGGTGCAGATGACAGCCTGGACCGCTTGTGCGAACGCCTGTTCATTCGCGGCGCATTCCAGACACGCTGCAAGCCAGGCTTGAGCAATCATGGCTATGGCAAGGATCTGCGCCGTGCAGCGTCTAAAACTGCAGAGCAGATTCTCCATCTTGCATCGTCGCACGAAGCCATCCAGAAGGCTATTCGGCCCGGAACATCAGTCATTGAAGCCTTCCCTAACGCGTTTCTCGGCGTTCTTCTGCCCGAGGCCCGCTTCGCTATGCCAGCCGCAGCCAAGCGAAAGAAGTTCGACTGGCTGTATGATCATGCCGTCGACAGTGGCGTTCTCAGTGAGGTTTTCGAGGCCCTCGATTGGAGCAATCAGGCACTGCTCGATACAATGCTAGTCGAGACGGACCACGAGAAACGAGCAGCATGGATCTGCCTGCTCACAGCGGCCTGCGCGGCGACCGGCACATCCGAGGTCGTTGGTGACGATATAGGCGGGTGGTTCTGGCTGCCGCCGATCGATTTATGGGCTCCGTGGGCTCGGGAAGCGCTCGATAGGAACAGGCTGGCCCTGGCATAGCTGTCCTTTGACTCATAGCCGCTTACAGGCTGGTTCGGCGGTCTTAGACGTTGCTTTGCAGCTTTCGACGGACTGAACGCGCCAGGAGCCTTTGCTCAATTCCACCCAGGCACGAAAATCCGCTTCAGCGGCACGAGCTGTTGGGTCTCGATGTCCAGCTTTTCGTATTGCTCAAGTAGGCTCTTCACTAGGTCGTCGAGATCCATCAGCGCGACCGGAATATTCGCTCGCTCAGCTTCATAGCGCGCTTCTCGTGTAAAACCGCCAGTGCTGACATAGAGCCCTTTATCCTGCGGGTGCCGTCCGCCAAGGAAACTGCGAACATCCGGCGCGCCCATGGCCCCCTTGCGATGCTTTACTTCGACCACAATGCGCGGCGACTCGAAGCCAAAGCCGTCTGGGGAGGCGACAATGTCCTTTCCACGATCTGGGCCCGCCTCCGATACCCGTGTCTTGTAACCGAGCGAGCGCAAGAGGCCGGCAACAAGCTCCTGCATGTCATCCCAGGCAAGTGCGCTGACCTTATCCTTGATGAACTCACGAGCGCGGCTCTCCATGGACTTGAAGAGGTCTTCTTCCGTAGCCTCAGTCGCCGCAGCGATAGCTTCAGGCTTGGCCGGCTGTCCCGAGACCATCACCTTCCGGAGCTCTGCAGCAACCTCGCTTGAGATCCGGAATAGCGTTGAAATTGCTCCCAGGCTATTGCGGCTCTCGACAGACAGGAGATCGCGACTGACTTCACCTTGCCAGCGCACGGGCCGATATTGGGCATCCTCTGGATCAACCGATGTATCGTAGCGGTAAGGTCCAACGATCTCTCCGAGCAGATAGACGCGCCGCGAGGGATTGTAGGTGACGACCATGTCGCCGACCTCGATCTCGTTGGCGAAGCGGTGCAGCTGCCCGGCAGCCATGGCGATCGACTGCGGCTTCGTCTCCGGCCAGGCCGTGGTGACAAGATCCGCAATTGCCTTTCGCGTGTTGATGCCGGAGAGATCACCGACGTCGTTCCAGCCAATGGCGACAGCTGATTTCTCTTTGAACGCCTCGAAAAGCCGCCCGTCGCGCTCAGCGCGAACCATCCATGCTTTGCTCATAACTGACCCTTCATCTCGAAGCTGAACATTGCCGAAGGAAGCGGCTACCGCAAGGTCATGATGCCGGATGATGCTCTTTGACTCACAGGCGCTCACTGGATGGCTCAGCGCCACTAACCGTTGCTTCGCAGCTCACAACATGCAAAGCGCGCCTGTGAGTCTCTCTGGCCTCTTGGCCAGCTACGCATGTGGAAGTCCAGATGGCTAAAATGCAGGTTCGAAATAACGAGTATTATGAGAAGCGCTTACAGCTAGAGCACCCAATCGTTTACGCAGATCTCCAGGCTGGGAAATATCGGACCGTAAGCGAAGCTGCGATCGCAGTGGGATTGAAGCAGGTCAGAACGCGACTTCACGAATTGAAGAACTCCTGGTCGAAAGCAACGACTTCCGAGCAGGCAGAGTTTCTGCGTTACCTGGTGGGATCCGGCGTGACCCTACCCCCTTCGCCCGTTTCCCCATCCGGGCCACTCGGAGTCGCCGTCAGTCGAAAACTTACACCAGCGTCTTCGTTCCGGATTCGGCATATCATGGCAATGCGTCAACTCAAGCCAGGCGACGTCATGTCTGAGATGGGCTTTTCCCGGCTGAATGCGTCTGTTGGCATGGCGCTGGCTCGAGGCACGCAGCTCAACCCCGATGTGGTCAAGTCACTGGAGCAGTGGTTGGCGAAGAACTCGTCTGTATGACCGGTTGTCGGAGCACCCTAGCCAAGGTTTTCGGATGGACGTTGAACTCTGCGGCAACCTCACAGAGTTCTTTGAACTGCACCTCAACCGCGTGGCGCGCCACATTCACCTGATCGGGCGTCATGGATGGACGGCGACCGATACGAGCGCCTCGTGCTCTTGCTGCTTCCATCCCGGCTTTTGTCCTCTCGCTAATGATCGATCGTTCGAACTCAGCCATTGCCCCCATGACATGGAAGAGCAACCGACCTCCTGACGACGACGTATCGATGCGTTCGTTCAGCGAACAAAAGTCGCAGCCGCGCCGCGATAGATTATTCACGGTCTGGATAAGATCGACGAGAGAACGACCCAGACGATCAAGCCGCCAGACAACTAGCATGTCTCCGGCGTCCATGTGCCGAAGCGCCTTTCGCAAACCTGGTCGACGGAAATCGGCACCGGATATACCGTGATCGCAAAATAGCTCACAACATCCGGCGGCTTGGAGCGCAGAGGTTTGTAAGTCCAGGCTCTGCTCCACCGTGGAAACCCGCGCATACCCGATCATCTTCATGGCTTACCTCTTCGATCCTAAGCCATTGACTTAAAGGAACCTTTTCGCTCTGTCGGGTTTAAAATGGCTCTGACACGGAAGTCCTTGAAATCACAAAGGGCGACCGGATCAGCGATTACAGCTTCCGTGTATCGGACAAAGGTTCCCTTTCGCTCTGCGTGACTGGACTGTTAGCAGAGCGTAAGCATGGATATTTTACTTATCTTTGGAGTGTCAGGCGTCGTATTCGGCGGAGCTTCCGCAATTCTGGCTTCGAACAAAAAGCGTGACGTCATCGGCTGGTTCGTTCTTGGCTTCGTTTTCAATCTTGTTGCACTAATTGTGATCGCGGCGCTTCCGCCAAGCGAGGCTGTCACGGATCGAAGCCGCGATGACAGCAATGGGGATCGCCATACCTCCGAAACGGATCAAGAGTTGCGGGACAGGGCCGCGGATCTCAAAGCTGCTTTGGCAGAATCTAGAGCCAAGCTCGCCAGGTGAAAGAGCCAGAGGCTTTCATTCAAAACGGATAGTTACAGTAGCGGCAACGCCGGAGGTGAGCTCAACCGTCACGACTGTTGTGTGCTTCTTTTCGCGCAACGGCGCGTATTCGTTCAACCATTCAAGCTCCGGATCGTAAGCGGTGCGTCCCGGAGCGTTTTCCATAACTTTTCGAATAAGCTCTTCACTCAACATAGGTTCTCTTCCTTCATACTAACAAGGTTGAAGCCCCAGCCGTAAGCCGGAGGCTGTTATCTGCAAATGAGAGAAGTGTCACACGTTCCTATAGTTATATTACCTTCATTAAGATAAGTAAGATCATATAGGAACGTGTGACACGATCTCAGGTGGAGGATTTCATATCCTTCTTCCTCCTCCGGTGTTCGGCTTGTCTCTCTCGGTCAAATTTTCTTTTGACGTCATCGGCTGAGATGAACTCCGGATCGCTCTTCATCCGGGCAGATGCTTTGGCGTAAATCTTCTGGCAGGGCTTGGCAAAAACACAGTTTACACAAGGCGAACGATTTTCCGCCGAGACAGGAAACAATCCGAAGCAACTTGGGAGCAGATCAGTTTGGTGCACCTGATGGACATTTTCTGGAGTCAGCCAACCATGCTTTTTGTTCGCCTCGATAGTCTGGATGTGACCGGCATAAACATCTTCGTCCATCAGCGATAGAAAGGCGTCGGGCGGCAGCAGGTGTTTCTGGAAGCTAACAAGCTCCAATGCCTGACGATGAGATCTCCCTGAACTTATAATCGTCTCCATAGTCCAGGCACGAAAAGCGATTTGGGCCGGCAACTTCCTGAAATTGTCGTTTTGAAGTTGCGCCGCATCGACTTTCATCAGCTGAGGCCAAGCACGTTCGAGGCGGAATTCTTCGAGAAGCTCCTGCCGATCGCTTTTGGCCTTATCGCTTCCCTCGATCTGGTTCAACATCGGTAGATATTTGCGTTTTCCTCTCCTCATCAAGAAGTCACCGAAAAACTCCAGATACGAGCCATATGGCATGCCCAACGCGTCGGCTTTCTGTCGAGCGGTCCATGCCTGCGTCATCAACCGACTATAGCTGTGAAGCTCCTTTCGATTGACAGGTCGCACCGGAATTCTTTTATCGTAATGCTGCTTGAAAGCTCTCTCGTAGTAGAGCTCGTATTCTCTCACGAAGAGCATGGTTGCGCGATATGGCGACATAAACCGGTAGGGAAACCACTTTTGGTCTTGAAGGTCCCGTTCTAGGAGAAGGTGTTTCGTCCGGATGCACCGATGCGCGTCGATCACATCCAGGAGACGCCCGGCGAGTCCTTTTTTTCGAATGATACTCATAGCAAATCCATAAGGGCCGAAATTGGCCAACCCATCAGAATAGCGGGAAAATCTTGCCTCTTCATAAGATTTCAAATTTTGCCCAGTTTGCATCGAGTCGAAGTCGCACGGAAAACTCTGAGCGCCCGCAACACTCATCACTGCCAGGCACAAGTTTACCCGCTGTGCTTTCGCTGTGGGTGCATAGAACAGATTGGAAATCGCCGGCGTCGCGCTCTGGCGAAAAGCTAGCTTTTTCTCCCAATACCGAACGCAAATCGTCGTCCTACCGAACGACGAAGCGCAAGTGGACCGGTAGAGTCAGAGAATCGGAGAGGCGGGAGCGATAAGCCGTGCGAAGTGTCTCTACTTCTGATGATTCACAGCGTTTGCTAGCTTCTGTCCGCTCAGACCAGCCTCGCTGCCCTCGTCTACTATTCCCACTCGTGCCGGGGGTCGGCAGAGGCGACCAAAATCCGCTTGCTTACCAATTCCCACTGTCAGTGCAGCGATCAAGAAAATATGCTTTTGGTGTTATGCGGCCGCGTTTTCAGCGCACAAATTATGTCGGCATCTCGACATGCTTGAATACTATATCAAGCCACGCAGCGCCTCATTTGAACACAAACGGATCATTGTTGAATCGCCGTTCCGTCAGAAGAACCTGGACGCTTCTTTCAAGAAAAGTCGTTCTCAACCAGGTTGCATCGATGACCGATTTTTTGTTTTGAGTCTCGATTTGTCAACATTATGTAAACTTAGCGCAACCTCAAAACACTTGTTGGGTAGTTCGGGAGACAAAATGACGCCGAAAAGGGTTACATAGCGTCAACATGAGGACATACTAATGTAACCCTTTTGGGCCCCGATGGAAGCGGTAGTTTAGGTGCCAATTTGACCAGCCAGCCTCCTTCACCATGCTCAACCCGACACCGATCTTCTAGGACTTCAATCAATGCGGGCGCATAGATTGATCTACGCCAATTTCGCCACAAGATCGTCGGCGCTAAGATGGGTGTATCGCTTCAACATTCGCAGTTCCTTATGACCCGAGATACTGCTGACCTCGATAACGTTCAAGCCACGCTCGAATAGGCGGCTGACACCTTCATGTCGGAGATCGTGGAAGCGTAGCCCCGTAATATTGACCCGGATCAGCAGACGGCGCCAAGCTTGCTCAAGTGCTCCTGGCGACATCAGAAATACTGAGGGTTGATCCACCTCGGAGCGCGACTTCCACTCCATCAGAGCTTCGAATGCACGAGGGCTTAGTGGAACTTCGCGTCCAGATCCGTTCTTCGTCATAGTCAACGTGATCACCCGGCGATTATGCGAGATGTTGCTCCATTGCAGACCTAATATCTCCCCACGGCGCATCCCTGTCTCAATGGCAACGATCACCAGCGTGCGCAGATAAGGGATCTGACCAACATCACAGCCCTCTAGCAGACGCTGCTCCTCGTCGCCCTTGAGCCTTCGGCAGCGTTCGTTCCGGATCACTGGACGGCGCACGAGCTTCACGACGTTCCTGGCGAGAGGCAGTCCCCAATCGCGTGTAGCGACCTCGAGGACGTGGCTGAGGATCGCCAACTCGCGAACTGCCGTAGATGGAGCTACGCTTGCGAGACGCTCATCACGAAAGGTCGCGATGTCTTGCTGGCTCAAACCAATTAAGGTTCGGTGAGAGAGATCGTGGCGACGAAGCACGTCGATCCGCTGGTGCTCCTGAACGGCGCCGCGCTTTGCGGGTGTAATCTCGCGCTGGTAGCGCTCTAAAAGGGCGCCGAGCGTAGTGCTTTCGAGAATCTTTGTATCAGGCGCAGCGCCGAAGCGATCGACCTGGGTTTCCAGATCTCGTGCCCACTTCTCGGCTTCGACCTTGCTGTCGAAGCTCTTGGCTCGCGGCTTCATTCCACGACGACGAACCTGCGCTTGCCAGCGTCCTCTTAGTTTTCTGATCGTTGCCATCTCAATCTCCGTTTGTGATCGAAACGATGCGTAGGATGCCCCGCTGAGGGGGCCAAGGATAATTCCGGCACGCTCTGAGACCGTGACTGACCGCACTTCAAAGTTGATTTCCAGCCATCATCAGCCCTTGTTCCTTCCAAGCCGATGTAGTTTGATGGCCGCTGGTAAGGGTATCGTGTCATGTATCATCGGCTTAGAACCGTGTTCGCGAGCATTTTGCTATCGTCTGCTTGGATCTGTGGCGCGAGCGCTGCTGAGAAGACGTTCGGCCCGTTTACGGTGGACGACGCCAAGCCGGATATCATCGCGCTCAATGGCGAGATCGACGTCAACTCCGGCCTGGCCTTTCGCCGATCGCTTCAAGCGGCACCGAACGCAAAGCTTGTCACTCTCAACAGCCCAGGCGGCAATGTGCAGATGGGCTTGCTGATTGCCGACGATATCCACCAACGGAAGCTGGCGACCTACATATCGAAGGAGAGCAAGTGCTTCTCGGCGTGTTCGTTCGTGTTCCTCGCTGGTAACGAGCGGAAAGTCGACGGCGCGCTCGGCGTCCATCAGATTTCATCTGACTCCCCTGACCTGGTCGGCGCACAGCTCGCGATTTCTGACATCATCGAGGTGCTCAACCGTTTTGGGACGCCGATGGACGTGATGCAGGTCATGTTCAAGACGCCTCCGAACGACATGCACGTCTTCAGCCAGGAGGAGATTGAACGATACAAACTCAACCGTGCAGGCCGAGAGCCATCATCGTCACAAACGGTCGTTGACGTGCCCGTGCCCGGATCTGGTGCAGATACCACGCCGCCCGCACAGATAGCACCAGTCGGGACTGAGGTTGCGTCAGCGACACCGCAGGCTAGACTTTCGCCTCTCCAGGAATTCACCCGCAGGCCGAACCGAATTGCAATCTACACAGGCCTGGATCTGTTCGGCGACGACATTTCGTCGATCAGAGTAGAGGAGGCAAGTGAATGCGCGAAAAGCTGCCTGGCGATGAACGGCCAATGCAAAGCCTTCACGTTCAATTCGAACCCGAAGATCAAGCGTGGGTCGAACTGCTTTTTGAAGTCCAGTGCTGGTCGAGCGGATGGGAATAGTGTCGCGTTCTCTGGCCGCTTCTTGAGTGGAGCCGAAGCAGATCCTTCTGCTCTGACGCTTGGGACAATTGATCCGCAAAATGCGCTCTTTGAAGATGTTGATCTGGCCGGTGGCGACCTCTCACGTCGACCTGAACGCACAGCACAGACACCTCTGGACTGTCGACTAGCATGCATTGATGAAAAGCGCTGCGTCGCCTTTACCTACATCAAGCCAAAGAAGGAGTGCTGGTTGAAGGGCGCTATCGGCACGCCGATGCCTGGCAAGGGCATGGTGTCCGGTCTGAAGAAGCTACAGACGTTCGCTCCGGCAAAAATCATAAGCTTGAACCAATGACAGCACGATTCACGGAGGAAGTCTGCGAACGCCTGGGCAACTACGTTTATCGGCTGATCGATCCGCGTAACGGTGAAACTTTCTATGTCGGCAAAGGCCAGAACAATCGTGTCTTCGATCATGCGGCCGGCGTTCCTGACGTGGCTGACGATGATAATCAGACCCTTGGCTCAAAGCTCGATCGCATACGCGCGATAAGAAACGCCGGCCTTGAAGTGCTGCACGTCATCCACCGTCACGAGATACCAGCCGCAGCAGTTTTCGAGGTCGAAGCCGCACTCATCGACGCCTATCCTGGCCTCACCAATATCCAAGGTGGTCACGCGAGCAGCGATCGCGGCCCAATGAACCACGTCGAGCTTCTGGACAAATACAGCCTACCGACGTTTCCGCACAACCCTGGGCACAAGCTAGTCCTAATCAACATCAACAAGCTGGAAGACCGGTTCGACCGGCGCGCGATCTACAATCTCGTGCGTTACTGCTGGCGCATCTCAAGATCGCGCGCTGAGGACGCTCAGTATGTGCTCGCTGTTGTCCGAGGCGTCGTCGTTGGGGCATTCGAAGCAGAACGCTGGATGCCGGCAACCAGAGAGAACTTTCCTGACATTACGTATGCGGATGGATCTGAGGCTCATCGGCTGGGTTTTGTTGGGCGGGACGCACCGGACGACGTATGGGACCTCTACGTCGGGGCGAGAGGCAAGAGGATAGTTACGCCCGACCTCAAGCACGTCCAAAATCCGATCCGGTTCTGGGGGTGTTAAAATTATGGTCGATCGTCCAACCCTAAGTCAGGTGCAGATCATCCAGTCGCTAGCCGAAGCTCTGTCCTGGTTCGAAAAGGAGCTTAGCTGGGGCGTAAGCCCAGCGAGCTGAACCAGCTCACAGGCAGGATAGGCGAGCTATACGCCGGGATGATCACCCGTGGACAGATGGCCCTGGATACGAACCAGCGGGGTTATGACGTCGTTTCCGCCTCGAATGAGCGGATCTCGGTCAAGAGTATAACGTCATCGACGCATGTTGGATTCAACGCCAGCACTTTTCTTCATGTGGACCGAGTGATGGTCCTTCGGGTCAACGTTGACGATGATAAAGGCGTTTCGGTTGAGGAACTTCTGGATGCACCGGCGACCGATGCGCGGGAGTTGATGCGGGAGCATGGTGGCAAGCTTGTCTATTCGATAAGCCGAGGAACACGCGAAGCACGACCCGCTGAGTCCTTGGAGATAACGGACAGGGCTTCTTACTCTGACCTCGAGATTGTCAGGTATGAAAGCGGTGCTATTCGGATCTTCCGAAATGGCGAGGAGCAGCCAGTGGTTGTTAAGGAGGTGCTCCGGTCGATTGCGACCAAAATCGGCGTAGACCCGCTGAATTTCAAAGGCGGACTAAAGAATACCCAGCAGTTGGGTGCTGACGTCATCCGTGCTCTAACGATGCTACATAGATATGATCGCTTTCGTGCCCTCGAGCAGCGCAAATGGCCATTTCAGCGGGTTGCAACCATATGATACAACTTCAACCTGTCAGCGACTGCGAGGCTTAAGTGGCAGAAGTGCTCATCGGCCCAGGAGCTCCATCTATTGTAAGCAGGAGGAGCAAGACTTGGAATAACGAACACATCAGCCGAATTTAATGTGTGGCTAATGGGTGGGCCAGGAGCTGTAGGTGGACCCGGCAGTCTACATCCGAGCAACTTACCTAGATCCTTCGTCGTGCCGCTCCCATGAGCAATGATGATCTTTGGACGGATGGCTTCCCAGACAGTGAGAAAAATTTCTCGGCCCTTGGAGGCGCCGGCGGAGTTCGATGCGTCGAGAAGATCGGCACTCATAGGGGTCGAGTCCAAGTCTCGTCGCCCCTGTTGAAGAGGGTTTCTATGAAGTGTTCATGTGAACCAACTCGATCCGCCTGATATGCATTTCGCTGGTTTCGTCCAACGATCAGTATCTCACAGGCTGACGGATCAGTAGCCGTCGTCATCCAAGGACGAGGGTATTGCCCGTTGATTTCTGTCGTCAGCATCCGCATCCTCGCCTCGAGCCTTGCCGCCCGTCCCGACTGCTGGCCATTGCGCGTTTGGTTCGTCATGTGGCTCCTTAAGTGCCAGTTTCTCTCGCTTCACGCTTCCAGGTCGCCCTGTAAACCGGGTTCATCGAGCAATTCAGATCTTTAGATAAGCGGCGTCACCGGTAGCCCATCCTAGCCGCAAGTTCCGACCATTAGCCAGCTGAAGCACAACGCTTTGATCGGGAGTAACAGCTCCGCCGAGTAGCTCCACGAAAGCGGCGAAGTCTTCAACCCAGAATTTACCCTGTGAGAAGGAGTGGACGATCATAGCGGCCTCGTCGGTCTTGAACCGCTGCGCCTCAATAACTGCTGACGCTGTGCGGTGTAACAGTTGGTAGCGGACACTAGGATTAGGCTCTTGCGTAAGGCCGAGAGTTTCACACAGATACCTCATCCGCGTAAGCTTGCCTGGCGAGGCCTCTCGCAGCCATTCGCCGACAGTAGGGCCAAACGGCTCATTTACTTTACCCTCGATCATCGCGGCACATGTCGTATCGCCATGTCGTATCAACGCGAATACATCACTCTGGCTATCCCTTCTTCCTCCCGGTAGAGCCACCTTGTGTTCCGGTATGGCCAGAAGGAGTTCAGCTTCACCAGGGAACATGCGCGCGATCTCTGGCGGCAGACCTGAGCTAGCCTCCCAGCTGTGAGCAAGCGTTTTCGCTGAGTAACCGGTCCGCCATTGTTTTTCGGGTTCAGCAAGAAACTGTTGCCAATCAGATGGCCCGGAGCTGGGAACGTAGATCCGATTTTGTCTAGCCATCCGTGCCCCCTCTAGTCGTGATGTCTTTTTGCGAGACGGCGACAATTATGCGTCGAGCCTCGACGAGCCCTATCCAATGTGCTTTCGCCACCATAGCTCGATGGATAAGCCGATGACAGCAAGCGCATAGCAGTGCCAAATCGGCTAATTTAGTTTTGCGCTCACCTGCTTCAGCAAGCGGCACGAGGTGATGCGCTTCAAACATTGCCTCTTGCAACGAAGTCTCTAAGTCTTGCCGCGACAAGTCACAAATTTCGCAACGGAGACCGCTAGCGCCCCGCGCATCGATCAGCATTTTTCTTACCCTAGGGTTTCGCTCTCGGCGAACGTGAAGTGCAGTGAGGAGTCGACCCTCCGGAAGCTCTTGCTCAACGTCAGGCAACTGCTCTGACCCGACGACTGCGATCCCTAACCTGATCGCAGCAGCTATCTGGCGCACCTCGTCCGGTCGCTGCCCGAACTCAGCCCACACGTGGCGATCCATATTGGAGACGTTCCCAAGCCCCTTACCGGTGGCCACCTGGCGAATGTTCATGAGTTTAAAGCCGACGCCATCAGCATTTCGGAAAGTCGCCTGAGTGGCAGCCTCGCGATGATAAGGAAGAGATCTGAGTAAAGCCGACAGCTCCTTGATCTCCACGGACTTCGGAGATGGAACTTTGCCGTTTAAGGAGAGGTATAAGTGGAGCGCCAGAAGAGTCTCGTCGCGCGTCCAATTTGGGTTTCCGTGACCCTTCGTTACTGCCATCAATGAACTCCCAGCGATATCGGCTGCTAGGCCGCGAGCCTAACGCACAGTGGGAATACCCCCGCATGATCGTAGCTTGAGATCGAAGAGCCACCAAATTTCATGATGTGGGAGCAACCCACTAAAAACCACTAGGTTGCAAATAATCGCGCAGCAAGCTCTATTACGGCGAGTTAGCGTGGGAGTAGTGATGGGACGCAACACGTATAATGGAGGAGGAACTGTAGTTCACGCGGGGAGCGGCTTCTTCAGTTCTAAAGGTAGCAAAAAGAGGAAGATGTCCGGTAGTGACGAGCCCGGGCCGGCTAAGGCTGGAAGTATATGTGACTTCGGGCCGCTCCGGTCTCGCAAGAGGGTGCTGACGGTTGTCGAGTTCCCTAAGAAAACCTCGGAGCAAAAGCTGGAAGAGATCCGGCAAAAGGAGATTAGGCGAGCCAATTCGCTGGCTAAATCCCTAATCAGTCGTGCGGTCAAGTCTTTGGAGCGAAGTGAACTTTGCATCCAAGAAGCGCGTCAGGTTTTGGCAGCTCTAGAAGCCAACCATCGGATTTTAGTAGATGCAGTTCAGATGTCCACTGCAATAGATCGAAAGGTTCCAAACCTCGAGACGATCGCCCGTTTAGCCCGGCTTCTTTCCAGTCATGAGCCGAATGCAATTGCTCATCCCGGCTCTCAAGGAAAACGGAAAAAATGACAACCGGTTCCGGCGCTTCAACAGCCCTATTGAGCTCCGAACGTGTCAATTAGGTCTAATGGATATAGTTTTCAGCCGGGCAGGTGGGAGATGGCAGAGCACAGCAAATGGGCTTCCTTATTGCTGATGAGCTTATCAACACAAGCTGGCGACTTACATAACGAAGGGCAGCAGGTATTACTCCGCGGGCTCATTCGTTTTCCTCGCCAGTCACGATCATAAGGTCGACAGCGGAAGTCTGCGCACAGCTGCCTTCATGACAGGCGGTTTGCTGCGCCTCAGCTGATTACATCCTTGGGAGGGATTGGATCGGGTCTGCTCACCTGCATGATGGTGGGTGAATAATACGCCTTCGGATAAAGCCCTGGAAGCTCTTGAAGGATGTCGACCTCAATGAGCTTATCGATCGTCCCTCTTGCAGCAGCGTAGGTAACATTGAGCTTTTCGGCGGCCTCTCCAACTGTAATAACAGGCCTTTCGAAGAGGAAATCTATAAGAGTGAGCGGATTTGACGATCTGCTAGAGCTTGACGCCTTGGTCCTGAAGTTTTCATGAAGTAGGATAATACGATCGATTGCGACGATTACGCTTGAACATGTCTCGCAAATTCGATCACAGAAGAATTTTATCCAGGCTACCCAATCACCCTTCGCGGAGACATTAAACATCCTATCGATGTATTCATCTTTATGGTGCTCCATCGCCGGGCTAATGTAGAGAATAGGCATGTCAAGTAGGCCTGTATGCACCGCCATCAACGAAATGAGCATGCGTCCCATTCGCCCATTGCCATCGGCGAATGGATGAATCGCCTCGATCTGGTAGTGCACGAGAGCAAGGTCAATAAGTTTGGCAAAAGCAGAGGTATCAAGATCTCGATTCAAATAGCGCTCGAGGTCGTCCATACACAGCTGAGTTTCAGCTGGTGGTGGTGGAACATATCTCGCGCCGTCAATCGTGCGGCCTCCAATCCAGTTCTGATCTCGCTTATATTCCCCCGGACGTTTCTGGGCGCCTCGAGTCGAGCTCAGACCGCTAAGAAGTATCCCATGGCCTTTCTTGATAACTCTATGAGATATGGGCAGCGTATTCAGCAGCTCGAGCGAAGCGTTCAGCGCGTTCAAATAGTTCACGACTTCCTTTGTGGAATCGTCGCTCTCTGTTTCCAGGCCTGCTTCAGCCAGCAACAGGTGGCTGTCTGTGGTAAACGTCCCTTCCATTGCCGATGAGGTTAGGGCTTCATTTCGCTGCAAAGGTCTGACGAGAATATATGGATTTGTCAGACGGCGGCACGCACCTTTAAGCTCCCCTAATTTTTGCAATGCCTCGCCAACACACATTGCGATCTCGGCAAAGTTCAGGTTCGGAGGCAAGGCAGCAGGCACGAATGCATACTGGTTTTGAATCGTAGGTATCAAAGTGCCGGTGTCCGGAGCCACAAAGTCAGAACGCTGCATGATATCTTCCTATCAAATGAGTCCGAACTTTATAGCAAACAGCGTATTGTCTATAAAGTGCGATGAGCACCTTATAGCTACCGAATCAACATTCAGACGTTTCCGGCTCGCATCAACTAGATATTGATTTTACAAGCGTGAGCAATTTTGGTGCACAGAAAATTCGCCTCTCCGAGCCTGCCAGCTGCATCTAAGCTTTCCGATCTTCGCCATCTTTAATCTCCGTTTATGGATCGAGATGATGCGTAGGATGCTCCGACGGCATAACTAGGGGACATTCCGGGCACGTTATGAGATAAACATCCAGCTTGCTTTTGCGAACAGCGCTGCGATATGTTCGCAGTTCGTTCACGGGAGGGCAATTTGACATTCTACTTCCGCGCCCTCTACCTTATTAGCTCGTCATGCCCGCTATTTATATTGATGGCAGTCGCAGCTTACGGCACTAGCCGGAGTATAGCATCTGCGTCTGCGGTGGGCGCCGTCATCAGCATTGTTTGCTTCATGTATCTGGTCGTCGGCGTAAAGCAGGGTGCAAAAGACTTCAAAAGAATTTCCGCAGCTAAAAATACATCTGAGAGTATATTCTCATACACACTATCGATTTTACCGCCTTTACTGATTGACGACTTTTCAAACTACTCCAGGATAATTCCTTCAGCAACATTCTACATCATCATGTATGCAATATTGATGCGCTCGCAGATAATTACCTTGAACCCGCTCTTCGTAATCTGCGGTTATAGGGTGTCGACTGTGGCTTTTGAAGGGTCAGCGAACGAGCTTGTAGTCATCTCCAAACAAGAAACAGATTTACAACCTGGCAAGATGGCTTCGATCTGGGAGATACAGCGTTCTACGGTATTCTATATTGAATAAGCGATTCGGGAGGGGAAATGGCAGTAGTCGACGACGGGCTTGACGCGCTGAGAGACCTCAGGGCGAAACTTGAGAATGACGCCGCTGGATGCCACGTCTTGATAAACTTAAAGCGTGGCCGCACGCGGGAAGATCGGTGGAAGCGATTAGTCACTCAAGATGACCTGGCCAATAAGTTCACAGAAACAGTAACGGAAGCGATAGTTTCCGCCCATACGCTTGCGGCTGAACCGGATGGCATAAGCGAGTTTGACTTCGATAACATCAATTTAGGAGCGCTTGGTGTGCTTCGGTTAGATGAGTTCCCAGACTTGCAGCAATGGCTTGGTCAAGTGCCTGGGAACGACTGGAATCACGCCTTTCGCCCAACGGCGGAGACACGTCGTGACCTCCACCACTACGTGCTGCGAGTAACGTTCGCTAATGGTGAGACGCTGGAGACGTTCCGCTCTTCGAGAGGAGCTCGAATATACATAGAGCACGGCGGAATACATGCTTGGTTTCAGCGTGACGCAGACATTGCCAGACCTGCCGCCGATGGCTTCATGAGCTTTGACGAGAAGATCGACTTTTTTGCCTGGGATGGCTTCCTGTTTATCACCAACCTGGCGTCGTTCGAGAGTATAACCAACATTAGAGTTGCAACCCAGAGGCAAGCGCACGCGGCTATTGACGCAATGACGGGACGCTTTGGCTTCGGAGATGCAAATGTTTTCAAAGCAACTATCGCCTCGAAGGTTTCCCTCGCAAAGAAGCTAGCTGCAGCTATTAGGCACGGTTTAATAGAGGCTATTGACGCCGACAGAGTCATGGCGCGCATACAGGAAAAGAACCTGGATCTAGAATGTCGCAAGGTTGACGGAAAAGTCGTCTTCGACGTCGATCCCTCAGACATGAAACAAGCGACAGAAATAGTGAACCTGATATCTGACGTGTATCTGCACTCCCCCGTCACGCAGAAGGAATGGCGGGCGCTTGTTAAAAAACCTGCTTGGACTTAGCGTTGGCGTGCCGAGAGTGTGGCCCTCGCAACTCCGAACGTCGGTATCGAAAACCGACAGAAATCAGCATATCATGGGAAAACCTTGACGTCCAAGGACCATACTGGCGGAGAGGGTGGGATTCGAACCCACGATACGGTTGCCCGTATGCCGCATTTCGAGTGCGGTGCTTTCGACCACTCAGCCACCTCTCCGCTTTGCTGGTCGGCGCATTTGATGCGCGGCTGTCTCATAGCGGCGAAAAATCGGGCTGGCAAGGGGTGAAATGCAAGTCTTCATATCCTTTCGCCTTGACAGTTTTTAGGGCCTCGCGTAAGGCCGGACGCGTCGAAGTCTGGAAAAATGTCCAGATCAGACCTTGCGCGCCAAGGCGTTCAGGAAATCACCGGCAGGTCCGTTCTGGAAGATCGTTCTTTCGCAGCCCTGCTATAGCCCGACTGAGAAAAAGACGGCCGTCCTTTTGGGGATAGAGCCGGAACGAACATGAAAGGATAACCAATGTTCGCAGTCATCAAGACCGGCGGTAAACAGTACCGCGTGGCCGCCAACGACGTGCTCACCATCGAAAAGCTGGAAGCAGAAGCTGGCGCAATCGTAGAATTCAACGAAATCCTGGTCATCGGCGTCGGCGCCGATGCCAAGTTCGGCGCCCCCTTCGTTTCGGGTGCGACGGTCAAGGCTGAAGTTGTAGAGCATAACCGTGGCAAGAAGGTTCTCTCCTTCAAGAAGCGTCGCCGCCAGAATTCCAAGCGTATTCGCGGTCATCGCCAGCATCACACGGTCGTCCGCATCACGGACATCCTCGGCTAATCCAGGTTTTCGAAAGTTAAAGGAGAACACCAATGGCACATAAAAAAGCTGGCGGCTCGTCGCGTAACGGTCGCGATTCTCAGTCCAAGCGCCTTGGCGTGAAGAAGTTCGGTGGCGAAGTCGTCATTCCGGGCAACATTATCGTGCGTCAGCGCGGCACGCAGTGGCATCCGGGCGCCAATGTCGGCATCGGCACTGACCACACGATCTTCGCACTGACGGCAGGAAACGTGAATTACCGTACGCGCGCTAATGGCCGCGTATACGTGTCCGTTATGCCGAAAGCCGAAGCCGCAGAATAAAGCCGGCAAGCGTTTAGCAACCGGCGTCTCATCGACCCGGTTGAACGTTTGAAGGTTCAGTCAAAGAAAAGGGGAGATGGGGCGCTACCCATCTTCCCTTTTTCTTTTATCCCTCAAAGGAGACTGAACCATGCAAGGCGAATTAGTAAGGGCTGGCCAATCACGGCCGCCGGAAACCAGACCAGAGGAACGGCTCAGGCCGGACCGGCTGAGAAGCGATTGCCCCGTCTTATTGTCGCAGAGCCTCGTTCTGCGCGCACCGCACGAAGACGATATCGACGCACTTGCCCATCTCGCCAACAATGCGAACATCGCGACCATGGTGTCGCGCATGCCGCATCCCTACACGTCTAAAGACGCGGCCGATTTCGTGCGACGCACGAATGCGGGCGAGATTGGCAAATGCGTTTATGCCGTGACCCGAGCTGACAACGGCCGGTTTCTTGGCTGCTGCGCACTCGAACCCCAGGTCGACGAACGAACCCTCGAAATCGGCTACTGGCTGGGCGAACCCCACTGGAACAAGGGCTATGCCACGGAAGCGGCGCATGCACTGATCGACATGGCCTTCCGCACCCGCAGCCATATCGATCACATCGATGCCCGTTGCCGGGTCACCAACGTCGCCTCCAAGCGGGTGATCCAGAAATGCGGCTTCCAGTTCCAGGGCACCGGCATGATCGAATGCCTGGCGGTGGGCGGAATGGTCCCCGTCGAATGGTTCCGGCTGGACCGCAAGACCTGGATGTCGCTGAGAAGCTGGGGAGAGCTGAGATGAGTGCCGTCGTTCTCGAAAAGGCAAAAGCGGTTCGCACTGAGCCCGGCCCCTGCCCTGAAATCGTCACGCAGCGCCTGACGCTTCGCCCGCACCGCCTGTCGGATGCGCCAGCGATTGCCGAAACGCTTTCCGATTTCAAGGTGAGCCGCATGCTGTCGCGTGTTCCGCAGCCTTATGACCGTCAGGATGCGCTCGACTGGCTGGTGCCGCAGACATCAGGCATCCTGCCGAACTGGCAGCTGGCGATCACCACCGGCGACGATGTGCATATCGGCGTTGTCGGGCTGGAACTCAGGCACGGCCGCTGGCATCTCGGTTACTGGCTGAACCGCCTCTATTGGGATCGCGGCTATATGAGCGAGGCAGCGTCGGGGGTCCTCGACCGCTTCTTCCGCCGCATGCCGGACGCTGTCGTCCATTCGGGCGCGTTTGCCGACAATCTCGGTTCGCTCAATGTGCAGACAAAGCTCGGCTTCCGCATCACAGGCGCAAGCGATGTGTTCAACCGCGCCCGCAATGTCATGGTGCCGCATATCGAGACGGAGCTTGCCCCGGAGGATTTCCGGCTTCTGGCCCCCGCTCCCCGGCATGATCGCGCCTGATCATGCCTTGATCACGATCGGCCCCGGCGGATGCCTTGTCCGCCGGGGCCGTTTTCAGCGCATTCTGTCGATAGGCTTTGACCTAAAGCCTATCGGACGGTATCGAAAACCTTAAGTACGTCCCGCCGGAGAGCGGGAGCGACCAAGAACAGGACTACCAGACCGATGAAATTTCTCGACGAAGCAAAAGTCTATATCCGCTCCGGTGACGGCGGCGCGGGCGCAGTTTCGTTCCGACGGGAAAAATTCGTCGAATTCGGTGGACCTGATGGTGGCGATGGCGGCCGTGGTGGCGACGTGTGGGTCGAAGCCGTCAATGGCCTCAACACGCTGATCGATTTCCGTTTCCAGCAGCATTACAAGGCAAAGGTCGGCATCCACGGCATGGGCCGCAACCGCACCGGCGCCAATGGCGACAGTGTCACGCTCAAGGTTCCGGTCGGCACGCAGATCTTCGAGGAAGACAACGAAACGCTGATCATCGACATGACCAAGGAGGGTCAGCGGTTCAGGCTTGCCAAGGGCGGCAATGGCGGCTTCGGCAACACGCATTTCAAGAACGCCACCAACCAGGCACCGAACTGGGCAAACCCTGGCCTTGAGGGCGAGGAAGCCACCATCTGGCTGCGGCTGAAGCTGATTGCCGATGCAGGACTTGTCGGCCTTCCGAATGCCGGAAAATCCACCTTCCTGGCCTCGGTTACCCGCGCCCGCCCGAAGATCGCAAACTATCCCTTCACCACGCTGCACCCGAACCTCGGTGTCGCCACGATCGACGGCCGCGAGTTTGTTCTCGCCGATATTCCGGGCCTGATCGAAGGCGCTCATGAAGGCGTTGGCATCGGCGATCGCTTTCTTGGCCATGTGGAACGCACCCGCGTTCTGCTGCACCTCGTGTCTTCCATCGAGGAAGAAGTCGGCAAGGCCTACAAGACGGTCAAGACCGAGCTTCAGGCCTATGGTGGCGGTCTGACCGACAAGCGCGAAATCGTTGCGCTGTCGCAGATCGATGTGCTCGACGAGAAGGAACTGAAGAAGAAGGCCAAGGAGCTTGAGAAAGCCTGCGGCCAAAAACCTTTCCTGATCTCCGCCATCACCGGCACGGGCATGACCGATGTTCTGCGCGCGCTCCGCGATGTCATCGTCGCGGCAAGCGTCGGCGAAGACACGGCCCTGCCGAACCGCTCCGTTCCTGTTCAGGAGTTCGACGAGGACGTCGACGAATGACGCCCGGCCACGAGATCGGTCACAAGCAAGTCTCGTCCGGGCAAGCCGGCGGTCGCAAGCCGCTCGGCGACCATCGCCGGATCGTCATCAAGATCGGCTCGGCCCTCTTGGTCGATCGCAAGACCGGCCTGAAATCTCCGTGGCTCGACGCGATCTGCGCCGATATCGCCGCGCTTCGGGCGAAGGGTATCGATGTTCTCGTCGTCTCCTCCGGCGCAATCGCGCTCGGCCGCACCGTGCTCGACTTGGCCCACGGCGCCCTCAAACTGGAGGAAAGCCAGGCAGCGGCAGCCGTCGGCCAGATCGCGCTGGCCCGCGCCTGGTCGGAAAGCCTGTCGCGGGACGGGATCGTCGCGGGACAGATCCTGCTGACGCTGGGCGATACGGAAGAGCGTCGCCGCTATCTCAACGCCCGTGCCACGATCAACCAGCTTCTGAAGATCGGCGCTGTTCCGATCATCAACGAAAACGACACCGTCGCGACATCCGAAATCCGCTACGGCGACAACGACCGGCTTGCCGCGCGCGTCGCCACCATGACCGGCGCCGACCTTCTGGTTCTCCTGTCGGATATCGACGGGCTCTACACGGCACCGCCGCATCTCGATCCGGACGCGCAGTTTCTCGATACCATCGAGGTCATAACACCCGAGATCGAGGCGATGGCAGGCGGCGCGGCTTCCGAACTGTCGCGCGGCGGCATGCGCACCAAGATCGACGCCGGCAAAATCGCGACCACTGCGGGCTGCGCCATGATCATCGCATCGGGCAAGCCGGATCATCCGCTGCGCGCCATCGAACAGGGCGCGCGATCCTCCTGGTTTGCCCCATCTGGCACACCGGTGACGGCAAGAAAGACCTGGATTGCCGGACAGTTGCAGCCGGCTGGCGAACTCGTCGTCGACGAAGGCGCCGAACGCGCGCTGGGTTCTGGCAAAAGTCTGCTGCCAGCTGGCGTGCGCCGCATCGAGGGCAATTTCCACCGGGGTGATACGGTCGCGATCATCGGCGCGGAAGGCCGCGAGATCGCTCGCGGTCTTGTCAGCTACGATGCCGACGAGGCACGCCAGATTACCGGCCGAAAATCGGCGGAAATTGAAGCAATTCTGGGCTATGCCGGCCGCGCCGCCATGGTCCATCGCGACGACCTTGTCATGACAGGCGCGATCAGGCGCACGACCACCCGCAAGGAGGATGCCGTCCATGTTGGATAAGGTCCAGACGACCGACGTTGCCGCAATCATGGATGCGATCGGCGTCAACGCAAAGGTTGCAGCCGGCGCATTGGCAACGGCATCGACCGAGCAGAAGAATGATGCGCTCAATGCCATGGCCGATCTGGTTCTCGCCAACAGCGCCGAGATCCTGAGCGCCAATGCCGAAGATCTCCGCAACATCGAGGGCAAGGGGCTCCTTCCCTCCTTCATCGATCGTCTGACGCTCACCGAAAAGTCGATCGCCGGCATGGCGGAGGCTCTTCGGGAAATCGCCGCGATCAAGGATCCGGTCGGTGAAGTGATCGCCGCCTGGGATCGCCCGAACGGGCTTCATATCGAACGTGTCCGCACGCCGCTCGGCGTGATCGGCGTCATCTACGAGAGCCGGCCGAACGTGACGGCCGACGCCGGCGCGCTTTGCCTCAAGGCCGGCAATGCGGTGATCCTGCGCGGCGGCTCGGATTCGATCCATTCATCGCAGGCGATCCATCGCTGCCTGGTGGC
>Ga0308159_1001766_pt1 | contig 28486 bp, 29 predicted proteins | sample PhyCR1_FD_201040 | JGI IMG/M metagenome (GOLD analysis project Ga0308159, IMG submission 201040) | Phyllosphere microbial communities from UC Gill Tract Community Farm, Albany, California, United States - DLSLC.R1 | ecosystem: Host-associated > Plants > Phyllosphere > Unclassified | place: USA...
TTTTCTTGCCTGCATAAAGGCCTCTCATTGCTTCCTCTTTGAAGCGTTTAAAATCAAATTCCTCTTTTTCCATTTGCTGTGTCTAATATAAAAATTCTTTATTTGACACAGTTTACTTTACACCCTCTCTTTTTTGCCTTTTATCAAATTTTTGATCTTAAAAGAAGGGTAGCTTTGGGATATTAAATAAATCAATTATGAAAAAGCATAGTTTCTTAATGGAAAGACTAGTAAGATATAAAGCGTTTATTAATATCATTACAATATTGCTTTTGTTGCTTTTACCTCTACCTGGTGAAAAGTTTACGCTCCTTTTTTTTATGGTGTTATTTCTTGCTCTATTTCAGTTTTTTACTTGCCTGAATTATGTTGATTTCATCAACATGTGGGACTTAGTTGTTCAAGCTCTACTGGCGGTTATTTATATTCTAATCTGTACAACAGTTTTACTGCATTCGTTATATATCATAAAAAGAAGACTGGGAACTACATTAGATAGGATATTTTCGATAGTTATAGGGATAGCAGGTCTTTATATCCTACATGCTGTCCTACAATACCCGGATATGTTTTCTTTTGCTTGGCTTGCATTATTTTTCATTTTCAATATAATGAGATGGATGCTTATAACAAAGGCTGATTATTAGCGGATGATATGTTTATTGGAGCAAATAAGGATCACGAAAACTAGGGGGCAGTACTTTTTCAGTTTAGTTTAGAAGCCAGATCCTGAAATCTGGCTTTTTTACGTCAAAAGGGCCTGATTCTCATCAGACCCTTTCTATTAGCGTTTTTCTGTACAGCAATTTTTATGTTTCCTATCGTTTCCTCTTTTTTGTTTCGTCATCCAATGTTTTTAAAGACAATTGGATTTTCACTGTACGACGCCAATTTTTATGTTAAACCTTTCTTTCAAAAGGTAGCTGGTAGCCGTTTTGTATTGTAAGAACAATAGTCATTTCTAAATAGTTTTATTGGAGTAAATTCAAAGTTTAAAAAAATGAATAAATTAGATTTGAAAAGTTTTGATGCTCAAGACGAGAGTGTTAATGAAATGTCGACAATCGATGGTGGAAGATTTATTGGCGACTTTTTTTAGGTAAAGTTGCAGATCTTATTGTAGACTCTATTGGATATATAGTATGAATAATCCTGAGCCAGGCTGGAATTCCACATCTTTTGGTCACTACGGAAGAGCTAGACCCTAGTATTAGATAAGGAGACGCCGTTCTCCTTATTAAAAAAATATTATAGATGCCGAAATATATAAATCGATTATTGAAGTTACCTGTAACTTATTTATATGTTGTGATGATAATTGCTTATGTGATTATTGATGTTTTGTGTAATTTAGTTCTCATTGATGTGCTCAAGTTAGCTTCTGTGTCAAACGAAGTGGTTCGTGGCCAAGGGATCTTAAAAACCTTCCTATATGCAATAATTTTAGGTCCTTTTTTTGAGACATTATTATTCCAATTTATTCCTATAAAACTCCTGTCTACATATACTTTTTTTAAACAAAGGAAATTATTGATGGCTTTAATTTCTGCCCTTATTTTTGCTTTGACTCATATGTATAGTTTATATTATTTTATTTTAAGTTTCCTTATGGGGACAGTTTTTGTTTTTTTCTTTTTCATCATGGAGTTTAAGAAGAAAGGGACTGGTCTTTGGCATACTATATTTTTACATGTTATTATTAATTTAATGGTATTCTTAAATAAGTATTTTATATAGTTTTTTCAGGCTTTCTATCTTGTGCTTTATCCTTCTGTAATGGTTCGAGCACTTAATAGAGACTTTAATATTGTTAAAAATATACAATTCAAAGCATCAGACAGTACATCGATTTTCATAAGATTGATTCCATGATCTTTTGAATTGGCAACTTTTTTCGATAATTATTTCATCTACAAATAAATACTTTGTTGCAAAATTTAAAAAGGGAATAACATAGCCATAAGTTATCCATTTACCTCCCCATTCCCGTCATTCACCGAGTTTTGCTGAACGTTAGTCTAAAGCCCGTAGGCTAGGGGCCTATTGTGTTGTAGTTTTGAGTCAACAAATAAGAACTAAAAAATAACAATATAAAATAAAGACATTATGAAAACTCTAGTAAAAACATTCACAGCAGCAGCTTTAATCGCAGTATCTACTTTCGCTATGGCAGCTGAAGGACCTGGAGCAAAAGTAACAAAAGCAAACGTTAATCTTTCTACAGCAGACTTCGCTTTAGAGCATTATGTGGCGGTAACGACTGAAGGACAATCAGCAGGAGTAGAGCAGTTATTCGCCGAAGATTTCAATCAAAAGATCCAAGCTTCCAATTCGCAGTCTAACAGCCGTAGTGCGGTAGTTAAACTATTGAAAAAGCAAAAAGAAGAGAAGTTAAACTGTATAGTAAGCACTGATATCATCGAGGAATCGGCAGATTATATGGTCGCTAAAGTAACTTTGAAATTTGAAAACTTCACCAAAACTGATCTCGTTACCTTGGAGCGTTTGGGGAATGACTGGAAAGTATCCAAATCAATTAATTCGTATAAATAAGAGCGATTTCAAATATATATATGTTGTAGAGCCACGTCGGGAGATGTGGCTTTTTTAGTTTTGTCTACTTACTACTAATTGTCAATTATTTTTTTTAAATATTTCTATAATTTTCTACAACGATAAGATCAATATCATCATAATCTTTGGCAACCCTGTTAATAGTAGCTTTTACATCGTCCCAAACTAAACCACCCAACCCAGCCCCAATTTTGGGGAGGGCTATTTTCTCAATGCCATTTTGGCGGGCATATACAAGCATTTTGAGAAGAGAATCTTCAATTGCTTTAAGCTCTGCTTTGGTTTTCCAGGTCTTTTGAGTGCCAAGATTGAAAACAGTGCCTTCACCATAGTCGTAAGAAAAAACATCCCCAAGAGAGAAATCACCATCTTTACAACGCTTTTTATATTCCAAATACATTTGATTATATTTTTCTTTGAATTGTAAAGCGATTCCTTTCCCCATTGCTCCAGCACAATTACAACCATGAGCATAATTTTTTACATCAGGTAAATTGAATATGTTTCCAGAATCTAGATATGTGACCATTTTCTTTTTTTTAATGCGTAATAAAGTCCAATCATTCAGCTTCGAAGTCGAATTGTTGGGAGGATGAAGATGAACAAAATTATTCTGAAATGCAACTCAGTTTACCTCTCATTCCCACCACTCACCGAGTTTTTCTGATCGTTGGTCTAAAGACCATAGGCTAGGAGCGTATTGTGTAGTAGTTTTGAGTCAACAAATAAGAACAAAAATACTAACACAATAAAATAAAGACATTATGAAAACGCTAGTAAAAACATTCGCAGCAGCAGCTTTAATCGCAGTATCAACTTTCGCTATGGCAGCTGAAGGACCTGGAGCCAAAGCAACAAAAACAAACGTTAACCTTTCCACTGCAGACATGGCACTGGATCACTATGTTGCGGTAACGACTGAAGGAGAATCAGCAGGAGTAGAGCAGTTATTCGCCGAAGATTTTAATCAAAAGATCCAAGCTACCAATGCGCAGTCTAACAGCCGTAGCGAAGTGGTTAAATCGTTGAAAAAACAAAAAGGCGAAAAGCTAAACTGTACAGTAAGCACCGACATCATCGAGGAATCGGCAGACTATATGGTAGCTAAAGTGACTCTAAAATTTGAGAACTTCACCAAAACAGATCTGGTTACTTTGGAGCGTGCGGGCAATGACTGGAAAGTATCCAAATCGGTTAATTCGTATAAGTAGTATCCAATAACTGGTGGTTTGTCAGTAATAAAAGACAAACCACTAGTGAATCATATGTTTAAGTTTAGTTTAAAGGCCAGGTCGCGAGATCTGGCTTTTTTACGTTTGGAAATTTGGATTTAAATGACGAAAGGTTATGGTTTTTGCATAATACCATATTTCTTGTTTTGATCGCCTTTGGCATTTGCTCCTGCGTAGCTATCTAAAATCCGCATGGTGGCCGCTTTTAGGGAACGTCCGAATTCCGTGGGATGATAACCCGGTCCAGTAAAAAATTCCACCTCATGATTGATTTTTGAATACCATACTCTTCCTACATCCTTGGGACCTAGGGTATCTGGTCTCGTTATTTTCACAAATCCCTCGAGTTTGTTTTTATCTAAGCCTATCACTTGATAAGGCTGTGTCTTACTCTGACAATCTACCTCAATATATTTTTCTCCATTCCAGCACATGCACTCTTCAGGCGTCAGAAAATGTACGGTAGTCAATATTGCCAATACCAAAAGTGCTACACCTGAAAACCTCAATACAAGTTTGTTTTTTTTGAAAAATGGTCGGGGATCATTTTGTTGACTCTCATTTCCTTTATTGCTGTTATCTAAAATTATCTCATCCGAATTAATTATATCACTTACAGGTCGAATTTTTCTTGTTTCTGAATTTTCACCATTTTCATTTTTACTCTCACTTGAATTAATGTCGATTTGATCTTCTGATTTTGTTGGAATGATATTGGGTTTATGTTCGAAAATAGTCACGCTACAAGTTTCTTCAGGACATAGAGGTCCTTGCGGATGATCGAGTGGTATGTCAGAGGCTAGCTCATTTATATCATTGACGTCAATTCCTAAGTGGTCCGAATTTTTATCGTAAACTAATTCATCTTCGTTGTCTTGATTAGAGGGTGGAAAAGTATTATCGTGAATGACCGTATCATCAACTGGTGCTGCACCATCTGTTTGGACTTCGTTCCCATAATTAAAGTTGTAGGGTCGCGGTTGAAAATTAATCAGTACAGCGAGAAATTTTACGACATCTCTGTCTGGGCTGCGTTTTGTATCTCCAATGATAAAATTTCTTAAAGCCCTGAATTTATCCGTATCGGAATCTTTAACTATTTCCCTGAGTGACTTACCAAGTTGCTTTTGTAATTTCTTTTCATCTTTTTCTCTGAAATAATCAGTAAATACAATTTCATCCGCTTCAGAGAGCCCTTTCTCGAAACATTGTATAGACCAATTCTTAAGATCTCCTGCTGAAGGCCATTCGCGGGAGAAACCAAGTTGTCTGTTTTTCTTTAAATCTAGGTAGCTGTCTCTTACAGCTTTTTGAAAATTCTCAAACATGATTCCAAAATTAATATCCATTCAGTAATGAAAATACGGGAAACCGTACCCCTGATAAGGTTAAAATATCATCTTGACCATTCGGAAAAATTTGGAAGACCTTCCAGAGTTTTTGAAACATCATGAAACATCATGAAATGTTGTGAAGCATTGGAAGCGTTTAATAAAAAGGGTTTTAACGGCTATAACTTTGTTCTCGAAGTCAGATGATGGATCGATTAAAATATAAACTAAGATACTAATCTGATTTCACAATGAGAAGATCTCGCGGTAGTCTTTAGCCGGTTTGGGAAGCAGCTTCTGCCTCCCGCGATTGACACTCTTACTTCCCAAAAAATTCAGAAGGCCTTCTGAAAACATTTGTAGCAATCCCGTGCATGGTGCACGGGGCCTACTCATTTTTTCAACTTTTTAAATTTTTTGAGCGATGATAAGCTTTTTGTTATATCTATTATTTGGAATTGGTCAACCGTCTAATTCACAACCAAGCACTGGAACTCCAACAGTACAAACGGCAGATACTGATCAGCCTCCTACAGATCCTGGGGATGGGGGAGATAAGGGGAATCCGTTCCCTCCTAAAAAGTGAAGTTAATTCTTAAATAAACAAGGGAGCTGATTTCAATCAGTTCCCTTGTTTATTTAAGAATTGATTTACCAAAATTTTTAAATAAATTCGAGAAAAATATAGCCGTGCAAAAAACTATTTTTCTCCTATTTTCAATCTTTGCTATTTCTTGTACCAACCATAAAATGGAAGAGGTGATAAGAAATGAAAATAGATATTATGATTATGCTTTTTCATTTTTGCAAACCAATAATAGGGATAGCTCTTATTATTATTTTGAATTGGCCAAAGATAGATTCTTGCAGGAAAAAGATAGTTTAGGAGCGGCAAAATGCATGGTTTTTATTGGGATATTTCAATACGATGAAGGAGATTTCTTTGGCGCACAAGAAATGTCTATAATGGCTGTTAACTACTTTAAGTCTGCCAAATTAAATACAGATTCCCTTTTATGTTATGCCTATAATACAATTGCTAATGCTACAGATGAATTAGGTGAATATAACCAAGCTATCCCTTATTATCATCAGGCTATAAAATATTCTACTAATCCCGAAAATACACTAATATATAAAAATAATCTTGCCGTCTGCCTAAGAAATGCAAAACGTTATGCCGAATCAATTAAGCTTTCCGAAGAAATCTTATCAAAAGTCCCGAGTGGAACGACGGACTACGCCAAGTTTTTAAATAATTTAGCCAAAACAAAATGGATGGCAGACAACAGCTATAATCCCATACCGGATTATCATAAAGCTTTAGCGATAAGGACTAGTCAAAAAGACCTTTGGGGGCAGAATTCAAGTTATGCTAGTTTAGCTAAATACTACGACGATAAAAATCCGGATTCCTCGATTTATTATCTGCATAAGCAATATGAAATAGCAACTGTCATAAATAGTGCGGATGATCAGTTGAATGCGTTAAGGGGCCTAATTCAAACCAATTCATCGAATTCTCAACGTTATCTGTCAAACTATTTGGTACTTAATGACAGCATCCAGCAAGCCCGTGCTGCAGCCAAAAACCAGTTTGCCCTAATCCGCTACGAAGTCGAAAAAAATAAGGCCGATAACCTACGGCTGGAAAAGGAAAATGCCGAAAAGCAGAACCGCCTGGTCAGACAACGTGCCATTACCGGCGCAAGTATATTTTTACTTCTACTGGCTGTGGTAGGTGGTACCCTTTGGTACAAGCGGCGTAAGCAACGTCTCGAACTCGAAACACAGAACCGGGTTAAAGAGACACAGCTGCATCTTTCTAAAAAGATTCACGATGTCGTGGCCAATGGCATCTACCGGGTGATGTCGGAAATCGAACATGGCGAAGAAGTTGATCGTGATGGTGTACTCGATAAACTGGAAAATATGTACCATCAGTCGCGCGATATTTCGCACGATGTCGAACAGGAAACTATTACCGAGATACCTTATAACGAGCAACTGGCAAGCTTACTCAAATCCTTTGCCGCTGATCATCGCCGGGTATTGATCGCCGGTAATGATGCCGAACAATGGGACGATATTAGCAAACGTATCAAGGATGAAGTAAAGCATGTGCTTCAGGAGTTGATGGTGAATATGAAGAAGCATAGTCAGGCGGAACAGGTCGTCGTACGTTTTGAAATAACAGACCAAGAGCTCAATATATTCTATAAGGATAATGGTGTTGGAATCCCTGAAGAAAAATCGAATGGAAAAGGTTTAGCGAATACGGTTTCCCGTATTGAAAGCCTCGGTGGTAAAATTACCTTTGTGAATGAACCGGGAAAAGGGCTCAATATCACGACCACTATCCCATTATAAAAAGACAATAATGTATGTTTAAGAAAGTACTCATTGCCGAAGACCACGAGATAGCCAACATTTCTGTGCAGAAAACCCTGCACGACCTCGGTATTCACAATACCAAATACGTTTATTATTGCGACCATGCACTGACCTGGATTAAAAATGCGATCCGCGATGGCGAACCATATGACCTACTCATTACGGATATAGAATTTGAAGATGATGATAGTCCGCAGGAGATAAATGATGGACTCTCTCTGATCAAAGCCGTCAAACTTGTACAGCCAGATATCAAGGTTATTGTGCTGACGGCCAAGGACCGCTCATCTTTGATCAATGATATGTTCAAGAATAACGAGATCGATGGATTGGTACGTAAAGCACGCCGCGATGGACAACATCTGCGCGAGGCATTGCAAGCTGTTGATCAGAACCGCACGTACCAATCGCCCGACAGTAAAAAATTTATTCAGGAGCAGAATTCGCATGAGTTTACGCAGTTTGACCTGCATATCATTAAACTCCTGTACGAAGGTGTTTCCCAAAAAGAGATGCCCGAATATCTTCAGCAGCGTGATATCCGGCCGTCGAGCCTGAGTAGTATTGAGAAACGGCTCAACCTCATGAAGGATGTGCTTGGATATACTAAAAACGAACAGCTTGTTGCATACTGTAAAGAATTAGGCTTCATATAAATAATCTCTTATATAGGATTACGGTTTTCCGTAAAGACTCTTGGGGGTATCGTGCTACCTTTGTGAAAGCAAGATAAATAAAGAGGTAGGAATATTTGCTGAAAACGATATCTACTGCATTCAAGATATTTAATGCCATATTTTAACCAATAAGATGATGAGAAAAGGCTATCGTAGGATAGCCTTTATTTGTTTCATGATTATATATGAAGGCTAGGCTTATAAGCGGCCTATCTGAATGCACTACTTTTAATCAGCCGGATTTGAAAAGGTATTTATTGAGTTTAGCGCATAGTAAGCGATCCCATTGTCAGGATATAGTTTCAGAATTTCTTCGTAGAGCGCTTTTGCTTTTTCGGCTTGCCCGGCCTGCACATAACAGAATGCAATATTACAAAGTGCCATTTCCCGATAACACATTTTTGAGGCACTCAACATCGTCACTGCACGATACTTGTCTATCCATGCGTTTCTAGTAAAAAAATCAAGACTCAGCTCAAAATGTTCTAAAGCCGCTTTGAAATCCTTCTGTTTGATAGCCTTCATTCCCTTGTTGTGGCTTGATGGAATAAGCTGTTGCAACAAAATAAATAACCCAGAAAATAAAACCACACCTATGAAAATTCCATGTTTTTGGAATAGAATTGTAAAAAATGCTATAAAAACAGCCCACACCAAGATGATGATTAGTATAGCAGACTGGGATACTTGCCGAACAATAGGAACATTTGCGCTCATACCGATGAATATATTGTTGGTTTTTATTTTTCTAAAGGTACTAAAATTTCCATAATTATATCGTTCGGACATTGTTTTACACGAAGTGATCAGGTTCTCTTCAGTCCATTCTTATCTTAATTATCGCTTTACGGCTTCCCGTAAAATCATGCGAAGTCTGTCAGCTACTTTTGTATTAACCATTACGAGTTAGCGATTATTAATTGGATGTTCAAATGAAAAGATATTTTTACATACTTGACGGTAAAAGGATCGGTCCGCTATCCTTTGAGGAAATTAAAGCCACCGATATTTCTGAAGAGACATTGGTTTGGTACGAGGGATTGGAAAATTGGCAACCTGCCGGTGAGCTGGAGGAATTTTTATATCTTTCCTTTCCGCCGGAAGAAACAAAACCTATTGTTGAAGACTCTTTAGATTCAATCGAAATCATTGAGCCATTAATCCAAGACGAACCTGTTTCCACGCAAGAAGCCATTTCCGAAAATGCTGTTATTGCAGTAGACAATGCACCCGCAGTTTATCAAAATAGTGTTGAGAGTAAATTGAAGGCCTACACCTCTTCCATGAATCAATATCATGGTATTGACGATCCATTCGCTAGCGCGCAACATCAATTGATTTATCCGAAGCAAGCTATGTTCTCAAATCCATTTGGGTTTAAAGGAAGAATCAGAAGGACTGAATACTGGCTCAGTTATGTAATCGCCTATATCTATTTTTTGCTTCTTGCCGCAGTAACGGCTAGGATCGAGCGAGTATCGGGTGGGGGCGGTGCATTCTTTTTATTTATACTACCTTTTTACTGGTTCCTCATAGCCCAAAATACCAAGCGCTGTCACGATCGTGGAAACTCCGGGTGGTTCCAGATTATTCCTTTTTACGGCCTTTGGATGGCATTTGGCGAAAGTGACAGATTCGTAAATGACTACGGACCCAATCCCAAAGGCGATAATTTCCAAACAAGATTTTAACAAAACCATATTAGATAGATGAAAAGGATTTCTTTAATTGCTAATTCGAGCATTCAATATTACAAATATGAGGTAAATATTGATCTTGAGTTTGGCAAGGAAAATAGATTTTATTACCACCAACCATTCGATACCAATTTTTTCGATTTTATTCTCGATCCCTTATTTAAGATTACGAAGGAAGGTACTGAGAATTATTATCGTTTACAGGAGCTGATCGATAAGGGATTTGTTATCAATAAGCGTCTCAAAGATGAAGCTGATTTGAGTACCTGTACAGGTATCGTTACTGAAGTCTACGAAGAAAGTAATCTGAAGCAGACACTTAAGCAGTACCAAAATAAATGGATTCCGTTGCCTTTTTTTAAGGAGAACGCCATTAATAGAGACTTGCTGTATCCTACAGATTGGGTCCGCGTGTTTTTTACTTGTGATGAAGAGTTTTCACTGGCAAAAATCGTCATTGCCGTAGATACGTCTTTAGCCAGAAGTGAAAATGATAAAACTGGTCCTCAGTTGAGCAATAATCCGGATGAGAATGTTTTCAGACTCCAGTCTGATGAAATCAATCTGAGTAATTTCTTATTTACGCAGGACAACTCTGTTGCATGGATTGATCGGTATTTGGCCGACTTATTTTATGATAAAAATGAAGAAGAAAGATATACACATCCGATAAAAAAATACATCGCCAAATATGTTCTTCTGATGAAGTGGCTGGCTGCTCAAACGGAGTCACCCGAAATTCAGCTCTTTACGGATAATATCAGAAAGAAAACTGTAGATCTCGTCATTGATATCGGCAATTCGGCTACCTGTGCGCTTCTATTTGAGAATAAGGATGATGATAGTTTTGACTTTGATAGCGTTAAGAAACTTATCATTCAAGATTATACCAATCCGCATCTGGAATACAATAACTCATTTCCGATGAACATGATGTTTAGCGAATCTAGTTTTGGAAATATTGATAAAGATAATTACCACAACAATAAATTTATTGTTCCCAGTTTGACCCGTATTGGTTTTGAAGCAGAAAAATTGATCCATTCAGCAAGTACAAATCTAGATCTTGGTTACGAACTAAAGACTTACAACTCGAGCCCGAAACGCTATTTATGGGATGATCAGATAAGTGACCGCGAATGGGAGTTTCAACCTCTTAAGACTAATCGGGTAAAGAAAGTGTATCTGAATGGCATATCAGAGCAACTGAGCCTAGACGGTAGCTTAAAGAGTTCGCGAGAGGTATTTGGTGCAAAATCGATGTTTTCAAGGGCTTCTCTAATGAAGTTTGTTTTTCTGGAAGTATTGATGCATGCGCACGTGCAGATCAATTCTTTTAAGTTTAGGGAAGAACATGGCGAGATGACCATGCCAAGGACAATCAAAAGGATTACGATATCATGCCCTACTGGTATGATCCAGCATGAGCAGATCGCGCTAAGACAAGCGGCAGCAGAGGCGTGTGAATTACTGGATGGATACCAACGATTCTACTTTGATCAGGATGAAAATACAAACTGGTTTAAAAAACCGGAGATTATTCCATCTATCCAGGATATATCCAAGACCCTCAGCCAGCTGGAAGATAAAAAAGATTGGATGTATGATGAGGCAACCTGTAGCCAGCTTGTTTTCGTTTACAGTCTCTTTTCGAAAAAATTGCGGAATAACAATTATGTGATTGACCATTTTTTATTCAATAATAAGAATACGTTAAAGATTGCTTCCATTGATATCGGCGCGGGAACAACTGATATTATCATCAATCAATATCAGCTTAAGACCTCAAATAAGATTCAGGAATTGATTCCCCAACCGCTATTTTGGGATAGTTTTAAATTGGCAGGAGATGATCTGATGAAGGAGTTGATCCAAAAGCTGATTATTCGCAGTCCCCTAAAAACGGATGATTCGGCCATTGAAGGATTAGAAAATTATGGGAGATCAAAGGGAATTATAGACATCCAAAGTCGGATCAACGGATTTTTTGGGGAGAACTCCAATAATATGGGCTATCTCGCAAAGATGATGCGCAAATCATTTGTCCATCAGGTAGCACAGCCTATTGTACTTAAGTACCTACAACAGGCCAATCAGCAAGAATCTTTGGAAATGTCTTTCGAAGAAATCATAGGGCACAAATTTGAAAATAGTGCACTTGTCAACTATTTTGAGCGGATAATAGGATTTAATTTTTTGGAAATCCGATGGACAATATCGGCTAAGGTCGTCAATGAGATCGTTTCTAGTGTATTTGAGGGATTGGTTCGTCAAATGTGTCTGGTGATTAACCAGTTTGAGTGTGATTTTGTGGTCCTGTCCGGAAAGCCTGCATCCCTGCTTAGCTATGAGGAACTGTTCAAAAAATTTCTGTTTGTTTCGCCGACCAATGTGATCAATCTCAATAATTATTGGATCGGAAAATGGTATCCGTTTGCAGACAATTTGGGGAATGTTGAAGATCCCAAGACGATTGTTGCCGTGGGGGCAATTATCGCTTTGATGGCAGCCAAATTGAAGAAGATACAGGACTTCAATTTAAATACAACGGAGCTGATCAAAAACCTTAGTTCAACGGCCGATCATATTATTTCTAAAGTGGAGAATAGAAAAGAAGTCATATTGACTCCACAAAAACATGAGCAGACTTTTTTGCTTAAATCAATTCCTTTTGAGTTTGGCTATGCGAAATATCTATCGCGCAACTACACCTATTCAGGTCTCTATAGATTAAGTATTGATCACAGGCAGATGGAAGAGGTAATCAAGAACCGTTTTGTCGGTCGCGATGCGTCATTTTATGAAGAACAGGTCGATAAAGAGCGGGGTGAAATATTACGAAATCTACCGTTGAAGGTGACCATCGCCCGAGATTGGGATGAAAGTAAGGAAATATTGAAGATCGAACATATCGAAGATAATGAAGGGAATGAGAAGCCGGGACGTTTCTTCCAGCTCCATTATCAGACCCTGGATAGTGTTCAGGGATATTGGTTAGATACTTGTGAATTCGTTTTATAGTAAAGAAATGTCGAATAATTATTCTGAATTAGAAATCAAGCTTATCGAGGAATTTATTTCCGGTAAGATCGATCTTATACAGGGATCGATTCAATGGGTTGACAAAAATCTAAAGTATGAAGAGCGCAATAAAGCGCTCCTCAGCTTGAAGAACAGCTTGAATACCATAAAAAAGGTTCAGGGCAATATCGGTAATAAACCGGTCATCGCTGTCTTTGGGGCAAGTCAGGTGGGAAAATCCTATCTGATCAAAAACCTGTTGAGCGATACAAATAGGCCCTTTGAGATTGAAAATGACGGTAAACAATATGATTTCCTAAAGCAAATAAATCCGCCGGGAACTGGTGCCGAAAGTACAGGGTTGGTCACTCGATTTACGATTGATCAAGATACCTCGTTCCCAGATTTTCCAATAAAGGTAAACTTGCTTGCAGCAAAAGATATACTATTGGTGTTGCTTGATGCTTTTTTTCTGGATCTCAAGAAAATTACTTCCTTTCCCTCAAAAGGGGATTTTGAAGCACATCTAAAAAAACTGGAGCTTGAGGAAAAAGGACCTCTGCAGGATTTTTTAACCGAATTTGATGTGCTTGAAATTAAGGAATACTTTGAAAAAAATCTTTCACAGCATACCATCTTGTTTGAAGGTCTTTATGAAACAAGGTTCTTCGAACGTATAGGCCGTATTATCCAACATTATGGGGCTACCGATTGGTCGCGCATATTTGATATCCTCTGGAATAAGGAAATCTTATTGACAGATCTTTTTACCAACTTGATCAATAAGCTGAAATTGGTACAGTTTGCACGCCATGGGTATATCAAGTTTGAAAATGTCCTGCGTGAGGAGGGTGCCATTCTTGATGTCAAGCGCTTGGGCGAACTCAGTGCCGATTCCGAAAAAGGCAGCACAATTTTCAAGTTGACGAATGGTGCTGAGGTTCAGATTGAGGTGCCTGCATTGTCAGCGCTGATTGCCGAACTTGTTTTTTCGATTCCCGAAGGACTTGTCGAATCCAAAGAGTTTTTAAAATACAATGATTTATTGGACTTTCCGGGAGCCCGTAGCCGTTTGGCATTGGATCAATCGGATATCTCGACAAAGAATATTGATGCCATGTTATTGCGGGGTAAGGTCTCTTATCTTTTTAATAAATACTCTCTTGATTTTAATATCAATAATCTCTTGTTCTGTACCAATGACAAGCAGCTGGAAGTCAACGAAATTTCAACCCTGTTATACAACTGGATCGAGAACAATGTAGGCGGGAGTGTCGAAGAACGATCAAAATCACTTCAAGAAGCAAGCTTACCGCCATTGTTTGTCATCTTTACCTTTTTCAATAATCAGATCAAGTTTGACACCACAAACGACGGTGAATACCTAGAATCTGCTGAAAAATTAAACTATAAATGGCACACGCGTTTTGAGCGTTTCTTTGAACAGGAGATCGTTACGCAATCGCGTAACTGGCATACAAAATGGACAAGCCAGGAAAATCTGTTTAAAAATTTCTATCTATTGCGAGACTACAAGTATTCAAACGATACGTTTATCGGATTTGAACAGGAGGGGGAAGAGCTCGCAATCCATCCCGAAAGAGAGAATTTTTTGAAAGTCATGAAGCAGTCCTTTACACGCTATGGTTTTGTCCAAAATCATTTCCAGGATGCTGAAAGAACATGGCAACACGTTGCTTCCATCAATCATGATGGCTCGGCGTTGATTATTGAATCCCTGGCGAAGGTGTCGGGTAATACAACCAAGATCAATCATAACATTCAGAAGTTAAACACAATCCTGACCAAGATACAGCGAGACCTCGAACGTTTTATTCACAAGGACGACGTCACAGTGATGCGCGAAACGCAGATGCGTCAGGTAAATCAGTTTCAGTTGGGATTTAATAGTGCCTTAGTAAAAGATCTTGGCTTGTTTAACGCCTTCATTGACTGTCTTTCGATTAACCCTAATGATATTTTTCAGTTGCTGAATGAACATATGGTGGTTGATACCAGTCGTCGAATATTGGATGAAACCACACAGGAGTCCATTCTATTGGTTCAATATCCGGAGCTAAAACAGGCAAAGTCGAAAGCAGAAATGCTGACCATTCTGCAAAAGCATCTTTGGCTTTCATCGCATGAAGCTGTTGAAGACTTTTTAAAAGACAGTGGTATCGAAATCGCCGAATTATTCCAGCAGGAAGAGACCAATTCATCAAAATCTGAGTATTACGTTCAATTGATTATCGAATCTTGGTTAACGAAGATCAACAACTTCGATCAATACAGGGATTTCATCGCAAATGGTCTGAATAGAAACAGTTTGATTTTCGTTGTGAGCTACTTTAAGGAACTGCTTAAAAAGCGAAATGTCGCCAGCAAAATAGTCAGATTGTTGAATGATATCATATCTGAGATAGACGTCAACCATGGTTATGAAATATTTTTGACCGAAACCTTCTCCCTGGTGATCAATGAACTGATTTTTAATTTTGATGTGAGCTACTTTACGGAAGAAGAGAAAGAGGAAGCCAGAAACATCTTGGTTGATAATCCCAATCGATTTTTTGAACGAAAACTTGATACATCTCCCAGCGCGGTATCTGCTTTATTCGACGCCGAAAATATTGATGTACGCGCAATAGCACTACAGAAGTACAACAAATGGATTGAATATTTACGCCTTTCACTCCTTGTCAATGCAGGATATATCGATTACGATGAGCAGGCCAATCAGGAATTAAAATTATTGGTCGAACAGTATTCACCTTTTCAACTGGTTTAAAAATGCAAAAATTTCATTCAATAGCAACGGATAGGTACATTCCATTATCGTTTGACAATGCTTATCTGTTTAGTCAATACGATAGAATCAGTAATTTTTTGGTCTTCAACCTGGATAAAAAGTACCGGAATTTTTTGGCTAAACCGGTCAAAAACAACTATGATATTGATTGGTACAGCATACATATGGGCCTTCAGCCGGTAGAGCATTCGTCTTATCGGGAATATGGTCTCAAACAATATTGGCTAGTAATGGAGGAACTCCAAAAACGTATCGAAGATCTTATGCGGAATAGAGACGCCAACGTACAGTATTGGGGGGCAATTCTTCAGACAGTTTTTAATCCAGAGGACAATCTTATTTTCACCAATGGGCATGATATCTGCATCATCTGGGGCTGGAAGTTTGAGAATAACCAAAATCGGAAACCGCACCTTCTTGGTGATAGCTTTCAGGAGTCAATTAGTCCGGAGGATACCCCATTGCCCCCACAGATTCCGGATATGGATCCCCCAATCGCTGATATTAGTGCACCAAAACAATCTCAAAACCTGGAGCCTGTACCTGCAATTGAACCCCCCATTTCATCGCCGGTTGCCCCCGAGGAGTATTTTATGGCTGATGTAAAAGAAGAAAATATTGATGTAGAAATAGCCAAGAAAGAAAGTTTTCTGGCCTTTCTAAAATATATAGCGGTGACTTACTGGTGGGTGCTGATCGTACTACTGGTGCTGATCTGTTTAGTATTCTTTTTTAAATCTCTAATCCACAGATCGTAATGGAACATGTAAAAAACAAATCTTTTGCCAACAACTGGTGGCTATTTTATCCCCTATTGTTTCTGCTTATCGGTTTGCTTGTGTATGCCTTGCTATGGAATCCTGAGAATACGATAGAGGTTCTAAGACAGGAACTGAACGATTGCCGGGATAACCATGCCGCTTCTTCTACACGACCGGTTGATGGGGACGACAATACCTTACCTGGCAATATTGATTCGCTGCAAATAGGGGAACTTGATAAAAATCGGCCGCTGCCAGGGGACGACAAAAAAGCTGAAAATACGATCGTTAACTGTGATGCAAAAGTAGAGTCCGGTGGTCAGGGAGTCACCAAGACCAAGCATATCCTGGGCGATCAATCGGGACGCGTCATTTTGCAGTATGATACGAAAACAATTCCAGATGAGATCAAAGTCTATTACGATGGTAAACCTATCGCTCATACAGATGGACTTGTTTCTGGAGCCGGCCAGTTGGAATGGATTTATGAAGTTGCTCCTGGCAAACCCAAATATTGCTATGTGGAAGTTTCGGCACCAACACCCCGTACCGTTTGGGAATATATTGTTAATTGTCCACTTTAATAAAGAACGATGAAACAGTCAAAATACCCCTTTTATTACTATTTGGCCTTAGCGGCTTTTGTATTGCTGAGTGTGCTTTTTTGGATTTTTTTCCTTACAGCCGGAACCGCTGTAAGACGAGGGCAGGTGCAGCTTGCACCTACGGAAAATAAAGATCCTGCTACTACCACATTGCAGACAATCTCCATGGCGCACTTAGATCCGCCGCCGGTGGGCCAGCCTAATCTTTAATATTTGAATCTAGAAGTAAAGAAAATTTAGCCGATATGAAACAAGAGAATTTTTTGTTTGTGGATGTGGTTTCGTCCATTTTCCTGCTCATCCTGTTATTGTGTAATTTCTTTGGAATGCTCTATATGACAGAGGGTAACATGTTGCTGAGCCTAGCCGTCAGCCTGATTATTGTAGTCTGTTATTATTTTGTGTTGCAGCTGCTGAAACGGAATAAAGAGCGTATGCTCAATCAAGGGTATCTGAAGAGTACCGCCAGTTTGTTTTTTATTGTATTCGTTGTTTTTGGCCTGATCAGCTATGTCTTTATGATCCATTTGGTGAATATTGAGAAAAACAGCAAAAAGGCAATTCAGAAAGAAGCGGATGAAAAAGTGTTGCTTGTGAAAGATTTAACCACACAATACGATAAACGCGCAAATGAATCGATGCAGACTTTTGAGGCGCTGTTTAAAGGTAAGTTACAGGCCTATAAAAATCAACGAACAAATGTACTGCGCAATGAATTGGGAAATTCACCTTTTAACCTGCCCGAAGCCATATTGAACAGTCCGTCCGCAAGTATTGATGTGTCGGCGAGTACCAATGCCATATTGAATGCTTATCAAGTTAAATATAACAACAACCATAAGTTGTTGGACAGTTTGGTATTCAAAAAAGCAGATAGTTATAATCAGATCTTTCAGCAATGGGATAGGCTTAGTTTGGCGACAAACTACGTTGCCCTGAACGATTTTGTTAAAAGTAGCGCAACGCTTGTGAATGAAAAAATCAAGGAACTACCCGTTGACAATGAGCCGATCAAAGTCACGATCAGTGAAGGGAATCTGCCCTTGGATAGCCCGATTGCATTAGCGAAGGTCTATTCGCCCGATTATCTCCTTCCACTGATTATTATACTGATTATGCATGCCTTTATTTTGATCCCCTACTTCACGTATCGGGTGCGGAAGTATAACAGTCCCCGCTTAAAGGACGCTGAAGCAGAAATTATTAATCGGGGTGGAACAATAGAACTTTAATACCTAAAAAGATGGATAAGCATAAAAAACAAAATATTTTATCGAACTGCAATATGGTTCCATTGCCTGCCTTAGATCAAGCTATCGTGGGCGGATTTATCGCATTTGATGAATTGGAACAGCACGGTCTGACCAGGGACAAACTGAAAGAGTTGAAGCTTTTGGATGATAGCCGGAATGGCAAAATTGTTTTACCACCTCCGATCCCCGGTTTGCCAACTATTGATGTCGAGCTACCGCTGATGCCACCAATACCAGGAATGCCACCGTTACCTACGATGACCAGTCCAAGTGCTCCGATTCAGACCAGTGAAACATTGCTGGAACAAATCAAGAACAATGAAATTTCTGCCGACGATATCAAAAAACTTATTATGGAGAAGAAACTAACGTTTGACTATCTTGAAAGTATTGGTGTCGAAAAGAGAGTGGTTCAGGCATTGAAATTCTATAGCAGTGCTTCGGCCTTTACAATTTTCAAGAAAATTGAGGATCTACCACCCATGGAAAGCGGACGGACAGATCTTTATATGGTCGGTATGCCCTTTTCGGGTAAATCAACGATCTTGGCAAGTCTCATCAAACATTCCAATAAGCAGGGCATATTAATGCACGATAGCTATAATCCCGATGGTAATAAGTACCTAGAGACGCTGAAGAGAAATTTAGACTATGGGATACTTCCTATAGCGACGGACAAGGCAAGCTACAATTATATTGCTACCTCACTTAAAGATCCAAAGGGTACCACTCATCCATTTAATATTGTGGAGGTTCCGGGTGAGAATTATGTGAAGATCTTTAACCAGGGCTTTGAAAATTCGGAGATTCCGCAATTTATCAACTATGTCAAAAGCAACAATAAAAAAATCCTGGTTTTTATTATTGATGCCATGTCACATGACAAACGTTTTGATGATGAACAATTCTTTGGAGCGTTAGACCAAAGCATTGCCTATACCAATATCATTTCCATTTTTAAGGATTCCAAAGTACTAGAGAATACCGATGCGGTTTATTTTGTAGTCAACAAGTTCGACTATATCAAACAGACCAGGTATCTGCATGAAGAGCGTGCCGATAGCGAATTGGCATTGGATTATATGAATCAGGAATTTCTTTCCCTTATTGAAAATTGCAAAACCGCACGAGAGAATTCCAGAAACCAATTTAAGATCAAAATATTACCCTTCTCCATTGGTGAAATAGTTTATGATAAGATTGTCACCGCCATTGAGGATAAATATCCACAGGAACTGGTAAAGAATATGTTGGAGGATAGTTTTGTCGTGAAAGGCGGCGCATTTTGGAAAAGATTTTTTTAAGAAATATTTATGGATACTATACACTATAGAAGCAGGGTACATCTTCTGATCGAGCGTACTCTGAATGGGTTGGATTATGATTATATTTCATCCGGGTTGAATCAAAATGAGTTAGAGAGGCTGCAATTATCATTTGATGAGAGAAATCAAGTAGGTCAGTTTAATGAGGGGTATTGTTATTCTGTCAAGCAGACCGCCCAGCATGTGATTTATTCTGTTATCAATACCAGTATGAAAGATAACGCTAAGCGCAATGGTTTTCTTGCGGTTCGTCTGATCGTTAAGCATAATGAGCATATTACCAATGTGATGCAATATTTATTGCAGATTACAACACAATATATAAATCATATAAAAGATAGCAGTTTAAACAATCAGAACTACGATCTCATTTTGGAAGAAGCTGCAAAGGGTATTAAACAGAACAATAGTATTAATCCGAAGATTACACCAGACAAGACTATTTTTTATCAGTTTTTAAATCTCGGTCTAGATCAAAGCGAAGCATTCAACAATCCAAAATTGGTTTACGCCACAAAAGTCTACTTTCTGGATGAACAGTCAGTACATAATGAAGCCGTAGCGAAGCAGTTTGGTTTTCAGTCCGTAGAGAATCTATTTGCTCAGGTCCGTAAGATTACGTTTAACAATACCTCGACATATGGATTGCGCATCAAGATCAACGAGGAAGAGGAACGTAGTTTATTAAAAGATCAATTCTTGATCTGTATGAAAGGTGACCGTATTCAGTATAAGCTTACTTTCGATAGACTTTATAAAGAAGTATCCATTTTCGAGGGTGAGGTAGAAGTGCGTCCCGAGGAACCTATACCTCCAAAACCTTCAAACCAAGAGCTCGAACGAAGCTCAAGTGGACTGGTATGGGCCTGGATTATTGGCCCCATCCTTGGAATTGCCATCGGTTATTGGGGAATTGGCCTCGTTATGAATTTTTTTGGAACGGGACAAAAAGCTACCGATACTGTTGTTGTAAAAGAGGAAATACCCGCCGAGAATTTTAACTTCAAAATCGATACGGCAAAGAGTAAGGCACTGTACCTTGAATTTAGCGATTCCACCTTGCAAGGTTACGTTTTTAATTACAAAGGAAAAGCTGAAGGCTGGAAGTTGTATAAAAAAGGAGAGGAGAAGAATACGAAAACTTTAACCAAAGCCGAGTTACGCTCTATTTTTCAGGATGAGGATCGTGTTCTTAATTTTTGTGATCAGCTTACCACACAGATTCCAAGCGATATTCCGGAGGATAAGCCTGCCGCGACCAATTCAAGACCGATAGATAGCGGAGAGATCACCAGCGAAAAAAATAATAAAGTACAGCCGGAGAAGCCTGAAAAACAATCTAGTCAGCCAGCGAAAGGAAGGACCAAAGGCCATGAATCAAAAGTATAGGGGACTTTATTTTTTGGGAGCTACCCTAGGGGTTGGTTTACTGATTGTTGGTTCGATGAAGCTGATGAGTTCATCTCCAGCCCAGCATGGCGCTACGAAGCAATCGGCTATCACAACGGCAAGTGGGCATAAAGTATTGGAAAATAAGATCCAAGAGCTTTCCGAAGACAATGTAAGTCCGGCACAGTACAACAACTTGCTGATCGAAATTAATAATGCAGCTTCACAGAATCTGTTTAATAAAGCGATTCAGGACATGCTGCTTCAGCAGCTCAATGGCAGATATACTCAACTGAGCATCGACCGCAGTAATAAATTGCTTCGTTCGGACCCTGTTAAACAGGCAGAACTTAATATTCTTGTCGCTCATCTCGAAAGTACTTTTGGTCCTACGGCCGAGGTTGCAACGATCAAAAATAAAGTTAAAGCTTTGAATCACTATACGGAAGTCCTGCCACAACGTGTAAACTCATTGATCAATCAAGGTTTCGCGGAATTTGATGAGAGTGGGTATATGGCTTTAATGAATGAACTGGAGCGGATGCCAAACCTAGATGCAAATCTCAAAAGAAAGAAATCTGTTCTTGCCGTTAGAAATACTGGCGTAAGCAAGCTGCAGCAATTTCATCGGAATTACGAAAACTGGAATTTGAACATGAATTTATAAAATTTGATCCTTCCGCTAAACAGTGGCTGTATCAAATAAAAGCTACATAGATTAATCTATAGATATGAAATATTTATTAACCCTTTTTTTAATGGGGCTGGTCTTTTTTTGCTTTGCGCAGGCGACCAACGATGAATTATTGGCCCAGGCCAAAGCACAAATGGATAACGGCTTGTATGAAGAGTCCATAAATACCCTAAATAAAATTCACGGCAAGACGAAAACAAAAGAATTCGTCGATTACTTTATGACCGTAAATTATTTTAAATTACTGGATAATGGCGATTATCCATCTTTTGAGCTCATCAATAAGGTACGTAGCCAAGCCGCTCTGTTTTTGAAAAATTATTCAAAATCGCGCAACCACGGGGATGTCAAAAGGATACTCGATACAATGGACGATTATCCAAAGACACAGCAAAGTTATGACGATACCAAGAATCGAATCTTGCAGGAGAAAAAGACCGAAAGGCAACAGATTTTGCTGACAGCGATCAGGAAATCTTATGAGGTGCAAGATTATGCCCAGAGTTTAGCCAACATTAAGGTTGCCAAAGAATCTGGATATGATGAGAGCCCTGTTCAGTATTATGATTTTATGGTGAAGTACAAACTATATGATCAGAGCCCCTCGCAGACATACCATGAAGTAGAATCTATCGTTGCACTTGGAAATGCTATTTTAAGCAGTGACCATAATTCACTGGCTAAGTTAAGTACGGCGGAAGTAGAAAAGATCAAAAATATTGTTGCCGGATTACCAAAATCGCTTGACGAGTTCAGAAAAAAAGAAGAGGATAAACGTGCTGCGGCCTATGCCTTAGCGATGCAACGTAAATTTGATGCGATATCGGACAGCTACAATGCACAGGAGTATGGTAAAATCATTTCAGCTACAAATGATTTTCCGGACAGATCCCGTGATAATCAAAAAGTGAGCTACTTTCAGGCTATGAGCCGTTACCAGCTGTTTAAACGAGAGGGAAACTACAGTTTTTCGGATCTATTGACGGTAAAGTCTGCTCTTGAAGGGTATATAACGAAGTTTAATGAGGAAGATTTGACCTCTAAAATTGAGGTATCTGCTGCCTTAGGAGATCTGAACAAAAATTATCCGACTTCGCAATACGCTTACGATGTGATGGTTAAACGGGAGGAGAAGAAGGAGCTGGCGGCACTGCGTCGGGCTAGAAGAAAGCTATTTACCAATATCGGCTACGAGTATGGAAAATTGGCACCAATTGGTCTACGATTTGAAACTGGTGGTGCATTTGTTGGATTCTTTGCGACGTTGCGTTATGGGCTGAAGTCAGATAACCAACTCGATTCTTATTACTTAAGCACGCGGTCGTCCCAACCCAATAAAACAGAGCTTATCGTAGGGCCAAATTTTAAGGTAGTCGATTGGTTGTTGTTGAACATCGGAGCTGGCTATGGAGTTTATTCCCATTTATTTCGTGATGATTACGCAGACCGAGAGGGCCATGGAAAAACCGGTTATATTGGCGGTTACGGCGGGGTGACTTTACGACTTAGTCCGTACGTAAATATCATAGGTGGTGCTTCCATGATGGCTATTGACAAACAGTTCTCTTCTAAAAAATTTACCCAGCCCGAATTTACCGGTGGTATTACTTTTAATATTCGATAAAAATGAATCCCAAAAACTTCAATATACGATATCTCTATTCCCTGTTTATGCTGATCCTCCCCTGGACATCTTGCGATGATAAAGACAAGTTTGATTTTAATCAGCATAATAAAGTTGCGATAACGACCTTACAGATGACCGGTGTAACCAAAAATGATGCTACGCTGAACGGACGTGTAAATACCAACAATGGAGAGACATTGACACAGGTTGGCATCTGCTATGCTACCCACCAAAAGCCAACAGTGAACAATGAAAAAGTGCTCAAGACAGGCGATCTGGATACAGGAGCGTTTACGCTATATGCTCAAAATTTAAAGCCGGCTACAACCTATTATTTTAGGGCTTTTGCAACCAATAAAAATGGTACAGCCTATGGCGATCCGTTGAGTTTTACTACGCAGAGTGGTTATGTTGCTAAATTGGAAACACAATCTGCAAGCAGTATCACGCGCATTACCGCCGAACTAGGCGGAAAAATTTCAGATGATGGCGGATACCCGGTGATCAGCAAAGGGGTTTGCTATAGCAATGTATCATCGTTCCCGACGATTTCAAATGACAAGGTAAGTGTTGATACACAGAATACTTCATTTAAAGTTAATCTAACCAAATTAAGGGCCGGTACAATCTATTATGCGCGGGCTTATGCCACTTCATCTGTTGGAACAGGCTATGGGCAGGTGGTAAGTTTTACGACACTTCCGCCAATTGTCGCATCAGGAATATCGACCGCGGCGGTTAGTTCAGTTACTTACTCTTCAGCTTCTGTTGGTGGTACTGTTTTGGATGATAATGGATCGACTGTGACAGCTCGGGGTATATGCTATAGCAATTCCAATACTACGCCAAGTGTCAGTAGTGGGACAATTTTGAATATAGGAAGCGGAACCGGTAGCTTCTCTGGTCAATTGACGGGCCTGGTCGTAAATACCAACTATTATGTACGCGCTTTTGCTACCAATAGCGCAGGTACGGCTTATGGGCCTGTGGTCAGTTTTAAAACTTCTATGCCAGACCTGCCAAGCAGCGTTTCGACAACTACCCCTTATAATGTGACTATGACTTCGGCATATACCGGGGGATATATTGGCTCCGCTGGCGGTGGAACTATTTCTGCCAAAGGGGTGGTTTATAGCAGCAGCAACTCATTACCTTCTTTAACCAATGGTACAAGGGTATCTGGTGGTTCAGGAACAGGTAATTTTTCACTTATACTTTCCGGATTGCAGCAAAATACAACTTATTACGTCCGATCTTACGCTACGAATGAGGCCGGCACGGCTTATGGAAATGTGTACACGTTCAAAACATTGTTGCCAAGCCTACCATCAAGCCTGAGTACTTATGGAGCTGTCAGTATCACACCAGGCTCAGCTTATGTGTCGGGTTATATTGGCTCGGCTGGTGGAGGGATCATTTCTGCGAGTGGCATTGTTTATAGTAGCAGTACATCAAATCCCACTATTGGGAATAGTACATCAGTTACTTTAGGGAGTAGTATCGGAAGTATCGCAGCTACATTGACAGGGCTATCCGCAGGTACCAGTTATTACGCCAGGGTATATGCGACCAATGAAGCAGGAACTGCCTATGGCAATCTCATAAGCTTTACCACTACAAGATATACGGCACCCACTGGGGTGACGACTTATCAAGTCGGTAATACTGGGAGCACTTATGTTACCTTTAGCGGAGATATCGCTACAGACGGTGGTAGTACATTAACGGAGCGCGGTTTTGTATATTCCACATCCAGTAATCCAACATTGTCCAGTGGAACAAAGACGACCGTATCGGGCAGTAGTGTCGGATATTTTAGTAAATCGGTCACAGGATTTAATAAGTATACGACTTATTACGTACGGGCTTATGCTACAAATGCCTATGGTACAACCTATGGCTCGAGCGCTGCTTTTTATACCTATTAAAAATAAAAGGGTAATCTGTTCGGAAGATTACCCTTTTATAGACTAATTGTTACTTAACCGTATTGCATCACTTTTAATAAATCCGATCAAGCCTTTGTCTGTTTTTACTTTGGCCCAATTTCCTATATTGGAAAGACATGTCAATTTTTGATTTCTATAGATGGTTGCCAATATGGGAAAATCAGCTGCCGGTCCCTTGCGTAAATCCATCTTTTCGACATTCAATACGACGGTTTTTAAGTAATAATCCTGATTTCCTGATGTGCCGTTGTCGGAGGTTTTTGGTGGTGTTTTTACAGGCTTGTTTTTTTTCTCAATCTTAGGAGCCGATTTTTTGTGCATATCGAGATCACATACGCCGCAGGTACCACCACTGTTGCAGTGCGCACATTTGCTGCAATTGCGACAGGCAGTGCAGTTGGCCGATCCTGTGCAGCGGCCGACTTCGTGTTCTACAAAAGCAAGTGTGCTTTTTGTGGTCTGTGCAGATGCAAAATGCGAAGTTAATGTTGCGGTCAATATCAGTGTAATAGCTTTTATCATAATTATAAGCGGTTTTTCCAAAGTCCAAGTAGGTGATTTCGCGCATATTTTTGGGCCTCTACCAGACGTTGTTCATATTTAACATTCGGCGGAATGGTCATCAGTACGGCGTAGCCATCCTTCATAATCTTTTCGTTGACAAAGGTGCCATCAGTCAAATAGGCGTAAGCGAGTGTACGCCCATATTGATCCAATGGGTTGACATCAAATTCCAAGCGTACAGTTTGGTTCATAAGCAGTTGTTCTACATATTTCGAGGCCTCCTTTCCATAAGGTTGTTCCTTTTTATGAAAATAATTACGGGGCTCAGGAGCGTCAATTCCGATCAATCTTACCTTGATCTTTTTGCTTTCCCTGTTTACACACCAGAAAGTGTCTCCATCGGAAACCTTGGTGATCTGATATTCGCCTTCGGTTATACCCTTGTCATTCCTCAGGGTTCCACTTGTAAAGGCCGCGAACGGCTGCGTTTGTTTTTCCTTTTTGGGTTTACAAGCGAGTAAAAGAGTTGAAAAGAGACAGACGTATAAAATGTTTTTGTTCATGATTGTACTATTTTATTTTCTTTTCCCTTTTCTTCTTTCGGCTGAGTTTCGGCACCTTTCACAACAATAAGATTTGCCGAACATTAGGGTGAGTACTTTCATTGTGAAACCTTTGCCTTTATAACTTTTTTTCCCTTTACCAGGTTGAATCTCTTTGTTGCACCATGCGCATTGATCATACATGTTTAAGCTGTTTAATAGTAAATGAATAGGATGAATAATATGGTTCAAAATTAAAACTAAGATTTTCGGGTATTTATGGTTTCCCGTAAATAGTCATATTACCGAGTGCCTACTTTTGACTATCAACAATAAAGAAATGTATTGCTGTTTTAGCAAAATCAAATAAGCCATTAATAAAAAATAAAAAACTATGGATTTTAAAGATGAGATTCGTCAATTTGCCAAGCGCGTTGACCGACTTTTACCACAGATCAAAACAGAAGAGGCTACAAAGACATCCTTAGTAATGCCATTTTTGAAAATATTGGGATATGACGTATTTGATCCCTTCGAAGTGCAACCAGAGTTTATAGCCGATATTGGTATCAAAAAAGGAGAGAAGGTTGATTATGCCATTTTACGTGACGAAAAACCTGTTATCTTAATTGAATGCAAACATTATGCTGATGGACTTGACCCCCATAATTCACAACTGTTCCGTTACTTCCATACGACAGAAGCTAAGTTTGGATTGTTGACCAATGGCGTAGAGTATCGTTTTTATACTGATCTCGTGACACCAAATAAGATGGATGAAAAGCCATTTTTCGAGTTTAAGATCATGGACATCAAGGATAATGAAGTCTCCGAATTGCGCAAATTTCATAAGACCGAATTTGATCTCGAAAGCATATCGAGTGTTGCTAGCGAATTAAAATATTTTAACGAATTGACGATTTTAGCATTGGGCGAAATGCAAAACCCTAGCGATGATTTCGTGCGTTTTTTTGCGAAGCAAGCCTATCCAAGTGTTGTTACAGCAAAAGTTTTAGAACAGTTTACGCCATTGGTAAAGCGCGTGTTCACACAGATTGTCAATGACCAGATCGCCGAAAGACTAAAAAGCGCATTGAAAAAAGAAACTGAAGCCGAAGAAAAGAGCGCTGCAATTGCACCGATAGAACCCGATGCCTTGATTGTCACCACGGAGGAAGAGATTGAGGGATACCTGATCATTAAATCTATTTTACGCAAGGAGATTGAAGTGGGACGTGTATTTATGCGTGATAATCAATCCTATTGTGGTATCCTGCTGGATGATAACAATCGCAAACCGATCTGTCGATTCTATTTTACACCCAATCGCTTACGCATCGGATTGTTTGACAAAGACAAAAAGGAGGCTAAATATGATCTAGATTCATTGGATGATATCTACAAATATTCAGAGCAGATTGTTGATACAGTCGTTAACTACTGATTATCTTTATAGTGATGCGCAGAAACCTTTAGAAACCGAATATATTTTAAAAGTTATTTTATCGCCTAGAAATTATGAAAAGATTAATTTTTCTCGCAACACCTTTTTTGTTACTGGTAGCGTGTGTAAAGCCTTCTAATGAAGAAAAGGCTAAAGCTCTAATCAAAGAATATATACTTAAGTATGCAAATGATCCTAAAAGTTATGAGGCTATTGAATTTGGATCTTTGGATTCATTGCAATCAATCGATATGATTGGGACCGGTGCTGAGTATTTTAATCTGCAAAATGAATTTTCAAAAAGTACTGATATGGAGGAAAGAAAAAGAATTATGATAAGGCAACATAAAATATTAAAGGATCGGCAGGGGTTTCAAATGATCCATCGGTACAGAGCAAGCAATGCATTTGGAGCAAAAGTGCTTTCAGATAATATTTTTTATTTCAATGCAGGTATGGATTCGGTACTCGTCGTAAGAAAACCTGGGGAATAGCGCTCGATAAGAAGTAAAGGCTACAATTTTGTAGGAGGGTGTAAAGTAAACTGTGTCAAATAAAGAATTTTTATATTAGACACAGCAAATGGAAAAAGAGGAATTTGATTTTAAACGCTTCAAAGAGGAAGCAATGAGAGGCCTTTATGCAGGCAAGAAAA
>Ga0308159_1001768_pt1 | contig 28478 bp, 22 predicted proteins | sample PhyCR1_FD_201040 | JGI IMG/M metagenome (GOLD analysis project Ga0308159, IMG submission 201040) | Phyllosphere microbial communities from UC Gill Tract Community Farm, Albany, California, United States - DLSLC.R1 | ecosystem: Host-associated > Plants > Phyllosphere > Unclassified | place: USA...
AACTGACCATCATATTGAGGTTGAGGTTATACATAATCCACAGTGAGCCCACAACGACGATAAAGATAATCACAGCGGTGAACAGGAACGCGATCAGGTTCCAACGTGCTTCCGACGACGTATTCATGTGCAGGAAGTACACCAGATGAACGACGATCTGGATGACTGCCGAAGCAATTACCGTACCCAGGATCAGCGAATGCGACGCTGTATCACTCATCACCATCGCAAACGGAATAACCGTCAGGATGATAGACAGGATGAAGCCGGTCAGATAAGACTTCAGGCTACCGTGGCTTGAACCGCCGTGAGAGGTGGCTGAATGACTCATGCTAGAACTCCCATCAGATAAACTACGGTAAACACACAGATCCAGACCACGTCAAGGAAGTGCCAGAACAGGCTCAGACACATCAGACGGGTCTTGTTCGTTTCGCTCAGACCGCGACGGCTAACCTGGATAATCATCACGATAATCCAGATAAGACCACAGGTTACGTGCAGACCGTGCGTGGCGACCAGTGCAAAGAATGCAGACAGGAAGCCGCTGCGGTCAGGACCGAAACCTTCGGCAATCAGGTGGTGGAACTCATAGAGTTCCATCCCGATGAAGCCAAGACCAAACAGGAAGGTCACAAACAACCAGCCCTTCACAGAGCCGGTGTTACCTTTTTCCATGCCCAGCATGGCCATGCCGTAAGTAATACTCGAGAACAGCAGGCAGAACGTTTCGACCAGCACAAACGGAAGTTCGAAAATGTCTTTACCAGCGGGACCACCAGCGGTCCCGTGTACCAGTACGGCGTAGGTTGCAAACAGGCTTGCAAACAGTACGCAGTCACTCATCAGGTAAATCCAGAAGCCAAAGACTTTGGTCTCACCCGCGTCGTGGTGCCCATGCTCCGGATCAACCGTGCTATGAGGATTCAGAGAATCAGTTGCCATATTTCACGCCCGCTTTGCTGATATTTTCATAATGTTCGTTTTCGATACGTTCTACTTCTGCAACAGGTACGTAGTAGTCGACATCTTCATCGAAGCTTTTCCAGATCCAGGTAATTACTACACCCAGGAAGCCAACGATAACCAACCACCACATGTCCCAGATTGCTGCGAAACCGAAGGCCAGGCTGCACACGGCAATGACAAAGCCCGCGCCGCTGTTTTTTGGCATATGAATTTCTTCATATTTTTCTGGTTTCACATAAGCGGTACCTTTCTCTTTCATGTCCCAGAACTCATCGCGGTCGTGGATATGTGGCACGATGGCGAAGTTGTAGAACGGAGGAGGAGAAGAGGTTGCCCACTCCAGAGTACGTGCACCCCACGGGTCGCCGGTCAGGTCGCGATTCTTCTCACGGTCACGTACGGAGACGAAGAACATGATGAAGATACAGGCGATACCACAGGCAATCAGGAAGGCACCGAATGCGGCAACACACAGCAGGGTGTGGAACTGCGGGTCGATGTCCTGGCTGATACGACGCGTCATACCCATGAAGCCCAGTGCGTAAAGCGGCATAAAGGCAACGAAGAAGCCGATAATCCAGAACCAGAACGCGCGCACACCCCAGGTTTCGTTCAGCGTGAAGCCGAAAGATTTAGGGAACCAGTAAGTCAGACCTGCGAAGCAGCCAAATACCACACCGCCGATAATAACGTTATGGAAGTGCGCAATCAGGAACAGACTGTTGTGCAGAACGAAGTCGGCACCTGGAACTGCCAGCAGAACGCCGGTCATACCACCCACAGAGAAGGTGATGATAAAGCCGATGGTCCACAGCATGGCTGCGTTCAGGGTAATACGACCCTGATACATGGTGAACAGCCAGTTGAAGATTTTTACCCCGGTAGGGATAGAAATGATCATCGTCATGATGCCGAAGAAGGCATTGACGTTGGCGCCTGAACCCATGGTGAAGAAGTGGTGCAGCCAGACAATAAACGCAAGCACGGTGATGGCAATCGTTGCCCATACCAGTGAGGTGTAACCAAACAGGCGTTTTTTGGAGAAGGTTGCAGTGACTTCAGAGAACACACCGAACACTGGCAGGATAAGGATATACACTTCCGGATGGCCCCAGGCCCAAATCAGGTTGATGTACATCATCATGTTGCCGCCCATATCGTTGGTAAAGAAATGGGTACCGATATAACGGTCAAGCGTCAGCAGTGCTATCGTCACGGTCAGGATCGGGAACGAGATAATGATAAGCACGTTGGTGCACAGTGCAGCCCAGGTAAATACCGGCATTTTCATGAGCGGCATACCAGGCGCACGCATCTTCAGGATGGTCGCGAAGAAGTTGACACCCGTCAGCAAGGTCCCGATACCGGATATCTGTAGACTCCATATCCAGTAGTCGACCCCCACGCCAGGGCTGTACACCTTGCCTGACAACGGCGGATAGGCCAGCCAGCCAGTCTGTGCGAACTCACCAATACCCAGAGAGATGTTGATAAGTACCACGGCGACGGCGGTGAACCAGAAGCTGACGTTGTTCAGGAACGGGAACGCAACGTCGCGCGCACCGATCTGTAGCGGAACCACCACGTTCATCAGACCGATTACGAAAGGCATCGCCATGAAGAAGATCATGATAACGCCGTGCGCGGTAAAGATTTGGTCGTAGTGATGAGGCGGCAGGAAGCCAGGGCTGCCTTCAGATGCCATAACCTGTTGGGTACGCATCATTACGGCATCGGCAAAGCCACGGATAAGCATGACAATCGCAAGGATGATGTACATGATACCCAGTTTTTTGTGGTCAACCGAAGTGATCCACTCGGTCCATAGATATTTCCATTTACCGAAATAGGTTATTGCTGCAAGCAGAGCGATACCGCCCAGAATGATTGCGGCAACAGTGACCATAACGATAGGAACGTCAAATGGAATGTCACTTAGCGAAAGTTTTCCGAACATCTTTTATTCCCCGGCTCCGGCAGTGTGAGACTTGTCACCCATATCCATGCCTTTCATGTCTGTGCCACCCGGCATAGGCATGGTCTGGCCTGCTGGCATATTCATGTCATGCGAATATTGACCAATGATATTTTTGAACAAATTCGGCTGAACGGTGGAGAAGTATTCGACTGGGTTGTCGATACTGTCCGCGGCCAGTGATTTGAATTCGTCCATCGTAGCGAGCTGATTCGGGGCCTGCTTGACTTTGGCAACCCACGTATCGAAATCGGCACGGGTAGGGGTAGCGATAGCGTTGAACTTCATACCAGAGAAGCCACGACCACTGTAATTTGCCGAGATGCCTTTGTAGGTACCCGCTTCATTTGCAATCAAGTGCAACTGAGTCTGCATACCGGCCATCGCGTAAATCTGTCCACCTAACTGCGGGATAAAGAAGGAGTTCATCACAGTGTCAGAAGTCACTTTGAACTGAACCGGCACATCTTTAGGAATAACCAGCTCATTTACCGTTGCGATGCCCTGCTCCGGATAAATAAACAACCATTTCCAGTCGAGAGAAACGACTTCGACGGTCATTGGTTTTTCTTCGGTTACGATAGGTTTGAACGGGTCAAGCGCATGGGTGGTTTTCCAGGTTATCGTCGCCAGAATGGCGATGATGATAATTGGAATGGTCCATACCACGGCTTCTACTTTGTTGGAGTGTGACCAATTAGGACTGTACTTAGCATTGGTATTGGAAGCGCGATACTTCCATGCAAAAGCAAAAGCCATGATGATGACGGGTATAACGACGATCAGCATTAAACCGATCGCTGTCAATATCAGCGTCCTTTGCTCTAGTCCAATTGCTCCCTTGGGATCCATTAGTGCCGTATTGCAGCCACTTAACATTAAAGTGGATGCAAATATAGACAACATCCCAATACTTTTATTGTATTTCTTAAGTCTCATCTAACGACCTCAATAACAGGGCTCTATTGTCGCTTCATGTGTGCGGGCATTTTACGGGAAGGTTACGGTACTGTAAACACGCTTAAAGCAGTGTAAATGCACGTCCCACACTTTATGTTAACGTGGTCACACCTGTTACGGGAAGTGACAATTTCTTTGTGGCGACAATGAGTTGCACTGTTTTTGTCCACTATGTAGTGAAAAAACAAGGCGTAGCAACAGTATGGATATTTAGTGCCTTTTTTTAATGATCGCGAGAGGTATAATTTATGTAAATGGAATGTTGAAATTAGGTGAAAATAAAATGACTAGATGGTTGGATAAAAATTATCTGTGCAACAAAGTGTAAATCGGAAATATTTTTTTATTACCTTTGAAGTAATTTTTGATCTAGATCAGGGTAAATAAATATATTAACCAAAATACAACAATGACGCCCCAGTGAGCATAACAAAATGCCGACTGAGGTAGGAAGATATTGGCTTGAAAATCGCCGAAGACACGAAGAGTGTAGATGAGATTTCAGGATGTGCCAGTCGAATGCAAAGCCCGTGTCATTTGACTCGGGCTCTGGCGGGCAGAAAACAGGATTTGAGATAGGGAGGTGCCGTCAGGCGTGTTGCTCACGGCGAAGCGCAAGAAAGTCCAGCACGCTGCCGAGTGCAATGCCAAACAGCGCCAGCAGGGCGCCGGCCTGAACGAGTGTTGACGCAGGCTGCGATAATTGCGTCCAGTCGAGGCCGTCGGTAATCAAGATAATCACCCACAGCGCGAGCAGGAGACTGCCGCCTGATAACAGTCTGAGCGCCAGTTTATAGGCCGGAGCAAAATGCCGACGCGGCAGGAAGGTCTCCGTCTGCTGGGTGTGTTCGAGCGTTTGCCGACACAGTAACAGCAGAATCAGGCCCGGCACCGCCGCCACGATGGAAAACAGATAAAACAGCGGCCAGCCGTTGGCCTCGACGAACCAACCGGCAATCGGGCCGACATAGACACGTCCCACCGCCGACAAGGCCGACAGCAGTGCAAACTGGGTGGCTGAAAACGACTTGTTGCAGAGCGCCATCAGCAGCGCAACAAAGGCTGCCGTGCCCATGCCGCCGCACAGATTTTCGAAGAAGATGGCCGTGCCCATTGAATAGAGATGTTTGTCGGTGACGGCTAATATCCAGTAACCGGCGTTCGAGACGCCCTGGAGAATGCCAAACAAGAGCAGGGCGCGAAACAGACTGAGGCGCTGCATCAGCACGCCGCCCAGCAGCGCGCCCATAATGGTTGCCAGCAGGCCCAGCGTCTTGTTGACCAGCCCGACTTCGCCCGCATCGAAGCCGACGCCGCGAATCAGAAAGGTGGTACTCAAACTGCCCGCAAAGGCATCACCTAACTTGTACATCACGATAAGCAGCAGAATCAGCCAGGCATTATTGCGGCCAAAGAAATCTTTAAGCGGGGCAACCACGGCCATTTCCAGCGTCTTCGGGGCAGGGCTATCCACTTCCGGCTCCGGCGCGAAAAGGGTCGCCGCAACGCCAATCAGCATCAATGCCGCCATCAGCCAGTACGTGTGCTGCCAGCCGAGATAACGGTCGGCGAGCCACAGCGCCAGTCCACCGGACACCAGCATCGCCAGCCGGTATCCCAGCACTGAAACCGCCGCGCCGTTTCCTCGCTCCTGCGCGGAAAGCAGATCCGTTTTATAGGCATCGAATACGATGTCCTGCGAGGCAGACGCAAAGGCGATAAGCACCGCCAGCGACGCCAGCCAGAACAGGTCACGGGTCGGATCCATATACCCCATCGCGAAAATAGCCGCGACCAGCAACAGCTGGGTGATGAGAAGCCAGCCCCGACGGCGACCAAAAAACGACGGCGTGTAGCGGTCCATCATCGGCGACCACAGGAACTTGAATACATAGGCCTGACCCACCAGCGAGAAGATGCCGATGGTTTTGAGATCCAGATTTTCGACCGTCATCCAGGCTTGCAGCGTGCCGGAGGTCAGAGCCAGCGGCAGGCCGGATGCAAAGCCCAACAGCAGCAGGATCGCGGTATTACGTTGGGTAAAGATTGAGAAGTACTGTTTCAGCATGGCATCCGTGTTCCTGCAGGCCGTTGAATAGGGGGCGCAGAGGCATGATAAAGGATAAATGCGGATAATAAAGGAGGGAATCGGCGGGTCGGGGTAAAACGGGAAAAGAATCAGACGCTTCTGCCCGACCGGAGCCGGGCAGAAGAAAGGCTTAGTGCGAGTTGGCCTTGATGAACTCGCTTACGCTGGTGTCTTGCGCCATGTCGGCGATGACATCGCCAAGCACGGTATTGACGACATCGGTGATTTTCGCGTCGGTTGCGGTAAATGCGCCCTGAACGTTATAGGTCGAGCGGTAGTTCTTCACCTGCTTGTTGCCGTTTTTGGCGGTCGCAATGATGGAGATATCTGCTTTGGTGGTGATGTTGTAGCGCAGATTGCCTTCCTGCACATCGGCGTACAGATTGTTGACCACGATTTGCAGATCGACGGTGCCGTCAGGGCCGACCATGTAGCCACGTGCCGTCATCTGCTTCTCGAGGGATTCCTGAAGCAGGAAACGCAGGTCGCGGGAAGGCGTCAGCGACACCAGCTGGCCGTCGCGGTTAACTTTGGCGAGCGCCTTGTCCTGACGCAGATCGGCACCGTTGATGCTGATGGTCACGCCCATAAGGGTAGGGTCCTGCGTCGGCAGGGCAATCTTGGGTGAAATATTCAGGGTATTATTGCTGGTCGCACATCCTGCAAGCATAAATAATGCCAGCACAGGGAAAATAACTTTTTTGAGTAGCGTCATTTTTTCAATTTTCCGTCTTTGCAAAGTCAAAAGTTGGCGTGTTTTCATTGTAGAATTGGCAGCATCATAGCACTGCGAATGTTTAGCGTGCCATGAGATTGGACCGCGAAATGTGTGAAAATATCGTAAGTAAGAGAAAAAATAGTGAGAGGACGCGCCGTTTTGCAGCCCAAACCCCCTTTTTGTTCACATAAGTAATATTTTCTTTTTGAAAGTAAGAATAAAACGGAAAACAGCCTATTCTTTAATGTAAGTAGGCGAAATAGTTGGGCGCAGTTCTCTTGTGGGCATGTTTTTAAGGAGAAGGCTATGATTCGCGAACAAATAGAAGCAAAGTTGGCCGCAGCGTTTGAACCAACGCACCTGGATGTAACAGACGAGAGTTATCGCCATAATGTGCCTGCGGGTTCCGAGAGTCACTTCAAGGTGGTGATGGTTAGCGATAAATTCGTGGGCGAACGCTTCCTGTCGCGCCACCGTTCAATCTATTCCGTCTTGTCGGCCGAGCTTGCAGGCAGCGTGCATGCGCTCGCGCTGCATACCTATACGCTCAAGGAGTGGGAAGGGCTTCAGGACACGGTGCCCGCTTCTCCGCCTTGCCGCGGAGCCGGGACACTTGCCTGAAATCGCGTATTTTCGGCAAAATCGTGACTAAAACGCCTTTAATGGACAGTATTTGTGGAACTTTCCCCCCCTGATGCTGTATTAGTAGATGCGAATTTAAAAACGGCCTGCGGGCCGTTTTTGTTTTACGGGTTTTATTTCACGGCAGCCGTCCTCGACTCCCTGCCGTTGCGCCGCTATAATGCTGCGTCTTATTTTTCCGGAATGGTTTCGGGACTTCCTCGAATACTGAGCCAGGTCTGCATGAAGCGTCCCGGTTCGGGGTTGACCGAGCACTTTGATTTTTTTGAGGTAACAAGATGCAAGTTTCTGTTGAAACCACTCAAGGCCTTGGTCGCCGTATCGCTATTACTGTTCCTGCTGAAAGCATTGAAAAAGCAGTAAAAAGCGAACTGGCTAAAGCGTCTAAATCTGTACGTATTGACGGCTTCCGCAAGGGCAAGGTACCACACCACATCATCGAACAGCGCTACGGTGCAAGCGTTCGTCAGGACGTACTGGGCGATTTGATGCAGCGCAGCTTCGTTGATGCCATCATCAAAGAAAAAATTAACCCGGCTGGCGCACCAAACTACGTTCCAGGCGAGTACAAAGACGGCGAAGATTTCAACTTCACTGTCGAGTTCGAAGTTTACCCGGAAGTTGAACTGAAAGATCTGGAAAACATCGAAGTCGAAAAACCGGTTGTAGACGTTAACGAAGCCGATGTTGACGCCATGCTGGAAACCCTGCGCAAGCAGCAGGCAGACTGGAAAGAAACCGACGCAGCCGTTACCGCTGAAGATCGCGTTACCGTTGATTTCTCCGGTTCTATCGACGGCGAAGAATTCGAAGGCGGCAAAGCCTCCGATTTCGTGCTGGCGATGGGCCAGGGCCGCATGATCCCGGGCTTCGAAGAAGGTCTGGTAGGTCATAAAGCCGGTGAAGAGTTCGCCATCGACGTAAACTTCCCTGAAGATTACCACGCAGAAAACCTGAAAGGTAAAGCGGCCAAGTTCGACATCGTTCTGAAGAAAGTTGAAGAGCGCGAACTGCCGGAACTGACCGAAGAATTCATCAAGCGTTTCGGCGTGGCTGATGGTTCCGTTGAAGGTCTGCGTGCCGAAGTGCGTAAAAACATGGATCGCGAGCTGAAAGGCGCGGTGCGTAACCGCATCAAGACTCAGGCCATCGACGGCCTGGTCAAAGCCAACAGCATCGACGTACCGGCTGCCCTGATCGACAGCGAAATCAACGTGCTGCGTCAGCAGGCTGCACAGCGTTTCGGTGGCAACGAGAAGCAGGCTCTGGAACTTCCTCGCGAACTGTTCGAAGAGCAGGCCAAGCAGCGTGTTGTTGTCGGTCTGCTGCTGGGCGAAGTTATCAGCCAGCACGAACTGAAAGCTGACGAAGAGCGTGTCAAGGCGCTGATCGAAGAGATGGCTTCTGCCTACGAAGATCCGTCTGAAGTGATCGAGTTTTACAGCAAGAACAAAGAGCTGATGAACAACATGCGTAACGTCGCGCTGGAAGAACAAGCCGTCGAAACCCTGCTGTCCAAAGCTAAAGTGACAGAAAAGGCGACCACCTTTACTGAACTGATGAACCAGAACACCCCGGCTTAATTGCCTGAGGTGAGCCGTCGATGAGCACATCCATCGACGGCGCTGGTTCCGAAAGCCCGTAGTTTGCGCTACGGGCTTTTTTATTTTGTCATTTTTGGCTGTGGGGTAGTTTTTTCGGAACTGCCTGCTCTATATTAAGTAGACTTTGCACTATATTTATCAGAGTGATAACCACCAAAGCGCCAATAAGTACATTTATTGAGCTATTTAGCGATTCAATGATCAAGGGAAGTAAAAGAATTCGCCAACGGGCTTGAATTCCTGTGCTACCCCCCCAATTGTCTAGTGCTACGAGAGTAACGTTGCTGTTAGCTTCTGACTGATAACAACCGTCAGCCGTGTACGTGGCGACTTGGCCGCTTGAGCATAGTCATCATCGCTTATCTCAAGTAGAATCGGTTTCAACTCGCGCTAAAGAGCATTCTATTAGGAGACGGTTATGTCATACAGTGGTGAAAGAGAGCAGTTTGCGCCAAACATGGCTCTGGTACCGATGGTTGTAGAGCAGACTTCACGCGGTGAGCGCTCATACGATATTTTTTCCCGCCTGTTAAAGGAACGCATTATTTTCCTGACCGGTCAGGTTGAAGACCATATGGCCAACCTGATTGTGGCCCAGATGCTGTTTCTGGAAGCCGAAAACCCGGAAAAGGATATCTACCTTTATATCAACTCGCCGGGCGGCGTGATTACCGCAGGGATGTCAATCTATGACACCATGCAGTTCATCAAGCCGGATGTCAGCACCATCTGTATGGGCCAGGCCTGTTCAATGGGCGCATTCCTGCTGACCGCCGGAGCAAAAGGCAAGCGTTTCGCGCTGCCGAACTCCCGCGTGATGATCCACCAGCCGCTGGGCGGTTTCCAGGGTCAGGCATCGGATATCGACATCCATGCCCGCGAGATCCTGAAGGTCAAGCACCGTATGAACACGCTGATGGCGCAACATACGGGCAAGTCTCTTGAAGAAATAGAGCGTGACACCGAGCGAGATCGTTTCCTGTCTGCCAACGAAGCTGTAGAGTATGGCCTGGTTGACAAGGTTATGACGCATCGCGGCGAACTCTAATAGGCCTTTCTGCTGACGCGATGGTCTATAGTTAAACTCATACGGACGTTTTGTGCGTGCGGCGGCGTGAAAATCGCCGCCCGATGCTTTACCCGAGGCACAATATATGAGTGAATTGTCCAATAGACATCAGCCATGCGTCAGAGAATGACCTGTCTGTTGAGTTAAATGGTCGTACCGCCGTGTGTTGTCCGCGGGACTGAGAATAAAGAAGAGGTTTACTGATGACAGATAAGCGCAAAGACGGTTCAGGAAAGCTGCTGTACTGCTCTTTTTGCGGCAAAAGCCAGCATGAAGTGCGAAAGCTGATTGCCGGGCCGTCAGTGTATATCTGCGATGAGTGTGTCGATTTATGCAACGACATTATTCGCGAAGAGATTAAAGAGGTCGCACCGCATCGCGAACGCAGTGCGCTGCCGACACCACACGAAATCCGTGAACACCTCGATGACTATGTTATCGGTCAGGAACCGGCGAAAAAAGTGCTGGCTGTTGCGGTTTACAACCACTACAAGCGCTTGCGTAACGGCGATACCAGCAACGGTATCGAACTGGGCAAGAGCAACATTTTGCTTATCGGCCCAACCGGTAGCGGTAAAACGCTGTTGGCCGAAACGCTGGCTCGCTTCCTGGATGTGCCATTCACGATGGCCGATGCCACCACGCTGACCGAAGCCGGTTATGTCGGTGAAGACGTCGAGAACATTATTCAGAAGCTGCTGCAAAAATGTGACTACGACGTGCAGAAAGCGCAGCGCGGCATCGTTTATATCGATGAGATCGACAAGATCTCCCGCAAGTCCGACAACCCGTCGATTACACGTGACGTGTCGGGCGAGGGCGTGCAGCAGGCACTGTTGAAACTGATCGAAGGTACTGTGGCGGCTGTTCCACCACAGGGCGGACGCAAACATCCCCAGCAGGAATTCCTGCAGGTCGATACGTCCAAAATCCTGTTTATCTGCGGCGGCGCATTTGCCGGCCTGGATAAAGTGATCGGACAACGTCTGAACACCCGTACCGGTATCGGTTTTGGTGCGGAAGTGAAAGGCAAGTCAGAAAAGGCGACCGAAGGTCAGCTGCTGGCGCAGGCCGAACCGGAAGATTTGATCAAGTTTGGTCTGATCCCCGAGTTCATTGGCCGTCTGCCGGTTGTGGCAACGCTGAGCGAGCTGAGCGAAGAAGCCTTGATTCAGATCCTGAAAGAGCCGAAGAATGCCCTGACCAAGCAGTATCAGGCATTGTTCAATCTTGAAGGCGTCGAGCTTGAATTCCGCGATGAAGCATTGACGGCTATCGCGAAGAAGGCGATGGAGCGTAAAACGGGTGCTCGTGGTCTGCGTTCTATTGTTGAAGCTGCATTACTGGATACGATGTATGATCTGCCATCTCTGGACAGTGTGGACAAAGTCGTGGTTGACGAGTCCGTCATTGCGGGGCAATCCGAACCTCTGATGATTTATGGCAAACCCGAGGCTCAACAAGCTTCTGGTGAATAACTAGCCAGTTTAACAGTGGTTTAGATGAGAAATGGGGGATATTTTCCCCCATTTTTTTTTCCTCGCTTTCTGGTCGTTGAATGTCGGATATTCATCCCCATATACTCAGTTAACTACTTGCTGAAACCCGCTGACTCGTGTTTCACGAGGTTTCCTTAACCTGGCGGAAGCTAAACTAAGAGAGAGCTCTATGAACCCTGAGCGTTCCGAACGCATAGAAATCCCCGTATTGCCTCTGCGCGATGTGGTGGTTTATCCGCATATGGTTATCCCGCTGTTCGTCGGCCGGGAGAAATCAATTCGCTGTCTTGAAGCGGCAATGGATAATGACAAGAAAATCATGCTCGTTGCCCAGAAAGAGGCTTCGACGGATGAACCTGGTATCAACGATTTATTCTCAGTCGGAACCGTAGCCTCCATTCTGCAGATGCTGAAACTTCCTGACGGAACGGTCAAAGTTCTGGTTGAAGGTTTACAGCGTGCACGCATTACCACACTGTCTGACAGCGGTGAACATTTTGCAGCCCAGGCCGAATACCTCGATTCTCCGGCAGTAGACGAGCGCGAGCAGGAAGTCCTGGTCCGCACGGCGATTAACCAGTTTGAAGGCTACATCAAACTGAACAAGAAAATCCCGCCGGAAGTCCTGACTTCATTAAACAGCATTGAAGATGCTGCGCGACTGGCTGACACCATCGCCGCACATATGCCGCTGAAACTGGCCGACAAACAGTCCGTGCTGGAGATGTTCGACATTACCGAACGTCTCGAGTATCTGATGGCGATGATGGAATCCGAAATCGATCTGCTACAGGTCGAGAAACGCATTCGCAATCGCGTCAAGAAACAGATGGAAAAAAGCCAGCGCGAGTACTATCTGAACGAGCAGATGAAGGCGATTCAGAAAGAACTGGGCGAAATGGACGATGCGCCTGACGAACACGAAGCGCTGAAACGCAAAATCGACGCGGCCAAAATGCCGAAAGATGCGCGTGAAAAAACAGAAGCCGAACTGCAAAAGCTGAAAATGATGTCGCCGATGTCCGCTGAAGCCACGGTGGTCCGTGGGTACATCGACTGGATGCTTCAGGTGCCATGGAATGCGCGCAGCAAAGTGAAAAAAGACCTGCGCAAGGCGCAGGAGGTGCTGGATACCGATCACTTCGGTCTGGAACGAGTGAAAGATCGTATCCTCGAGTACCTCGCCGTGCAGACGCGCGTCAGCAAAATCAAGGGACCTATCCTGTGTCTGGTAGGGCCTCCGGGTGTGGGTAAAACCTCTCTCGGACAGTCGATCGCCCGTGCGACCGGCCGTGAATATGTGCGTATGGCGCTGGGTGGTGTGCGTGACGAAGCGGAAATCCGTGGTCACCGCCGTACCTATATCGGTTCGATGCCGGGCAAGCTTATCCAGAAAATGGCGAAAGTCGGCGTTCGCAACCCGCTGTTCCTGCTCGATGAAATCGACAAGATGTCTTCCGACATGCGTGGCGACCCGGCTTCTGCCCTGCTGGAAGTGCTGGACCCTGAACAGAACGTGGCATTCAACGACCATTATCTGGAAGTTGACTACGACCTGTCCGACGTCATGTTTGTCGCGACCTCGAACTCGATGAACATTCCGGCGCCGCTGCTTGACCGTATGGAAGTGATTCGCCTTTCCGGTTATACCGAAGACGAAAAGCTGAACATCGCCAAACAGCACCTGCTGCCGAAACAGATCGAGCGTAATGCGCTGAAGAAAAACGAACTGACGGTTGAAGACAGCGCCATCATCGGCATCATTCGTTTCTACACCCGCGAAGCCGGTGTGCGAAGCCTGGAACGTGAAATTTCCAAGCTGTGCCGCAAAGCGGTGAAACAACTGTTGCTCGACAAGACGCTGAAGCACATTGTCATCAACGGCGACAACCTGAAAGACTACCTTGGCGTGCAGAAAGTCGACTACGGCCGCGCCGACACGGAAAACCGTGTGGGTCAGGTAACGGGTCTGGCGTGGACCGAAGTGGGCGGCGAACTGCTGACCATCGAAACTGCCTGTGTGCCGGGTAAAGGCAAGCTGACCTACACCGGTTCTCTGGGTGAAGTGATGCAGGAGTCCATTCAGGCGGCACTGACCGTGGTACGCGCTCGCGCAGACAAGCTGGGTATCAACCCTGACTTCTACGAGAAACGCGACATTCACGTGCACGTGCCGGAAGGCGCGACCCCGAAAGACGGTCCAAGTGCCGGTATCGCGATGTGTACCGCGCTGGTGTCCTGTCTGACCGGTAACCCGGTTCGCGCCGATGTGGCGATGACCGGCGAGATAACGTTGCGTGGTCAGGTGTTGCCGATTGGCGGCTTGAAAGAGAAGCTGCTGGCCGCACACCGTGGTGGCATCAAAGTGGTGCTGATTCCTGACGACAACAAGCGTGACCTGGAAGAGATCCCCGACAACGTGTTGGCCGATCTTGAAATCCATCCGGTCAAGCGCATTGATGACGTGCTGAACCTTGCACTGCAAAATCCGGCCTTTGGCGCACTGCCTGTTGCAGCCAAATAGTGACCTGATGCATAAAGTGTAAGCGAAACTGAGGCTGGCAAGTGAAATCCTACTTGCCAGCTTTTTTTTGTGCCGTTAAGTTAGTAACCCTGTCAGGAGGGGGCAACGCGTTCTGGGTCGCTTGCATACCCCTGACAAGCTTGATATAACAGCTGCGCTGTCGCGTCCGTAGGGAAATTTCGGCGCGACGATAGAATTTTAAGAGGGGATGAAAACGTGAATAAGTCACAACTGATCGACAAAATTGCAGCCGGTGCGGACATTTCTAAAGCGGCCGCGGGACGTGTTCTGGACGCGGTGCTTGAATCGGTAACCGATTCTCTGAAAGCCGGAGAAGAAGTTGCGCTGGTTGGCTTTGGTACCTTCGCGGTTCGTGAGCGTTCGGCTCGCACCGGTCGTAACCCGCAAACCGGTAAAGAAATCAGTATTCCGGCTGCCAAAGTACCTGGCTTCCGTGCCGGTAAATCGTTGAAAGATGCGGTAAACGGATAATTACTAACAATAACCTGACGTCACAGGGTTGCTAAGGTAATATGTGAGGCGCATCGAAGAGATGCGCTTTTTTCTTTTTCGGCGCCGTGAGTGGCTCCGAACAGGAGAATTAGTGCGGTTGTTGCCTGTTGACAGTGATTCTTTTGAACGCCGTTTGAAACGAAGTGTCAGTGTAAACACGCAGTTAGCAGTTAATTGTGCAGCACCCTGAAGGGTGTCACAGGGATCGTCGGCATCGTCCACGCAGCCCAAGTTTTAAACCCCAAATACAGCGGAGTGTTGCTTCACTATGATGGACAACTTACGCGCGGCAGCTAATCACGTCGTGCTCAAAATCATTCTTGGCCTGATCGTTTTATCTTTTGTTTTAACGGGTGTAGGCAATTACCTCATCGGTGGAAACAGCGACTATGCGGCAAAAGTCAACGGTCAGGACATCAGCCGTGCGCAGCTCGATGACGCCGTACAGAATCAGCGTAACCGCCTGCAGCAGCAGCTCGGTGACCAGTTTGCCGCACTGGCCGGCAGCGACGGTTATATGCAGCAGCTGCGCCAGCAGTCGCTCAACAACCTGATTGACGTGACGCTGCTTGACCAATACTCCAAAAAACTGGGCATTACGGTCAGCGATCAGCAGATCAAGGACGCGATTCTAGCGACCCCGCAGTTCCAGACCAACAAACAGTTCGACAACGCCAAGTATCTGCAAACTATTCAGGGAATGGGCTACACCGCAGACAACTTTGCTCGTCTGATGAAACAGCAGCTGGTCAGCCAGCAGCTGGCCCACGCCTATGGCGAGTCCGACTTCGTGTTGCCGGTTGAAACCAAATCCATGTCCGAGCTGGTATTGCAGGAGCGCGACGTTCATACCGCTACCTTCAACACCGAGGCGCTGGCGGCCAAGCAGCAGGCGAGCGACAGCGAACTTCAGGCGTTCTACGACCGCAATAAAGACAGCTTCGTTGCGCCGGAACAGATAAAAGTCAGCTATATCGAGATGGACGCCGCGTCCATGCAGGCTAAAACCGACGTTTCCGATGCCGATGTCACTGCGTATTACGACCAGCATAAAAGCGAGTTCGGTCAGCCGGAGCGCCGTCGTTACAGCGTTATCGTCGCCAAAAGCCAGGCCGATGCCGATGCTATCGACGCCCAGCTGAAAAGCGGGACCGATTTTGCCGAACTGGCGAAAACCAAATCCATCGATACCCTGAGCGGCAGGAAGGGCGGTGATCTTGGCTGGATGGAACCTGAAACGACACTGCCGGAATTCAAAAGCGCCAATCTGAACACCAAAGGTCAGATGTCGGGCGTAATCAAGTCCGACAGCGGCTTCTTTATTCTGCGTCTCGACGACATTCAGCCAGAGCAGGTTAAACCGCTCGCTCAGGTGCATGACGGTATTGTTGCCAAGCTGAAGCAGGAAAAAGCGCTGGATGCCTATTACGCGCTCCAGCAGAAAGTCAGCGACGCGGCCAGCAATGACAACGAATCTCTGGCCTCTGCCGAGCAGGCTGCCGGTACCAAGGCGTCACAGACCGACTGGTTCACCCAGCAGAATATCCCTGCGGCCATCAACTTCAAGCCGGTGGTGCAATCCCTGTTCGATGGTTCGCTGATTGGCCGTGATGGCGCGCCGGGCAGCAACTCCGACGTGATTACCGTTGACGGCGACCGTGCCTTTGTCGTGCGTGTCGATGCCCACAAGCCGGAAGGGATCAAACCTTTCGCCGAGGTGAAAGAACAGGTTGCCCAGCAGGTGAAACGCCAGAAGGCAGAAGATCAGGCACGGGTTGACGCACAAAAAGTGCTGACCGCCCTCAAAGAAGGCAAAGGCGACGACGCGCTCAAAGCCGCAGGCGTGAGCTTCGGCGACGTACAGAAAGTGCAGCGCACCGCGCAGCCTTCCGACTTCGAGCAGAACGTCTACGCGCTGGCACAGCCGCAGGCCGACAAACCGACGTACGGCATTTCGCAGGACGAGAACGGCAACACCGTGCTAATCAAGCTGACCGCAGTTACCCAGGGTAAATTGCCGGAAGCCGAAGCGGCCCAGTTCAATCAACAGCTGCAACAGACTTCTTCCAACAGCACATTCGATGCGCTGCTGGCCAACCTGCGTAAGCAGGCGAAGATCAAGCTCGGCGCTGCGGCGCAAAACCAGCAATAATGCGAGGCTCCCCGGAGCCTCTCTGCAACACGCTGCAATACCTGAAGGCCGCTTTCGCGGCCTTTTCCATTTCCAAACTCTGCCGTTTGTAGTTCCTCTCGCGCTGCGCCACTCTGTCCGTGCTGTCAACAACACGGAGGATTACAGCATGAAAAAGATGTCAATGAGCACACTGGCTTTGGTTTTGGGGCTGGCGGTGATGCCGCTTGGCGTACAGGCGGCAACGGAAGGGGCGGCGAAAAGTACAACCGCGAGCAGTGTCGGCAAGTCTGCGGGCAAAGAGAAATCTGCCGACAAGAAGGCCGTGAAAGAGGCGGCAGCCAGTCAGGCCGAAGAAGAGAAGGTTAGCATGAACAAGGCCAGCGCTGCCGAGTTTTCGAAAGCCCTCAATGGGGTAGGACTCAAGAAAGGGCAGACCATCGTGGAGTATCGCGAAGAAATGGGGCCCTTCACCCAGATTGAGCAATTACAGGAAGTTCCGGGCATTGGACCTGCATTATTTCAACGTAATCAATCGCGTTTGAAATTGTGATACGGATCGCGGCGATGAGGGCGAGACTTTTTTCGCCGCGTTCTTCTGCTAACCTGAAAGAAGTCCGACCAGTTGGCGCGTCGCGTACGCTGCGCTGTCCGGGATCACTTTTTTATGGAGGCAGGCAATCACTATGCAAACAACGTTGAAGGTTCGCGGATTTCACATTGATGTCTATCGGCACGTCAACAATGCTCGTTATCTTGAGTTTCTTGAAACGGCGCGCTGGGAGTGGCTCGACAACAAGGAAGGTTTTACATGGATGGCGCAAAACCATATTGCCTTTATTCTGGTTAACATCAATATCAACTACCGTCGGCCCGCCGTGCTGGGCGACGTGCTGTTAATAGACAGTCAACTGGAACAGCTCAACGGCAGGAGCGGGGTGCTAAAACAGGTGATAACCTGTAACGACGAAACGGTGGTGGATGCCACACTGACTTTTGTCTGTATCGACCTGCGCACGCAGAAGGCATTGCCGCTGGAAGGTGAGTTGCGTGAGAAACTGAAAGAGCTGGAAGAGTAAGCATTTACGGCTATCGCCGCCGTCATTCGTGTTGCAGCGGCATGGGCTGCAACACGAACAAGATAGGCGGTAAATGTCGCGAATTTAAACCAGCGCCGTTTTCTTTTTCAGGCTGGCTTTGGTGGTATCGGGATCCTGCTGGTACTCGTGCAGTCCTTTTGCCCGCAGATGGCAGGCGGCGCATTCACCGCAGCCGTCTCCGGCGATGCCGTTATAGCAGGTCAGTGTCTTGTTGCGGATAAGCGGCAGTTGCCCGTAGTAGTCGGCAAGTGCCCAGGTTTCGGCTTTGTTGAGCCACATCAGCGGCGTTTCGAAACGGATATCGCGCGCGATGCCCAATGAAACGGCATGATTCAAGGCCTTGACGAATTCGTCACGACAGTCCGGATAACCGGAGAAGTCTGTTTCGCATACGCCGGTTATGACCGCTTCGGCCTGAATCTGGTAGGCATAGATGGCGGCCAGCGTAAGGAACAGAATATTACGGCCCGGCACAAAGGTGCTTGGCAGCGCATTGGCATCGCCTTCGCCGTATTGAGGTACCGGAATATTGTCGCGGGTAAGGCTGCTGACGGCCAGTTCGTTGAGCAGACCGACATCGAGCACTTTGTGCGCCTTGGCACCCAGCTCGACCGACAGTTTCTGTGCAATCTCGATTTCGGCACGATGGCGCTGGCCATAATCAAAGGTAATGCAGTGGACTTCGTCATATTGTGTCAGCGCCTGCACCAGACAGGTGGTGGAGTCCTGACCGCCACTGAATACCACAACGGCTCTTTTCATCTTGATACCCTATATTTCGTTAAGGCCGTAGAAACGGCTACGGCGTTCAATGGCGGTATGTTACTGACGTTTTGCGCGGGTTAATAGCAAAAATCAATCCGTCTGGCCGATGGGCGGCGGCAGCCAGGCACGACAGAAATCGAACCAGCCCCAGGCTGTCAACTGCACGCCATTGACGCCCGGCGGTGCACTGACCTGATACTGATAATTAAACAGCGGCGTAATGCTGCATTGCTGCATCAGCCGAAAGAAATGCGCGCGCAGCTGCGCTTCCCGTAGGGTCGGATCCGGGTGCTGCTGAATGGCCAAGAGACATTGCTGTTGCGCGCGCCGCGCCTCGTCGTCGAGTATGGCGTCCCATAACGGATCCTGCCGCAGCCAGTTTTCAAGGGTCGCGACCGGCGCTTCGCCAATCAACCGGTCGCCCAACAGTAAATCGATGTCGGCCAGTTGCTCCGCGTTTTCCCATAGCCTGCCGGAGTGAAAACGCGTCTCCAGCACACAGCCTTGTGCCGCCAGCAAAGACTTGAGCGCATCGGCGAACAGCTCAAGCTCGACGGGCGGATGAAACAACAGCGTAAGCGTAGGCGGCAGCGGTTCATCAGGCCCTTGCAAGGTAGCGCGGTCGTGACCCATAAACGAAGGCAGCGGCCAGCCGGGCAGCAACTCTCGGCTACGGGTCACCAGATTGCGGTCGATGGGCAGGTTATCCAGCAGCCCCGATTGATGGATGAGCGCAACGATTTTTCGCGCCTGTCGTTGACTCAATCCGTTGCGGCGCAGATTCAGCGCCAGATAGCCAAACCCCAGGCTGGTACTGCGTTTGACCGGCCTGACGTGCGCCATGTCGCGTTGTTCCCCAAGTACAATGCGTACAGGATGCTGAAGGCTTATCTGGCCGCGCGTGGCCTCGTCGAACAGCTTCGGCGAGATCCAGTATTCGATCGCCGAAAGATAAGGGCGTTGCAGCGGATAATAGGGATTCTGCTCGAGCTTGACCCTTTCCGGGGCGAAATGCGCCAGCCTGAAAGGTCCTGCGCCGACGGTCGGTTCATCAAGATGAAACAGAAGACAGCCAAGATCGGCAAGGCGATGCGCCAGCCAGTAATCGGGTACGTGAAGACGAAATTGCAGGCACAGAGCATGCGGCTGTGTAATGGCTGCCACGTTTTGCAGATGATGTCGGCTGCGCGGCGAATGGCGCAGCCGCTCGAAAATCTGGCACAGCTGTCTGCCCAGCAACGGTTCGCCGTTATGCCAATAGAGTTGGCTGCGCAGAAAGAATTGCCAGACATAGCCGTTTTCGACGAGTTGCCAGTGGTGGGCGAGATCCGGCTGCGGCACTGCGCTGCCCGTGACAAAACGCGTCAGCCCGGCGTGCAGCGTATGCGCAATGTGCTGTTCTGCACGGCCGGTCAATGTTTGCGGGTCCAGCTTTTGCAACTCGCGATAAAACGGAATACGCAGTGTGGGGGCGTCCTCCTGCCACTGCGCACCCAGATGTGGAACCAGTAAATCATTGAGATGCCTCGGATCCACCTGGCTGAGTTGCAGCGCTGCCGAATGATCGCCCTCATTGAGCAATTTTTGCAGATAGCCTTCTCGCAGGCTGTCGGGCGTTTGCAGACAAGTGATGATGGCACGTTTTCCGCGTCCTGCCTGTGCCGACCAGTGGATCCATCCTGCCTGTTGAAACTGCGTGAGCAACGTGCGGGTATGGCGCTCACTGCAGAAAAAAATCGCCGCCAGTTCGCCCACGGTGACAGGACAAGACTTCAGGCCGGTTTTACTGAACAAACGCTGATACTGATTGAGGCGATGCTGCAGGCGCATAATAAATCCGGAACAGTTTTTATCAAGATGTCACTATTTGTTCAGCATATAGCAGGCGATACTTTTTTTCCGACAATGATTGCGCGAAACGCGGTGGAGATCGCATTCGGGTAGAGGAGGAATGACAGAGTGAGAGACAACAATACGTTTCGTCTGGCCGCTTTTGATATGGATGGCACGCTTTTGATGCCGAATCACCAGTTAGGTGACAAAACGCTACATACCTTGCGCCAGTTGGCCGCGCGCGCCGTGACCCTGACGTTCGCGACCGGCCGTCATTATCTCGAAATGAAACAGGTGCTCGCCAATATCGATATTCCGGGTTATCTCATCACCGGCAACGGCACGCGCGTACACGCACTCGACGGAACCTTGCTGCATGCCAGCAATCTTCCCGAAGACAGTTTCCGCGAGCTTGTCGGCCACGATTGGCGCACACCGGCCAGTCTGCATGTATTTCGCGATGACGGCTGGTTTACCCATCACGACAATCCCGAACTGCTTCACGCCCACGCGTTCAGCGGTTTTCGCTATCAAGTGGTCGAGCTGGCGAAAATACCGGCGACGGGCAACAGCAAAGTCTGCTTCTGCGCGCCGCACGAGGTGCTGGCAGAGTTGGTGCCGGTGCTTGAAAGCCACTTCGGCAATCGTCTCGACTTCTGCTTTTCCGCGCATGACTGTCTGGACGTAATGCCCGCAGGCAGCAACAAGGGCAGCGCGCTGGCGTTGCTGACGGACAGGCTCGAGATCCCGCTTGCCGAGTGCATGGCCTTTGGCGATGCCATGAACGATCGTGAAATGCTGCACAGCGTAGGACGAGGACTGGTCATGGGCAATGCACTGCCGCTCCTGCGGGAGCACGCTGCGCAGCTTGAGGTAATCGGCCACTGCAAGGATCAGGCCGTGTCACACTTTTTACAACATTGGCTGAATTACCCCGATCGGCCTTATTCATTGGAGTCCTTTTCGTATGAATAAGCGAGTCGAATAAGGGTTACCCGAGTTATCGTCCCCCGTAAACTTGGGCATTACAGCCAGCCGACGTTTTCCCGTCGGCTTTTTTATCAGCCATTCAGTGTGTGCCTAGCGTAAGCCGTGCAGCTTTTCGCGATAGGGTGACAGGTCGCCGAGGTTTTCGGCCACCCAGTGCGGATTGAAATAGGTGTGCTGATAACGCTCGCCGCTGTCGCAAAGCAGCGTCACGATAGCGCCTTTTTCACCGCGCGCGCGCATCTCTTCGGCAAGCTGCAACGCGCCCCAGACATTGGTACCGGTCGACCCTCCGACCTTGCGGCCCAGCATGGTTTCCAGCCAGTGCACGGTCGCAACGCTGGCGGCATCGGGCACGCGCATCATGCGGTCAATCACGCCCGGCAGGAAGGAAGGCTCGACCCGCGGACGACCAATACCTTCAATTCTGCTGCTGCACGCGGCGACGATCGTCTTGTCGTTTTGCTGATAACTGTCATGGAACACCGAATTCTCGGGGTCGACGACCACAAGCTCCGTCTGATGTCCCTGATAGCGAATATAACGCCCCAACGTTGCCGAAGTGCCCCCGGTTCCGGCGCTCATGACGATATAGCGTGGAACGGGTGACGGCTCGAGCGCCATCTGACGATAAATACTTTCGGCGATATTATTGTTGCCGCGCCAGTCGGTTGCGCGCTCGGCGTAGGTGAACTGATCCATATAATGACCGTTCAACTCTTTTGCCAGCTGTTCGGAGGCCGCATAAATCTGGCTCGAGTTCTCAACAAAGTGGCAACGACCGCCGTAAAATTCGATCTGCTGAATTTTTCGCGGCGCAGTGCAGGCGGGCATGACGGCAATAAACGGCAGGCCGAGCAGGCGCGCGAAGTAGGCTTCTGAAATGGCAGTGCTGCCCGACGAAGACTCGATGATCGGCGTATTTTCCTTGATCCAGCCGTTGCATAGGCCGTAAAGAAACAGCGAACGCGCCAGACGATGTTTCAGACTGCCCGTCGGATGCGTGCTTTCATCTTTGAGGTAAAGCGGGATACCCGGAAAATCGGCGATGGTCAGGCGAATAAGATGGGTGTCGGCTGAACGCTGAAAATCTGCGTCGATCTCTTTGATGGCGTTTTTGACCCAGCAGTCGTTCATGTGAAGATTCCGGTATTAAAAGGTAGAGAACGCTAGATTACCGTGCTCCCCGGGAAAAAGGATTGCTATTTTTGGTTGATAACGGCAATTTTAGAGAAAGATTTTCTCTCGGAGCGCCAAATGATAGATAAAATTGACCGTAAGCTGCTGGCGATGCTGCAAGAGGACTGTACGCTGTCGCTTGGCGAACTGGCCGACGCCGTAAATCTGACCTCGACGCCCTGCTGGAAGCGGGTCAAAAGGCTGGAAGAAGAAGGCATTATTCGTGGGCGCGTGGCGCTACTTGACGGAGAAAAGCTCGGCCTGAGCCTGACGGCTTTCGTGCGCATCAAAACCCAGCAGCACAGTAGTCAGTGGTATCAGAATTTTGTCGAGCAGGTTGAGTCCTTTCCCGAAGTGCTGTCGTTCTATCGCATGGCCGGAGAATTCGACTACCTGATGCAGGTGCAGGTCGCCGACATGAAAAGCTATGATAACTTCTATAAAAAGCTGGTCAGTGCCGTGCCCGGCCTGCTCGATGTCACTTCCAACTTCGCGATGGAGCGCATCAAGTCGACCACGCATTTGCCACTTTAGGTAAAAAACTTTCATGAGAAGGGCGGGTCATCGGTGTTATTCTAGACGCGTCAAACAAAGCGAATCATGGAAATCAACGCGAATCCCGTAATTCAACGCTACTCTGGTCAATGCAAAAACTAAAATCTACAATCATGGAAAAATCTGCGTGAGACTGTTCGCTCAACTGGCCTGGTACTTCCGCCGTGAATGGCAAAGGTATCTGGGTGCCGTCGCTCTGTTAATCATCATTGCTATCCTGCAACTTCTGCCACCCAAACTGGTGGGGATTATTATCGATGGCGTGACCAGCAAGACACTCCCTTCCGGCAAGCTTTTCGGCTGGCTGGGCCTGATTCTGGGCACGGCGGTGCTGGTCTATCTGCTGCGCTATGTCTGGCGCGTGTTGCTTTTCGGCGCGTCTTATCAGCTCGCCGTCGAGCTGCGTCAAAATTTCTATCGCCAGCTGAGTCGTCAGCATCCGGCATTTTATTTACGTCACCGCACCGGTGACCTGATTGCGCGCGCCACCAATGATGTCGACCGCGTGGTATTTGCGGCGGGCGAAGGCGTGCTGACGCTGGTGGATTCGCTGGTGATGGGGCTTGCCGTGCTGATTGTCATGGCAACGCAAATCAGCTGGGAACTGACCCTGCTTTCGCTGGTGCCGATGCCGATTATGGCGGCAGTCATCAAGCGCTACGGCGATCAGCTGCATCAGCGATTCAAGGTTGCGCAGGCGGCGTTTTCGTCGCTAAACGATCAGGCGCAGGAGAGTCTGACCAGCATTCGCATGATCAAGGCGTTTGGTCTCGAGAATCATCAATCCTCGCAGTTTGCCGAAGTGGCCGAAGACACCGGTTTTAAAAACATGCGCGTGGCGCGTGTCGATGCCCGTTTTGATCCCACTATTTATGTCTCTATCGCGATGGCCAACCTGCTGGCGATTGGCGGCGGTAGCTGGATGGTGGTCAATGGCTACCTGACACTCGGCCAATTGACCAGTTTCGTGATGTATCTTGGCCTGATGATCTGGCCGATGCTGGCGCTGGCCTGGATGTTCAATATTGTCGAACGCGGGAGCGCCGCCTACAGCCGCATTCGCAGCCTGCTGGAAGAAGCGCCGTGCGTGGTCGATGGCACGCAACCGCTAACCGCCGATCGCAGCACGCTCGACGTGAATATCAGCCGTTTTCTGTATCCGCAAACCGACACGCCCGCCTTGCAGGATGTACAGTTTCGTCTCGCGCCGGGCAATATGCTTGGCCTTTGCGGCCCGACCGGCTCCGGAAAAAGTACGTTGCTGGCCTTGTTGCAGCGCCAGTTCGACGTCACGCAGGGCAGCATCTGCTATCAGGGCAAGTCGCTGGATAACGTGCTGCTCGACGACTGGCGCGCCAGACTCGCGGTCGTCAGCCAGACGCCGTTTCTGTTCTCCGACACCATTGCGCAAAACATCGCGCTCGGCCGACCTGAGGCGACCACCGAACAGATTGAGCAGGCGGCCAGAATGGCCTGCGTGCACGACGATATTCTGCGCCTGCCGCAAGGCTATGAAACCGAGGTCGGCGAGCGGGGCGTCATGCTGTCCGGCGGGCAGAAACAGCGTATTTCAATTGCGCGCGCGCTGTTGCTCGATGCCGAAATTCTTATCCTTGACGACGCACTCAGCGCCGTCGATGGCCGCACGGAACACCAGATTTTGCAAAACCTGCGCCAGTGGGGCAGCAATAAAACGGTCATTATCAGCGCTCACCGCCTGTCTGCGCTGGTCGATGCCGCCGAAATCCTGGTCTTCAACAAAGGCACCGTGGTTCAGCGGGGCGACCACGAGACGCTGGCGTCGAATGCTGGCTGGTATCGCGATATGAATCGTTATCAACAGCTTGAAGCGGCGCTGGATGATGTTCCTGCCGAACCGGAGCCAGAATTGTCATGAGTGAGCTTATTTCCAACGCGCCGCCTGCCAAAAAAATAAAACTCTGGCCGACGCTGAAACGCCTGCTGGTCTACGGAAAATCATACCGACGACCGTTGTCGATTGCGGTCATCATGTTATGGATTGCCGCCGCCGCCGAAGTGCTCGGCCCTATCCTTATCAGCTATTTCATCGACCACTTTGTCGCCAAGGGTGAGTTGCCGCTGGGCAAGGTCAGCCTGCTGGCGGTGACCTTTATCGTGTTGCAGATTCTGGCCGCCAGTCTGCACTACTGGCAGGCGCTGCTGTTTAACCGCGCGGCGGTTGGCGTGGTGCAGCGGCTGCGTACCGAAGTGATGGATGCCGCACTGCGCCAGCCATTGAGCGCCTTCGATACCCAGCCGGTCGGGCAGCTTATTTCTCGCGTAACCAATGATACGGAAGTGATTCGTGATCTTTATGTCACCGTTGTCTCGACCGTATTGCGCAGTATCGCCCTGATTGGCGCGATGCTGGTGGCGATGTTTTTACTCGACTGGCGAATGGCGCTGATTGCGTCGTGCATCTTCCCGGCCGTGCTGGTGGTGATGGCGCTGTACCAGGTCTACAGCACGCCGGTCGTGCGTCAGGTGCGCAGCTATCTGGCCGATATCAATGACGGATTTAATGAAGTGATCAACGGCATGGGCGTAGTGCAGCAGTTTCGCCAGCAGCAGCGCTTTGGCGAACGCCTGGGCCGCGCCAGTCAGTCACACTATCTGGCGCGCATGAAAACGCTGAAGCTGGAGGGTTTTCTGCTGCGTCCGCTGCTCAGCCTGTTTGGTTCGCTTATTCTGTGCGGTTTGCTGGTGCTGTTCGGTTTCAGCGAAGAAGGCAGCATTGGCGTAGGTGTGCTGTATGCCTTTATCAACTACCTTTCGCGACTTAACGAACCTTTGATAGCGCTGACTTCGCAACAGTCGATTCTGCAACAGGCGGTGGTTGCCGGTGAACGTATCTTTGACCTGATGGACCGTTCGCAGCAGGAGTACGGCGAAGATACCGCGCCGTTGACCAGCGGAGAAATCGAGTTCGACAACGTCTCCTTTGCCTACCGTCAGGACAAAATGGTGCTGGAGAACATCTCGCTACACGTGCCGTCACGAGGGTTTGTGGCGCTGGTCGGGCACACAGGCAGCGGCAAGAGTACGCTCGCGAATCTGCTGATGGGCTATTATCCGCTGAATCATGGGGATATCCGCGTCGATGGCCGCTCGCTGACGACGTTGTCCCATTCCTGCCTGCGCAAAGGCGTGGCGATGGTGCAGCAGGACCCGGTGGTATTGGCCGAATCGGTGCTCGCCAACGTGACACTCGGCCGCGATGTCGACGAAGCGCAGGTGTGGCTGGCGCTCGAAACCGTGCAGCTTGCGCCGCTGGTAAAAGCGATGCCCGAAGGCATCAATACCCGTCTCGGCGAGCAGGGCAATAATCTCTCCGTGGGGCAGAAGCAATTGCTGGCGATGGCGCGCGTTCTGGTGCAAGCGCCCGAAATTTTGATCCTCGACGAGGCAACGGCCAATATCGACTCCGGTACCGAACAGGCGATTTCCCGTGCCTTGCGGGCCATTCGCCAGCAGACGACACTGGTAGTGATTGCACACCGTTTGTCGACCATCGTCGATGCCGACAACATTCTGGTGCTGCATCGTGGTCAGGCAGTGGAGCAGGGCAATCATCTTCAGCTGCTTCAGCAAAAAGGCCGCTACTATCAGATGTATCAACTGCAACTGGCAGGCGAAGAACTCGCCTCCACCGAGTAGTGTTTCCACATTTTCGACAACCTTTCAACGCGCGCTACGCCTGATTCGACAGGGCGTGGCGCCTAAAATTCAACCGCCTTCTTGACCTCGATTCTCCGCGTTCTGCACTCTCCTGTGGCATCATCTCAGCCGCCTCCGATATCCCTGCACTCTTTGTGACCATTATGCACCGTTTTGGTGCCTTGCCGTTTGCACGCCTGTGGCCCAATACGCGCCAAATCCTTTGGCGAATATTCCGAAAATGCCGTGGCTAGGGGCTAATGACGCGAATCCGCTAAATTGAGCATTTTTGGCACAACCCTTGCTTTAACCAATTCGTATTGGGCGTGAGTCGCATCACGATAAGCTCTTAATTAAGGAGTGGCAAAATGAAGCTGGTTACTGTGGTGATCAAACCTTTCAAGCTGGAAGACGTGCGCGAAGCACTGTCAGCTGTAGGCATTCAGGGGCTGACCGTAACAGAAGTCAAAGGTTTTGGTCGCCAAAAAGGTCATGCGGAGTTGTATCGTGGTGCTGAATATAGCGTCAACTTCCTGCCAAAAGTAAAAATAGATATCGCTATCGCTGACGATCAGCTTGATGAAGTGGTTGATGTGATTAGCAAGGCGGCCTACACCGGCAAGATCGGTGATGGCAAGATTTTCGTTGCCGAATTGCAACGCGTTATTCGCATCCGTACCGGCGAAACCGACGAAGCAGCGCTGTAATTACAGACTCGGATTAGAACTAGAAATAGGGGTAGATTGATAATGAAAAAACTTTTATCCATGATGGGGCTTGCCGGCGTTGCCTTGTTGCCTTCTCTGGCAATGGCGGCCGATCCGGTTGCCAACGGCGCCGACAATGCCTTCATGATGATTTGTACAGCACTGGTATTGTTCATGACCGTTCCCGGCGTGGCGCTGTTCTACGGCGGCCTGCTGCGTTCCAAAAACGTCTTGTCGATGCTGACTCAGGTCATCGTCACGTTTGCTCTGGTTTGCGTACTGTGGATGCTTTACGGCTATAGCCTGGCCTTCAGCGAAGGCAACGCGTTCTTCGGCGGATTCAGCAACGCAATGCTGAAAGGCATCGGTCTGACCTCGCTCACCGGCACCTTCTCGCAGATGATTCACGTGGCGTTCCAGTGCTCCTTCGCGGCGATTACCGTGGCGCTGGTCGTCGGCGGCATTGCTGAACGTGTCCGCTTCTCTGCGGTGCTTATCTTTACCGTTATCTGGCTGACGTTCTCTTATATTCCAATCGCGCACATGGTATGGGCAGGCGGTTTCCTGGCGGCCGACGGAGCGCTGGACTTCGCAGGCGGTACTGTCGTTCACATCAACGCAGCAAGCGCCGGTCTGGTCGGTGCGTATCTGCTGGGGAAACGTGCGGGCTTTGGCAAGGAAGCGTTCAAACCTCACAACCTGCCGATGGTGTTTACCGGTACGGCGGTGCTGTATGTGGGCTGGTTCGGCTTCAACGCCGGTTCTGCAAGCTCGGCAAGTTCGATTGCTGCGCTGGCGTTCCTGAACACCGTCATGGCTACCGCAGGCGCAATCCTGTCATGGGTGCTGGTCGAGTGGATGGTTCGCGGTAAACCTTCTCTGCTGGGTGCCTGTTCCGGTGCCATCGCGGGTCTGGTTGCCATCACGCCGGCCTGTGGTACGGTCGGCGTCGGCGGGGCTCTGATTATTGGTCTGGTAGGC
>Ga0308159_1001769_pt1 | contig 28471 bp, 29 predicted proteins | sample PhyCR1_FD_201040 | JGI IMG/M metagenome (GOLD analysis project Ga0308159, IMG submission 201040) | Phyllosphere microbial communities from UC Gill Tract Community Farm, Albany, California, United States - DLSLC.R1 | ecosystem: Host-associated > Plants > Phyllosphere > Unclassified | place: USA...
TGTTTATTATAACTGGGAAAGACCACACCAGGGAATTAATGGTAAAAAACCGGCGGAAATGGCAAATATAAATAACAAAAAATAACTCTAGTTCATTACCGAATTACTAAACCTTTACAATTGCGAGAAGGCTTTTTCAGCCGACGAAGCAATCTTTCCAGCAAGGATCATCAACAGGAAAGATTGCTTCGGCCGTTCCTCCTCAGCAATGACGACCCTGTTCATAGGTCTGTAAATATATCATAGCCGAAAGAAGTGAATCATCCCGGAGTGCTGTCATTTCGAGCGGAGTGCAACGCAGCCGGGAAATATAACAGTTTAACCACAGATTTACACCGATAAACACAGATGCAATTACCTTATCTGTGTTCATTCTTTTCATCTGTGGTTAATATAACCGGCTCTTCCCCCAAAGTTTATCTTTCAATCTGTGTTAACCATATCGTTAAATCCCATTCGTTATGTCATCCTGAGCGGAGTCGAAGGATCTAAACAGTGCCAATAATACTAAATGAATTAATTCCGGGTGTTTTGGCCACCAATAAACACAGATGCAATTACCTTATCTGTGTTCATCCTTTTCATCTGTGGTTAATATAACCGGCTCTTCCCCCAAAGTTTATCTTTCAATCTGTGTTAACCATATCGTTAAATCCCACTCGTTATGTCATCCTGAGCGGAGTCGAAGGATCTGCACAGTACCAATAATACTAAATGAATTAATTCCGGATGTTTTGGCCACCAATAAACACAGATGCAATTACCTTATCTGTGTTCATCCTTTTCATCTGTGGTTAATATTCCCTTATCCAAACCTAAATCACAAGAGCATAACCGAATAAAATCGTATTTATCCTTTAGTATTGTTATCTTTGTTTAATTCTCCATTCCACTCACCTTTCAAAACAAAACAATTAAATAAAATATGGCTAAATCTCAGGCAACATACAGTAAAAAAGAGAACGAAAAAAAACGATTAAAAAAGAAAAACGACAAACAAGAGAAAAAAGAAGAGCGTCAGGCAAATGCTAAAAAAGGCTTATCTCTTGAAGACATGATGGCTTACGTTGATGAAAACGGAAACATCTCCTCTACCCCACCAGATCCGAAAAAGAAAGTGGTAATCAATACAGAAGATATTCAGATCGGTATTTCAAGACAAGAAGACATCATTGATGAAAATCCTGTTAAAAAAGGAACAGTTACTTTCTTTAACGACAGCAAAGGTTACGGCTTTATTAAAAACACCGAAACCCAGGATAGTATTTTCGTTCATGCAAACGGTTTAATCACCCAGATTAAAGAGGGCGATAAAGTTACCTTCGAAGTAGAAATGGGCCAAAAAGGACCAACTGCTGTTAAAGTTTCAAAGGTTTAATTACCTTAATCCAATTCTTTTTGCAATTCCGGATTGCAAAACATGATTAAAATTCTGCAGAAAACTCTGCTGCGCTTGGTTTTATAACCATATATAATTCCGTCTATTAAGCATAAAACCTTGCGCATAATTTTATTCATCATACTTATTTTCTGAAAACCCGGTTTAGAAAATAAATAATCTCCACACATTCCTGTTATATGCAGTAGCCCGAATAATTTAAAATGGGCAACCTATATTTCGTGGCTGTCTTTCTTATTTTTTCTTTACACATTAATGCTTATTTTATCTTGCTGTAAGTAAATGACATAGGATTACGATGTAACAAAATTGTAGCTTTTATCAGGTCGCAACCGTTTATAAAAATAAAAAAGATGTAATCCCGGTGTGGAATTTGCATAAGGTTTACATCATTACAGTACACACAAAGAAAAATACATTATGAAAAAGTTAATAGCATTTGCACTGGTTGCATTTTTAGGAGTATCAACAGCGATGGCCCAACAAGTAGATTTACGTAGAAAAATTAATGTTAGCGGAACTGCAGAAACTGAAGTTACTCCCGATATTATCTACATCGGCATTTCACTTAAAGAGTATTTAAACGGAAAGAAAAAAACAGACATTACCGAACTGGAAAAACAACTGTTTGCCGCAGTACAAAAAGCAGGTATCCCAAAGGAAAACTTAACCATCAGCAATTTGAGCAGCTGGAATTACGAAACAGAGAAAAAGAAAAACCCTGATTTTTTAGCAAGCAAACAATACCGTTTAAAAGTAAGCGACCTGAATAAGTTCAATGCAATATTAGAAGCTATCGATGCCAAAGGAATTGCCAATACAAATATCGAAAGCTACGATTATTCTAAAATTGAGAGCTTAAAAAAAGACCTTAAAATTAAAGCCTTATTAGCTGCAAAAGATAAAGCAACTTATATGGTAGAAGCTTTAGGTAATAAATTAGGTGGTGTAATTGAAATCCAGGATGGTGGAGACAATGTGATACAACCGGTTTACAGAAATTTCGCAATGAAAGCTGAAATGGCTGATGCTGCTGGCGCTCCGGAAATTGATTTCAAAAAAATTAAACTGAATTTCACAGTAAATGCCATTTTCGAGATCAAATAATCATTTTAACACTTAATTTAATCCTTTTTAAAACCTACCAGAACAATTTGGTAGGTTTTTTGTTAGGTAGAGGTCGAACACTAAAAAATTAGATATTATGAAAAAATTCATCTACACGTTAGCCTTGATTTTCTCTTTAGGCATTAGTTTTAATTCAGCTCAGGCAGCTGATAAACCTGCGAAAAATCCTACAGAATTAACTGCAGAACAGGCAGTGAAACTGGAAAAAATTAAAACCCGTGTTGAAGAAATCAGAGACATGGATAAATCTAACTTAACCAAAGCAGAACGTAAAGCTTTACGCAACGAGTTAAGAGAATTAAAAGGTCAGGCCCGTGCCGTTTCCGGAGGTGTTTACCTTTCAGTTGGTGCCATTATCATCATCATTTTATTATTGATCTTGATTTTATAAGCAATACACAACACTCATCTATCTATAAAAACAAAAAGCTTTGCATTACTGCAAAGCTTTTTTTATGCACCTCACCCTTGTCAACGGGCGAAGAATATGCAGTGTCTGTGCTTTCCCTCTCCTGCAGGAGAGGGATGCAAAGACAGAAAAATTAGCAATTCCTTTAATAGGGTGAGGTTAATCAATCATTTCAAACCCTGTATATTTCACCAATGCCTCCGGAATTTTAATTCCGTTTTCGGTTTGGTAGTTTTCTAAAATGGAAGCCACAATACGTGGTAAAGCCAATGCACTTCCGTTTAACGAGTGTGCCAGTTGTGCCTTGCCTTCTTTTCCTTTAAAACGCAGTTTTAAACGGTTACTCTGGTAAGTTTCGAAATTTGATACAGAAGAAACCTCAAGCCAACGCTCCTGTGCAGCACTCCAAACCTCCATATCATAAGTCATGGCAGAGGTAAAGCCCATATCGCCACCACATAAACGCAATACGCGGTAATGTAGCCCTAATTCTTTTAAAAGTGACTGAACGTACAGGCTCATATCTTCCAGCGTTTCATAAGATTTATCCGGATGGGTAATCTGTACCACTTCAACCTTATCAAACTGGTGTAAACGGTTTAAACCGCGTACGTGTGCCCCATATGAGCCTGCTTCTCTACGGAAACAGGGCGTATAAGCTGTATTTTTGATCGGTAAATCTTCTTCCTTAACAATTACATCGCGGTATAAATTGGTTACCGGAACTTCGGCCGTTGGAATTAAATATAAATCATCAACGGTTGAGTGATACATCTGTCCTTCCTTATCAGGTAACTGTCCGGTACCAAAACCCGAGGCCGCGTTAACCAAGTGTGGTACCTGCATTTCTTTATAACCTGCAGCTGTAGCATGATCTAAAAAGAAATTGATTAATGCACGTTGTAATCTGGCTCCTTTTCCTTTATATACCGGAAAGCCGGCACCGGTAATTTTTACACCTAATTCGAAATCGATAATATCATATTTTGCAGCCAGTTCCCAGTGCGGTAATGCTTTGCTGGGTAACTGAGCAGGCTCACCATGTGTTAATACAATTTCGTTCTCTTCTGCGGTAGATCCTTGTTTTACTAAATGATATGGTAAGTTTGGCAACTGAACAATTAAGTTATGCTGAGCAGTTTCCAGCTCATTCAGTTTATCGCCCAGGTTTTTGATGTTTTCTTTATGAGAAGCCGTTTGTGCTTTAATGGCTTCTGCCTCTTCTTTTTTACCCGTACGCATTAAATCACCAATTTGTTTAGCGGCTGCATTCGCCTCAGCAGAAATATTATCCAGCGAAGTTTGAGTGGAACGGCGGTCTTCATCAATTTTAATGATTTCGTCTACCAGTTCGGGTTGTTTAAAATTACGGATACTTAAACGTTCTAAAACTTTCTCTCTATTTTCGCGGATATAGTTAACTTGCAGCATTATTTAATTTTTTAAAGCAAAGATAATAATTAAGTCGTCATTGCGAACGCAGTGCGGCAATCTCTCTAAAAAAGATTGCTTCGTTGTTCCTCCTCGCAATGACGAATGTAGAAAAATATGGATGGCAAACTATTTCTCGTACCAACGCCCATAGGCAATTTGGAGGATATGACCTTTAGGGCAATCCGTATATTAAAAGAATGCGATTTGATCCTCGCCGAAGATACCCGCACCAGCGCCCCGATGCTCAAACATTTTGGGATCGATAAAAGGGTTTTCTCGCATCACCAGCATAACGAACATAAGGCAACTTCGGAGATTATAAAGTTTTTAAATGAAGGACAGAAAATTGCGCTAATTTCTGACGCCGGCACACCAGCCATCTCCGATCCAGGTTTCTTTTTGGTGCGTGAAGCCATTAAAAATGATATTGCAGTTGAATGTTTACCGGGAGCAACCGCTTTTGTACCGGCTTTGGTAAACTCGGGCTTACCTGCAGATGCCTTTTGCTTTGAAGGATTTTTACCAGTAAAAAAAGGCCGGCAAACCAAGTTTAAAAAGTTAGCAGAAGAAGACCGCACCATTATACTTTATGAAAGTCCGCACCGTTTATTAAAAACCTTAGAAGAATTTGCACAATATTTGGGGGCAGACAGGCAGGCATCGGTAAGCAGAGAACTCACCAAAATGTTCGAAGAAACCGTACGCGGCACTTTGGTAGAAATAAAATCACATTTTGAAAACAATACATTAAAAGGAGAATTTGTAATTTGCATAGCGGGGAAACCCAATGTTAAGAGCAAAAACAAATACGAGGATGCTGAGGAATAGCTTGTTTTAAATTAGAAATATGGAAAGTTTAATTTCAAATCATTTACACGAAATAAAAAATCTCTTTAAAAAATACGATGTTAAAGAGGCTTATTTATTTGGTAGCGCTGCCAAAAACAATCTAAAAGAGGACAGTGATATTGATTTTTTAATTAATTTTTCTAATCAATCTGATTTTGAAAGCTACGGAAATAATTATTTCGATTTACTTTATGCCCTACAGGATTTATTAAAAAGAGATGTTGATTTATTGGCTGAAGAAACATTAAGTAATCCTTATCTTATTGAAAGTATTAATCAAAGTAAGATTCAATTGATATGAGTACGTTAGAAGAAAAGAAACTGCTTACCGATATTAAAATTTCGATTGAATCTATTTATGAGCATTTGGAAAACAACTTCGCTTTTGAAATTTATAAAGCGAACAAAACCAAACGAAGAGCGGTTGAACGTGAACTTGAAATTATAGGAGAAGCCATTAATAAGCTACTAAAGATAAATCCCGAAATCATCATTTCATATTCAAGACAAATTGTTGATTTAAGAAATAAAATAATCCATTCATATGACAATGTTAATGATATGGTTATATGGAAAATTATAATTAAAGACATACCAGTTTTACAAAAAGAGGTAGAAAATTATCTCGAAGACAAAATTTAAAAATATTATGACAAGTATAGATAGATTTTTAAGTGACGAACAAGATCCTAAAGCGGTTGAAAAAGTTATTGGAAAATTAAACGACCTGTTAACTACGGGCGAAGAGCTTTTATATTTAGCGGTACAAAAAAAACCTGCAGTAAATTTAATGCCGGATAGTATCGCGATCTCTAACAAACGTATTTTCTATTGCGAGCCTGGTAATTTAGGCCTAACGATGAATTTTAAAGATATATCGTGGAAAAACATTAAGGAAGTTTCTTTCAAGGAAGATTTTTTTACCTCTAAGTTTATCTGTGTACCACAGAGCGGTGAAAATATTGTAACCGAATATATTCCAAAAGTACAGGCCCGTAAACTACATCAGTCAGCCAGCCAGCAACTGGAAGAATATAAAGAAATGCTGCGTCAGCAAAAATTGGAAGAAAACCGTGCAACGGCGTCTCTTACCAGCGTAAATGCGCAACCTTTAGCCGAAATTCCGGCTTATGAGCCAACTCCGGAGCCTGTTCAACCTGTTATTCAGCTGGCAGAAGTTGTAGAAGAGCCGGAAGATGAAACGACCTTAAAATTACGTAAACTTAAAACTTTGTACGATAAACACCTGATTACGCAAGAGGAATATGAAGCTAAAAAAGCGGATATTTTAGATAGTTTGTAATTAATACTGTCATGCTGAGGCAATGCTTGCCCCGATCTATCTCGGGAAAGCATCCCTAACATAATTGCACTGTACTTACAATAACAAAAACAAGGTCAGTTCTTTGTCGCTTAGAGATTCTTCCTGCGTCAGAATGACAAGTAATTTTATATGAAATCTAAACAAACCTATCTCCTCGCCTTAGCCAGTGCATTTTTACTTTGGCTGGCCTGGCCGCCGATGCCTTTTACCACTCCGCTACTATTAATTGGCCTGGTTCCGCTTTTTGTTGCTATTGAAGCCATCGCCAGTGATACAGCTAAGAAACAGGGCAAAAGGATTTTTTTAACTGCAGGTTTAACCTTTTTGGTTTGGAATACCGCATCTATTTATTGGGTGTATAATGCCATAAGTGCATATAATGGATGGATTGTAGCTTTACCGGTTTCATTAATTCCTTATGGCTTAGGTGCGTTATTAATGACTTTTGCCTTTTGGTTATATTACCGCCTGGGTAAATATGTAAATAAAAAAATTGGTTACCTGGGTTTAATCGCCTTTTATATTGCATTAGAATATTTACAACAAACCTGGGATTTAGCTTTTCCCTGGATGACTTTAGGCAATGGTTTGGCCGGCATGCACCAATTGGCGCAATGGTATGATCATACCGGAATTTACGGTGGTTCATTATGGATCTTAGTCAGTAATATTTTAGCGTTCGAAGCCTATAAAAAACTGAAATCACAAACTGGTTATTTAAGGTTCAGAACTTTGGGCATTTGGGTTTTGGTGGTGATTATTCCCATTGGCATCTCATTAACAAAATATTTTAACGCTGAACAAAAAGGAACACCAAGCAATGTAGTGGTGGTTCAGCCTAATATCGATCCTTATCAAAAACTGGAGAATATTCCAGCAGCCGAGCAGATCAGAATTTTAACACACCTATCCGATTCAATCGGACAACCGAATACTGAATATTTTATCTGGCCGGAAACGGCAATCCCTAATTACGCAGATGAGGATAGAATCAGAAGCAATAATGATTTCATTAACCTGCAAAGCTTTTTATCAAAGTATAAAAACGGAACATTGATTACCGGTATTGAGAGTATTAAAACTTATCAGGATAAAAAAACCATCACCGCAAAATTTGATAATCAGAGCGGTATTTATTTTGATAATTTCAATACGGCCATGCAGGTGGAGAATTCTGCAAATGTTCAGTTCTACCATAAATCGAAATTGGTGCCTGGGGTAGAAAAAATGCCCTTCCCAAAAGTATTTTCATTTTTAGATGGTGTTTTTGCACAATTAGGCGGAACTGTGGGCGGATGGGGCTGGCAGGATAAACCCAGCGTACTTTATGCCCAAAGTGGTATTGGAGTTGCTCCGGTGGTTTGTTATGAAAGTTTATGGGGCGATTGGATCGGCGAACAGGTTAAAGATGGCGCACAGTTTATTGCCATTATTACAAATGATGGCTGGTGGGGAAATACCTCCGGAAAAGACCAGCACATGATGTACGCCAAACTCAGGGCCATTGAAAGCCACCGCGATGTAGCCCGTTCGGCGAATACCGGAATTTCCTGCTTCATTAACCAACGCGGTGATGTAATACAAAGCACTAAATGGTGGACCAGAACTGCCTTGAAAGCAAATATTAACTTAAACGACGAGATTACTTTTTATGTAAAAAGCGGAGACATTATTGCCAAAATATTCAGTGTTTTAGCGGTAATTTTAGCTTTGATTATTCCTTACAGAAAATGGGTAAAAAAGTAAAATTAATTCCGTAGTTATCTTCAATTTTAAATCCATGCAACAAATAAAAAATATTAGATGGTCTTTCCTGTTATTGATGTTAACCCTAAATTTTGGTTGCGATCAGATTTCAAAAAAAATTGTCCGTACCGAAATCAGCGATTACGAACACATCAGCATTATTAAAGATCGTTTCACCTTGCTTAAAGTAGAAAATACGGGCGCTTTTTTAAGTTTAGGCGATCAGATGCCTTATATTTTCAGACTGATTATTTTAACAGGCTTACCACTCTTATTTTTGTGCTACGGCCTATATTATCTATTTGCTAAAAAGAATCTCCCCGTTATGATGCAAGTTGCCCTGTGTTTCTTAATCGGCGGAGGCATCGGCAACCTGTACGACAGAATTATCTACGGATCTGTTACCGATTTTATGCACATGGATTTTTATATCTTCCAAACAGGTGTTTTTAATTTTGCCGATATCTCAATCATGATCGGAATCGGAATATTGCTTTTTCAATCCATCAGAAGTAGTACCACAAAACAACAGGAGGAGCAGGAACAATTAGAACGCAATACTAATTAAAAATACAAAATTTACGTATTAAACATACGTTTATATATTTTTTGTAGTATATTTAGTGTTGTAATACTCAATTACAGCACATTACGATCTAACTAAAAAACCTAAACTATGAAAAACCTGTTAAAAAAAATTGCTGTGATGGCTTTGCTCTCAGCAGTAATGATCTCATGCTCTAAGAAAAATGACATCTCAACCGATCCGGAAACCGAAACCACACAAAATCAAAAAGTTCTTGCCTACATCAAAAATCTTGGATTTACAGATGCACAGATTGTAGATAGCGGGGATAATTATGTGGTTGACGGCGATATTGTTTTCAATAAAAAAATGGAAGTTCCGGCTGATTATGGAAAAGCGATAACAGAGCAATATTACAATGGTTATATTGTAACCAATAGCAATAATATCCGCGTAAAAATCGATCCTTCGATAACCAGCATGACCAGCGAAATCAATTCTGCAATTAACCAGTGGAATACAGTGCCCAATTCTAAAATCAAATTCGTAATTACAACAGGCACCGTTTATGATATTCTGATCAAGGTGGATAATACAATCGGAGGCTCTACTTGCGGACAAGCCTATCTGTCGACCTCTAACGGCAAAGCCGGTAACACCGTTTGGATTAATCAGGCTTTGATCCAGAACAATTCTTTCGCACAGCGTACAAGAACCATTACACATGAATTTGGCCATACCATTTCATTTAAGCACACCAACCAATCTACAACAACCAATGTTCCGGGAGTTGGCGGAACCGATGCACAATCATTAATGAACGGCGGGCAATGTGGAAGTGGCGCTACTGTTTTATCGGCCAAGGATAAACAAGCTACTGCAGTATTGTATCCTTTATAATTAAAAATCAGATAAATAACCTAACAAGATCGTAATGAAAGAGAAGCTGTTTCTTTGAGGCAGCTTCTTTTTTTTAAAGCTTTACAGGAAGCTAAAAATAATTTTGCATAAGAATTTCTTAACAAAGAATTCCACCATTTAAACAAACATATATTTATCTTTAGGTGTTAAACAATTTAAAACAACCAAAAATTAAATTCCATCATGAAAAGAAATGCAACGGCCGTATGGCAAGGTTCTATTAAAGAAGGTAACGGTAACATCACTACACAAAGTACTACTTTAAACAATACTCAATACTCATTTAATTCGCGCTTTGCTGAAGGTGTAGGCACAAACCCTGAAGAGTTAATTGCTGCTGCACATGCAGGCTGTTTCACCATGAAATTATCTGCCAATTTAGCCGAAGCTGGTTTTACGGCTACCAAGCTGGAAACCAAATGCGAAATTAACCTGGATCCATCAAAAGGTGAAATTGTAGAATCGCACTTAACTTTAACAGCTTCTGTACCTGACTTAACACAAGAAAAGTTTGATGAACTGGTAGCAGATGCGGAGAAAAACTGCCCGATTTCTAAATTATTAAATACAACCATTACAGTTGATGCTACTTTAGCATAAGTTGTAATAACCCAGAGTTCGTCATTTCGGGCGGAGTGAAACAAAGTTGAGAAATCTAACAAGATAGATCTCTTCGCTACGGTCGAAATGACGTTCTTTTATGGTATAATTACAAAAACTAAAAATTAAGATTTATCATAACTTAGCTTAATCATCTTAGTTAACAATTCCCTAAAACAATCAAACCAACAAATAGACAGTTTTCAATTGGCAATTTGCACTACACAATTTAAACAATTAACCGTTTAACCAGTTAACCAACAAGTAAACAGTTTTCAATTGGCAATTTGCACTACACAATTTGAACAATTAACCGTTTAACAGTTAACCAACAAGTAGACAGTTTTCAATTGGCAATTTGCAGTGCACAACTTAAACTATTAACCGTTTAACCAGTTAACCAACTAATAAACAACAATTGAACAATCAAATTCAAACCTTCTAACATTTCAACCGCTACACCATATACTTCCCTACAATCGGCATTCTTCTACCCATACCGAATGCTTTAGGCGATACCCTTAAAATAGGTGGTGTTTGATAACGTTTAAATTCGGCAATATTTACCATTTTCAATATGCGCTGTACCAAGGCCTCATCGAATCCCTGGGCGATGATGGCTTTTGAGCCTTGTTTCTTTTCGATATGCTGGTACAATATTTTATCGAGGATTTCATATTCAGGTAGCGAATCAGAATCTTTTTGATCAGGCCTTAATTCTGCCGATGGCGGTTTAACTATCGTATTGACCGGAATAATTTCCCTTTCCTTATTAATGTATTTTGCCAGCTCGAAAACCTGCATTTTATAAACATCACCAATAACCCCTATGGCACCGCACATATCTCCGTATAAAGTACCATAACCTACCGCGCATTCGCTTTTATTTGAGGTATTGAGTAAAATATAACCAAACTTGTTGCTCATGGCCATATTTATAATTCCGCGGATGCGGGCCTGAATATTCTCTTCGGTAAGATTAAAAGGCAAGCCTTTAAAAGCCGGCGCTAAAATATGATCAAAAGCTTCGGCAACTTCTTTAATCGGCACAATTTCGTGCATACAGCCAATATTGTTTACCAGATCCAAGGCATCCTGAACGGAGTGATCGGATGAAAATTTTGAAGGCATTAAAACCGCCATTACATTTTCTGATCCTAAAGCGCGACAAGCCAAAGCACAAACCACAGCAGAGTCAATTCCACCGGATAAACCTAAAACCGCTTTACTAAAACCTGATTTCCTGAAATAATCCTTGATACCTAAAACCAGTGCATCATGAATCTGCTCAATATCCGTCAGCCTTTCCGATTTGGGGTATTTATTACGCACGCTTTCAACCTCGTCTAAATCAAAAACCTGCAGATCTTCCTCAAAATATTTCATTTCTGCTTTCATTTCGCCATCAGCATCAAATACCAGCGAACCACCATCAAAAATAATTTCGGTCTGTGCGCCAACCTGATTTACATAAAATACCGGAAGTTTATATTTTTTTGCATTATCGGCCAATACCTGTATCCGCTCATCATCATGTGTATAAGAAAACGGCGAAGCAGCAATATTGATCATCACATCCGGCTGTTCTTTAATCAGCTCATCCATTGGATTCGACACGTACAATGGATTATCATTGATGTTCCAAAGGTCTTCGCAAATGGTTAAGGCAATTTTTTTTCCTTGAAATTCGATACAGCTAAATTGCGTCGCAGGCTCAAAATAACGGTACTCATCAAACACATCGTAGGTAGGCAGTAGCGCTTTTTTTACCACCGCTTTAACTTTTCCCGCTTCGATAAAATAGGCTGCATTAAATAAATCTTTTCCCTGTAATACCTCATTTTTAATTGGTAAACCAACAATACAGGCTATATCCGTACAATATTTGGCTATTTCCTGAACGGCATCTTCGCAAAGCACGATAAATTCATCAAATTCCAAAAAATCCCTCGGCGGATACCCGCAAATGGCCAGTTCGGCAAATACAACGAGATCAGCACCTTTAGCTTTCGCCAGCTGGATATGTTCGGTTATTTTTTGGGTGTTGGCCTCAAAGTTTCCGATATGGTAATTGAGTTGTGCTAGCGCTATTTTCATGTTTGTAGTAGGTTTTAGGAGTATCGGGTATTAGATAATAAGTATCAAGAAAATATTTAAGACTAAAAAAACACGCCAAAGTTGAGTGCCAGATAGTGGTTTTTAACATTTCTGCCTTTATCGGTTACAATATTGGTAAAACCGTTGTTAAAAGTTAAACCGGCTACGATACTGGTATTTCCGGAAACATCAAACTCTCCACCGCCACCAATAATTAATCCGGCACGGTAAAGTTTAATATTATCAGATACATTCAAATTATCGCCTGCAACCGCTCCATCGGTTACAGCATCCTGCTTGGCACTGATGTTAAATGAATTAGACAATCCAAACTGGCCATACCAGCGTTTTCCATCTGCCTTTACGGTCTTTAATTTAACCGTTAGTGGCAGGTCTACGTATTGCAGCTTATATTTTAAATCATAAGCTTTTGGAATAGAGCCACCTGCATAATATGGCTGCGCATTTACTTCTGTACTTTTTCCATTTATAGATGTAATGGTTAACGCGGTAGAAAAACTATAATTAGGCGCAAAATTGAAATCGCCGATCAATCCATAAGAAAACCCCAAAGTTATTCCATCTGTTTTTCCCTGCTCGGGTTTAATCCAGCCAAAAGTTGGTGTAGCGGTTAAACCTAACCTGAAGCCGTAATTGGTTAAAGATGAATTTTGCGCCCATGCGCCGAAACTTAAAAGAGATAAAATTAAAATGGCCGATATTCTTTTCATGCTATAGCTGTTTATATATATTTGTTCTACATGACATATAACGTAAAACAATGGCAAATTTATCTAATTTTTCTTTTTGCCATGGCATTTATTTCCTGCAAGCAAAGTAAGCGGCCTGATGTAAGTAAAATACAGGTAGATATTAAGATTGAAAGATTTGATAACGAGCTATTTGCAGGAAAAAACAAAAACATTACTGAAGTAGATCAACAGCTTCGCTCCAGGTATGGCGTATTTTATGATGATTTTATTCACCGGATATTAGACAGTAAATATTCCAATACCGAGTCGCTGGCCAATTTATACCACGACCAGGCTTACACCGATTTAACCAAAGAAGTGGATAGCGTTTTTCCGAATCTAAAGCCTCAGGAAGAGGGATTAAGCGAAACTTTCAAATACATCAAATACTATTACCCGAAAGCAAAAATCCCAAGATTTATTTCTTTTGCATCGGGTTTTGCCTACCAGATGCCTGTTGGCGACAATTACCTTGGCATTGGTTTGGATATGTTTTTGGGCAAAGACAGTAAATTTTACAAAGCCATTGTACAAAGTGTTCCATTATACCTCTCCAGGAGATTCGTCCCTGAATATATTGTACCACGCGTGGCAGAAACCTATGCCCATGAAGAACTTTTTACCGAACCCGACGAAAACAGAACACTTTTATCTAAAATGATTTTTCAGGGCAAAATATTGTATTTTCTTGATCAGGTTTTACCCGAAAATGTAAGCGATTCGACCAAAATAGGTTATACCCAACAGCAATTGGATTGGGCACAAAATTTTGAAGGCGACATTTGGGCATATTTTTTGGAGAACAACTTTTTGTATGAAACCGATTATCAAAAGATCCAGGTATTTTTATCTGAAGGACCTTTTACTCCGGGTTTAGGCGAAAACAGAGATTCGGCACCAAAATTGGGTGTATGGATGGGTTGGCAAATTGTAAGAAAATACATGGCAGCACATCCTGAAGTTACTTTACAAAAATTAATGGCAGATAATGATGCACAGAAAATATTAAATCAATCGAAATACAAACCGAAACAACAGAAATAGTTTTCGGCTGGCAGTTATCAGTTTACAGTTAAAGGATTAACCAGTTCAAACAATTAACCCAAAAAAATGAGAGTTGGCATAGTATTATCAGGCGGAGGCATTAGGGGAATAGCACATTTAGGCGTTTTGAAAGCCTTTAGCAATTTGGGCATTACATTCAGCCACATCAGCGGAACGAGTGCAGGCGCTATAGCCGGGGCTTTTTTTGCGGCTGGCATTGATCCGGAGGAGGGTTTGAATATTTTCCTTAAAACCAAACTCTGGCGTTTCGTTCGCCCGGCAGTAGGTTCTCTGGGGCTGATTAATATTGAGAATACCGCGCTAATTTTAAAAGAATATTTCCCCGAAGATACCATTGAGAAACTAAAAATACCTTTAACCATTGCTGCCGTGAATTTTAGTGAAGGCCGCCTGGTTTATTTCACCAAAGGACCGCTAATCAGAGCGGTACATGCTTCGAGCTGCATCCCCGGAATTTTTAAACCCATTATGATCGACGGACAAATGTATGTGGATGGTGGCATTTTAAATAATTTCCCTGTAGAACCTTTGATGGAAGATTGCGATTTCATTATCGGTTCATCCTGCAATCACCTTAAACCTGTAGATAAAATTACCGGCATTACCAATTTAATGGGTAGAGCTGGTATTATGTCGATCAACCATGACATGGAAAGAAAGGCAAAATTCTGTAATGTACTTATCGAGCCAAAAGGTTTAGGTGCCATTAGTACTTTTGATATGAAACGTGCCGAAGATATTTATTGGCTGGCACACGAAGAGGCATTAATTACCATAAAAAACAGCCCGACTATTTCTGAGCTCATTACCAAACCCTAAGCTAATTATTAGGCAAGCAATCATATTGTATTATTAATAATACAATATCGAATTAAAAAACAATCAAATATATAGCGTGTAATAAATACACTTATGCAATAAAAATATTACATTTATTTTGGTATTTATGTAATATTATTTTACTTTAGGATTATACTTCGCAAATGCAGAGTATATTAACCTAAACGTCTGTCTATGTTTTTTAGTCTGTTCATTCTTTTTCAGATGAGAAGAATTCCGGTTTTTACGATCTTCTAACTTGATTTCCGTCAAAATAACAGATCATTAATTTTTACCTAAAAAACCTAAAACATGAAATTCTTAAAATTAAATAAAGCGCTGATTGCTGCGCTTGCATTAACTACTGTATTGTATTCTTGTAAAAAAGAAAAACCTACAGAAACTGCAGATCTTCAAAAGCCAGAAGCTATGTCTGTGAATAAGCTTAGCGAGATCAAGATTTGTACAGAAAGAACTTTTGATGACGGTACTACCCCAAGAGGTGCCGTTATAAAATCATCAAAGTGGACCAACGGATCTACCATTAAAGTAAGTTTGAACGGCGGTACAGCTGTTGTAAGGGCGAAAGTAATTCAGTTTGCCAAACAGTGGGAACAATATGCAAACATAAAATTCAATTTCGTAACCAATGATAATACTGCAAAGATCAGGGTAACTTTTGATAGTGGAGGTTCATGGTCTTATATTGGAAAATCGACTCCAGCCAGCGGCGCAACCATGAATTATGGCTGGTTAACCGATACCACAGACGATTCGGAATACAGCCGCGTGGTAATACACGAATTTGGCCATGCGCTGGGAATGATCCACGAGCATCAGCATCCTTTAGTTAGTATTCCATGGGATAAACCAGCTGTTTACGCTTATTATGCTGCTGCACCAAATTATTGGGATCAGGCCACTACTGATAATAATATCTTTGCTAAATACAGCACTACGCAAACCAACTATAGCGCTTATGATAAAAATTCGATCATGCACTATTCGGTTCCAAACGAATTAACCATCGGCGATTATGAAGTGGGATGGAACACTGTTTTATCGCCTACTGATAAAACGTTTATCGCTTCAGTATATCCATTTTAAATAAAATACCTGCACATAGTGGTTTAATTCGCCACTATGTGTATTTTGCTTTGTATAAACCTAAAACCAATATGCAGATCACCTTGCGGATTTTCTCTTTTAAATATTGCTTAACCTGTTTAATTCTGATTTTATTTTACAAAACTTCATCTGCACAGGATGCTCCGCATAAATGGGAAATAAAGCCTTATGTTGGCTTTCAGCAATCCAGATTTGATTGGTCCATTGCAGGTAATTCCTCAGGTACAAATCCAAATATACTATCAGAGCTGATCTGGAAAAACCTTAAAGGGCCTGGCTATGGTTTAGATATCAAGTACCATATTACCAGCAAACTAAGTGTAAAAATTGCTAATCAATACAGTAATATCACTAAAGGCGATGCTGAGGATACCGATTATGCAGATGATAACAGACAAGGCGCATTTTATTTTGATCTGCTCAATGCCAACAAAGGCTATTTGTATAATACTGATTTACAGCTTGATTATCAACTTTTTAAAACAGGAAAATTCAACATTAATCCGGTTATCGGAATTTCTTACAACCAGCAAAAATTTCACCTTTTGGAAAGTGCCAGTAACCCTGAAAGCAATGGCCTAAACTCTACTTATGAGGCCAGGTATAAAGGTTTCGATTTCGGAGGGACATTTGTTTTTAAAACAGATGCATTTAGCATTGGTACCACGGTTTTAGGAGGATTTTACACTTATTCTGCAAAGGCTAACTGGAATTTAATCCCCGATTTTGCCAAACCTGTTAGTTTTACGCACAAGGCCAACTCATTTGCATTAAGTGGCGGTGTTAATTTATCGGTACCGTTGACTAAAAATTTAAGTGTAGATGCTGATTATAAAATCAATAACATCAATACTTATTCAGGAGTAGATAAAGCTTATTTTAATAACCGTAATACTGAAGAAACCCTGTTTAATGGTGCAAATTTTAGAAAAAATGCAGTGTTTCTGGGACTAAAGTTTAGCTTTTAAAAAAAGAGGATTATAGCGCTCTTTATTTTTTTAGAGCAACCAGACGTTCACCTTCTAAAACAGGAATAGCTTCGCAAACATTTAACTGTAGGCAAAAAACCACATCTTCTTCGATATTCAATTGAGCCAAACGGTGACTATGTGATGATTTGTGCAGGTATTTCCGCAGATCATCTTTAGCTAAAAGGTATAAATCTTCAGCAGCTACGCTGGAATCATCAAAATGTTCAAAATTCTGACGGAGTTTATTTACTACCGCTCCGGCGAATAAGGTATCTTCTAAATTGAACTGATCTTTCCAGCCGGCACACAATAAAAGCACATTTTTATCTTCGCTTTTCAAATAAGAACAAAGTGAGTCTAAATTAAGAAATGATCCGACAACTACCTGATAAGCCCTTTTTTGTGCTAAATGCAAAGCTTTGGTTCCGTTAGTAGTAGTAAGGACAACTGTTTTGCCGCCAACTTTTTCTTTAGTATAGGAGAAAGGCGAATTACCAAAGTCATATCCTGTTACCACCTCTCCGTTTCTTTCTGCTGCCAGCAAGAATCCGCTGTCGCGATAATTTAAACAATCTTCTACATTAGCTACCGGAATAATGGCTTCAGCACCATTATCTATCCCATAGGTAATAGATGATGTAGCTCGTAAAATATCGATCACCACCACAATGCTTTCTTCTATATCGTATAAACCGATTAATGCTGGTGTTAAACAAACTTCTATTTTTTTTGACATGTGGTGAGTATTATTCATTTATAATTTGTTTTATCTTCTCTTCTAACATTTTTTGATCAGGTAGATAAAGTTGATATTTAGATACGAAGATTTTATTTGAAAGTCCACCAGTAGCATATTTAACTAAAAACTCATTTTTATCTGCAGCAATAATAATCCCAATGGGATCGTTATCGCCCTCAACATTTTCTTCTTCTTTAAAATAGTTGAGGTAAAAATTCATTTGGCCAATATCCTGGTGTTTTACTTTTTTGGTTTTTAGGTCGATTAGCACGAAACACCTTAATATCCGGTGATAAAATACGATATCAACAAACATGTGTTCATTATCTACCGTTATTTTAAACTGTCGGGCAACAAATGAAAAACCTTTACCTAATTCCAGTAAAAATTTCTGCAGATTATCGATAAGCCTTTTCTCTAATCCGGATTCTTTAATAATACTTCCTGTTGGAATGTTTAAAAACTCAAAAATATAGGGGTCCCGTATTAAATCATCAGAACTATTGATTACCAGACCATTTTCGGCTAAAGCAAGTACACCTTCTTTATTTTTACTTAGGGCCAGTCTCTGAAATAGAGCTGAATCAATTTGGCGCTTCATTTCCCTAAAACTCCAATTTTCTTTTATGGCCTGTGTTTCGTAAAAACTTCTGGCAAGATCATCAGAAATGGTTAAAAGTTCTGCATAATGACTCCAACTTAGCAAAATGCCAGACGGTGTTTGGCTTTTTGGGAATTCGCCAGACAGTGTCTGGCGAATTAAATCTTTATCTATTAAAGGTTGAAATTTGGGGTAATTAATATAGAACAAACGCATCAGCTGCAAACTCGAACGGCTAAATCCTTTGCCATATTTTAATTTCAAATCTGCAGAAAGCGTTACCAATAACTCTTTCCCATATTCAGCTCTCTGTTTACCTCGCTGTTCAAAATCAACAATATACCGTCCGATTTTCCAGTTGGCAATAATCAGCTCAATATTGATGGCCTTTACGGCATTTTGCCTGGCTGTTTGTAAGGTAGATCCAATGTGGTAAAGCAGCTCATGATATTTATTTTCTTCCGGTTTCATCAGTTCACAAATATTGCTGCTTTGTTAATCCTATTTATAAAAAGGAAACTTAACCACTTTTGCTTTGATAGGCGTGTTGCGGATGAGGATAAAAACTTCTGTACCTTCTTTAGTAAAATCTTTTGCGATGTAGCCCATACCGATTGCTTTTTGCAATGATGGAGCCTGTGTACCAGAAGTTACTTTACCGATAATATTGCCTTCAGCATCAGCAATCTGGTAATCGTGACGTGGAATACCACGATCGATCATTTCGAAACCAACCAGTTTCTTTTGGATACCAGCTTCTTTTTGCGCCAGTAATGCTTCAGAATTGGTAAAAGTTTTAGAAAATTTGGTAATCCAGCCTAAGCCTGCTTCAATTGGCGATGTGGTATCATCAATATCATTTCCGTATAAACAGAAACCCATTTCTAAACGTAAAGTATCACGCGCACCTAAACCAATTGGCTGAATGTTATAAGGCGCACCAGCTTCAAAAATGGCATCCCAGATCTGATCTGCATATTGATTTTCGAAATAAATCTCAAAACCGCCGGCTCCGGTATAACCTGTTGCAGAAATCACCACATTTTCAATACCTGCAAAAGTACCTTTAACGAAAGTATAATATTCCATCGATGCCAGATTAACATCAGTCAGGCTTTGCAATGCATCTGCGGCTTTTGGACCCTGAATAGCCAACAAAGAAGTCTGATCAGAAATATTGTGCATTTCTACCCCTTCGGTATTAAACTTTTGGATCCAGTTCCAGTCTTTCTCAATATTTGATGCATTTACCACCAACATATAGGTTTTATCATCAATTTTATAAACCAAAAGATCATCTACAATTCCACCATCCTGATTTGGCAAACAAGAATACTGAACTTTTCCATCGTATAATTTAGAGGCATCATTACTGGTTACACGTTGGATTAAGTCTAGCGCATTTTCGCCTTTCAGGATAAATTCGCCCATGTGGCTCACATCAAAAACACCTACACCGTTGCGAACAGTTGCATGTTCAGCATTAATACCCTCGTAAGTAACAGGCATATTATAACCTGCAAATGGAACCATTTTAGCGCCTAAAGCGATGTGTTTTTCTGTTAATGCGGTATTTTTCATTCGTGAATATTATTTTTTATGATAATAAAGCAGTTTTAATTTGTTTATGCACTTATTAAGCTGCAAATTATGAAGTATTTTGAGTTTATTCTTCTGCGGGGCAAAACTACTAAGAAAAAGGCGAAATTCTGGCTTAATTTTAATGAGTTTTCAATAGATTTTCACTTTATCCACAAGCAAAAAATCATCATTTCGGGCGGAATGTAACGCAGTCGAGAACTACGTAAGTGCTCAGCGAAGCTAATCTATCTCGAAATAGATCTCTCCGTTCCGCTGTGCTTCAGTCGAGATGACGATCGTGTTATTAGCTACGCGCTCACCAATTCCTCGTAAATCTTTAACATTTTACCGGAGATTAAATGAACGCCGTGATCATTCTCAACGGTTTTACGGGCATTCTCACCGATTTCCATCCAGCGTTTTGGGTTAATGATGCACTGCAAAATTGAACGGTAAAATTCATCCGCCGAATCAGCGATTAAAATATCATGTCCATGCCTGCAATTAATCCCTTCGGCAGCAGTAGTGGTGGCAATGATGCATTTTTTCATGGCCATGCCCTCAATAATTTTAACTCTCATACCTGTACCCGAAATTAAAGGTACAATCATGATGGCTTTTGAGTTCATAAACTCTACCGCATCAAAAACCTCTCCTTCCACAATCAGGTTTTCGGAATCATATTCGAAAAAATGTTTCTGCATGTTTTTTCCGGCAATATAAAAACGGAGGTCTTTATTCAGCTTTTCGATATCAGGCCAGATATCATCCAGAAACCATTCTAAACCCTCCTGATTGGGCCGCCAATCCATTGCTCCTAAATGAAAAAGTGTAGGGAAACTGGTTTTGGTTTTATCTACTTTATATTTCTCTAAATCAATAGCAACGGGAAAAACGGACATTGGTACTTCACAGCCGAAGCGCAATATACTTTGCCGGTCGGGCTCGCTGATGGCGAAAATCTGGTGGAAACGGTTAATCTGATCGGTTTCGTAAGCTTTAAGCCTTTGAGCTAAAAATGCGAGGTATTTACGGCGAACGAGAAATTTTTCTGAATGGGAAAGTCGTTCCCAGAGGGTAAATTCGATATTATGGGCCCTGTAAATTAACTTGGCATTGCTGTTTGCCTTCACCACATCCAGATATGGCACTACAAAAAGCCCTTCGAACTGGATAATATCAAAAGCATTTTCGCGCAGCAGGTTTTCTAATTGACGCGCAGCATCCTCACTGTAATAGCGTGATACATTATAAGATTCGTTGGTAAAAATGTTAAAAAATGCCGACCAAACATTTACTTCGGTATCTAAATCGTAGGTATGGTATTTAATCTGTTCAAAAACGGGATCGTAAATGTCTTCAATATCGATCCTTCCTTTTGTGGGGTTAAGACTAAACAAAGTGATATCTGCACCAAGTTGCAGCAAACCTTTTATGGTATTGTAAACCACAATGGGATAACCGCTATTTGGCGGAAAGGGAATCCGCTTAGTAATTAACAGAATTTTCACAATGTTGTGAAATTACGAAATTTTAGGCGTTTTTTGAAAACAGTTCTAACTGCGGATCGCTAACATTAAAAGTTTTGCGGTGAAAAGGTGATAATCCGATCTCAATTACTGCTTTACGATGCGCAATGGTTGGATAGCCTTTGTTCTGTTGCCAGTTATAATGCGGATAATCGATATGCAGGTTGGTCATATATTCATCGCGGTGCGTTTTGGCCAGTATGGAAGCCGCAGCAATGTTTAAATATTTCCCATCGCCTTTAACAATACAGCTATGCGGAATCTGCGGATAGGTTTTAAAACGGTTTCCGTCAATAACGAGGTATTGAGGCTGGGTATGCAGCTTTTCGATTGCGCGGTGCATGGCTAAAAAGGAAGCATTTAATATGTTGATGCGGTCTATTTCTTCATGATCGCAGGAGGCTACGGCCCAGGCTAAAGCTTCCTGTTCGATAATTGGCCTTAATAAAGCCCTTTGATCGTGTGATAACTGTTTGGAATCGTTTAATCCTTCAAGCACGAAACCCTTTGGCAAAATTACCGCAGCTGCAAAAACAGGCCCGGCAAGGCAACCTCTTCCAGCTTCATCACATCCGGCCTCTAATAATTCTTCCTGATAGCAGTTTAACAACATATTGCAAATTTACTGAAATAGAGCTACTAAGGAAATTATTTTGTTCAACATCTTTTAAACATTAATTTTAGGATAAATTGCCTGGAGTTATAATGAGAATGGTTGTAGAAGCGCCTGGTCCAGATTGAATCGTCATACTGCCCCGATTTCCACATCGGGATAAGCATCTTTTTAGCGTGAAAGACCCTGAAATAAATTCAGGGTGACGACCGCCTTAATGAAAAAACTGTTGCAAACTGTCCATAGGGATATTAATTATCCAATTCATGTTAAACAAGAATTTAAAACCATGAAATACAACGAAACCCTTGCCCTCAGGGTAGCCGAACGTTTAATGCATATACCTGACGTAGAAGAAAAACTGATGTTTAACGGATTGGTGTTTATGGTGAACGGCAAAATGTGTATTGGTGTTTCTAAAGAAGGCATGATGGTGCGACTGGATCCAAATGAACTGGAAAATTTATCAGATAAGGATGGCTGGGAACAGATGGTGATGGGCAGCAGACCAATGAAAGGTTATATTTCGGTTTCGGAGGATGTACTAAGCCGTAATGATGAACTCGATTTTTGGGTTAAGCTTGCCCTGGCATTTAATCCTTTTGCAAAAGCATCAAAAAAGAAATAAAACCCTCTGGCAAGGTAAAAAAACTGGCAGGAGCCATATTTTTTGATTAATTTTAAACTTCTAATCAAATTTTATGAAAAAAAGGGCTGTTATAGCAGCATTTCTGCTATTTACTTCTTTTATTGTTCTGGCTCAGGTTAAAACTACCACATTAACAGAAACTCAACAATTAGCTATACAATCAAAAACTAAAACCTCTGATGGGCACTACTGCAATTATTGCAAATTGAATTATCCTGAATCTCATTTTCCCTGCATTATGAAATCGATTAAGGGTAAACTGGATGCAGCAACCGGAGATATTAATTTTACAGCCGGACAAGCAATTAGCGGCATTGTGGTTAAAGGCAGCAAAAATACAGAAGATTTAATTACTTTTATTACTAACGAAAATGGTGAAATAGAATTTAACAACATGGCTACAGGAAATTATAAATTTGTGGTTTCTGTTCCATCTACCAATCCAAATTCGAGGGTGGCAGGTTCGCCAATTGCTGGTGTAATACTTAAGGGAGGGAAAAAACAGGGCGGAAATCCAATTACACTGATAACGAATGAAAACGGCGAAATAGAACTCCAAAATATACCCGCCGGCAATTATAAGTTTACGGCTACAGGAGCTTCTGAAGATGAAAAAAGCAACACTTTGTATAAATCAGTTTATTCGGAAAAAGTAAATCCATAATATATCATTAAATTTACGCTACATTCCATTTTTGGCACTATTATGGAATCTTTCAAATCTGTGCATCTTTAAATTGTTACACATTTAAAACACACATTATGAAACGTTTAAATTTAATATTGAGCTTTGCCTTTCTTTCGATCGGGGTTCAATCTTTTGCCCAAACCAATAAAGAAACTACAGTAAAAATTGTAGCAGATAAGAATTATACTTTTGTTGCCAATACCGCCATGCCTATGGCCAATAATGATATTAGCCGGGTGTTAAATATGATGCCTGGGGGACAAGGTGGTTCTACAATCAACCTCACAGGTTCTCAATACGACGTAAGGGTAACGAAAGATAGTGTAATAGCCTTTTTGCCTTATTATGGAAGATCATATTCTGCACCTTTAGATCCGAGTGAGGGCGGAATTAAATTTACCTCGAAAGATTTTACTTATACGGAATCGAAGAATAAAAAAGGAGCTTATACCATCCAGATTAACACAAAGGATGTAAAAAGGGAAAACTACCGGTTTACCATCAATATTTCTACCAATGGTTATGCGCAGTTAACGGCCAGCAGTGTAAATAAACAACCAATAATTTTTAACGGTTATTTAAATGAACCGAAGAAAAAGGATTAATATAACAATCTAGCTCCGAAACTCGTCATTGCGAGAAGGCTTTTTCAGCCGACGAAGCAATCTTTAAAATATGGATTATAGCGATAGTTGTAAGATTGCTTCGTCGTTCCTCCTCGCAATGACGATAATGTTGCTATTTCTTTACCAACTCAATCTGGAAAATATGCGGCCATTTTTTACCGGCCACAAAAAGCCTTTTAGTTGCTTTATCATAAGCGATTCCGTTCAATACATTATTGGCTTTTGCATCTTCTGTTTTGAAATAATCGGCAGGTAACAATCCGGATAAATCAACCTTGCCTTCTACAGCACCTGTTTCGGGGTTAATGATGAGGATATTATTTGTAGTGTACACATTTGCATAAATCTTACCATCAATCACTTCCAGCTCGTTTAGGTTTTGAATAGCTCCTTTGTTATCAAAAACATCAATTGATCCGGTTTTTTGGTAAGTATCCTTATTCAGGAAAAAGATGGTGTTGGATCCATCAGTATTCAATACTTTCTGTCCGTCAAAAGCAAGTCCCCAACCCTCTCTGCCTGTAGTGTACGAAAACTCTGATAGCTTTTTAAAAGTGGCTTTGTCATATACAAAACCCACTTTTTCGCGATAGGTTAGCTGAATAATTTTGCTGCCAATTACGGTGATCCCTTCGCCAAAATATTGTTTATCCAGGTCTGCTTTCTGCAGGATTTTACCAGTTGCAGGATCTACTTTACGTAAGCTGGAATGACCATAATCGCCTGCACTTTCGTAGAAAAAGCCATCGTGGTATTCTAAACCTTCTACATAAGAAGCGGTATCGTGAGGCAGAGTTTTAATTACTTTATAAGTATATTCTGCTGGTGCCTGAGCGGCCAGAATATTGATGTTTGAGGTTAAATCTTCTGATTTCCCTTCGCCGAATATCTTTGCTGTTAGCAGGTGATTGCCCAATTTTAAACCAGCAGTTCTAAGTTTTATTGCTGAGGTATCGGTTTTCGAAACCACTTTAATGGTATCGATCAGGTACACTACCGAATCTACTTTTTGCTCAGTTCCAAACTGTACTTTAACATCAAATTCGTTGCCCGATGGTACGTTAAGACCAATCATTGGTGAAACAAAGTTTCTATAGGTTGTAGTTGTAGTATCTTTACAAGCACTTATAAATGCAAGCGCAACTCCTATAAACATGAAATTTTTGATGGGGTTAATCTTCAGGCCAAAACGCATCTTCTATATGGTTTAAATTATAATTTTTATTTTTTGTAAATGTAATTGCAATAATATCAAAACGGATGTCATTTTGATGGTTCATGATGTCAATATAAGCATTAGCTGCCAATTCCATTTGGATTTGCTTTGCTTTGTGCACAAATTCTTCCGGTTCGCCAAAGGCGACAGAGCTGCGGGCTTTCACTTCCACGAAAACCATAATGCCGTCTTTGTAAACGATTAAATCGATCTCCGCCTTGCCATGGGTCCAGTTTTCATCCAAAACCTCATAACCCTGATCTTCGAGATATTGTTTGGCGATGCTCTCGCCCTCTTTACCTAAATCGTTATGAAGCGCCATATTTAATTATTGAATGAGTGAGTTTTGAATGAGTGAATAAATAAATTTCGAAGGAGTAAGATCTGAATGAGTGAATGGGTATCCAAATATATTATTTTCAGTCGGCCATTTCACCATTCAATCATTCAATCAATCAATCATTCTCTAATTCAATCATTACTTAACATATTGAATGATTGGGTTTTGAATGAGTGAATAAATAAATTTCGAAGGAGTAAGTTTTGAATGAGTGAATGGGTATCAAAATATATTATTTTTCAGTAGGCCATTTCACCATTCATTCATTCAATCAATCAATCAATCAATCAATCATTCTCTAATCTCTAATTCAATCATTACTTAACTATAACAGAGCCCAGGAACTTTGAAATTTCCCTTTCTACACCTTTAATTACACCATAACGCTGCATTAAAATCATCTGGTTATCCTCGTTCTTTTCTTCTTTAATCTCTTTTAACAAATTCAGCAGTATTTTCTCGACTTTACGTTTCTTAAGGTGAAAAATACCGCCCAAAATCGTGGCTTTTAAATTCATCGATTCATCCTTCACATAAATAAGGTGTTTGTTGAGCCAGTTTTCACTCAAAGCATATTCGGAGGTTGAAAGTGTAATGGCCAGATCAGCAATTACCCTATCTTCGTGCTTCACAAAATGGTTCGATGTGGGTAAACGTCCATTATCGATTTCCGATTTATAATAATCGATAATCCTTTTACAAAGCGGATCATCAAATTCAACATCGGCAAGGTTTTGCAAAATAAACGGACCGATATACATGTCGTCAATCTTGTCCCAGTTTACAAATTCATGTCCGTAAGCTAATAACAACCGGATAATCTCTTTCTCCTGAAATTCCTCTTCTTCTACCGGTTCGGGCTCGTAGCCCCCAGGACCAGCGCTATCATCCCATAAATCATCCGGCGGACCAAGCGGCTCCGGCGCACCAGAGGAATAAGGTTTAGGACTCGATGATGGATTTGCACGTTGATGGTTATCGAAGCTTTTCTTAACCTTTGCTGAGCGCATTTTATTGAGCTCGCCTAACAAAATATGCTCATCAATTTCGAGTAAACTGCTGCACTCGCGGATAAAAACGGAAGCCTTAATCTGATCGGGAATCTTTGCAATACTTTCTACAATATCGCGGATAATGCCTGCACGTTTGATGGGATCGTTGCCGGCATCTTTAAGCAGCACATTGGCTTTGTATAAGATAAAATCTTTTCTGTTCTGCTCTAGGTAAGTTTTAAAGGCCCCGGCACCAACGTGGTGCATGTAAGAATCGGGGTCGTGACCATCGGGGAAGGAAACAATTTTTACGTTCAATCCTTCTTCCAGAATCATATCTAAACCCCGCAACGAAGCTTTGATACCCGCAGCATCGCCATCAAATAAAATGGTGATATTCTGGGTAAAACGCCCGATCAGTTTGATCTGCTCTACGGTTAAGGAAGTACCCGAAGAGGCCACCACATTTTCTATCCCGGCCTGGTGCACCGAAAGAACATCGGCATAGCCTTCGGCCAGGTAACAGTTATCAAGATCGCGGATGGCTTTTTTGGCATGAAATAAACCATAAAGCACATTCGATTTATGGTAAATTTCACTTTCGGGCGAGTTTACGTACTTGGGAACGTTTTTATCGGTTTTTAGCGTTCTACCCCCAAAACCAATAATCCTCCCCGTAAAGTTATGGATAGGAAACATTACACGTCCGCGGAAACGATCGTAAATTTTGCCGTTATCGTTTTTAATCGATAATCCGGTAGCTTCTAAAAACTCTAATTTATGGCCTCCATTTGTAGCGCTTTGTGTTAACGCATCCCAAACATCAGGCGAATAACCCACTTCGAACTTTTTAAGGATATCTTCCCGAAAGCCACGTTCTTTAAAGTAACTTAGGCCAATACCCCTGCCCTCGTCGGTTTCCCAAAGCTGTTTTACAAAAAAAGCACTGGCGTATTGTGAAACAATATAGAGGCTTTCTTTAGCACTTTGTGCTTCGGCATCCTGCGGACTAAGTTCGGTTTCTTCAACTTCTATATTGTATTTATTGGCTAAAAATTTAAGCGCTTCGGGATATGAATATTTTTCATGGTCCATAATAAAGCGCACCGAATCGCCTCCTTTACCACAGCCAAAGCATTTGTAAATGCCTTTGGTTACGGATACGTGAAAGGAAGGTGTTTTTTCGCCATGAAAAGGGCAATTACCGATTAAACTGGTTCCGCGTTTTTTTAAATGCACAAAATCCCCAACTACCTCCTCAATACGGGCGGTATCCATTATCTTATCTATTGTTTCGCGGTTTATCATACTTGTTATTGTCCGTCATTGCGAGGAGGCACGACAAAGCAATCTATTTTTCTATTTTATTTTTAAACTATTAATGCCGTGCAGGAAAGATTGCTTCACTCCACCACACAATCCTTTGCTTCAGTTCGCAATGACGCAGCAAAGATCGTCATTTCGAGGAGGCTTTTTCTGCCGACAGCTTATCCCGAATTTGGAAGCAATCTTTAATGCTTTTATTATTTTTTCAATCTATATTCCAAAACTGGAAAGATTGCTCCACCACACAATCCCCCTTCTTCAGTTCGACTGCCCAAAGTCGTCCTTTAGATTTGTTTTGATATTTAATTTTAGGATAACAAATATCTAATTTGCTTAATTATTAATCAGATTACCTAAAGCGGTAGCGGCACATTAAAAAGTCGTCAAGGTTTTTATGCCTAAG
>Ga0308159_1001774_pt1 | contig 28369 bp, 27 predicted proteins | sample PhyCR1_FD_201040 | JGI IMG/M metagenome (GOLD analysis project Ga0308159, IMG submission 201040) | Phyllosphere microbial communities from UC Gill Tract Community Farm, Albany, California, United States - DLSLC.R1 | ecosystem: Host-associated > Plants > Phyllosphere > Unclassified | place: USA...
CGGCCGAACACCCGCAGTTCGAGCAGCACCAGGTTGCCCAGCAACAACGCAATGCCCGCGATGTGCACCACCTCCAGCATCGGGTAGGCCCACGGATGGGACTGGAGTGACTGCAAGGCGCCCATCGTGGATTCAGCGCGGTTGCGGTCGAACAAGCAATTCGAGCATCAATGCAATGCGTGCCTTTACGGGCGACAAGGCGCCAGCATCGCGCGGTGCGGCATGGCTCGTTGGCAGGATGCGCCCTTCCGCGCAACGGGTCGCGCGCAGCACGGCGACACCTGCCTGCTCGGCACGCAGCGCCGCGGCCTCCAACGCATGGTGCAAAGTGCCGTTGCCGGTCGCGGCCAGAACCAGGCCCTGCATGGGCTGCGCGTTGCCTGCAGTGCGTTCTCGCAGAAGCGCGTCAACCAGCCCGCCGCTCGCGCCTGCGTGGCTCATCACGATCTCCACACGGGGCCAGGATTCCGTGTCGCGCGTCTGCACGGCGTTGAATGCCTGCGCCGCAGTGTCCCGCGATGTCGATGGCCAGTCGCGAACGGCACGCAGGGCGCCTTCCTCCATGTAGCCCACCGGGCCGGCATCGCCGGAGGCAAACGCGTCCAGCCGGTAGGTGTGAACCTTCTGCACGTCGAGCGCGCTGTGCACCGTGCCCGCACACAGCGCGGTGACTCCCCGAGCCCCCGCCGTTGCCGCCAGATGGACGGCGTCGCGCACGTTCTGCGGCCCGTCCGGCGCAAGCGCCGTGGCAGGGCGCATGGCACAGGTCAGCACCACGGGCTTGCCCGGTGCCAGCACGGCCTGGAGGAAATAGGCGGTCTCCTCGAGTGTGTCGGTGCCATGCGTGATCACGATGCCGGCAACGTCGTCTTGCCCGAGCCAGTGGGCGCAGCGTCGGGCGAGGTTTCGCCATACGGCAAAGTCCATGTCCTTGCTGTCGAGTTGTGCGACTTGCTCGGCATGGACCGTCACGCCGGCGGGAGCATCGATGCCTTCAAGCAACGCCGACACACCGACTTCTGCGGCGGTATAGCCGATGTTGTCGGCCGGCGTTGACGCCCGCCCGGCAATCGTGCCTCCTGTGCCCAGTACGACGACCCGGCGCTGTGCCTCAGGCTTGTTGTGCGTTGCAGTGACCATTGCTTGCAATGTTTGTGGAACTGGTTAAAAATACAGATACTGGATATCCAGACAGTACCGCAAGGAGTTCCCATGCAGTTTGCAGTGAAGCTTACCGCTCGTCAGCAACAGATTCTCGACCTGATCCGCGCCACCATCGCCCGCACCGGCGCGCCGCCCACGCGCGCCGAGATCGCGACCGAGCTCGGATTCAAGTCGGCCAATGCCGCCGAGGAGCATCTGCAGGCATTGGCCCGCAAGGGTGCCATCGAGCTGCTGAGCGGCACGTCGCGCGGCATCCGCCTCAAGGGCGATGCGCTGCGCTCGCTCAACGAGTCGCGCAACAACCAGTTTTCGCTGTCTTTGCCTGGCATGGCGCAGCTGGCGCTGCCGCTGATCGGCCGCGTGGCAGCCGGCTCGCCCATCTTGGCGCAGGAGCATGTCGACCAGACCTATTACCTGGAAAGCACGTTGTTTCAGCACCAACCCGACTACCTGCTGAAGGTTCGCGGCATGTCGATGCGCGACGCGGGCATCATGGACGGCGACCTGCTTGCCGTGCAGTCTGCCAAGGAAGCACGCAATGGCCAGATCGTGGTGGCACGGCTGGGCGAGGAAGTCACGGTCAAGCGCCTCAAGCGGACCAAGGAGGCGATCGAGTTGCATGCCGAGAACCCCGACTATCCGACCATCGTGGTCAAGCCCGGCGAGCCCTTCGAAATCGAAGGCCTCGCGGTCGGGCTCATCCGTAACACCATGCTGATGTAGACATTAATTCAAGGGCACGACAGGTGGCGGGCGTATGGCGAGGGCCATCACCCTGTTGCAGCCCGATCGGAAAGCAATCCTGCCTGTGTCCAACCTCACTTCTGGAGTTCACATGGGAATCGCCATCCTCACGATCGTCGACTTGCTGATGCCACTGCAAACGCTGGTCAGCCGTTTCATGCCCGCGCGTCGGGCCCACGGGTCAGGCACATCCCGCCGCGCAGGCACGGGTAGCCGGATGGGCGGGGGCGACGCAGCCATTGACCACGGCCTGCACACGGCCACCGAGCGGCTCATGCCCTCGAGTGTCGCAAAGGTACGGCCACTGCGCGTGGTTCGCGTGGAGGCGCAGCAAGCGGGCCACCGCTCGGGTCGGGTGGTCATTTCGGGCCGCATTGCCGACGTCTGCGCAGAACTCGACCGCCTCGCGGCACTCGAAGCTGCCCAGATGGCGCGCCTGCATTGACGCGTCGCCCGGCCGGGTAATTTAGGGCCCGCAGGGTCGAAATGGGCCATCGCCGACGTGGCGTGTGCAGGGTGCAAGGCACAATGACGCGCCATGAACATCGTGATTCTCGACGACTATCAGGACGCCGTTCGCAAGTTGCGTTGCGCGTCCAAACTCGATGCCTACACGGCCAAGGTCTATACCAACACCGTCAAGGGCATTGGCCAGCTGTCGGTACGGCTCAGGGATGCCGACGTCATCGTGCTGATCCGGGAGCGCACCCAGATCTCCCGGCAGTTGATCGAAAAGCTTCCACGCCTGAAGCTGATCTCGCAGACGGGCCGCGTGGGCGGACATGTCGACGTCAACGCCTGCACCGCACACGGCGTGGCCGTGGCAGAAGGCACCGGCTCGCCGCTGGCGCCGGCCGAACTCACATGGGCGCTCATCATGTCGGCCATGCGCCGACTGCCCCAGTACATCAGCAACTTGAAGCACGGAGCCTGGCAACAGTCGGGGCTCAAGTCGGCGTCCATGCCGCCCAACTTCGGGTTGGGTTCGGTGCTCAAGGGCAAGACGCTCGGTATCTGGGGATACGGCCGCATAGGGCAACTGGTGGCTCGCTATGGCCAGGCGTTCGGCATGCAGGTGGTGATCTGGGGTCGCGAGGAGAGCCGCAACCGCGCACGTTCCGACGGACTGCAGGTTGCGTCGAGCCGTGAGGAGTTCTTTTCAGTGGCCGACGTGCTGACCGTGCACCTGCGCTTGAACGACGATACGCGCGGCATCGTGTCGTTGGAAGACCTGTCGCGCATGAAGCCGACCGCCCTCTTCGTGAACACCTCGCGCGCCGAACTGGTCGAGTCCGACGCGTTGCTGGCTGCGCTCAACCGCGGTCGGCCCGGCATGGCGGCCATCGACGTGTTCGAAAGCGAGCCGCCGCTGCAAGGCCACGCCTTGCTGCGCCTGGAAAACTGCATCTGCACGCCGCACATCGGTTACGTCGAGCAGGACAGCTACGAGTTGTATTTCGGCCAGGCTTTCGACAACGTCGTGAGTTTTGTCAAAGGCAATCCCACCAACATCGTGAACCCCGGCGCACTTCAGGTCAGGCGCTGAACTTGAATGCGTCCCGCCGCCGCGTGCACATGAAGCCACACCGTATCGCGGGTAAAACGGGGGACGCAACGGCAGGTCGGCCCACGAGAATCTACCTGTGCGCCGTGGCGCGATGCAAAGAACGGCATCGCTTCATTTCGCACTGAACTTCAAAGAGAGAGTGATCTTCATCCAATGACCGTGACCTATTCCAGAATCGCCGTGATCGGCGCCGGTGCCATGGGCCGAGGCATCGCGCAGATCGCCGCGCAGGCCGGCAGCGACGTGTTGCTGCTCGACAGCTTCGCCGGCGCCGCAGAACGCGGGCGTGAAGCGCTCGCGGCGCAATGGCAAAAGCTCCATGAGAAAGGCAAGTTCGACGAGGCCCACCGCGACGCACTCGTCGCACGCGTGCAAGCCGTCGGTTCGATCCAGGATCTGGCCAACTGCGACCTGGTGATCGAGGCCGTCGTCGAAGACCTGGAGATCAAGCGCGCGCTGTTCAAGGAACTGGAGACGGTGGTCGCTCCGACGGCCACGCTTGCGACCAACACGTCGTCGCTGTCGGTGACGGCCATCGCCGCGGGCCTGCAGCATCCTGGACGATTGGCGGGCTTCCACTTCTTCAATCCCGTGCCGCTCATGAAGGTGGTCGAGGTGGTCGCCGGCTTCAAGACCGACGCGCAGGTTGGCGCCAAGCTGTCCGCGTACGCCAAGCAGATGGGCCACAGCGCGGTGCAGGCGCAGGACACGCCCGGCTTCATCGTCAACCATGCCGGCCGCGGCTTCGGCACCGAAGCACTGCGCATCGTCGGCGAAGGCGTGACCGATTTCGCGACCATCGACCGCATCCTGAAAGACCAGGCCGGCTTTCGGCTTGGCCCCTTCGAGCTGATGGACCTGACGGCGCTCGACGTGTCGCATCCAGTCATGGAATCGATCTATCGCCAGTACTACGACGAGCCGCGCTTTCGCCCCAGCGTGATCACCGCCCAGCGGCTGGCCGCGGGCGCGCTGGGCCGCAAGACCGGCGAAGGCTTCTACCGCTACGTCGACGGCGTGGCGCAGATCACGCCCGAGCCTGCCGCGCCGACGCTCGATCTGCCGCAGTCGGTCTGGGTGTCGCCACGTGCAGCGCGCCGGCCCGATTTGCTGCGCCTGGTGCATTCGCTGGGCGCGCAGCTGGAAACCGGCGCCACGCCATCGGCCGCCGCGCTGATCGTGGTCGCGCCGCTCGGCTTCGACGTGACCACCGTCGCCGCGGTCGAGCGCCTGGACGCCACGCGCACCGTCGGCATCGACATGATGATCGACGACGCGGCCACCAAGCGTCGCGTGATCGCCACCAATCCGGCCACGCGCCTGGACATGCGCGACACCGCACACGCCCTCTTCGCGCGCGACGGCAAGGCCGTCAGCGTGATCCGCGACAGCGGCGGCTTCGTCACCCAGCGGGTCGTGGGCACCATCGTCAACATCGCCTCCGACATGTGCCAGCAGCGAGTGTGCTCGCCGGCCGACCTGGAAACCGCGGTGCGACTGGGCCTGGGTTATCCGCAGGGCCCCTTGGCCATGGGCGACCTGTATGGGCCGACCAACATGCTTGAAGTGCTGTTCAACCTGCAGACGGTGTACGGCGATCCGCGCTATCGCCCGAGCCCCTGGCTGCGACGTCGCGGCGCGCTTGGCCTGAGCCTGATGCACGAAGAAGAATGACCCGAACCACAGGCGCAGCCGCATGACCGCAGAAATCAAGAGCACGACCGAAGGCAGCACATTGGTGCTGACGCTGTCGAACCCACCGCAGCGCAACGCGCTCGGCCCCGACATGTACGCCGCTGCGGTGGAAGCGCTCAACGGTGCGGACGACAGCAACGAGGTGCGTGCCGTGGTCATCGTGGGAGAAGGCGCCTGGTTCTGTGCCGGCGGCTCGTTGCAGCGGTTGCTCGGCAACCGGGCGCAGCCGCCTGCCGTGCAGGCCGACAGCATCGAAGGCCTGCACAACTGGATCGACACCATCCGCAGCTGCTCCAAGCCGGTGATTGCCGCGGTCGAAGGCGCGGCGGCGGGTGCGGGCTTCTCCTTGGCCCTTGCCTGCGACTTCATCGTCTCGGCACGCGACGCCGTCTTTGCAGCGTCTTACAGCAATGTCGCGCTGTCGCCCGATGGGGGCCTCAGCTGGCATTTGGCGAACGCGCTGCCACGCCAGCTCGCCAGCGAATGGTTGATGGGCGGCGAGCGCATCGCGGCCACGCGGCTGCACGCGCTGGGCCTGGTCAACGAGCTCACCGACAGCGGGCAGGCTATGGCCGGCGCCATGGCGTTGGCCGACCGACTGGGTGCGCGCGCTCCCAACGCGCTGGCCAGCATCAAGGAGCTGCTGAGCGAGGCGCGTGGAGCCACGCTGGGCAGCCATCTGGCGCAGGAGCGTGACCACTTCGTTCGCAATCTGCACCATCCCAACGCCGGCATCGGCATTTCCGCCTTCCTCGCCAAGCAACCGCCGCGCTACGACTAGCGTGCGCGCGCGTCGCTCCCGCGACAACTCCCCGGCTTTCAGTCGCCGACAGGACAGACCCATGGACGACCCCATTCTTACCATCGAAGAACGCGAAGCGATCAACAGCGGTCGCTGGTTCGCTTCACTTTCACCTTCCCTACGCCACGACATCCTCCGATGTGCATTCGTCAAACGCTACAAGGACGGCGACCTGCTCGCAGCACGCGGCGACCCGCCCGAGCAGTGGATTGCCTGTGCCAAGGGCGCGGTGCGCGTGAGCTCCACGGCCGTCTCCGGCAAGCAGGTGACGCTGACGTACGTGGAGCCGGGCATCTGGTTCGGAGACGTCGCGATGTTCGACGGGGACCGGCGCACGCACGATGCGTATGCACATGGCGATACCACCACGTTGAACGTGGCGCGTGCCGACTTCCAGAAGATCCTTGCGCTGCACGTGGAACTGTACGAAGCGCTCATGCGCCTGCAGGCACGGCGCATACGCACGTTGTTCGGCCTGGTCGAGGACCTCAACACCCTGCCCTTGCGTGCGCGCCTGGCCAAGCAGCTGGTGCACCTCGTACGCAGCTACGGTGTCCCCAGCCTGGTCGACGGCAGCCAGATGCGTATCGGCCTGCATCTGGCACAGGAGGAACTCGCGCAGTTGCTGGGCGCTTCTCGCCAGCGCGTCAACCAGGAACTCAAGACGATGGAGCGCGAGAGCGTGATCCGCATCGAGCAAGGCGGCCTGGTGGTGTTGGACCGCACCGCACTCATGCGCATCTCGGAGGCGGAAGAATAACGACGACGACCTTTATCGGATTTCCAAGGACATGACCCAGGACTTCAGCAATTTCATCGGCACCCGCGCCGTCTCCCAACAGCATGCTTTCGATGTAGAAGCGCTGTCCGCCTGGCTCGAGAAGAACCTCGAAGGTTTCAAGGGACCGTTAACGGTCGAACTGTTCAAGGGCGGGCAGTCCAACCCGACCTACAAGCTTGTCACGCCGGGCCAGAGTTATGTGATGCGCGCCAAGCCCGGCCCCGTCGCCAAGCTGCTGCCATCGGCGCATGCCGTGGAGCGCGAGTTCAAGGTCATGCAGGGACTTGCCGGCACCGACGTGCCGGTGCCACGCATGCACTGCCTGTGCGAGGACGAATCGGTCATCGGCCGCGCTTTCTACGTCATGGAATTCATGGCCGGCCGCGTGCTGTGGGACCAATCGTTGCCCGGTATGGGCAACGCCGAGCGCGCCGCGATCTATGACGAGATGAACCGTGTCATCGCGGCGCTGCATCGCGTGAAGTTCGCCGAGCGTGGGCTTGCCGACTACGGAAAGCCGGGTAACTATTTCGAGCGGCAGATCGGCCGCTGGAGCAAGCAATACGTCGCTTCAGTCACCGAGCCGATCGTCGAGATGGACCGGCTGATGGAATGGCTGCCGGCCCACATCCCGGCCAGCGCGCGCGACGCGTCGATGACGTCGATCGTGCACGGCGACTACCGTCTGGACAACCTGATGTTCCATCCGACCGAGCCACGTGCGATCGCCGTGCTGGACTGGGAGCTGTCGACGCTGGGCCACCCGTTGGCCGATTTCAGCTACCACTGCATGTCCTGGCACATCAAGCCCGGCGCATTTCGCGGCCTGGGTGGACTGGACGTTGAAAGCCTGGGCATTCCCACGGAAAGCGAATACATCCGCAAGTACTGCGAGCGTACCGGCATAACGACCCCAGAGTCGCTGGCGCCCGACTGGAACTTCTACCAGGCCTACAACCTGTTCCGGATCGCCGCGATCCTTCAGGGCATTGCAAAGCGCGTGGAGGCCGGCACGGCGTCCAGCGACCAGGCCGTGGCGTCAGGCCGCGGCGCGCGGCCCATGGCCGAGCTGGCCTGGCAGTTTGCCGAGCGCGCCTGACGCGCTTGCCTTCCCTTTCGGCCACCAAACAGGAGAGACAAGATGGACTTCGAATACTCGGAAAAGACCCAGGACCTGCAGCGGCGCGTGCGCGCCTTCATGGATGACCATGTGTATCCGGCCGAAGCTGAATACGCCGCAGAACTTGCTGCCAACACGGCCGCCGGCAAGCGCTGGACGGCGCTGCAGACCGTCGAAAAGCTCAAGCAGAAAGCCAAGGCGCAGGGCCTCTGGAATCTTTTCCTGCCAGTCGATAGTGCGTCGGCTTCCGGCTACGAAGGCGCGGGCCTGACGAATCAGGAGTATGCGCCGCTCGCCGAGATCATGGGCCGCGTGCCTTGGGCCAGCGAGGCGTTCAACTGCTCCGCGCCCGATACCGGCAACATGGAGACCATTGCGCGCTATGGCTCCGAAGCCATCAAGGCACGTTGGCTCAAGCCGCTGCTAGACGGGGAGATCCGCTCGGCTTTCGCCATGACCGAACCCGACGTGGCTTCGAGCGACGCGACCAATGTCGCCACACGCATCGAGCGCCAGGGCGACGAGTACGTCATCAACGGCCACAAGTGGTGGATCTCCGGCGCCGCTGATCCGCGCTGCGCCGTGTTCATCACCATGGGCAAGACCGACCCCGACGCGCCGCGTCATTCGCAGCAGAGCATGATCATGGTGCCCGCCGATGCCAAGGGCATCCGCATCGTGCGCCCGCTCAACGTGATGGGCTACGACGATGCGCCGCACGGCCACGTCGAGATGTATTTCGAGAACGTGCGCGTGCCGGTCGACAACATCCTGCTAGGGGAAGGTCGCGGCTTCGAGATCGCCCAGGGCCGCCTCGGCCCCGGACGCATCCACCATTGCATGCGCCTGATCGGCCTGGCCGAACGCGCGCTCGAACTCATGTGCCGGCGTGCATCGTCGCGTGTGGCCTTCGGCAAGACCGTGGCATCGCAGACCGTGACACAGGAACGCATTGCCGAGGCGCGATGCAAGATCGACATGGCGCGCCTCCTTACGCTCAAGGCCGCGTGGCTGATGGACGTGGCGGGCAACAAGGTCGCGCGCACCGAGATCGCGATGATCAAGGTGGTGGCACCGAGCATGGCATGCCAGGTCATCGACTGGGCCATGCAGGTGCATGGCGGCGGCGGCATGTGCGATGACTTCCCGCTGGCGAACGCCTATGCCCAGGCTCGCACGCTGCGGTTCGCGGACGGCCCTGACGAAGTGCATCGCAATGCGATCGCCAAGTGGGAGCTGGGCAAGTACGCCAACGACAAGCTCGACCTCGAAGCGCCGGTGACGCGTTTCTAGTTCTCAGTCTTGGAGTAGAGAGGAAGCGCTGATCTTGACGAGGACCAGTGCTTTTTTTTTGCCTTCTCGTCTGCCGGCGCGCACCTAAAGCTTCTTCTGCAGGAACATGGCGTTGCCCAGCGCGGGATCGAGCTGGTAACCGGCAAAGCCCTCGCGTTCGTAGGCCCGCAAGGCCGGTGCGTTGCCCTGCAGCACCTCCAGTGTCAACTTGCAGGCACCGCGACGGCGCGCCTCTTCCTCGACAACGGCCAGCATCCGCTGCGTGATACGCTGCCCACGGTGGGTCGCGCGCACGGTGACATCGTGCACGTTCACCAGAGGCCGGCATGCGAAGGTGGAAAAACCTTCGATGCAGTTGACCAGCCCGACCGGCTCGGCGCCGTCGAAGGCCATCACGCTGAAGGCTTGCGGGCGCGCGGCAAGCGCCGCCGGCAAGCCGGCCTGCACCTCGGCGTCCAGCGGCACGCCGCCGCCCGCCGGATCGCTGGCGTAGTCATTGAGAAGTACGACCAGCGCCGCGGCATGCGCCGGGTTGCGGTAATCGACGTGCACGATCTGAATGTTGCTCATACGGGCTCCAGTTTCTGAAATGGGCCGGTGGGCAATTCGACGCGGATCGTGTCGGCGGCACGCACGTCCCCGCCAGCCAGCACGATGCCCATGATGCCGGCCTTGCGCACCAGCCCACCCTGCGCGTCACGTGCCAGCGTGGCAGCCATCAGCCCAGGCTGGAAACGGTCGAGCTGGATGCAGGGATTGCGCAGTCCGGTGACCTCCACGATGGCCTTGTCGCCGAGGTGCAGGCGTGCGCCGGTTGGCAGGCCCAGCAGATCGATGCCCCGCGTCGTGATGTTTTCGCCCAGGTCGCCTGGCCAGACCGCAAAGCCGGCGGTCATCAGTTCATCGAAGAGTTCGGCATGCAGCAGATGCACCTGCCTGAGATTGGGCGCCGCCGCGTTGCGGGCGACCCGCGAACGGTGCTGCACCGTGGCGCCCGCATGCGCATCGCCGACCACGCCCAGGCCGGCTGCCAACTGGATGCTTGCTTCGGCGAATTTCGAGAAGCTGTGCAGTCCGCTGGCATGTACCGCTGCGACCTCGCCCGAACGGAACGTTTCGTTCATGCCGTCGCGAGCGTGGCAGCGATGCGCTGCGCGCAACGCTCGGCCTGCGCCGGATCGACGGCTTCCACCATCACGCGCAGCAGGGGTTCGGTGCCGCTGGCACGAATGAGCACGCGGCCCTGGTCGCCCAGTTCGGTCTCGACCGCTTGCGTCGCTGCCGTCATGGCTTGGTTCGACTGCCAATCCTGGCCGGCAGCTAGGCGCACGTTGATCAGCGTCTGTGGGAACAGGGTGACATCGGCCAGCAGTTCGGCAACGCCCTTGCCACTGCGCACGCAGGCCTGGAGCACCTGCAGTGCACTCACGATGCCGTCGCCCGTCGTGTGCCGGTCGAGCGCCAGCAGGTGGCCGGAGCCTTCGCCTCCCAGCAACCAACCGCGCTTGTCAAGCTCTTCGAGCACGTAGCGGTCACCGACCTTCGCACGCACGAAGACGATGCCCTGGCGCTTGAGTGCAACCTCAACTGCCTTATTGGTCATCAGCGTGCCCACCACGCCCTCGGGTTTTTCGCCGCGTTCGATGCGCTCCTGCACCATCAGGTAGAGCAGTTCGTCGCCGTTGAAAAGGCGTCCGCTTGCATCGACCAGTTGAAGCCGGTCGGCGTCGCCGTCGAGGGCGATGCCGTAGTCGGCCCCCTGTTTGGTGACTGCCTCGATCAGCGCTTGCGGATGCGTGGCGCCGACATTCTTGTTGATGTTCAGGCCATCCGGTGCGCAGCCGATGCTCGACACGTCGGCACCCAGTTCGTGAAAGACCTGCGGTGCGACCTGGTAGGCCGCGCCATGGGCGGCGTCGACCACCAGCTTCATGCCGCGCAGGGTAAGGTCGTGGGCGAAAGTGCTTTTGCAGAATTCCGTATAGCGACCTGCGGCGTCGGCAAGTCGGCGGGCCTTGCCCAGTTGAGCCGAATCGGCCCAGACCGGGTCTTCTTCCAGCGAAGCCTCTACGGCCAGCTCCCATTCGTCGCTCAGCTTGGTGCCTTGCGCGCTGAAGAACTTGATGCCGTTGTCAGGATAAGCATTGTGACTGGCGCTGATGACCACGCCCAGGCTGGCGCGTTGCGCGCGAGTGAGGTAGGCGACGCCGGGTGTCGGCAATGGCCCGAGCAGCACCACGTCGACCCCTGCGGAATTGAAGCCCGATTCGAGTGCCGACTCAAGCATGTAGCCGGAAATGCGCGTGTCCTTGCCAATGAGCACACGCGGACGGGCCTCGGTTTTCTTGAGCACGCGGCCTACTGCATGTGCCAGTCGCAGGACGAAGTCGGGCGTGATGGGCGGATGTCCCACCGTGCCACGAATGCCATCGGTGCCGAAGTATTTTCTTGTCATTCTTGCGCTCTCCTTGATCTCGTCATTGTTCTGCACGCATCGCTGTCCATACGGCGAGGGCAGCGACGGTGTCTCGCACATCGTGCACTCTAACGACGGCAGCGCCACGGTCGACGGCCAACACCGCCGCCGCCACGCTGGGCACCATGCGCTGCGCAGCGTCTTCGATACCCGCCACCTTCCCCAGAGACGACTTGCGCGACCACCCTGCCAATAGCGGCCTGCCGCTCGAGAGCAGCACATTCTGCTGCGCCAGCAGTGAGAAGTTCTGAGCCACCGTCTTGCCGAAGCCGATACCTGGATCGAACACGATACGGTTCGCATCGACGCCCCGCTCGCGCAGTACCGTTGCACGTTCGTTCAGGAACTCCAGGACTGCCGTCACCGCATTGGCCTCAATGGGTGCCTCCTGCATGGTTTGCGGGTCACGGTGCATGTGCATGAGGCACACGCCACATCGAGGATGCGCAGTGATCACGTCGACAGCGCCTGGCTGGCGCAGCGCCCAGACATCGTTGACGATGTCGGCACCCAGATCGAGCACCGCCCTCATGACCTCCGGCTTGTACGTATCGACAGAAATGGGTATCCCGAACTTGACGGCCTCGCGCACGACAGGCAACACGCGCGCCAGTTCTTCGCCCAACGACACGGGCGGGCTGCCCGGACGGGTCGATTCCCCGCCAATGTCCAGCATGTCGGTGCCCTGTCCGATCAGCGCCTCACAGTGACGAAGCGCTGCAGTGGTGGATGCATGCGCGCCGCCATCGGAGAAGGAGTCTGTCGTCACGTTGACGATCCCCATGACCTGCGGTCTGGAGAGGTCGATCCGGAAACGAGTGGTCTGCCAAACGGCCATGGATTGGGTGGCTCCGAAAATGAAAAACGGGGCCAGAGGCCCCGTCGATTGCTGCATGCAGCGGTGGTATCAAGCTGCCGTTGGTGCCGGATCCGGATTGACCGCCGGCGTGCCGCCCGCGCCGCCGTTGTTCGACGGCGGGATTCGGGGCGTCCAGTCTTTGGGCGGACGCGGAGCGCGGCCTGCCATGATGTCGTCCAGCTGCTCGCTGTCGATGGTTTCCCATTCAAGCAGCGCCTTGGCCATGGCGTGCATCTTGTCGCTGTTTTCTTCGATCAGGCGACGGGCCAGGGCGTATTGGTCGTCGATGATCCGCCGCACTTCAGCGTCGACCTTCTGCATGGTCGATTCGCTCATGTTGGTCGTCTTGGTGACCGACCGGCCGAGGAACACCTCGCCCTCGTTTTCCGCGTAGACCATCGGGCCCAGCGATTCGGTCATCCCGTATTTCATGACCATGTCGCGCGCCAGACCGGTCGCACGTTCGAAGTCGTTGCTGGCGCCAGTGGTCATTTGGTTCATGAAGACCTCTTCAGCGATGCGGCCACCGAACAACATGCTGATCTGGTTGAGCATGTAGTCTCGGTCGTAGCTGTAGCGATCCTGCGCCGGAAGGCTCATCGTCACGCCCAGTGCACGGCCTCGCGGGATGATCGTGACCTTGTGCACAGGGTCGCACTTGGGCAGCAGCTTGCCGATCAGGGCGTGTCCAGACTCATGGTAGGCCGTGTTGCGACGCTCTTCTTCGGGCATGACCATGCTCTTGCGCTCGGGGCCCATGAAGATTTTGTCCTTGGCCTTCTCGAAATCCTGCATCTCGACCACGCGTGCGTTGCGGCGGGCGGCCATGAGTGCAGCCTCGTTGCAGAGGTTGGCGAGGTCGGCGCCCGACATGCCAGGGGTACCCCGGGCAATGATGCTCGGATTCACGTCCTGGCCGAGTGGCACCTTTCGCATGTGCACGCCAAGAATCTGCTCACGGCCGCGGATATCGGGGAGCGTCACGTACACCTGACGGTCGAAACGACCCGGGCGCAACAGAGCCGCATCGAGGATGTCGGGACGGTTGGTGGCGGCCACGACGATGACGCCGAGGTTCGTTTCAAATCCGTCCATCTCGACCAGCATCTGGTTCAAGGTCTGTTCGCGTTCGTCATTGCCGCCACCCATGCCGGCGCCGCGCTGTCGGCCGACCGCATCGATTTCATCGATGAAGATGATGCAAGGCGCGTTCTTCTTGGCGTTCTCGAACATGTCGCGAACACGGGCCGCGCCCACGCCGACGAACATTTCGACGAAATCCGAACCCGAAATGGAGAAGAACGGCACCTTGGCTTCGCCGGCGATCGACTTGGCCAGCAGCGTCTTGCCGGTGCCCGGGGGGCCGACCAGCAACAGCCCGCGCGGGATGCGACCGCCCAACTTCTGGAAGCGCGCAGGATCCTTCAGGAAGTCGACGACTTCCTTGACCTCTTCCTTGGCCTCGTCGCAGCCTGCGACGTCGGCAAAGGTCACGGTGTTCGTATTCTCGTCCAGCATGCGGGCCTTGCTCTTGCCGAAACTGAATGCCCCGCCTTTTCCGCCGCCCTGCATCTGTCGCATGAAGTAAACCCACACGCCGATCAAAAGTAGCATGGGGCCCCAGCTCACCAGCAGTGTCATGAGGAGCGAGCCTTCTTCGCGCGGCTTCACGTCGAACTTGACGTTATTGGCGATCAGGTCGCCGACCAGCCCCCGGTCGAGGTACGTGGCCGTCGTGCGGATCTTGCGATCGTCATTGGTGATGGCAACGATTTCGCTGCCGCCCTGGCCTTCCTGAATGGTGGCGCTCTTGATGCGATTGCCACGGACTTCCTCGAGGAAGTCGGAATAGCCGATGGCACCCGAACCGGTCGCCCCGCGTGTGTCGAACTGTTTGAAAACAGTGAACAACACCATCGCGATAACGAGCCAGACGGCTACTTTGGAAAACCACTGATTATTCAAACGAAGCTCCAGTCAAAGCGCGTGACAGCAGGATGAAAAAATCCGCTGAGGGCACGCAGTTGGCGACCATTTTAGGCTTTTCAAGCTGCGAAACCCCATGATTTAGCGCGAGCAGCCGTAGGCCGAACACGGGATTGGGCGAAAAAAGGTGCCTTCGGCAAGGTATCAATTCGTATCCTGGGCGCGCAGCCCGATACCCACCATGAAGGTCTCTGATGACTTGTCCCGCGACGCCTTCGGTTTGACGGGCTTCACGGTACGGAAATTCGCCTTGAAGAGCTGCGTGAGTTCTGCGTAGCCGCCCCCGTGGAAAAGCTTGGCGACCAGCGCGCCTTCAGGCTTCATGTGAACGCGTGCGAAGTCGATCGCCAACTCCACCAAGTTGACTATGCGTGCTGCGTCCGCCGACGCAATGCCCGACAGGTTGGGCGCCATGTCCGACACCACCACGTCGGCCTGACGGCCATCCATCGCCTTGGTCAGTTCGGCCAGAACGGCATCCTCGCGAAAATCGCCCTGGAGGAAAGTGACGCCTTCGATGGGCTCCATCTCCAGCAGATCCAGCGCGATGATGGTGCCGTCCAGCTGGCCTGACGCGGCGCCACCCGGCGACATGCGACGGCGCACGTACTGGCTCCACGCGCCAGGCGTGGAACCCAGGTCGACCACCAACTGACCGGGTTTGATGAGATGGAACGCCTCGTCGATCTCCTTGAGCTTGTAGGCGGCGCGTGCCCGATAGCCCTCGCGGGCGGCCAACTTCACGTAGGTGTCGTTGACGTGATCGTTCAACCACGCCTTGTTGACCTTGTTGCTTTTCGTCTTGACTTTCATTCGGCTCGATAATACGGGTTATGTCAGCCATTCAACTCTCCCCTGCGCAGCGCAAGGTGCATCGCGCCGAAGCCCACCACCTGGATCCGATCGTCATGGTCGGCGGCGACGGGCTTACGCCGGCTGTCAAGAAAGAAGTCGAGTCCGCACTCAAGGCCCACGGCCTGATCAAGGTCCGCGTCTTCTCCGATGACCGTGCCGCGCGCGAAGCCATGCTCGCCACCCTTGCCGACGAACTAGACGCCGCGCCCATCCAGCACATCGGCAAGTTGCTCGTGCTCTGGCGTCCCAAGGTCGAAAAGGAACGCACCGTCGACGAAGACCGCATGCCCGGCCCACGCGATGTCAAGGTTCTCAAATACAGCAAGCGCGGTGGTCAGCGCCCTGAGATCAAGACGCTGCGCGTGCTGGGCAACCAGCGCCTGACGCCTGGCGGCACGATCAAGCGCGCCAAGGCCAAGCGCCCCCTGTCGGCCAAGAAGCGCAATCAGGCCGACTGAGCATGTCGAGCGTGACGGCCGCGGGGCCGCAGCGTCATGTGCTGTGCATGAAGTGGGGCACGAAATATGGCCCGGATTACGCCAATCGCCTCTATGCAATGGTGCGCCGCCATCTGAGCGGTGACTTCAATTTCGTCTGCCTCACCGACGACGCACAGGGCATCCGGCCTGAAGTCCAGTGCCTGCCTATTCCTCAGCTGGACGTCGATGTGCCCGCCGGGGAGCCAGACCGCGCTTGGAAGAAGCTCACCACGTTCGAGCACGATCTGCACGGCTTGAAGGGCACGGCGCTTTTTCTCGACGTCGACGTGGTCGTGGTTGGCAGCCTCGATGCCTTCTTCGAGTTGCCAGGCGAGTTTTTGATCATTCACGACTACGCACGCCCCTGGCGAGCGGAACGCATCACCGGCAACTCGTCGGTGTATCGTTTCGAATTGGGCGCACACTCCGACGTGTTGGCTCATTTCAGGGCGAACATGGACGCCGTGCAATCGGGGTTCCGCAACGAGCAGGCCTTTCTTTCGGATTACCTGCATCGCCAGGGCAAGCTTGCCTACTGGCCGGACGCGTGGTGCCCGAGCTTCAAGTACCACGGAATTCCAACCTGGCCCACGAACTATTGGCGCGAACCCTTCGTACCTGAGGGCGCCCGCATCATGGTATTTCACGGCGAGTGCAACCCGCCCGATGCGCTGGCGGGCCGACGCAATCGCGCTTTCCGGTTCATTCGACCGGCGCGCTGGGTCGCTGCGCACTGGCGCTGAAACACTTTGGAGCCTGCGAGAGCTGGCGCGCAACGGTCCTCGCGCCCCTCTGCGTGGCGCCCTTCTTGGGTGCCTAGACCGAGCGACCTCGGCTCATCTTCCAGAGCAGCACACCGGCGCAGACCCACTGGCCGAGGTACATGCCGGTGCCGACCGAATGCCAGAATCGCAGATTGTCGCGCGCCATGATGTGCGGCGCCACGGCGTACTGCTGCAGCAACGCAAGCAGCATGGCCAGCAGCACGAAGAACAGGCCTGCGCGGATGGGTGAGCTGAAACCGTCATCGGCGCGCGAGCGGAAATACATCAGCAGCACCATTCCGCATCCCAGCGCAATCCAGGTTTGCGCAGCGAAAAGCTGGCCCGCGAAATTTCCGGCAATGGCGGGATTGCCGAGTCGGGCGAAAAGCAACGGCACCACCAGGAAACCGATGGTGGTCAGGCTGCCCCACCACAGCGAGGCGAGCAGCAAGGCGACGCGATCTTTCATGGCGCCGTGGGACCGGTCAGACGTAGCTGACGGCGACGATCTCGTAGCGCTTGACGCCGCCGGGCGCCTGCACCTCCGCCGTGTCGCCTTCTTCCTTGCCGATCAACGCGCGCGCGATCGGGCTGGAGATGTTGATGAGGCCCAGCTTCAAATCGGCTTCGTCTTCGCCAACGATCTGGTAGGTGACGGCTTCACCGGTGTTTTCTTCCTCGAGCTCGACAGTCGTGCCGAAAACGATCTTGCCGCCTGCGTCCAGTTCTGTCGGGTCGATGATCTGCGCCTGCGAGAGCTTGCCTTCCACTTCCTGGATGCGGCCTTCGATGAAGCCCTGGCGATCCTTGGCGACCTCGTACTCGGCGTTTTCGCTCAGGTCACCCTGCGCGCGAGCCTCGGAGATCGCGTTGATGACCCAGGGGCGGTCGACTGTCTTCAGGCGGTGCAGTTCTTCGCGCAGTTTCTCGGCGCCGCGCTTGGTGATAGGAATGGTTGCCATGTTTTTGTTCTCCAGAAAACGAAACCGCCGAACGCTGCCGTTCGGCGGTGCATGTGGTGGGGACAGGGGTCAGACGAGTGTTCGTCCGGTCAGCCGGCTCAGGATGGCGAGCGGGCTGGAGTCAGGATTGTATTGCCTTGCCGCAGGGAGATGAAGCGTCTGCTCGAGCATGTACTGCCCGGACATCACCGCATGCGAGGTTTGGTCTGAAAAGCACACCCACGCCGAGCCGGCTGCGAACGGCACGGTTTCTTGCGGGCCGTTCTTCTGGTAGTCGAGATCGGCTTTCATGCCATCGTGCAGTTGCAGCATGAGATGGTCGTACTCGCTGCGCAACGACTTGGTCACACGCAACGTGCGCAGCAGGCTTGCCTGCCACCGCGAATAAGGTTTGACGCGCGGCAGAAATCGCCGGGCGACGTCTTCGAATGGCTCGCCCACGCGCCACACGCGCGGCGTACCTTCCGGATTGGCATTGGTGAACACACGCAAGATGCGCTCGCCGTAGTTGGGTCGCGACGGAAACGCGTCGACGTGCATCCGCTTGTCGTCGGCACGCCATGACTGGACGCGCGTCTCCACCTGCGCCGGGCGATAGCTGGTAGGCGCAAGACGCAACGCGGACGTGTAGTCGGGCAGCAGCCCGGCGATCAGTTGTTGCGCCTGCGCGCGGAAGCGCCCGACCATGCCAGCGACTGCCAACTGCACGGCCTGCTCACCGGCAACGCCCTTCAGGTAGCCACCGGCATCAAGACTGATGTTGCGCACCTCCGGCGCCAGCAACGCCGGCGTGAGCAAGTCGCGCTCGTCGTCGCGCAGCTCGAAACCGAGCCGCGGAAAATACAGCACTTTGCCGGCCTCGAGCGCCGCGATCCACGCCGGGTTGGGCGTGGCGGCGTTCCAGTCGGCCAAGTCGAGTTCGACGAGCTGCGATGCCATCGCGAAGCGCCTGTCAGGCTTGCAGTGCGAGCTGCGCGTGCATCTCCTGCACGGAAATCACACCCAGTTCGTCCATGTGCTGCATCCCTTCGACCGCTGCTTCCGCGCCGAAGATCGTCGTGAACGTCGTCACGCGGGCCTGCAGTGCCGAGGTGCGTATGAGCCGCGAATCGGTGATGGCGTTGCGGCGCTCTTCCACCGTGTTGATGACCAGCGCAATCTCGTTGTTCTTGATCATGTCGACGATATGCGGACGCCCTTCGGTGACCTTGTTGACCAACGCGCAAGCGATGCCGGCTGCCGAAATGGCGGCCGCAGTCCCCTTGGTCGCAATCAGCTCGAAACCCAACTTGGCCAGGCCGCGCGCCACTTCCACAGCGCGCGCCTTGTCGTTGTTCTTCACAGAGATGAAGACCTTGCCCGACTTCGGCAGGATGGTGCCGGCGCCCAGTTGCGACTTCACGAAGGCTTCGCCGAAGGTCTTGCCCACGCCCATCACCTCACCCGTCGACTTCATCTCGGGGCCGAGGATGGTGTCGACGCCCGGGAACTTGACGAACGGGAACACGGCTTCCTTCACGCTGAAGTACGGCGGCGTCACTTCCTTCGTGATGCCCTGCGACTTCAGCGACTGCCCGGCCATGCAGCGCGCCGCGACCTTGGCCAGCTGGATGCCAGTCGCCTTGCTCACGTAGGGCACGGTGCGCGACGCGCGCGGGTTCACTTCGAGCACGTAGATGACGTCCTTGCCGTCCTTCTGCTGGATGGCGAACTGCACGTTCATCAGGCCCACCACATTCAGCGCTTCGGCCATGGCCGCGCTCTGGCGCTTGAGTTCGGCGATGGTGTCCTGGCTCAGGCTGTAGGGCGGCAGCGAGCACGCCGAGTCGCCCGAATGCACGCCGGCTTGTTCGATATGCTCCATCACGCCGCCGATCAGCGTGCCGCCTTCGGCGTCGCGGATGCAGTCGACGTCGCACTCGACCGCATCGTTCAGGAAGCGGTCCAGCAGCACCGGCGAGTCGTTGCTCACCTTGACCGCTTCGCGCATGTAGCGCTCCAGGTCGCGCTGCTCGTGCACGATTTCCATGGCGCGGCCGCCGAGCACGTAGCTCGGGCGAACGACCAGCGGATAGCCCAGCGCAGCAGCCTTTTCCAGCGCTTCGGGCTCGGCACGCGCCGTCGCATTCGGCGGCTGGCGCAGGCCCAGCTTGTGCAGCAGCTGCTGGAAGCGTTCGCGGTCCTCCGCAGCATCGATCATGTCCGGCGAGGTGCCGATGATCGGCACGCCGTTGGCCTCGAGGTCCAGCGCGAGCTTGAGCGGCGTCTGGCCGCCGTACTGCACGATCACGCCGAGCGGCTTTTCCTTGTCCACGATTTCCAGCACATCCTCGAGCGTCAGCGGCTCGAAGTACAGGCGGTCGCTGGTGTCGTAGTCGGTCGACACGGTTTCCGGATTGCAGTTGACCATGATGGTCTCGTAGCCGTCCTCGCGCATGGCGAGCGCGGCATGCACGCAGCAGTAGTCGAACTCGATGCCCTGGCCGATGCGGTTGGGGCCGCCGCCGAGCACCATGATCTTCTTCTTATCGGTCGGGTCGGCCTCGCACTCGTCTTCATACGTCGAGTACATGTAGGCGGTGTTGGTCGCGAACTCGGCGGCGCAGGTGTCCACGCGCTTGTAGACCGGTCGCACGCCCAGCGCACGGCGCTTCTCGCGGATCGCGGTGTCGGTGGTCTTCAGCTGGCGCGCCAGGCGACGGTCGGAGAAGCCCTTCTTCTTGAGCGCGAGCAGTGTGTCCTTGTCGATCTCGTCGAGCGACTTGGTTTCCAGTTCGAGCTCGATCTTCACGATCTCCTCGATCTGCACCAGGAACCATGGGTCGATCTTGGTCAACGCGAAAACTTCGTCCACGGAGAGGCCCATGGCGAAGGCATCGCCCACGTACCAAATGCGCTCGGGGCCGGGCTCGCCCAGTTCCTTCTCGAGCACTTCGCGGTCCTGGGTCTTCTCGTTCAGCCCGTCGACGCCCACTTCGAGGCCGCGCAGCGCCTTCTGGAACGACTCCTGGAAGGTGCGGCCCATCGCCATCACCTCGCCCACCGACTTCATCTGCGTCGTCAGGCGCGAGTCGGCCTGCGGGAATTTCTCGAAAGCGAAACGCGGGATCTTGGTGACCACGTAATCGATCGACGGCTCGAAGGACGCCGGCGTGGCACCGCCCGTGATGTCGTTCCGCAGTTCGTCGAGCGTGTAGCCCACGGCCAGCTTGGCTGCGACCTTGGCGATCGGAAAGCCCGTGGCCTTCGACGCCAGTGCCGACGAGCGCGACACGCGCGGGTTCATCTCGATGACGACCATGCGGCCGTCCTTCGGGTTGATCGAGAACTGCACGTTCGAGCCGCCGGTGTCGACGCCGATCTCGCGCAGCACGGCCAGCGAGGCATTGCGCAGGATCTGGTATTCCTTGTCCGACAGCGTCTGGGCCGGCGCGACCGTGATCGAGTCGCCGGTGTGCACGCCCATCGGGTCGAGGTTCTCGATCGAGCAGACGATGATGCAGTTGTCCGCCGTGTCGCGGACCACTTCCATCTCGTACTCCTTCCATCCGAGCAGCGACTCTTCGATCAGCAACTCGTTGGTCGGCGAGGCTTCCAGGCCGCGCTTGCAGATGGTCTCGAACTCGTCCGGGTTGTAGGCAATGCCGCCGCCGGTGCCGCCGAGCGTGAAGCTGGGGCGGATCACGGTCGGGAAGCCAAGCGTCTTCTGCACCGCCCAGGCCTCGTCCATCGAGTGGGCGATGCCTGAACGCGCCGAGCCCAGTCCGATCTTGGTCATCGCGTCCTTGAACTTCAGGCGGTCCTCGGCCTTGTCGATGGCCTCGGGCTTGGCGCCGATCAGCTCGACCTTGTACTTCTCGAGCACGCCGTGGTGCCACAGGTCGAGCGCGCAGTTCAGCGCGGTCTGACCGCCCATGGTCGGCAGGATCGCGTCAGGGCGTTCCTTGGCGATGATCTTCTCGACCGTCTGCCAGGTGATCGGCTCGATGTAGGTGACGTCGGCCGTGGCCGGGTCGGTCATGATCGTCGCGGGGTTGCTGTTGATCAGGATGACTTTGTAGCCCTCTTCCCGCAGCGCCTTGCAGGCCTGGACGCCCGAGTAGTCGAACTCGCAGGCCTGGCCGATGATGATCGGGCCGGCGCCGATGATGAGGATGCTCTTGAGATCTGTGCGCTTAGGCATTTTTATGTTTCTCCATCAATGCCGTGAAGCGGTCAAACAGGTAGCCGATGTCGTGCGGACCCGGCGATGCCTCAGGGTGGCCCTGGAAGCAGAAGGCAGGCTTGTCGGTGCGTGCCAGGCCCTGAAGCGTGTTGTCGAACAGGCTGACGTGGGTGGCGCGCAGGTTGGCGGGCAGTGACTTCTCGTCGACCGCGAAACCATGGTTCTGGCTGGTGATGCTCACGCGGCCGTTGTCCAGGTCCTTCACCGGATGGTTGGCGCCGTGGTGGCCGAACTTCATCTTGAAGGTCTTCGCGCCGGATGCCAACGCGAGGATCTGGTGCCCCAGGCAGATACCAAAAGTCGGGATGCCGGTTTCGATGAGCTCGCGCGCGGCAGCGACGGCGTAGTCGCACGGTTCCGGGTCGCCCGGGCCGTTGGCCAGGAAGATGCCGTCCGGCTTGAGCTTGAGCACGTCGGCGGCTGGCGTCTGCGCCGGCACCACGGTCACGCGCGCACCGCGTTGGGCCAGCATTCGCAAAATGTTCTTCTTGACGCCGAAATCGTAGGCAACCACATGGAACTTCGGGGTGATCTGCACGCCGTAACCCGGCTTGCCGTTCAGGCCGACCAGCTTCCACTCGGTCTCGGTCCACTCGTAGGTCTGCTTGACCGACACCACCTTGGCGAGGTCGAGACCGGCCATGTTCGGCGCGGCTTTGGCGGCGGCAACGGCCGCGTCGATCTTGTCCTGCGTCACGGTTTCGCCGACCGCAAGGCCGACGATGGCGCCGTTTTGGGCACCGTGTGTGCGCAGATGACGCGTCAGCTTGCGGGTATCGATGTTCGCGATGGCGACGGTCTTGCCTGCCACCAGGTACTCGTTGAGCGTGGCGGTCTTGCGGAAGTTCGATGCGACGAGGGGCAGGTCCTTGATGATCAGGCCCGCGGCATGGATCTTGTCGGCCTCGATGTCTTCCTCGTTGACGCCGTAGTTGCCGATGTGCGGATACGTGAGCGTCACGATCTGCTGGCAATAGCTGGGGTCGGTGAGGATTTCCTGGTAGCCGGTCATCGCGGTGTTGAACACCACTTCGCCGACTGTGGAGCCGGCGGCCCCGATCGAGTTGCCGAGAAAGACCGTGCCGTCTGCGAGCGCCAGTATGGCGGGAGGAAAGGCTCCCTTGAGAGACAAAAGCACTGGGTTCTCCGGATGGTTACGGCCGCCCGGGAGCCCCGCGGAAACGATTCCTGGGGACTCTGCTGTTTGTGGGATGTTGCTTTGGATGCGGCCGGGCGGCGCTGTTGCGAGAAAGCCTCCGATTGTACCCTGCCGGCTACCCTCCCCTTTGCGTCCATCCCACAATCCCGCACACGGCAGTCCGCCGTCTCAGGCGTGGCGGGCGGCGATCGAAAGCGCTTGGCCGTGCTGCACGCACAGCGCCCGAAAGCCGGCGCTGATGCGCGCATCGTCTGCAGCCGTTTGCCAGAACGCGAGTGCCGCCTGGCAGGCCACCTGCCAGACGGCGCGTTGCGGCGGCAGCGGCAGCGGCGGTTCGAAGGTGCGCGCCACGACCTCGCCACCTGCAAGCGGTGCCTGGAACATCGGAAGCATGTCGTACGCCGGAGCCAAAGTCAGCTGTCCTGCCGCCGGTTGGAAGCTCAGGTTGCCCGCGTGCATGTCGGTGTTGCCGATCAACCGGCCGAACCACCACAACTGCGCGATGCGAACGACGTCTTCGTCTCCGAGCAACCCTGCCCTTGCGAACTGGCCGGCCAGCCGAACCCAGTCGCGCGATGCGTTGCCCAGAAAGGCAGCGTTGGCGGTTTCCAGGCTGCACAGCGCGCTACGACCGAAAGTGCCGTGGCGATCGAAGCGTTCCACTTCAAGGAATGTGCGTCCCTCGTGCGAAAGGATGCGACTGCGCGCCGCGGCAAGTCCGAAGGTCTGGCGCAGTTGCTCGAGCGCCAGATGTTCGCAGACCAGAAGGTCGGCCCACCGCTGCACCGCCGGGGAACCGTCGCCGCCCGAGAACTTGACCAGTACATGGGGCGTATCGCTGGGCGTGTCGACGGGAAGCGTTCGCTGCGCAGCGAACTTAGGAAATTCCCCGGCGGCGCTCGAACCGGGCACGCCCGCCGCCACCGCACGGGCTGCCAGTCCGGCGTAACCTGCGGCTGTCGCGCGCGGCTCGAACGGCGTCACCGAGGCCGCTCGCACGGCCTGCCATGTCCGGTACGCGTCTTCGCCGACGATCAGGTTGCCGCTGGCGTCTTCGGCACGCTGAGCAAGCACATGCAGCACCTCGTCGTCGGTCCAGCGCGACGGATCTTCGGGCACGCCCAATTGCCGATGCTCTGCCCGCGCAAACTGACGCCCCATGTAGCCCTGAGGGCGCATATCGGACAGCAGGTACGGCAGGCCGGGCCACCAGCCATCGCGCGCGCCTTCGGGCACGGGCCAGGGCGAGCCCGAAACGTCGAGGTGCGATCCATCTGGATGCAGCAGCGCCAGCGGCCCAAGCAGTTCTGCACGGCCGTCGGCATCGATGGCGTAGACGGGAAGGTCTTCGAGCCGGCCCCGAAGCGGACGGCGCAACGCATAGCGGGCGCGCCGCGCCTTGCCTGCCGTCAGCAGGCGGTCTGCCGGCAATCTCTGCAGTTGGCGATGGACGGTGGGAACACTGACGCCCAGCACAGCAGCAAGGCCGGCTGCCGTTGCCGGTGCCTGCATGGCCAATGCCGTCTGCAAAGCAGCGTTTGCATTGGAACTGACGCCGGAACTGACGTTGAAAGGAAGATCGGCCACAGTTGCATGAAATGATTTGTGAGAAGATTCTATTCATCTCAAACATTAAAAATCAACAACTTAGCCGTCAATAAGCATTTTCTGTGCGAAGATTCTTGCGACCCTCAACGAAGATTGGAGGCGGCCGCCGCACTGGCATGCAGGCAAATGGCGGCTGCTGCAGCGACGTTGAGCGATTCCTCGCCGCCAGGCTGCGCAATGCGGATGTGCTGCGCCGCGCGCGCTTCGAGCACGGCCGACACGCCCTGCCCTTCATGGCCCATGAGCCATGCGCACGGGTGCGGCAAGGCAGCGCGGTGTAGCCAGTCACCGCGGTGCGAGCTCGTGGCTACCATCGGCACGGTCAGTTCATCCAGCGCGCCGGCATCCACACCCTCGATCAGTCGCAATCCGAAATGAGCACCCATGCCGGCCCTTAGCACCTTGGGCGCCCAAAGCGCCGCGGTGCCCTTGAGCGCCACGATCTGACGGAAGCCGAAAGCCCCGGCGCTGCGCAGAATCGAGCCGACGTTGCCAGCGTCCTGCAGCCGGTCGAGCACCACGGTGGGCGCATCGGGTTGGAGTTCCGGGCGAAACGGCAGATCGATGACAAAGCCCATCGGCGCCGGCGACTCCAGGCCGCTGAGACCAGCCAACAGCGCATCGGCCACCACCACGGTCCTGTCGGCGGCATCCGCCCATTCGAAGCGCGATGCCATCCAGAACGATTCTGCGAAAACGGCCAGCGCCGGCCGGACATGGCGATCGCGCGCCGCGCGGCAGAGGTGATCGCCTTCCAGCCAGACGCGGCCCAGCTTGCGATAGGCGCCCGGTTCCTGGGCCAGCTTGCGCAATTCCTTGAGCAAAGGGTTGTCACGCGAGGTGATGCGGTTCGGCTCTGTCGAGCTCATCCAGAAATCCCGGTTTGGAGGGCCAAGGCATTGCCGCGGACCAAGGTGATCGAGCCGAGTTCGATGGATGAAACCACCGAGGTGCCGGCTGCCTGCGTGCGTGCCAACGCCTCGGCAACGGGGCTGAAGGAGCGCCGGTGGTGCAGGCAGGCGCCATGCGCGAGCAACGCATCCAGATGGGCGCGCGTCCCGTAGCCCTTGTGGCCCGCAAAACCATACTGCGGAAATTCGGCGTCCAGCGCATCACACAGCTTGTCGCGATATACCTTGGCAATGATCGATGCGGCCGAAATGGCCTTGACCAGCGAATCGCCCTTGACGACCGCTTCGGCCAGCACGTCCAACGTGGGCAGCCGGTTGCCGTCGACCAGCACCTTGGCCGGCTTCAGCCGAAGCCCCTCGACGGCGCGGCGCATGGCGAGCATGGTTGCCTGCAGGATGTTGTGGGTGTCGATCTCTTCGACCGAAGCCTGTGCGATCGAACAGCACAGCGCATTGCCGAGGATCTGCTCATTCAGCCGCTCGCGTTGCAGCGCCGTCAGCGTCTTGGAATCGGCCAGACCCTTGATGGGCCGCTTGTCGTCGAGAATGACGGCCGCTGCCACCACCGGACCAGCCAATGGACCGCGGCCAGCCTCGTCCACGCCGGCCAGCAGGCCCGGCGCGTCCCAGACCAGACGGGCTTGCTCAGCCTTCAAGAACTTTTTCGACCGCATCGGCGCACAGTGTCGGCGTATCGCGCAGCAATTCGGCATGCAGCACGGTAAATCGTTGTTGCAAGGCCTGTACGCGTGCCGGATCGGCCAGCCAGGCGAGCGTGGCTTCAGCCAGCGCGGCCGGCGTGGCTGCATCCTGCAGCAGTTCAGGCACCACGAAGTCGCGGCAAAGGATGTTCGGCAGCCCGACCCAGGGCTGCAATTGCTGGCGGTGCATGAGGCGCCACGACAGGCGATTCATGTTGTAGGCAATCACCATCGGCCGTTTGAACAGGGCCGCCTCCAGCGTGGCAGTTCCGCTTGCGATGAGCGTGGCGTCGCAAGCGGCCAACGCATCGTGCGACTGTCCGTCGATCAGCGTCACGCGGCCTTCCATGCCACTGGCCTTGAGCGCCTGCTGAACTTCCGCGCGCAGGGTGGGGATCACAGGCGCGATGAAATGCAATTCGGGGCGGTCGCGCTGCATCAGCGCGGCCGCCTCGAAGAAACGCCCAGCCAGGTAGCGCACTTCGGAGCGACGGCTTCCCGGCAGCAATGCCACTACCGGCGCTTCGACGGGAAGTCCGAGGCGAACGCGGGCCGCAGCGCGCTCGGGAACCATCGGAATGACGTTGGCGAGCGGATGGCCTACATAGCTGGCGGAAACACCATGCTCCGCAAGCAAGGCGGGCTCGAACGGAAAAATGCACAGGACGTGGTCCGCCGCTGCGCGAATGGTCTCGATCCGATCGGGGCGCCACGCCCAGATCGACGGACACACGAAATGAACCGTCTTGATGCCGCGACTGCGCAGTCCGGCCTCCAGGTCGAGATTGAAATCAGGCGCATCCACGCCGATGAAGAGTTCAGGCCATTCGCGAAGCAGGCGCGCCTTGAGTTGACGGCGGATACCGGCGATTTCCGCGTAATGGCGCAGCACCTCGATGTAGCCGCGCACCGCTAGTTTTTCCTGGGGCCACCAGCTCTCGAAGCCTTGCGAGATCATGCGCGGGCCGCCGATGCCTACGCTCTTCATGTCGGGCCAGCGAGCCTGCAGGCCGCCCAGCAGCAAGCCCGCGAGCAGGTCACCCGAAGGCTCGCCCGCAACCAGCGAAAACTGGCGCTGTGTGTCTGCCATGCCGACCCTCAGCGCGCGATGCCGCGCGTGGACCGACCAATGAAGTCACTCACGAGTGCAACGTCCTGTGCAGCCGCTGGCACTTCGCTGCCAAGCGCGTCAATGGCAGCGCGGGCGTCGTCGAGCGTGCGTCCCTGGCGGTACAAGAGCTTGTGCATCTGCTTGACCGCGGCAATGCGTTCGGGCGTGTAGCCGCGGCGGCGCAGGCCGACCACGTTGAACCCGCGCACGGCCAGCGGATTGCCGTCGACCAGCATGAAAGGCGGTACGTCCTGACTGACCGCACTTGCAAAGCCGACCATTGCATGCGCACCGACCGATACGAACTGGTGAATGCCGGTAAGCCCGCCCACCGTGACCCAGTCCGCCAGATGGACGTGACCGGCCAACGTGGTGTTGTTGGCCAACGTGGTGTGGTCGTCGACGCGGCAGTCGTGGGCAATGTGCGTGTACGCCATGATCCAGTTGTCGCTGCCCACGCGCGTCACGCCGCCTGCACCGGGTACACCCACGTTGAAGGTACAGAATTCCCGGATGGTATTGCGGTCGCCGATGACGAGTTCGGTCGGCTCACCAGCGTATTTCTTGTCCTGCGGCATTGCGCCCAGCGAAGAGAACTGGAAGATCCTGTTGTCGCGACCGATCGTCGTGTGGCCCTCGATCACGCAATGCGGACCCACCGTGGTGCCGGCGCCGATCTTCACGTGCGCACCGACGACCGCATACGGTCCCACGCTGACAGAGGCGTCGAGTTCTGCCTTTGGATCGACGATGGCGGTGGAATGAACCTGCGTCATGCCCTGCGCGGCGTCAGTTGATTTGGCGCATCGCGCACATCAACGTGGCTTCGCAGGCCAGTTCTGTGCCCACGAGCGCACGGCCCTTGAACTTGGAGATGCCCGCTTTCATGCGGTCGATCTCTACCTCCAGCGTCAGCTGGTCGCCTGGCTCGACCGGACGCTTGAAGCGTGCACCGTCGATGGCGGCGAAGTAATACACGGTGTTGTCGTCAGGCACGATGTCCAGCGAATGAAAGGACAACAGTGCTGCAGCCTGCGCCATGGCTTCGAGCATCAGCACGCCCGGCATCACCGGACGGTGCGGAAAATGGCCGTTGAAGAACGGCTC
>Ga0308159_1001775_pt1 | contig 28348 bp, 19 predicted proteins | sample PhyCR1_FD_201040 | JGI IMG/M metagenome (GOLD analysis project Ga0308159, IMG submission 201040) | Phyllosphere microbial communities from UC Gill Tract Community Farm, Albany, California, United States - DLSLC.R1 | ecosystem: Host-associated > Plants > Phyllosphere > Unclassified | place: USA...
TGAAAGAAGGCCAGGAAGTGGAAGTGCTGGTACTGGACGTGGACAACCGCGGCCGTATCAAGCTGTCCATCAAAGACGTGGCAGCTGCCAAGGCTTCGGGCGTTTAATTACCCGCCAGCCTTAGCGCAATGAAAATGCCCCGCCGTGCAAACGGCGGGGCATTTTTTTGCCCACGAAATACCCGGACATTCTGCGAAGTTGCCGGACTACAACAGCGGTGCTAGTTTTAGCCCACCGCCCGTGTAGCTCAGCCGGTAGAGCAGCGCACTCGTAACGCGAAGGTCGCAGGTTCGATTCCTGTCTCGGGCACCATCCCTCGCTTATTTCACCTTGCGGCTCAGATCCTCGACGGTACGTTTGAGCTGATCCATGGCTCGATCCTGATCATTGACCTTCTGCTTCAGATTCGAAATCTCGCTGCTGCTGGAATTGGAGCTGGAGCCGCTGTTGCGCTTGAGGTCTTCAACCTGGCGGCCAAGGGATTCCAGTTCACGGTCCTGTTCCTTGACCTTGTTCTTCAGTTCGTCCATCTCTCTGCCGCTGGAGTTTGAGCTGGAACCGTTGCTGCGTTTGAGTTCTTCGATCTGCTGCGATTGATCTTTGAGGGTGTCGCGCATCTTTTGCAGCTCATCAATGCTGATATCGCTTTTGATCACGACGGCCTTGCCATAATCGTTGTGGATCAGTGAAACCTTGTCGCCATAGGACGGGCTGCTGGAACTCAGCTCAACGGCCATGGCACTGGCAGGCAGAGCCAAGGCAGCGATCAGAGCGGAGGTGGAGACAACAGCGGAGATTTTCGAGAAGCTGCGCATCACTGGTTTTCCTTGTGAACAGCGTAAGTGAGTGCCGATGTGGCACATCGCTATGAGTTGAAATCGGCGTTTATGTTCCGCAAGTCAGCTTTTTGTGCGAGAGATGTAAAGAGCCGTGTAATTCGTCATGCAAACGTCCTATATTCGGTGCCTGCATGAGCATCGCTTAGCAGTTTTCAGATGATCCCGAATGGTTCCGAAGGCCGGCCACGCCGCGTCAGAGAGATCCTTGATGATCCAGATCCATCCTCCATTCCCAGATCAACGAGAACGCCATGACTGAATTAACTCAAGAGCAGCGTCACGAACAAGCGCTGGAAAAATACCTTCAGGACGTGCCCGATCTGAAGGAAGAGATCAAGGACTTGAGTCCCGATGATCAGAAAGACCAGATTCAGTGGGCCTTTGAAGACGAAGCCGAGGCTCAGGGTTTGCAGCCGTGGGAGTTGACGCTCAAGTACACGAGCACGCCGGAGGAGTTCGAGGCCCAACGCCTTGTGCTACACAAAGAGGCGGCTGAAGTATTGGGTGTCGAATGGGATGAGTACTGCGAGATGAACAATCTGGTGGTGTGAAACCAAAACGCCAGCCTCAACCGGGCTGGCGTTTTTTTGCCGGCAGTCTTCAGAGGCTGAGGCGCATCGACAGGTCCACCGCTTTGACATCCTTGGTCATTGCACCAATCGAGATGTAATCCACCCCGGTTTCGGCGATCGGCAGCAGCGTGCTTTCGTTGATGCCGCCGCTGGCTTCCAGTTTTGCCTTGCCGCCGTTCAGGCGCACGGCTTCGCGCATGTCGTCCAGGCTCAGCTCATCGAGCATGATGATGTCGGCGCCAGCGTCCAGTGCCTCTTTCAATTCCTGCAGACTTTCCACTTCGATCTCGACCGGTTTGCCCGGGGCGATCTTGTGTGCGGCGGCGACGGCTTCGGTGATGCCACCGCTGGCCGCGATGTGGTTTTCCTTGATCAGGAAGGCGTCGTACAGACCGATGCGATGGTTGTGGCAGCCGCCGCAGGTCACGGCGTATTTCTGCGCCAGACGCAGACCCGGCAGAGTCTTGCGCGTGTCGAGCAGCTTGACCTGGGTTTGCCCGACGAAATCGGCCAGGTACTGCGCGCGCGTGGCGACGCCGGAGAGCAGCTGTAGAAAATTCAGCGCGCTGCGTTCACCGGTCAGCAGCGAGCGCGCCGGGCCTTCCAGATGGAACAGTGGCTGATTGGGTTTGACCCGTTCGCCGTCGATCACTTGCCAATGCACCGCTACGCGCGGATCAAGCTGACGGAACACCACATCGACCCACGCCGTGCCGCAGATGACGGCATCGTCACGGGTGATGATGGTGGCTTTGGCCAGACGTTCGGCCGGGATCAGTTGTGCGGTGATGTCGCCGCTGCCGACGTCTTCGAGCAACGCACGGCGCACGTTGGCTTCGATTTCGGCGGTCAGATCGGCGAGACGTAGATTCGGCATAACGGGCTCCACAAACAAAGTGGCCCGATTATAGGGGCAGGGCGCGAGCCAACCCAAGGTGAGAACAGACGTGCCAGCCTGCAGCCGGTCGATTTTCTTTGAGCAAACCGGCGATATCGTGGTCATTGAAGGGGCGTTGCTAGGGGAAACCCTGACGGCTCTGGCGCGGGTGACACGTTATGAAAGATAATCCGCCTTGCATTTGACGTCATAGCATTGACGTGCTGATCGAGTCTGTGGGGGCGAGCCTGCTCGCGAATGCATTTTTTCCGTGACATTGATGCGGCCGACACACCGCCATCGCGAGCAGGCTCGCTCCCACAGGGGATCGGGGTTGCTTGATCGAACGAATCACCGTTTCAGGAGGCTTGGATGCACAGCGACGGTAAAGTAGTGCCTTTGCACAAGGCTGCTATCGATCAGGCGAATCACTCGCCGCTCGCCCGCCTGCCGGTGATTCTGCTTCAGGTCCGCGACAAGGCCGCGCAGCAATTGCGCCACGGCTTGCAGGAGCTGTTCGATAACGCCGACGACACGTTGTTCGAAATGGCCGACCGGGCGCGCAACGATGTCGAGCAGAACATCTTTTTCGAAGCCATGCGTGACCTGCGCCTCAAGCGCAAACACATCGAACGCGGCTTTCTCGAGCAGTTTTTCGAAGCCTTCGTCGGCCTGACCCAATACGATCCCACCCACAATGCCTTGCCGCGCACGCTGTTGTTCGACGAGGCGGCGCCGCGCACTGACGACATGGAGCGTAGCGTGGCGATCGAGACCATGGTCCGTCGCGTGCTCAAGCGTGACGGCTTTGCCCTCGATCAGTTGACCGCACGCCTCAACGCGTTGCTCGGCAAGACCCTCGACGACCAGCACAACCCGCTCGGCCCGGCGCTGCTCTGCGAATTCTTTCTGCAGGCCGGTCGCAATCTGGGCGTGGAGATCAAGGTCAAGCTGATCCTGCTCAAGCTGTTCGAGCGCTATGTCCTGGCCGACACCGAGCAACTGTACGCCGAAGCCAATCAACTGCTGCTCGCCACCGGCGTGCTGCCGGAACTGAAACCCGCGCCGGCGCGGCGTGCGCTGGATCGTGCGGCTGCCCATGTAGAGCGCGACGAACATGAAGAGTCGCCGCCCGCCGATGACGATGTGCAGCAAGTCTTCGCTGCGTTGCAGCAGTTGCTCGTGCAGGTGCGCGGCACGGTCGCGCCGACCCTGGAGCCGAGTGCTGCGGCGCAACCGATCTCCACCCGCGACTTGCTGCGTCTGCTCTCGCATTTGCAGCACTACGTGCCGGCGCTGGCGACTCAGGATGATTTTGATCTGCGCAACCAGCTCGAACAATTGCTGACCCGGGTCAGTGTCAGAAGTGGCAAGTCGCGGATCGTCGGCGATGCAGACGAAGACGTGATCAACCTGATTGCCATGGTTTTCGAGTGCATTCTCGAAGACCGCAATGTGCCGGATTCGCTCAAGGCACTGATCGCCCGTTTGCAGATTCCAATGCTCAAGGTCGCGGTGCTCGACAAAAGTTTCTTCAGCCGCGGCACACACCCGGCGCGGCGCCTGCTCAACGAAATCGCCGAGGCGGCGATGGGCTGGGGCGATTGCGATGGCGACGCGCGCGACAGCCTGTATCTGCGCATCGAACAAGTGGTGCAGCGCTTGCTCACCGATTTCGTCGATGACCCGGCAATTTTCTCCGAGCTGCTGGCTGATTTTCTCGCCTTTACCAGCGACGAACGCCGCCGCAGCGAACTGCTGGAACAGCGTTTGCGCGATGCCGAAGAAGGCCGGGCCCGAACCGAGCTGGCGCGGCGCCGGGTCGAACAGGTGTTGAATCAGGCGTTGCTGGGCAAAACCCTGCCGCCTTCGGTGGTCACGTTTGTCGAGAACGCCTGGAGCAAAGTCCTGCTGCTGACCTGCCTGAAACATGGCGATCAGTCCGCCGAATGGCAGGCCGATGTGCAGACCATGGAACAACTGATCTGGAGCGTGCAGCGCCACGAAGACGCCGAATCCAGCCTGCGCCTGCTGGCGCTGGTGCCGGGGTTGCTCAAGTCGTTGCGTGATGGCTTGAACAGTTCGGCATTCGATCCGTTTGCCACCAGCGAGTTTTTCAGCGAACTCGAAGCGCTGCACGTCGGTGTGCTGGAGCGTTCCGCTGAAGCCGATCAAGCCGCGCCGATGATCGAAGTCTCACAAAAGATTGTGTTGCCTGCCGCTGACGAGGGCGACATTACGTTGCCGACGGTGCGCCTGCCCCACGATGATCCTGGTCTGCGCCAGGTCGAGCAATTGCGCGTGGGCAGTTGGGTGGCATTCACTGAAGACGACGAGCACACCCTGCGCTGCAAACTCGCCGCGATCATCGACGCCACCGGCAAATATGTCTTTGTCGATCGCACCGGGATGAAAGTGCTCGAGCGCAGCAAGACTGCGCTGGCCCTGGAATTGCGTCGCGGTGTGGCACGCGCGCTGGACAATACCTTGCTGTTTGACCGTGCGCTGGAGTCGGTGCTGGGCAATCTGCGTCGACTCAATCGCGGCAAGTGATCGCGCGCCGGTGGCCGATCACGGCATACTGGGCGCCAACACAGTCGGCGTTGAAGGAATCGGTATGCAGTTGGATCCCGCTAGCGGGTGGTGTCACGGGGTGCAGGTCTGCCCATCGCCCAACTTCAATGAACGCCCGAGCGGCGAAATCTCCTTGCTGGTCATCCACAACATCAGCCTGCCGCCGGCGCAGTTCGCCACTGGCAAGGTCCAGGAGTTTTTCCAGAATCGTCTGGATGTCACCGAACATCCCTACTTTGAAGGGATTGCCGACTTGCGCGTCTCGGCGCATTTTCTGATCGAACGTGACGGCACGGTCACCCAGTTTGTCTCCTGTCTGGAGCGGGCGTGGCATGCCGGCGTTTCGATGTTCGAAGGCCGCGAAACCTGTAACGATTTTTCCGTGGGCATTGAGCTGGAAGGCACCGATGATCTGCCTTTCACCGACGAACAATATCGCGCGTTGACTGCGTTGACCCGGCAGTTGCAGAAACGTTTTCCGGCGATCACCGATCAGCGTATCTGTGGCCACAGCGATATCGCTCCGGGGCGCAAGACCGATCCGGGACCGGCATTCGACTGGGCGCGTTACCGCGCGGCCCTGGCACAAGAGGAAGGACAATGAGTTTTCTGGTGTTACTGCTGGCGCTGTGGATCGAGAAGTTTTCGGCCTTGCGCCATCGGGTTCAACGCGATGGCGGATGGATCCGCGAACTGCACAAGCTCGAAAGCAGCCAGCGCATGGCGGGCAAACCGTGGCTGGTGCTGACGATTCTGGTGCTGCTGCCGGTGGCGCTGCTGGCGCTGTTACTGCTGGTGCTGGAACCGGTGGCGTATGGCTTGCTGGCCTTGCCGGTGCATTTGCTGGTGGTGATTTACAGCCTGGGGCGTGGCGACCTGCTCGGCGGGCTAGGGCCGTTTCGCGATGCCTGGCGCCGCGAAGATCTGCAAGCGGCGGCGCATGTGGCCAAGCGCGATCTGAACATCTGCGCCGACAGCGGCGAGCAGTTGCTCGAACGCGTGCAGGCGCATCTGTTGTGGCAGGCCTATCAGAGTTTCTTCGCGGTGATTTTCTGGTACTTCGTCCTCGGGCCGGTGGCGGCACTGGCGTATCGCTTGCTGGCGCTGGCTCAGGAACACGGGCAAAACCCGGCGCTGGTCGAGCGCGCCGCGCAACTGCGCCATGCCTTTGACTGGTTACCGGTACGTCTGCTGGCGGCGAGTCTGGCGCTGGTCGGCAACTTCGTCGCGGTCAGTCGGGTGATGCTGCATGAGTTACTCAACTGGAACATCAGCGCGGCGCAACTGATCAACCGGGTCGGCCTGGCGGCCGGAGAAATCCCGTCCCCGGCGCTCGGGCCGGAAGGCATCAACACCCTCGACTGCCTGTGGGAACTGCTGCTGCGCGCAGCCGTGTTGTGGTATGCCGGATTCGCCCTGTGGACCGTGCTGGTGCACTGATCCCAACGTGCCGAGGGCGCAACGCCCTCGGCAGCGCTGCCGTTAACCTTAAGTTACAAAAACTCCCTTCGATTTGAGCTATACAGAGATAGCGCCCGATAGTGGCTATCTGCTGTCGCTGCGCGCCTGCCAATAAAAACAAGAAAAACCAAGGGAGACTTCCAGTGAAGAGCTTGCTCTATCCCGCCGTCTCGCTGATGAACCGCTTGAGCTTCGGCATGAAGTTCAGCCTGATCAGCGTGCTGTTTCTGGTGCCGATGCTGGTGACCAACTTTTATCTGGTGCGTGATTCCTATCGCGAATTTCAGGGCACCCGGATTGAGCTGCAAAGCCTCGACCTCCTGGGCAGCAGCCTGACCCTGCGCCGCGATCTGGAAACCCTGAACAATCTGGTGCAGATCAACGTCACCCTCGGCCAGTCCGGCAAAGCGGGAAATGTCGAAGCGCAGATCACCACGCTCGAACAAGCCGTGCTGACGCGTCTGCAAGGGCTGGCGGCGATGACCGACGACCCCGAGCAGATCAAGCTCTTCGATGGCAAACGCGATGAAATGATTGCCGCGTTCAAAGCCCAACAAGCGGAAAAATCGTTGCAAAGCAAAAGTGCGCTGATCGGTAAACTGCTCACCAGCGCGCAGATTTTCAGCCAGATCATCAGCAGTCAGGCCGGGTTGAGCCGCGACAACCAGAGCGACATTCGTCAACTCAGCGAACTGGTGACGCTCGTGACACCCAGCGTCACGCAAACCCTCGGCGAAGGTCGGGCGATGGGTGCCTACTCGCTGGGCCAGGGGTTTCTCAACAGTTCGTCGAGCACCCGCTTCGATGAATTGCTGGTACAGATCGAAAAGCTCCAGGCCGAATATGGCCTGAAACTACAGGATGCCCTCGCTTCCAGCAGCGCCGCGCATGAGTCCCTCAATGCCCCGGCCGAGAGCAGCAAGGCGTCGTTGAAGCAGGCCAGCGAACTGTTCGAAGAGCAGGTGGTGATGGCCGATACTCTCGATGCACCGTGGCAGGCGTTTTACGACCAGGTCACCGGGCTGATCGACAAGACCTACCAGCTCAATGACGCCACCCTGCAATTTCTCGACCGGCAATTACAGCAACGCCTGAGCGAAAACCGCACGCACATGGTCCTGCAAGCCGTGGCGCTGTCGCTGGTGTTTGTGCTGATTTTCTATCTCTACGGTGGCTTCTACGCCTCGACTCGCACCACGCTCAAGCGTCTTGGCGCGATGATGGATAACGTCGCCGCTGGCGACATGACCGTCAACTTCAAGGCCAGCAGCCGCGACGAACTTGGCGAGTTGGGCGAGGTGTTCAACGGCACCGTGAAGAAGATTCACGACTTGATCGAGCGGGTCGGGCAGACCGTCGCTGAAGTGGAGCGACAGGCTGGACAGGTGGAAAACGTTTCGGCGCAAAGCAATCAGGCGGTTGCCGGTCAGCGTACGCAGATCGAGCAAGTGGCGACTGCAATGAATCAGATGTCGGCCACCTCGCTGGAGGTCGCGCGCAGTGCCGCCGCCGCTGTGAGCAGCGCCCACAGCGTCAATGACGAAACCGTCAGCGGCCGCGGTCTGGTCGAGTCGCAGCAGGGCAGCATTGCCGCGCTGGCCAGTGAAATCGACCAGTCGGTGCTGGTCATCAATCAGTTGGCCAGCGACAGTCAGTCGATCAGCCGTGTGCTCGAAGTGATCAAGAGCATCGCCGAACAAACCAACCTGCTGGCACTCAACGCGGCGATCGAAGCCGCCCGTGCCGGCGAACAGGGCCGCGGTTTTGCCGTAGTCGCCGACGAAGTGCGCACGCTGGCCAAGCGCACCCAGCAATCGACCGAAGAAATCGAACAGATGATCGCCAAACTGCACGGCGGCGTCGGCGCGGCGGTGAAAGCCATGGGCATCAGCCATCAGATGGCCAACGGCACCGTCGACCAGTCGGCCAAGGTGCAGCAGGCGCTGGAAAACATCCTCGGCGCGGTGGGCATGATCGTCGATCAGAACCAGCAGATCGCCGCCGCGGTTGAACAGCAGACCGCCGTGGCCCACGACATCGATCAGAACATCGTCGAAATCAACCGCGCCGGCGAGCGCACGGCGCAAGGCGCGCACCAGACCGAAGATGCCAGCCGCGCACTGTCGGCGCAGGTGGTGGAGCTTAAGCAACTGATCAGCGCGTTTCGCGTCTAGGCCCACGCAGATCCCTTGTAGGAGTGAGCCTGCTCGCGATAGCGGTGTGTCAGATAAAAATTTGTAACTGACACACCTCTATCGCGAGCAGGCTCACTCCTACAGGGGCGATGTGTTACCAGTCGAACACTTCGCAGCAGTTGGCGGTGCTGGCGGCGGCCAGTTGTTCAGCTGAGATGTGCATCAATTCAGCCAGCGCCGCACAGATCGCCGGCAGATGCGCCGGGCTGTTGCGCTGGCCCGGATACATCGCTGGCGCCATGTCCGGTGAGTCGGTTTCCAGCACCACCGACTCCAGCGGTAGCTCCGGCAGCACCCGATGCATGCGCAATGCCTGCGGCCAGGTCGGTGCGCCGCCCAGCCCCAGTTTGAAACCGAGCTTGATGTATTCGCGCGCTTCTTCGCGGCTGCCGGCGAAGGCGTGGATGATCCCCGCGCGTTTGAGCTTGAAACGCTTGAGCGTTGCGATGACCGCCGCGTGGCTGCGGCGCACGTGGATCAGCGCCGGCAGTTCGAAGTCTGCGGCCAATTGCAGTTGCGCCTCGAACAGCGTCTGCTGCCGCTCGCGGTCGAGGGTTTCGACGAAGTAGTCCAGACCGATTTCGCCCACCGCGCACAGTTGCCGATGACCGTGCAGGCGCGTCAGCCAGTCCCCCAAGGTTTGTAAGTCTGCGGGCTGATGCTGATCGAGAAACACCGGGTGCAGACCGAACGCCGCGTACAGATCGGCATCGCTCTGCACCAGATCCCACACCCGTTGCCAGTTACCGCTATGCACGCCAAGCACCACCATGCGCTGCACACCGAGGGCGCGGCTTTCGGCGAGCAACGCCGGGCGATCGGCGTCGAAGTCGGGAAAGTCGAGGTGGGTGTGGCTGTCGATCAGCTCCACGATTCAGTCCCGGTGAATACGCTGCTTGAACGTACGCGCGATGGCTTGCACGCCGGGGGTGTACTCCGATTGTTCGACAGCGGCGAGCGCCAGTTCCAGCGCCTTGTCGGCAATCAACTGGTGCTGCTGGGCCATGGCATTGACCGGCAGCGGCAGGAAGTCCAGCAACTGCGTGTCGCCGAAGGTGCCGAGACGCAGCGGCCGCGATTTCAGCGGAAAGTCGTGCAGCGCATCGAACACACCCTGCAGCAAAACGTAGGACGTGGTGATCAGTGCATCGGGCAGATGCCCCAGACGTTGCAGGAGTTCTTCCATCAGTTGCTGGCCGCATTCACGGCTGAAGGCTTCGGCGTGTTCGACCAGCACTTCGCCTTTGAAGTCGCTGAGTGCCTGGCGGAAACCGGCAGCACGCTCCTGGCTGATGCTCAGTTCCGGGCGCGCGCCGAGCAGCACGATCTGCTTCGGCTGCGGGTCGAGCAGGCTTTGGGTCAGGTGCAGGCTGGCTTCGCGGTCGTCACTGATCACCGAGCAGAAATGCTCCGGCTCCATGACCCGGTCGATGGCGATGATCGGCAGCCCTTTGGCCTGCAACTGTCGATAACTGTCATCGCTGGCCGGCAGGCAACTGGCGACGATCAGCGCATCGCAGCGTCGCGCGCGGAACAGTTGCAGCAACTGCCGTTCGCTCTCAGGTGCATCGTCGGAGCTGGCGATCAGCAATTGATAACCGCGAGCCCGCGCGCCTTGCTCCAGCAGCTTGGCGATTCGCGCGTAACTGGGGTTTTCCAGATCCGGCAGAATAAAGCCCAGCGTGCGCGTATGGCGGCTGCGCAAGCCGGCCGCTTGCGGGTTTGGGGTAAAGCCGTGCAAATCGACCACCGCGCGCACGCGCTCGACGGTCGCGTTGCTGATGCGTTGCTGTTCGGCCTTGCCGTTGATGACGTAGCTGGCGGTGGTGACGGAGACGCCGGCCAACCGCGCGATATCACTGAGTTTCAACCCGGGATTTCCTTGTTTTTTCGAGCTTGCCTCGACATTTTCGCCAATCCTACCCGATTCGGGCAGTCGACCTATTGCCTACGCACTTCCGACAAGTTGGACTTCAACGATGAGACATTATCGAGTAACGTGCCGATCAATCTAGATTAAACGTTTCAGCAAGCGTATTTTCTACGTTTTAGACGCCTTTGCCCGGTTCTGCCGTAAAACCGCCAAAACTGCCGCTCAAAAAGCGCGGCCGAGCGCCTAAGCTGTGACCATCAAAACAATACCTGGCCTGTATCGGGCCAAAAAGGAGATTGCATGCTCGAGCTCACTATAGAGCAGATATCCATGGGCCAGACGGCCGTGGATAAACCCGCCGCCCTGCAACTTTTGGCCGATCATCTGGTTGCCGATGGCCTGGTCGCCGATGGTTATCTCGCCGGCTTGCAGGCCCGGGAAGCCCAGGGCTCGACCTTTCTCGGCCAAGGTATTGCCATTCCTCACGGCACCCCGGAAACCCGCGATCAAGTGTTCGCAACCGGGGTGCGCCTGATGCAGTTTCCCGAGGGCGTCGATTGGGGCGATGGGCAGATTGTCTATCTGGCGATCGGCATCGCGGCGAAATCCGATGAACACCTGCGCCTGTTGCAACTGCTGACCCGCGCCCTCGGCGAAACCGATCTGGGCCAGGCCCTGCGTCGTGCCAGCTCGCCAGAAGCACTGCTAAAGTTGCTGCAAGGCGCGCCGCAGGAGCTGGCGCTGGATGCGCAAATGATCGGCCTCGGCGTTTCTGCCGACGATTTCGAAGAACTGGTCTGGCGTGGCGCGCGTCTGCTGCGGCAGGCCGATTGCGTCAGCAACGGTTTTGCCGGCGTGTTGCAGCAGGTCGAAGCGCTGCCGCTCGGTGATGGTCTGTGGTGGCTGCACAGCGAACAGACCGTGAAGCGTCCGGGCCTGGCGTTCGTCACCCCGGACAAACCGATGCGCTACCTCGGCCAGCCACTCAGTGGTCTGTTCTGTCTGGCCAGCCTCGGCGAAGCGCATCAGGCGTTGCTTGAGCGTTTGTGTGCGTTGCTGATCGAAGGTCGCGGTCATGAGTTGGGCCGTGCCACCAGCAGCCGCAAAGTCCTCGAAGTGCTCGGCGGTGAGTTGCCTGCCGACTGGCCGAGCGCGCGCATTGCGCTGGCCAACGCCCACGGTCTGCATGCGCGGCCGGCGAAAATCCTTGCGCAACTGGCGAAGAGTTTTGACGGCGAAATCCGTGTGCGCATCGTCGACAGCCAGGACAGCGCGGTGTCGGTCAAAAGTTTGAGCAAACTGCTCAGCCTCGGCGCCCGGCGTGGTCAGGTGCTTGAGCTGATCGCCGAGCCGAGCATCGCTGCCGATGCTTTGCCGGCGCTGCTCGCCGCTATCGAAGAAGGCCTCGGCGAAGAGGTCGAACCGTTGCCCGCAGTCAGTCAGCAGCGTGAAGTGATGGCCGACATCGCCGAGGTGCTGGTCGCGCCCGCGTCTGGCAGCCTGCTGCAAGCCATTCCTGCCGCGCCGGGCATTGCCATCGGCCCGGCGCATGTTCAGGTGCAACAAACCATTGATTACCCGTTGCGCGGCGAGTCTGCCGCCATCGAGCGTGAGCGCCTGACGCAAGCGCTGAGCGATGTACGCACAGACATTCAGGGCCTGATCGAACGCAGCCAGGCCAAAGCCATTCGCGAGATTTTCATCACCCATCAGGAAATGCTCGACGACCCGGATCTGACCGACGAAGTCGACACCCGCCTCAAGCAAGGCGAGAGCGCCGAAGCGGCGTGGATGGCGGTGATCGAAGCCGCCGCCAAGCAGCAAGAAGCGTTGCAGGACGCCTTGCTCGCCGAGCGCGCGGCGGATCTGCGCGACATTGGTCGCCGTGTGCTGGCGCAGTTGTGTGGCGTGCAGACTGCGAGTGAGCCTGAGCAGCCATACATTCTGGTGATGGACGAAGTCGGCCCGTCCGACGTCGCACGCCTGGACCCGGTGCGCGTCGCGGGGATTCTCACCGCGCGCGGCGGCGCCACCGCGCACAGCGCAATCGTCGCGCGTGCCCTCGGCATTCCGGCGCTGGTTGGCGCAGGTGCCGCGGTGTTGCTGCTGGAGCCGGGCACGCCGTTACTGCTCGACGGCCAGCGCGGGCGCCTGCATGTCGACGCCGATGCTGCGACCCTCAAACGTGCCGCCGAAGAACGCGACACCCGCGAGCAACGCCTCAAGATCGCTGCCGAACAACGCCATCAACCGGCACACACCACCGACGGTCATGCCGTCGAAGTGTTCGCCAACATCGGCGAAAGCGCCGGTGTGACCAGCGCGGTGGAACAGGGCGCCGAAGGCATCGGTCTGCTGCGCACCGAACTGATTTTCATGGCCCATCCGCAAGCGCCGGATGAGGCGACGCAGGAAGCCGAATATCGCCGCGTTCTCGATGGCCTCGCCGGGCGTCCGCTGGTGGTGCGTACACTCGATGTCGGCGGCGACAAACCGCTGCCGTATTGGCCGATCGCCAAAGAGGAAAACCCGTTCCTCGGCGTGCGCGGCATTCGCCTGACCTTGCAGCGCCCGCAGATCATGGAAGCGCAACTGCGCGCTTTGCTGCGTTCGGCCGACAACCGCCCGCTGCGGATCATGTTCCCGATGGTCGGCAGCGTCGAAGAGTGGCGCCAGGCTCGCGACATGACCGAACGCCTGCGTAAGGAAATCCCGGTCGCCGATCTGCAACTGGGGATCATGATCGAAGTGCCGTCCGCCGCGTTGCTCGCGCCGGTGCTGGCCAAGGAGGTCGACTTCTTCAGCGTCGGCACCAACGACCTGACGCAATACACCCTGGCCATCGACCGTGGTCACCCGACTTTGTCGGCACAGGCTGACGGCTTGCACCCGGCGGTGCTGCAACTGATCGACATCACCGTGCGCGCAGCCCATGCCTATGGCAAATGGGTCGGCGTCTGCGGCGAACTGGCGGCCGATCCGCTGGCGGTGCCGGTGCTGGTCGGCCTCGGTGTCGATGAACTGAGCGTGTCCGGCCGCAGCATCGCCGAAGTTAAGGCGCGCATCCGCGAACTCAGCCTGACCCAGGCGCAAACCCTCGCTCAACAGGCCCTGGCCGTGGGCAGCGCCAACGAAGTGCGCGCATTAGTGGAGGCCCTGTAATGGCCAAAATTCTCACCCTGACCCTCAACCCGGCACTCGACCTCACTGTCGAGTTGGCGCGGCTGGAACCCGGTCAGGTCAATCGCAGCGACGAGATGCACACCCACGCTGCAGGCAAAGGCGTGAACGTCGCGCAGGTACTTGCCGACCTCGGCCATCAATTGACGGTCAGCGGTTTTCTCGGTGAGGACAAGCTGCAAGCGTTCGAAACCCTGTTCGCCAAACGAGGCTTTGTCGACGCGTTCATCCGCGTGCCGGGTGAGACGCGCAGCAACATCAAGGTGGCCGAGCAGGATGGCCGCATCACTGACATCAACGGTCCCGGACCGGTGGTCGATGCAGCGGCGCAGCAAGCGTTGCTCGACCGTCTGCTGCAAATCGCACCGGGGCATGACGCGGTGGTAGTCGCCGGCAGTTTGCCGCGCGGGGTCACGGCGCAATGGCTGCGTGAGCTGATCGAAAAGCTCAATGCGCTCGGCCTGAAAGTCGCCCTCGACTCCAGCGGCGAAGCCTTGCGCGCGGCGCTGCAAGCCGGGCCTTGGCTGATCAAGCCGAACACCGAAGAACTGGCCCATGCGCTCGGCTGTGAAGTGGTTTCCCCGCTCGCCGAAGCGCAAGCCGCTGTGCAGCTGCACGCGCAAGGCATCGAGCATGTGGTGATCTCCCACGGCGCGGACGGCGTGAACTGGTTCAGCGTCGGCTCGGCGCTGCACGCGACGCCGCCGAAGGTCAGCGTTGCCAGCACCGTCGGTGCCGGTGATTCGTTGCTGGCCGGCATGCTCCACGGTTTGCTCAGCGCCGATACGCCCGAACAAACCCTGCGCACGGCCACGGCGATTGCCGCGATGGCGGTGACCCAGATCGGTTTCGGCATCAACGACGCCGCGCAGCTGGCGCAGCTCGAACAAGGCGTGCGCGTGCGCCCCCTGACAGAACAATAAGAGGGTTTGTGATGAAGTTAGCCATTGTTACGGCTTGCCCGAACGGCATGGTCACCAGTGTGCTGTGCGCACGTTTGCTCGATGCCGCAGCGCAGCGTCAGGGCTGGAGCACTAGCGTCGAAGTGGTCGATCCGGCGCACCCGGAGCGCGAGTTGTCGGCAGCGACCATCGCAGCGGCGGAGTGGGTTTTGCTGGTCACTACCGGCCCGATCGACATGAGTCGTTTTGTCGGCAAGCGGGTGTTCCAGATCGCCCCGGCGCAGGCGTTGCAGGATGTCGAAGCGGTGCTGCGCCGTGGTGCTGAAGAGGCTGAGGTCTACGTCGCCAGCGAAGCAGTACCGGCGGCAGACACGTCGCGTGCGCCGCGCATTGTCGCGATCACTGCATGCCCGACGGGCGTTGCTCACACCTTCATGGCGGCCGAAGCGTTGCAGCAGACGGCCAAGCGTCTGGGCTATGAATTACAGGTTGAAACCCAGGGCTCGGTGGGCGCGAAAACCCCGTTGAGCGCAGCGGCGATTGCCGATGCCGATGTGGTGCTGCTGGCGGCGGACATCGAGGTCGCCACCGAGCGTTTCGCTGGCAAGAAGATCTATCGCTGCGGCACCGGCATCGCCTTGAAGCAGTCCGAAGCCACGCTGAAAAAAGCCTTGGCCGAAGGGGTTGTCGAAAGCGCGGCGGGCGAGGGCAACGTCCCGGCCAAGTCAGAGAAAACCGGCGTCTACAAACACCTGTTGACCGGTGTCTCGTACATGCTGCCGATGGTCGTGGCCGGCGGTTTGCTGATCGCCCTGTCGTTCGTCTTCGGCATTACCGCGTTCAAGGAAGAGGGCACGCTGGCGGCGGCGCTGATGCAGATCGGCGGCGAAACCGCGTTCAAATTGATGGTGCCGCTGCTCGCCGGTTACATCGCCTACTCGATTGCTGACCGCCCGGGCCTGGCGCCGGGGATGATCGGTGGTTTGTTGGCGGGCACGTTGGGCGCCGGGTTTATCGGCGGGATCATTGCCGGTTTCATTGCCGGTTACGCGGCGAAAGCGATCAGCCGCTATGTCGCGTTGCCGCAGAGTCTGGAGGCGCTGAAACCGATTCTGATCATTCCGTTGTTCGCCAGTCTGATCACCGGTCTGGTGATGATTTACGTGGTTGGCAAACCGGTCGCCGGCATGCTTGCGGCGCTGACGCAATTTCTCGACAGCATGGGCACCACCAACGCGATTCTGCTCGGCGTGCTGCTCGGCGCAATGATGTGCGTCGACCTCGGCGGGCCGATCAACAAAGCCGCGTATGCGTTTTCGGTGGGGCTGCTGGCCTCGCAGAGTTACGCCCCGATGGCTGCGACCATGGCCGCCGGCATGGTGCCGCCGATCGGTCTGGGCATCGCCACGTTCATTGCCCGGCGCAAGTTCGCCCAGAGCGAACGCGAAGCGGGCAAAGCGGCCTTCGTCCTCGGCCTGTGCTTTATCTCCGAAGGGGCGATTCCGTTCGCGGCGAAAGACCCGTTGCGGGTGATCCCGGCGGCCATCGCCGGCGGTGCTCTGACCGGCGCGCTGTCGATGTATTTCGGCTGCAAGCTGATGGCGCCGCACGGTGGCTTGTTTGTGCTGGCGATCCCGAATGCGATCAATCATGCGCTGTTGTATCTGCTGGCAATTGTCGCCGGGAGTCTGGTGACGGCGGTGGTGTATGCGCTGCTCAAGCGGCCTGAGGTGGTTGAGCTGGCGCTGGAGCCGGCCAAGGCTTAGCTGACACGAAAAACCTGTGGGAGCGAGCCTGCTCGCGAAAGCGCAGTGTCAGATGACGAGGTTGTAGCTGACAGGACGCCTTCGCGAGCAGGCTCGCTCCCACCGGGACCTGTGTTGTCATGGCGGGTTCATGAACCCATGCTTAAGTTTTCCCTTTTGCAGGGAGAACACCATGAGCGATTTCAACCTCGGGCGCCGTCGGGTGATGCAAGCGGTCGGCGCCGGGCTGTTGCTGCCGGGGCTGGCGCCGGCGGTGATTGCGTCGGTCAAGGATCGTCCGCAACTCACCGATGGCGTGCAATCGGGCGACCTGCTCGGCGACCGCGCGATGATCTGGAGCCGCAGCGATCGTCCGGCACGCATGGTGGTCGAGTGGGACACCCGCAGCCTGTTCGGCAATCCGCGCAAATTCGTCTCGCTACTGGCCGATGCCCGCAGCGATTTCACCGCCCGTGTCGAGCTGACCGGGCTGCCCGCCGATCAGGCGATTTTCTATCGCGTGTACTTCGAAGATGCCCAGACCGGCGTTGCCAGCGAGCCGTGGTTCGGTCATCTGCGCAGCGTCCCCACGGCCAAGCGCGATATCCGTTTTGTCTGGAGCGGCGACACCGTCGGCCAGGGTTTCGGCATCAACCCGGACATTGGCGGCATGCGCATCTACGAAGCCATGCGCCTGCGCCTGCCGGACTTCTTCCTCCACAGCGGCGACACCATCTACGCCGACGGCCCGGTGCCAGCGCAACTGACCACCGAAAACGGCCGCATCTGGCGCAACCTCACCACCGAAGCCAAGAGCAAAGTTGCGCAGACCCTCGACGACTATCGCGGCAACTACCGCTACAACCTGATGGACGAAAACATCCGCCGCTTCAACGCCGAAGTGCCGCAGATCTGGCAGTGGGACGATCACGAAGTGGTCAACAACTGGTCGCCGGGCAAACAACTCGATGAGCGCTATCAGGAAAAAAATATCCACACCCTGGTTGGGCGCGCACGTCAGGCGTGGCTGGAATATGCGCCGATGCGTTTGCAGGCGGCAGACGGCGGCGGGCGGATTTATCGCAAGCTGAGCTATGGGCCGATGCTCGATGTGTTTGTGCTGGATATGCGCAGTTATCGCGAGGCCAATGACGACAACCTGGGTGCTGCGAAACCGTTTCTCGGGTGTGAGCAACTGGACTGGCTCAAACGCGAATTGAAGGATTCGAAGGCGCAGTGGAAAGTCATCGCCGCCGACATGCCCATCGGGCTCGGCGTGCCGGACGGCGAAGTCAGCCCGGGTGTTGCGCGCTGGGAAGCCGTGGCCAATGGCGATCCTGGCCCGGCGCAAGGGCGAGAGCTGGAGATCGCCGAATTACTCGGCTTCCTGCGCGCACAGCAGGTGCGTAATTTTGTGTTTCTGACGGCGGATGTGCATTACTGCGCGGCGCATCACTACCACCCGGACCGGGCGGCGTTTCAGGATTTCGAACCGTTCTGGGAGTTTGTTGCCGGGCCGTTGAATGCCGGGAGTTTTGGGCCCAATCCGTTGGATAAAACCTTTGGACCGCAAGTGGTCTTCGAGAAAGCCCCTGCCGCGCAGAACGCTTCGCCGTTTGCCGGGTTTCAGTTTTTTGGCGAGGTTAATATCGAAGGGCAGAGCGGCGAGATGAGTGTGGTGTTGCGGGATCTGGATGGGGTGGCGGTGTTTGAGCAGAAGTTGCAGCCGGTTTGAAGATCAAAAGCTTACCCTCACCCCAGCCCTCTCCCAGAGGGAGAGGGGGCCGACCGAGGTGTCTTGCGTCCTGCATCGACCTGCAAGACCGAGGCGATTATGGACGGAGCTGCATTATCGTTTCGGCTTCTGATGCGGTTCCCGGCCGTTCTACATCTGGATTCGGTGAAGGGCACTCAGGTCGGCGTCGATCTCAAGCATCCCCCAATCAGTCCCCTCTCCCTTTGGGAGAGGGTTAGGGTGAGGGGCTTTTCTTTCAGGCGTCAGTAAACGTCGCGGCGGTAGCGGCCCTGTTCGATCAGGCGTTCGACTTCGGCGCTGCCGAGAATATCGGTGAGCACCTGATCCACGCCTGAGGCCATCCCCTGAAGGCTGCCGCAGACGTAAATCGCCGCCCCCTCCGCCAACCATTTCTCCAATTCTTCAGCCGACTCGCGCAAGCGATCCTGCACGTAAACCTTCTCGGCCTGATCCCGGGAAAACGCCAGATCCAGGCGCGCCAGATCGCCGTTGATCAGCCACTCTTCCAGCTCGGCGCGGCAGAGGAAATCGTGATCGCGATTACGCTCGCCAAACAGCAGCCATTGACGTTGCTGACCGTCGGCAATCCGTGCCTTGAGCAAACTGCGCAAGCCGGCCAGACCGGTGCCGTTGCCCAGCAGAATCATCGGCACGGGCTCGTTGGGCAAATGGAAGCCGCTGTTGCGGCGCACGCGCAGACTGATGCTGCCGCCCACTGGCGCGTGTTCGGTCAGCCAGCCGGAACCGATGCCGAGAGTGCCGTCGGCATGCTGTTCCTGACGCACGATCAGTTCCAGCACGCCGTCGGCGGCGATCGAGGCGATCGAGTATTCGCGCATGGCCAGCGGCACCATTGCATCGACCAGTGACTGCGCATGCAGGCCGACCAGATGCGCGCGGTGTTCCGGCAATTGGCGCGAGGCCAGTGCCACTTCCAGCGGCTCGCTGAGGCCGTTGATTTTCACCGTGGTCTCGCCACGAATGCCGAGGCCGTCGAGGAAATGTTCAATCGCCCACGGGCAGTTGCGCGGCAGCACTTCGACCAGATCGCCGGCCAGCCAGCTGCTGGTATCGGGGGCTCTGAGGCCGAGCAGGTAGACCGGCGCGCCGCTGCTGTCGGGGTTCATCAGTTCACGCCGCAGCAGCGTCCAGTTAGCGTAGCTCGGCGCCTGCCAGGTTTCAGTCGGCACCTGACCGGTGAGCTGGCCCAGTTGGGTTTGCCAGTGGCGCAGCGCATACGGGTCGCCGCTGTCGACTTCTACTGGCGCGAACAAGGTCTTGCCACCGTGCTCGCCCAGCCATTGGTGCAGGCGTTTGGCGAAGCCGCAGAAGTGTCCGTACTGGCGGTCGCCGAGGCCCAGCACCGCGTAGTTCAGACTGTCGAGGGTCGCGGCCTGGCTCAGCACCTTGCGCTCGAAACCGCGCGCGCTGTCCGGCGCTTCGCCGTCGCCGAAGGTACTGACGACGAACAGTGCATTGCTCGAGGCGCGCAGGTCCTGCTCACTGACATTGGCCAGCGGCTGCACGTTGACCGGCAGTCCGGCAGCTTGCAATTGCCCGGCAGTCTGCCAAGCCAGTTGCTCGGCAAAACCGCTCTGGCTTGCAAAGCCGACCAGCCACGCCGAGGCATCGCCGGCCGGTTGCTCAAGCCCTTTGCGCGCATCCTTGATCTGCTTTTTCTTGCGTCTGCGGTCGAGGTACAGCAGCCATCCCGTGATAAAGAACAGCGGCATGCACACCGCCGCAACGGTCACGATGATGCGCCCGACGAGGCCGAAATAGCTGCCGACGTGCAGCGCGTAAATACTGGTCAGCAGTTGCGCCTTGAAGCTTTTGTCCGCATAGCGGTCGACGCGTTTGACCACGCCGGTGGCCGGGTCGAGGGTGATCTGGTTCAGCGCGCGGTCATGGGGCGAGCTGTCGAGCAGGTAGAACACCGTCGCCGGTTGGCCGGCCACCGCAGGCATGCGAATGTTATACGCGGCCAGGCCCGGGCCGGCGGCGCTGTAAATGCTGCTCCACATCGCCGCGTAGTCGGCGGTCGGTGCCGGGCCTTCGGGCGCCGGACCACGACCGCCGCGCACGCGCTCGTTTTGCGGCGCATCGGACAGCAGGCGGGTCAGGCCTTTGTTGTACCACTCGTAGGACCACGACAACCCGGTCAACGCGAGCAGCAGGTACACCAACAAACACCAGGTGCCGGCCACCGAATGCAGATCCCAGTTGAACGCCCGACCTTTTTTCTTCCAGTCCAGCGTCAGCCACACGCGCCAGCTGTTCCACTGCCGCGGCCAGCGCAGGTACAAACCGGACAGGCAGAAAAACAGCAGCATCAAGGTGCAGGCGCCGGTGATGTTGCGGCCGGTATCGCCCATCGCGAGGAAGCGGTGCAGTTGCAGCATCAGGCCAAAGAAGTCCTGGCCGACGGCATCACCCTTGAACTCGGCGGTGTAGGGGTCGAAGTAGCGCATCTCGCCGCGCCGCTCGCCTTTAGGCGGCGTGAAGTACACCCGCGCCGCGTTGCCACTGTCGGTTTCGACCCAGAGCATGGCGACTTTCTTGCCGGACGCGCCTTCGATGCGCTCCACCAGTTCGACGGGCGGTAGGACCCCGGCGACCTGTTTTTCCACTTGCAGGACGGAGGGATTCAGCGCCCGCAGGATTTCGTACTGAAACGAATAGGCCGCCCCGGTAATGCCCATCAGGGCCAGCACCAGCCCCGCGGTGATGCCAAAAAACCAGTGCAACTGGAACAGGGTTTTCTTCAACACGTCACTCGCCGTCCGTTCGAAAGTTGTCATCACGGCGCGCATTATGCCGTGGGTTGTCGTGAAGCGTTTTTCGTTACACGCAAAAGCCCCGTTCAATTGAATGAACGGGGCCAGGCCTTGCGGCATATCTCATGTGGGAGCGAGCTCGCTCGCGAATGCGGTGGGTCAGTGACGATGATGCCGACTGAGTTACCGTTTTCGCGAGCAGGCTCGCTCCCACATTTGCCTCTGTTTTCACATCGGTCAGAAGTGGAAGTTGGTGCTCAACAGCGCCGTACGGCCCGCCGCCTGGTTGGCGAAGTGGGTCGAGAAGGCTTTGTCGTAATAGGTTTCGTCGGTCAGGTTCTGCACGTTGAGTTGCAGGTCGACGTTCTTGGTCAGCTTGTAGGCGGCCATCGCGTCGTAACGTACATAGGAATCGACCATCGTGGTGTTGGCGACACTGCCGTAGACGTCGTCGACATAGAACGCGCCACCGCCGATCGTCAGCTTCGGCGTGACCTGGTAAGTGGTCCACAGGCTGGCGCTGTTTTTCGGCGTGTTCGGCAGATCGTTGCCGTCGTTGGCGCGACCCAGCGGGCCACCGTCAACCTGTTCGCTGTCCATGAAGGCGTAACCGGCGAACACCTGCCACTTGTCGGTGATCTTGCCGCTGGCCGACAGTTCGAAGCCTTGCACGCGGGTCTTGCCGGCGTTCTCGTAGGAGCTGGTGTCGACCTGCACGCGAGCGTTTTCCTTCTCGGTGCGAAAGATGTCGGCGGTCAGCGACAGGCGATCATTGAGCAGATCCCACTTGGTGCCGATTTCGTAGTTCTTGGTGGTTTCCGGCTCCATGTCGCTGCTCAGCAGGTTGCCGCTGCGATCCGGCGTGCCGCCCAGCGGGTTGCCTTCCTGACCTTCGCCCAAGGTGTTGCCCGGCGGTGTCGCCGAGGTTGCATAAGAGGCGTAGATGCTGCCGTTTTCCGCTGGCTTGTAGACCACGCCGAACTGGCCGGTGACGAACTCGCTGGTGTCATCGCCCTTGGAAGTCGTGGTGCCAGCGGCGTTGTAGGTTTTGTAGTCGGTGTCGAAATGGTCGTAACGCAGGCCCATGTTCACCAGCCATTGCTCGGACAACTCCAGCGTGTCGAACACGTACAGCGCGTAGGTGTCGGCCTGGGTGTCAGTGCCGGCGTAGTTGCGCGAGATTGCGCCGTTCCACGGATCGTTCGGATTCGGGTTCGACAGCGAGGTGCAGTTGTAATTGCTCGGAGCCCCGAGCATGGCCGGCGTGCAGTTGCTGCTCGAAGGCACGTTGGTGGTGCGCGGCGTGGTGTCGGTGTTGACGTTGTACGAAGATTTTTCGCTCTGCTCGCGGGTGTATTCGACCCCGGTGGAGAAGCTGTTCTTGAAACCGGCCACGTAGAAGGTGCCGAACAGGTCGGTCTGGTTGGTGGTGGTTTCGGTGTTGCTGACCCGCGTGTTGGCGCGACGCCAGACGGTGCCGTTGTTGACGTTGCCCTTGCTGTCGTCCGGCTGGGTGAGAATGTAATCCTGCATGCTGCTGCCGTGACGCAGGGTGTTCTTGAGGGTCAACGAGTCGTTGAGGTCGTGCTCGATGGCGAAGGTCGCGGTGTCGGTGCGGCCCTTGCGGAAGTCGCGGTCCAGACCGTAGAAGTTGCTGTCATCGCCACCGGCGTACGGCTTGTCCGGGTTGGACTTGGTGCGCGGGTTCGACAGGCTGTACGGGATGCCCGAGTCCGGTGTGTCGTTGCTTTCCAGATGGTAGTAGTCGAGGTTGACGCGGGTATCGGTGCCCAAGCCAAACGCCAAGGACGGGGCGATGCCCCAACGGTCGTAATCGACCTTGTCGCGCCCGGCAACGTTGCTCTCGTGGCTCATCAGGTTGAGACGGCCGGCCGCGCTGTCGCTGAACTGGTAGTTACCGTCGAGGGTGTAGCGCTGGGTCTGGTCGGAGCCGTAGGTGAAACCACCGTCAAACGAGTCGCCCAGATGAGCTTTCTTGCTGACCAGATTGATGCTGCCGCCGGCGGCGCCGCGACCGCCAATCGCCGAGTTCGGGCCTTTGCTGACTTCGATGTTTTCAACGGCGAAGATCTCGCGGCTCTGCGAACCGGTGTCGCGCACGCCGTCCAGATAGGTGTCGCCCTGGGCGTCGAAGCCACGGATGAACGGACGGTCGCCCTGGGGGTTGCCGCCTTCACCGGCGCCGAAAGTGATGCCCGGCACGGTACGCAAGGCGTCCTGCATGTTCAGCGCGCCGGTATCCTTGAGCACTTGTTGCGGGATGACGGTGACCGAGCGCGGCGTGTCGACCAGCGGCGCGGTGTACTTGGGCGAGGAGGCTTTTTCGACCTGGTAGGAGGTCGAGTCCTGGGCTTCGCCCGTGATGGCGGTGGCGTCCAGGGAGATGGCATTGCCGGAAGCTTTGCTGTCGGTTTTTTCCGCCGCGAAAACCATCTGCCCAGCGGAGCCGGCGGTGATCGCGACACCGATTGCCGAGGCGAGCAGACGTGGTGAACTGACCGGTAATTGTGCGTATTGACGTGCCATTTTTATTCCCCTCCCCAAGGATTTGAGGCGGCGGAATATAGGGTAAACGGGTATTCGTATCAATTGCGAAACATTGTTATTCGCATTGAATTTACATTCTTTACAATTTGCCCTTATGGTTTTTGCCCATTCATTCGTCTTGCGGGTTTTACACGCTCAATAAGAATCAATACCATTGCCGTCTTCTTGCCATCAGGTGACATCGCCATGCTGCTGCACATCCCCGGGCTGTTCGCAAAAGACGAAGTGCAGCGCATCCGCCAGGCCCTGGAGCAGGCGGATTGGGCCGATGGCAAAATCACCGCCGGCTTCCAGTCGGCCAAGGCCAAGCACAATCTGCAACTGCCCGAGGGTCACCCGCTGGCCAAGGAAATCGGCGCGGCGATGCTCGAGCGGCTGTGGAAAAATCCGCTGTTCATGTCCGCCGCGTTGCCGCACAAAGTCTTCCCACCGTTGCTGAACTGCTACACGGCTGGCGGCAGTTTCGACTTTCACATCGACAACGCCGTGCGCCAGCCCAAGGGCAGTATCGAACGTGTGCGCACTGATTTGTCGGCAACGCTGTTTTTCAGCGAGCCGGACGATTACGACGGCGGCGAACTGGAGATTCAGGACACCTTTGGCACCCAGCGAGTGAAACTGCCGGCCGGCGACATGGTGTTGTATCCAGGCAGCAGTTTGCACAAGGTCAACGCCGTCACTCGCGGCGCACGTTATGCCTCGTTCTTCTGGACACAAAGTCTGGTGCGCGAAGACAGCCAGCGCGCCTTGCTGTTCGAAATGGACGGAGCGATTCAGCAACTGACACAAGACGTCCCCGATCATCCCTCGCTGATCCGCCTCACTGGCACTTATCACAACCTGCTGCGGCGTTGGGCCGAGGTATGAATTTGCAGGTGCGCCGCGAGGAAGTCCTCGACGCGGCCGGGTTGGCGGCAATGCTTGAAGAAAGCCCGGCCCGAGCGGCGCAGGCGATTCTCGTCGCAGCGGGTGCGGGCGAGATTGAAGCGCAGGCGTTGCTCGGACAGATTCTGCTCGATGGCCAAGGCATCGCCCAGGATCAACCGCTGGCGCTGCGCTGGTTCGGTATCGCCGCCGGGCAAGGGCACCTGATGGCGCGCAACATGCTCGGGCGTTGCCATGAGCATGGTTGGGGTTGTGCGGCGGATGCCTCGGTGGCGGCGCAGCATTATCGGATCGCTGCCGAAGCGGGTCTGGATTGGTCGATGTACAACCTCGCCAACCTTCTCGCCACCGGTCGCGGCGTAGCTGTGGATCAGCCGCAAGCTTTTGCGCTTTATCGTCAAGCCGCTGAGTCGGGGCACGCCAAGTCGATGAATTTGGCGGGGCGCTATCTGGAAGAAGGGCTGGCATCAGCAGCGGATCCGTTAGCGGCGCGTGACTGGTATCGGCGTTCGGCTGAAGCTGGGGATTTTCGTGGTCAGTTCAGTTATGCGGCGGTGTTGGCCGATGAGGGGAGGATTGAAGAGGCCATCAGTTGGCTCGATGCAGCGTTGGACAAAGGTAATCTGTCTTTTCTTCATGTCAGCAGTGAATCGCTGCTGGCCTCCCCCCATCCAGCCATCCGCAGCATGGCTCAGGCCTACCGCGAGCGAATGACATTAGTGCGAGCCCGTACTGTGGCCCCTCAGCTGCAATGAGGAGCCACAGTTAGCGGTCAGCCGCGTAACCAGCGTCCCTTAAGCTTTGTCATGTAGCTGCGCAGTGCCTGGCTGTTTTTGAGCATGAGCTCGCCGCGGGCCTGAACATCATCGCGGGGCGCATACATAACCGTATCGAGAAAGCGATACAGCGCGTCGATCAGTTTGTTGGTTTCACCGATATAGGCCTGTCGGTGGGGAATGACTTTCTGCGTATCGTTCAGTTGCAGGGTTCTGCTGTCGTTCTCACGCAGTTGGCCAGTTAAAGCCGATAAGCGTTCCTCGCGCTGCGCTATGCGGGTTTGAATAATGTTCCGGGCCTCGGTCAGGCTCTGGTATTTGATCAGCTCGTTCGCCTCGTCCAGAAACTTGCTGGCAACAATTATGCCCGCCTCCAATGCCGCGCTTTCAGGCGTTGCCGGTTTGTTGCCAGCCAACGTCTTCAATTGATCCAGCAGTGGTTTGAGACGGTCGATGATTGTGAGTTTCTCGAATTCAGCGATCGCGATGTTCAGCACGGTCAAACCGGCGTTCATTTCGGCCAGCGGCTCTTGCTCGGCACTGAGTTGTTGTTCCAGGCCGACTCTGACAGCGGCAAGCTCAGCGAGCCTGAAGTGATTGTTAGTGATGGTTACGCTCTGAACGTTGAAGACGCCCTCTCCGAGTTTTTCGTGCAACTGCGAAATCTGGTCAGTGCACAGGTCCATCAGTTGGCTGGAGATTGTCGAGTAGACTTTTATGGCATTCAGAGTCTGGGTGTCTGTTTCACGCGTCTTCAACGCTGTCAGCGCTTGTAGGTTCTCGCGTAGATCGCCGGTTTCCAGTGCAATGATCGCGCTGCTAATGGCATTGGCGGCCAGTTGGTCAGCGTGGCCAATCGCTGCATTGAGGCCGAGCAGTTCGTTGCCCAACGCTTTGATGTACAAATTGGCGGAGCCAACAATCGCCTGATATCGGATGGCTTCACGACTTTCGTGAACAGTGGCTAGATCGGGTAGTACATAACTCGCAAGTTCCATAAGAATGTCCTTTTCGTTGTTTTGTGTGAGTCAGTCGAACGCAGCGACCAATGCATTCGAATTGGTTTGAATGGTCTTCCAGTTCTTCAAGACAACACGCAAACTTGAAACAAAGCTTCTGAGCGTGAGGAAGTCATGCATGCCCATTACTTTGTTTTTTGAGGAGTTGATATATTCGGAGATTGATACCCAGACCGTTTCAAGTTGCGAAGTGCTCTGGATGGCGCCGTCGATATAGATTAAGAGGCTGTCAAGGTCAGTGTGTAACTGCAGAAGAGTGCCGGCGAGAATATCTTTTTGTTTAACCTGTTCTACCAGTTGGTCCCGTTGCTCACGCAATGGAGCAAGATTCTTGATCTCGAATAATTCAAAGACCTGATAAGCACCCTTCGGGTATGGGCTCATAAAAGCCAGGATGTGCTGGAAGAAATTTGGTTCGGCCTCTCGAATCTTCTCATCAAGGCGCGCTTGAGCTTTATCAATCGCCAGGTTCAAATCGGTGATATGTCGATTGATTTCGTTATTGTTAGCCAGTTTCATCTTGCTGCCGATGCCTGGAGCGACGGTATGGTGGAGTTCGGCCTTGAAGTGCTGCAGGCGCATTATCAGATCCTGACTGTTCAGCTTCTTCTCATCTATGGAATTGGCGATAAACACCAGTGAATCCTGAATGGAGCCAAATCGGTTTTTCTCCGCCTTGCCTATCTCCAATGGCAGCAGACTGTTTATTTCATCCTCGGTTAGCGTGCTGATGGTACCGAGGTAATTCAGGTAACTGGGCATGGTCGAGATGGCGTCGATGATTTCCTGTCCAAAATGTTCCAAGTCCTCCGAGAAGGTTGCGAGGCTGCCACCGACGCGCTTCATGGAGTATTCGATATCATTCCACGAGCTCGCGTTGTTAATAACCTTATGGTTCAGTTCGACGATATCAAATGGCTCAAGCCCGACGATGCCGGTATTTTTTGCCTTTAACTGCGTTTCTACATCCTCGATCGTGCGGGGTAGCGATTGCGCGGTCGAGATGTAGTCCTTGATTTTTTTTATATCGTTTTTTGTGACTAACTTGCTTGAACTCGTTTGCATTTTTAAATCCTTTTTAAATATGCTGGAGTTCTCAGGTTAGAGTTGTTTTCTGCGGCGGGTATAGCTTTTCTATGTAACGGGTTATTGGTGGGGTATCAATGTTTCAATCTCTAAATAAAAAAACCCGTGCCTGGGCACGGGTTCTTCGATATTACCAACTATTTATACGTAATATGACTTCAACGGCGGAAACCCATTGAACTCTACCGCGCTGTAACTGGTGGTGTACGCACCGGTCGACAACCAGTACAAACGGTCACCAATCGCCAGGTTCAGCGGCAAGCCATACTTGTAGTTCTCGTACATGATGTCGGCGCTGTCGCAGGTAGGGCCGGCGATCACGACTTCTTCCATCTCGCCTTTCTTTTCGGTCCAGATCGGAAACTTGATCGCTTCGTCCATGGTTTCGATCAGGCCGGAGAACTTGCCCACATCGGTATAAACCCAGCGCTCGACCGCAGTGCGCGACTTGCGTGCAACCAGCACGACTTCGCTGACCAGAATGCCGGCGTTGGCAATCAACGAACGGCCCGGCTCGAGGATGATTTCCGGCAGGTCATCACCGAAATCTTCTTTGAGGAAGCGGATGATTTCTTCAGCGTAGGTTTCCAGGCTGTTGGTGCGGGTGATGTAGTTGGCCGGGAAGCCGCCGCCCATGTTGATCAGCTTGAGGTGAATGCCGTCTTCTTCTTTCAGGCGCTCGAAGATCACTTTGACCTTGGCGATCGCTGCGTCCCAGACGCTGATGTCGCGTTGTTGCGAGCCGACGTGGAACGAGATGCCGTACGGCACCAGGCCCAGGTCGCGGGCGAGGATCAGCAGGTCCATGGCCATGTCGGTCTGGCAGCCGAATTTGCGCGACAACGGCCAGTCGGCGGTGGTCGAGCCTTCAGTCAGGATGCGCACATAAACTTTCGAGCCCGGTGCCGCCTTGGCGATGTTGCGCAGGTCGGCTTCGGAGTCGGTGGAGAACAGGCGCACGCCCTTCTCGTAGAAGTAGCGGATGTCCTTGGATTTCTTGATGGTGTTGCCGTAGCTGATACGGTCGGCGCTGACGCCACGATCCATCACCTTGTCCAGCTCGTAGATCGAGGCGATGTCGAAGCTCGAACCCTTGTCCTTGAGCAGGTCGATGATCTCGACGGCCGGGTTCGCCTTGACCGCGTAGTAGACCTTGGCAAATTCGAAACCGGCGCGCAGGTCATCGTAGGCCTGGGCGATCATCGCGGTGTCGATCACCACGAACGGGGTTTCCTGTTTGTCGGCGAACGCCTTCATTTTGTC
>Ga0308159_1001777_pt1 | contig 28303 bp, 32 predicted proteins | sample PhyCR1_FD_201040 | JGI IMG/M metagenome (GOLD analysis project Ga0308159, IMG submission 201040) | Phyllosphere microbial communities from UC Gill Tract Community Farm, Albany, California, United States - DLSLC.R1 | ecosystem: Host-associated > Plants > Phyllosphere > Unclassified | place: USA...
GGCAATATGCTATTCTTAATGTCATGCTCCGCGCTTGTCGGCGCTATTAATTATGCATGTCGCCCAAGTGGCTAGCACTCGCAGATTTGGCGCGGTGCACTCTAAAGCAGTTGAGAATGAAGCGTTACGGCAAAGTGGAATCAACGGACGGAACAGAACTGGCGCGCAACTGATTTTTGCAAAGGACCTGATGTGAGCGATGCTCGAGATGAAAATGGAGTTTTTTTGACGGGCGCTTCATATGAAGATGCAGCAAGAGCGGGAGTCACAGCCAGCGATTCGCGGGCTTCTGTAGATTGGAAGATCGAAGAGGAAAAGGGCAGGCAGCTGCGGGATAGATTAAGCAAGTTTGGTCCTGACACCGACTATTCAAAACCCCAGCCGAAAGGCCGAAAGCGCGTAATTATTTTGGCAATTTTTTCACTCGCTTTCTTTGGAAATTGTGCGTGGCGTGTCTTTATCTATGTAGTAGAAAACATGCTTTGGGAGAAGGGGGAAATGCTGGGCCCAAGACTCCCCTATTTCTTCTGGAAGGTGGGCCTCGCGCTGGCGGCGGTTGTCTGCGGCGCTTTATTGCTCTGGCTTTTGTCGATCAAGTTCTTTAAATGGTTGTGTTATCAGAAACGTATACTTTGACGTGTAGCGACGCTGTGCGCAACCAATTGAAGTGGATGGGTTGGCCAAGCGTGGTCAGCCCCGCGTAAATGCCGATTGATTTGAGCTTTTGAGGCGGCTGAACGCGCCGTCGCGATCTACTCACCGATCGACACGCCAAGCTGAACGATGTCCGATCTCGGAGCCTGGCTACGTCACGTGCTAACGCATATTGCCGATCATCCCGTCAATCAAGTTGATGATTTCTTGCCCTGGAACTGTAATCTGCCAGCACCTCTGAGACTTGAGAAAAAAAAAGTTGGTCGAGCTTGAACTAAGTTGGTCGAGACAAAAATCACAACAGATTATTGCCATGCAGCAATAGTAACTCGTCGATCACACGGCGCACCTTGGGCAGGACATGCCTGGTTTTCGGCCAGATCAGGTTTACGTTGACAGATGTGGCCAGTTCTTCCAAGACTGGCGTCAGCAGCCCTTTGATAATATGGTCGCTGACTAGCGATGCCGGCAACTGGCACAATCCGCAGCCCGCAAGGGCCGCAGCCACGATGGCTTCGCCATCGCCCATCTGATGCGTTGGTGGTGGAGTGAATCGCCCCACCACATGCTGGGCGTCTATTAGCGACCAGGCGAGCGGTTGCCCGCGCCGGTAGCCGACGATGCACTTATGCTCTCCGAGCGACTCGATCGATGTGGGGACCCCGGCTGCCTCGAGATAGCCGGGAGAGGCACAGACGACAAGTCTTTGCGTACCCAAGCTGCGGGCCACCAGGTCGTGGGTATCCTCCACTTCACCGAAGCGTACCAACAGATCTACAGCTTCTTCGATCGGGTCGATCAGGTGGTCGCTGAACGTGGTGGTCAGTTGCAAGCCAGGATACTTCTGCGCCATTTTCAGAAGCATAGGAAGTATTACCGCGCGTCCGTACGCAGCAGGCAAATCAATCCGCAGACGTCCGCTCGGTATCTCGGACCGGGAAGATAAGGTCTCCTCCATCGCAGCGATCTCTGCCAGCGCATTGGTACAGGTGGCAAAGTACGCCTCGCCATCGGCCGTGAGCACCAGGCGCCTGGTGGTGCGATGAAAAAGCTTGATGCGCAGTCTTTCCTCCAGGCGCGCAATACTTTTTCCCACAGCGGATTTGCCAATTCCGAGCTCGGTAGCGGCCGCAGTGAAACTGCCACTCTTGGCTGCCATGACGAAGGTTCTAATACCGGACAACGGTTCAAACAAGCTCATACAAAACCAAGGGTAGACTTAAATTCCCTCAAAAGGCGAATTCAAGGTTATTTATCATTTCTGAATTCTACCTCAGTATATGGTTTCCACGACGCGCCCTGACTTGGCCTGTCATTATTCTTTACCCAAGGATTTCATCATGTCCAGACTATTCGATTCTTACCCGATGGGAAACCGTGTGCTTGCCAATCGCATTGCGATGGCGCCCATGACCCGAGCCCGCAACCCCGACTGCATCGCCGATGAACAAACCGCGTTGTACTATCGCCAGCGCGCGTCCGCCGGCCTGATCATATCGGAAGGCACGCCAGTGTCGCCGGAGGGGCAAGGCTATATTGCAGTGCCAGGCATATGGTCTGCAGTACAGGTGCGTGGGTGGGAGAAAGTTACCGCTGCTGTCCACGAGGAAGGCGGCACCATCTTCGCCCAGCTTTGGCATGTGGGCCGCATGTCGCACGCGTCGCTCCAACCAGAAGGCGGCGCGCCGGTTAGCGCTAGCAATAAGGCGCCAGCGACAAGTCCGAAGAACATGGCGTTCGTCTACCTCGCCGATGGCACGCCCGGTTTTGCCGATCCCACCCCTCCCCGCGCGCTGTCGACGGCAGAAGTGAGCCGCGTCAAAGACGACTTCGTCAAAGCGGCGATCAATGCCGTCGAGGCCGGGTTCGACGGCATCGAGATCCACGCTGCCAATGGCTACCTGTTCGAGCAATTCATTAATCCGGTGATCAACAACCGCACGGATGCGTATGGCGGCACGCTGAACAATCGCTTACGTTTCGTACTCGATACGGTCGATGCGATTGCAAACGCGATTGGTGCAAAGCGTGTTGGCATAAGGCTCGCGCCCAACAATCGCCAGTTTGATATGCCCGAATACGAAGAGAACGAAGCGACGTACCTGCACCTCGCCACAGAGTTGTCCCGGCGCGACATTGCATATGTTCACTTGAACAACAACCACGCACATGGTGTGTCCGTCATCAGCGAAACATTCCTGCGCGATTTCCGCCAAGCTTTTTCGGGAACACTGATTCTTGCAGGGGCGATGACGAAGGAGCGTGCAGAGCAACTGGTGGATGAAGGCGTCATCGACTTGGCGGCATTCGGGCAGCCATTCATCTCGAATCCGGACTTGGTAGCTCGCTTGGAGAGGAATATCGCTTTAACTGTTCCAGATCGCGCCACGTATTACGGTGGCGGGGCCGCCGGTTACACAGACTATCCCGAACATCAGTAACAGGCTTCAACGGCGTAACGTAATCATGGATCAAGCCGCCGCAGCACCCAAGACGGCGCTGAGCGGACCTCTACAAAATATTCCGTCAGTCTGCACTGGGAGGCGATATTTCAACGATCGTTTAAAGCGTCATGAAATAGTAATGGGTTGAAATGCCTTCGCTCCAAATCGGCAAAAAATGCCGCATAATAAATAAAACGATCTGCAAAAAAACGCAGCAGGCCGGACATGGGGGAGACATGGCACAAGTGCTGAGAATATTGGTGGTCGATGATGTCGAAACAATGCGCAAGGTCACGGCTGGTCAACTGACCTCGCTTGGCTATGGGCCGGTGGAGCTCGCATCCGATGGAGCCGAAGCTTGGCGCATGCTTGAGCGCAACCGTTATCATTTGGTGATCTCAGACTGGAATATGCCGGCGTTGACCGGCATCGCCCTGTTGCAGATGATTCGCTCTAGTCCGCGCCACATGCACATGCCGTTCATCATGATCACCGCCGAGGCCGAGCGCAGCCGCATCGAAACGGCCATCAGCAGCGGTGTTAGCGACTTGCTGGTCAAACCCTACACGGCAGGTCGGCTGGCCACCAGCATCAAGCGCGCGATGGCGCACCAAGTTATGGCGCCAGTGCCGGGCACGCACATCGACGCGCCGCAGGCAGCCGCACCCCTGGACGATGTGATCGTCATGCCCGCGGCAGCGGTCCATTTGCCAACAAGAGAACCGTTGCCCCCGACATTGCTCCTGGTCGACGACACCGCTGACAACTTGTACGTGCTGGCCAATGTGTTCAAGGGCCGCTACCGCATCAAGGCAGCGCACAACGGCGAGAAAGCGCTGGCCTTGTGCTGTGGCGACATGCCGCCCGACCTAGTGCTGTTGGATGTGATGATGCCCGGCATGGATGGGTTTGAAGTGGCGCGCCGTATGCGCGAGCATCCCGGCGCGGAAAACGTGCCCATCATCTTCGTCACCGCCCTTACTGACGACGCTGCGCGCCTGCAAGGCATGGAGTTGGGGGCGGTGGACTTCATTACCAAGCCAATCGACCCGGTCCAGTTGAAGCTGCGGGTCGACAACTTCATGCGCTACGTCGAGCTGCGCCGCCACCTGCAAGCCGATTACGATAATATGCTCGCCATCGCCCGCCTGCGCGATGACGTCGAGGCCATGACGCGGCATGACCTCAAGGGGCCGTTGGCCGGCGCTATCGGCATTGTGCAGTCGCTAATCGACGCCGCTGACCTGGACCGCCGACAGCTTGAGAATTTGCGGCTGGCCGAACAGGCCATGCTGCAGGTGACCGACATGGTCAACCTGTCGACCGAGCTGTACAAGATCGAGACGGGAAAATATGTGCTCCATGCAGCGCCGCTGCCCATCAGCGACATGCTGCGGCGGGTGGTTGAGACGGCGCGCGCCACTTACGCGGGCAAGCAGCTGGTCCTGGCGGTCGACACCGATTTCGATGTCGGCACCGACGCTCCGCTAGCGCTGGGCGATGCCATGCTGACATATTCGCTGCTGAATAATCTGATCAAGAACGCCTGCGAGGCAGCGCCAGAGCGCACCCGTGTCATTGCCACCCTGTACGCCGGAAGCCCATTGCGCATCGAGATCGTCAACAAGGGTTTGATCCCGGAACCGATACGCGAACGCTTCTTTGACAAGTTCGTCACTGACGGTAAATCCGGCGGCACCGGCCTGGGCACGTATTCGGCACGCCTGCTGGCGCGCGCGCAATATGGCGAGGTGGCCTTCGCCGTCGATGACGAGCTCCAGACCAGCACCCTAATCGTCAGCCTGCCGTCGGCGCCGCCGCCGGCCTGAGGCGAATCGCGCGGCGGCCTTGCTTGTCAGGCTGGCTGCACCACGGCGTCAAGCGCTTCCAGCGCGGCGTCGAAGTCGAAGCGTTCAATTGCCTGGCTGACGTTGCGCAGCTGTCGCGCCAGCGGGTGGCCGGCGGCTTGCGATTCCAATGTCTCCAACACGTCCAGCGCGGCGGTGTCGCTGTCGGCCAGCAGCTTGCGCAGCTGGGCAAGTGTGGCGGCCGCGTCCGGCGGCAGGGCGGGAGCCGCTGCGATGGCCTCGGCCGGGGTGCTCTCTGCCGCTGCCGCGTAGTTGCCCAGTGCGGCCAGGCCGGAAAGCACCGGCGCCAGTTCGTTTTCGACCGCCGTCAGCAGCGCAGCCAGTTCGGCTTCGGCTACGCCGGCTTTGCACGCCAGTTCCAGTGCGGTAGCTGTCGCCGCCACGCCTTTGGCGCCGACGTTGCCGGCGGTGCCGCGCAAGGTGTGGGCAACCCGCGCCGCCGCCATGGGGTCATCGCTTTGCCGCGCCACCTCGAAATCCTCCCGCAGTCTGGCGTGGCCGTCGCGGAAGCGCACCAGCATGCGCAGGTAAAGGTCCTGCCGGCCCATGCTGGTTGCTAGGCCGGCGCGCTGGTCGATACCCGGGAGTTGGGCAGGTAGGGCAGCAGCCGTTCTGCCTGCGGCATCGGGCTGCACCGCTGGGGGAACCGCTACGGCCGGCCGCGCCGGGTGGATCCACTTGCTCATGGTGGCGAACATGGCGGTGACGTTCAGCGGCTTGGAGATGTGGTCATTCATGCCGGCTGCCAGCGCCATTTCGCGGTCGCCGGCCATGGCGTTGGCTGTCATGGCAATGATCGGCAGCTGCGCGTACCGAAGTTGGGCACGCAGGCGGCGGGTGGCTTCATAGCCGTCCATCACTGGCATCTGGCAGTCCATCAACACGCCGTCGAAGGCGGCGGCACCGGCATGGGCGAGCAGGTCCAGCGCTTGCTGCCCGTCGCCCACGACGGTCAGTACGATGCCAGCGCTTTCCAGCAGCTCGCGCGCCAGTTCTTGGTTCATATCGTTGTCCTCGGCCAGCAGCAGGCGGGCGCCGGCCATGCGGGCCTGGTCGGCCGCGCTGCGGTCCTGTCGCTCTGCCTGGCGCGTTTCGGCCACCACGCCCTTGCCCAGTACCTCTCCGATCGCTTCGAGCAGCGTCGACGGAGTGACTGGCTTGGTCAGCACGGCTGGCAGCGCCACCTGCTGGAGCGACGCCGCTTCCTGAGCGTCGTCCCGGCCGAAGGCCGTCACCATGATGACAGAAGGGATATGATTCACGGCGCCGCTCTGCATGCGCTGCAGCGTTTCGACGCCGTCCATGCCCGGCATGCGCCAGTCCAGTAGCACCAAGTCGTAGGGCAGGCTTTTGCGCTCAGCCTCGACCATGGTGCGCAGCGCGCTGTGGCCGCTGTCGGCGAGGTCCACCTCCAAGCCAAAACTGCGCGCCATGGTCGACAAGATTTCGCGCGCGCTGGCGTTGTCGTCGACCACCAGCACGCGCAGGCCGAGCAGCTCGTCGGCGTGGAACATGCGGCGCGGCTGTACCTCGGTCTGGCGTCCGAAACGGGCGCTGAAGTGGAAGGTCGAGCCCTCGCCCGGCGTGCTCTCGACCCAGATCCGGCCATCCATCAGCTCCACCAGCTTTTTGGATATAGCCAGACCTAGCCCGGTGCCGCCGTATTTACGCGTGGTAGAGCTGTCTGCCTGGCTGAACGAGTGGAACATGCGTTCGCACTGCTCGGCCGTCATGCCGATACCGCTGTCGCGCACCCAAAAGTGAAGCTCGACTTGATCCCCGGCGTCGGCAGCCATCTCGATCCCGACCACGATCTCGCCGCGTTCGGTGAACTTGGCGGCGTTGTTGCCGAGGTTGACCAATACCTGACCCAGCCGCAGCGAATCGCCCACCAATGCGGTCGGCAGGTCGGCCGAGGTGGCGAACAGCAGTTCCAGGCCTTTGTCCTCGGCCTTCAGGCCGATCATGCTGGCGAAATTCTCCAGCACGTCCTCCAGCCGGAACGGGGCCTGCTCGATGTTCATTTTGCCCGCTTCGATCTTGGAGAAGTCAAGAATGTCGTTGATGATGCCCAGCAGGTTCTCGGCTGAGCGGTGCACCTTCTCGATGTAGTTGCGCTGTTTCTTATCGAGATCCGTACGCAGCGCCAGGTGGCTCATGCCGATAATTGCGTTCATCGGCGTGCGGATCTCGTGGCTCATGTTGGCCAGGAAGTCGCTCTTGGCGCGCGTAGCGTCCTCGGCGATCTCCTTGGCGCGCAGAACCTCGGCCTCCGCCAGCTTGCGGTCGCTGATGTCGCGCACTGAGGCGCACACGCAAACGCCGCGCTCGGCGATGGCCGGCAGCCGCGACAGGCCGATCTCGACCGAGAAGCGGCCGCCATCCTTGCGCATACCGTGCAGGTCGGCGCCTGTCATGCCCATTTGGCGCGCCGTGCCTTGCTCGATGAAACCATTGCGCGAGCCGACGTGGCGCCCATGCGCCTCCGGCGGCACCAGCGTTTCGATCGGCAAGCCGGCCAACTCGCCGGCCTCGTAGCCGAACAGCTGGTCGAGCTGCGGGTTGGTCATCATGATCAGGCCGTGCGCATCGATCACTAGCATGCCGTCCGGCGCCGCCTCGATGATGCCGCGATACCAGGCCTCGGTGGCTTTCAGCACCACCTGCTGCGCTTCGAGTTCGGCGGCCATGGTCTGCACCGCGTGGCTACGCGCTTTGATCTCCAGCGACATCGCCAATTTGGGCAGCAGCTCGTCCATCAGCACGCGGCCCGATTCGCTGGGAGCGTCGAAGCCGGCCAGCTCCAGCACGCCCATCAGGCGCTCGCCGTGTAGCAGTGGCAGAACCTGCAGGTGGCGTGGGTGCGACCGCCCCAGTTGCGAGTGAATCTGCGCGTAGTCGTCCGGCAGGGCGTCGAGCCGGAGCGGTTGGCGGTCCTGCGCGCACTGGCCCAGCAGGCCGCTGCCAAGCGCCAGTTGCGGCGCCGGCGGATGGTCTGGGTCGGAGGCGTAGCTTGCGGCGAGGCGCAATCCGGCGGCTTCGTCATCAAGCAGGTAGAGCGCGCCCTGGCCGGCCTGTACCAGCGGCGCAAGCAGCGTCAACAGGCGCTGCGCGGCCTGGTCGAGGCTGGCAGCCTGCTGCAGTTCGGACTGGATCGAGGCTTCCTGCGATTTGATCCAGCGTTGCATATCGAGCTGGCGCGATTCGACTTGCAACTTGGCGATGGCGCGCGCCAAATCGCCCGTTTCGTTCTGGTAGTCGGTGTGGGGAATCACGCTGTCGAGCTGGCCAGCTGCCAGCGCATCGACCGCCTCGCGCAAGCGGTTGACCGGGCGCCGGATTGACAAGCTGATCCACCATGCGCACAGCAACGCCACCGCCAAGCCGCCGGTCAGCAGTGCGTAGGTAAGGGTGCTGCTGGTGAGCGCGAACTGGCGAATGTGGTAGATGGTGCTGCGAGCGTTGGAATCCTTGACGGCGGCGATCTCGGCCATCTGCAGGTCGGCGGTGCGCACCGCGTGCTGGAAGCGTTCGCTGTTGAGTAGGGAGTTGGCTTCGCCGTTGCGGTGTAGTCGCGCAAGTTCGATTGCCTCGTCGGCGATGCGCTCTGCGCGCGCCAGCATGCTTTCAAAGACTGTATGGCGTTGCTGATTGTCGATGCGCAGCAGGGTGGCACGGGCCTCGTCGACGGCATAGTGCAGCTGCTCGCGCGCCTTGTCGAGCTGTTCAAGCGCCTCGTCGAAGGCAACCGAGTTCGGGGCGTTGGTCACCTTGTGCAGCATTAGTTCGAAGCGGTTGAGCTGGATGCGGGCTTCCTTGACCTGCACGATGCCGATCATGCCCTCGCTGAGCAGGCGCTGCATGTCGCTGCTCAACTGGTCCTGGGTGCGCAGGCTTTGCAGCCCCAGCGCCAGTGCCAGCAGCAGCACCGCGCAAAAGCCGGCTGCCAGCTTCTGGCGCAGGCGCAGCCGTTCGAGATAGGCCAGCGGCGAACGCATGCGGGCGCTCACTGTACAGGCAGGGTATGCGCGATGGCGGCGGCCTGCTTAGCCATGTCGTGATCGCTGTCGGCGTAGCGTGCGGCGACCTGCTGGAAGGCGGGCAAGTTGGCCAGGAAGGCGTCGCAGACGTCAGGATCGAAGTGCGAGCCGCGTCCTTCCGCGATGATCTGCACCGCCTTTTCATGCGGCATGCCTTCCTTGTAGACGCGGCGGCTGATCAGGGCATCGTAGACGTCGGCCACTGCCATCAGGCGAGCCGAGATTGGGATGGCGTCGCCGGCCAGGCCTTCAGGATAGCCGCTGCCGTCCCATTTTTCCTGGTGTGAGTAAGCGATCTCCTTGGCCAAGCGCAGGAAGTCGACGTCCATCCCCAATTGTTGCTCGGCGTGGGCGATGGCGTCGCGCCCGAGTGTGGTGTGGGTTTTCATAATTTCGAATTCCTCAGGCTCGAAGCGGCCAGGCTTGAGCAAGATGCGGTCGGGGATGCCGATCTTGCCAATGTCGTGCAACGGCGCCGACTTAAACAACAGCTTGATGGTGTCGGGGTCGAGGAAAGCGCGGAAGCGCGGATGCTCGCGCAGGTGTTCGGCCAGCACCTTGACGTAGTGCTGGGTGCGGCGGATGTGGTTGCCGGTCTCGTTGTCGCGCGTCTCGGCCAGCGAGGCCATGGCGTGGATCGTGACATCCTGGATCGCGCTCAGTTCGCGTGTGCGGCGCTGCACCTCTTGTTCGAGGTAGTCGTTCTTATCGCGCAGGAAGTCGGCAGCGTCTTTGACCTTGAGCTGGGTGCGCACGCGCGCCAGCACCACTGGCGGGCTGATCGGCTTGGTGATGTAATCGGCCGCCCCCAGCTCCAGACCGTGTGTCTCGTCCGCGCTGGAGGCCATAGCGGTCAAGAAGATGATGGGGATGTCGCGTGTGGCCGCGTCGCTCTGCAGTACCTGCGCCACTTCGTAGCCGGTCATCCCAGGCATCATGATGTCAAGCAGGATGAGGTCAGGAGGCGGTGCATCCCGCGCGATGCGCAGCGCCTTCTCGCCATTATTTGCTGCTTTGACGGTATAGCTATCCTTGAGCAAGTTGGCCATCAACAGAAGATTATCTGGCGTATCGTCCACGACAAGAATTACAGGCCTGATGGGACGGGTAGAAGATGGGTTCATGCCTAAACGCTCCAATCAGGTCTGCACTAATCTGTTGCCGAGACTATATCTGTGTGCTGTGCGCAAGTAAACTGATATTGGTTTTGCTACGGACAATATGTCGATTCCCTGCCAATGGGTACGTTGCAGGTTCCGATCCTTGGGCAATGCATTAATGCCTCATTCCGCATAGAAGCCTTTGTGAGAATTGCTAACCTCCGTATTTTTAATCAAAAACTCGTGAATGCAGACAGTGTAGTGAGGGCGCATTTGAAGGAAACTTCCGCTGGCAAGTTGAACTTCCGCTTTGGGGGGGGCTGACAACAAAAACGAGCGCGACGCGACGGGGGGGCGAACGATGGTCTATCTGCAGTCGATGTCGAGCCGCGATCGACCGGCCCGCGCGCCGCATTTGCTGAACTCGACTGCGCCCGCACGTTGCGAGTGTCTAGAAAAACTCGTGGCAATTCAGCGTGTGGCGTCAGCAGTGCTTTTGCAGAATGCGTAACACTTTGCCACTCTGCCAATTGTTTTCGATTTTTCCGTGTGTTAACGTTCCGCCGTTGCCACAGGAGAACGCACATGGGTTATGCAGATCGGTTTGTAATGAGTTTGGGCGCCAGCACGTTGCAGGATGACGCGCAGCATCACGCGGCCGAACCGCTGGCCGCAGCCGCGCTGGCCGACCTGACCGGCGCCGGCTTTGGCGCGCTGCTGACTCGTGTGAAGTACGCCGACGGATCGATCAGCAAGCTGTTTGAATCTGGCACGCAGAACCTGACGCAGCTGCTGCGCGTGTGGACGAACCTGGTGGCCCAAAAGGGCGCAGAGCGCGGGTGGATCAAGATTCGAGCTGAGTGGGATATTGCGACCGCGCCGAAGTTCTACAAGCGCGTGGCTGAGCGCTCGCTTGCGCACTGGCTCGACGGCAAGTGCAAGACCTGCCATGGCACCGGCATCGTCGGTCGCCTGGGTTGCAGCACCTGCCACAGCACCGGCATCGCCGAGGTCACTGGCGGCGGTTTCGAGCGCGAGAAGGTGCTCGACATGGTGAGCGAGCTGGAAGGCTATCTCCAAGCGCACAATGCTCGCGCCGCCTGCCGCCTCCGCGATACCTTTGTTGAATCTGCAAAACCGGGGTTGTAAACCCGTAAAAATAGTTGTAGAGTGATGACTTACATTCTCCCTGCATTCGTTAGCGTCGCGTCCGCGCGGCACCGTTAGCAAGGAATCGCGAGTAGACCGGCCGATGTGCTTCCGCTCGCGTATATGTTCCGCTCACCGCGCAGATAGCACGGGAGCAAATCCCCAAGCCACCCATGCGGTGGCTTTTTACATTCGTTTTGATTTTCGTCAAAGTCCCATTGTTCCGCTGCGATACGCTCGGTACATGAACATGTACTCACGATTTTGCTGCGTCGCGCTCGAGCTATCTCGACTGCACGGCGTATTCTTTGCCGCCGCGTTTCTGGCTGATCGAGGCGTGCCGCTGGCAATCGCCCTGGCGTTGCTCGCTGGCCGTATTCAAGAACCTCACCGAAGGGCCGCGCATGACCGACACGACGCGCCCATCGAAAGAAACCGTCCGCGAGTACCTGGAGCGCCGCACGCACGCGCCACTGGAGCCGCCGCCGACGCCGGAGGAGATCCGGCGGCTGATGGGCTGGCATATGCTGCCGCTCGCGCGCCAGCCAGACTGCGACGAACGAGATTGAACGTGCAGGCCACGACACGCTGGCCGCCAAGGAGGTGAATCATGAAGTAGCGCAAGCCCAACCCCATCCGCCACGCGCCACTCCCGGTGCACCGGCGGCGTTGAAGCGCCACGACAGCGCGCACGGGTCAAAAATCGGCTGATGAGTTCCGTAAGCACCCGCCCGGAGATACTCAGGGGACGCCACCATACATACCGAGAATTTGCGGCCTTCGGGCCACCATCAGCCAGGCGCTGCCCACGAGGTTGCGCGCTTAACTGGCGCCGGGACGCTGCAACCGGCAACCGCCTCGAATAATGGATCTCAGCTGAGGTCTTTTCTCATCACTGCAGTACTGAGCACCTGTAGGATGTTCAACTGCCTGGCATGTGCGTGTAATTGCCGAAGGCGATGATATAGAGATGATTCCGCAGCACCCGCGTTTTGCTTTTGATCTCTTTCGACTGCGAGAATAAACTCAGACTCGGCTACGGTAAGACCGCGCAAGGTTTCGCAGCCTTCTTGCGTTGTAGTTAGCGCTTTGCACGATTGAAGCGCCGCACGTTCAACTTCCTCGAGTTTCAGCATTCTTGGCTCCCAGAGAGTTTAGTTAATGTCACTAAACGATATCAAAAAAAACCTTCATGTGTCTTCATTGCATGATTTAAGTTGTAGCGCTTCGTAAACGCTTTCATGCGTGACGTAACGTAAGAAGCGCTACAGGCATGTCGGTTGTTCACCGGACTCGACCGGGCTGAGCGACTGGCGCAGTCGGCATGCCTGTATCAATTCGCCGCACCCGCGTTACTCCCGAGGCTTCGGCAGAGGAGGAGACCGTTGGGCGGCACAGTTTCACAGGCGGGGTAGCTCAGCCAGGTAGAGCTCGGGGCTCATAATCCCAAGGTCGGACGTTCGAATCGTCCTCCCGCAACCAGTTCCACAGGTCACTAAGACAGCGGTCCAGTCGGTCGGCCTCCAAAGCCGTGCAGCGGTGGTTCGAATCTATCGTGATCTGCCAGTTTCGCCGTTATAGATCAGCAGGTAGAGCGGCTGCTTTGTAAGCAGCGGGTCCGGGGTTCGAACCCTCGTGGCGGCACCAATTCTAATTCCCTCGAATTCGCCGGAATTAAAACCGAGTCTCCCGTAGTACCTTCGCCGCCGGCCGCATCACTGCGCTGGCGGCTTTTTTATTCGAGGTGGTCATGCCCGATATTAACTTTCGCAGCGTCGTGATTGTATTTATGCTGCTCGGCGTCGCGATCGGTGGCGCCATCGCCGGCGTAGTGGTGCTGGCCTGGCCGCACGTGTGGGCCTGGATCAAGCCACTGCTGCAAGCGTGGACGGCTTGATCATGCGCACTCTCGTCACCCCTGCAGAGATTTATCCCGCGCTTCAAGCGCTGCTCGGCCTGCCTGACCATTGCGTCTCGTTCGAGCTCAGCGCCCGCGCCGGCAAGATCGTCACGGTGGCCTGTGAGCATTACATCTCGCTCGGCCCATCCGGCATCAAGCAGCTGGAGCGCGTGTTCAGCGAATACGAGTTGGTGCACAAGCCGGCACCGGCGCCCGCCGCTGATGAGGGTGACGGCGCCGCCGAGTTCCGCGTGGTGGACTTCGATGCCTGGATGCGTGACCGTACCGAGGGTGCGCACCGCGAGTTCATGGACCGTACCGCCCGGGCGCTGCCATGTCGCTGATGGCCATCATGCTGATGCTTTACAGCGTCGATCGCCCCGCGCCTATACCAGCTACACCACGAACTGAATCCGTGCGGCGTTTCCGGCCGTACACATAAGACAAGGCGCGTACCTGCCATCGCACTCCAGCGGCAGGGCTTGCAAAAGCGGGTGCAGATCGCCGACGAAACATGACCAGGTGGGTCCGGCCGTAGGCAACTGCGGCCCCAGCCTGGAGCGGGCGGCGGCGAGGAGAATTGGAATGAACAAGCATCAGCATCACACGAACAATGCTGTCCTGGGCGCGCCAGCAGGCTGGGACCAAGGCCAGTTGCCCTGCAGCGCCTTACCCATCACCCGCACCGAGTGCGACGGCATCCCCGCCGTGGTGAGCTATTGGAAGCCGACCGAGAACGAACTGGCTATCCTGGCCGGTGGCGGCTCGATTGCCCTATGGGTGATTGGCTCGACCATGCCGCCGGTGATGCTGGCGGTGGATCCGGCCTGATGGCCAAGCTGCACAACCTCAAGCCTCGCGTCGCCGCCGCGCCCGCCCGTGTCACCACGATGACACCTGGTGCATGGCGCTCCGATAAGACCAGCAGCACCGCGCGCGGCTACGGTTACAAGTGGCAGCAAGCCCGCGCCGCCTACCTGGTCAAGCATCCGTACTGCGTGTACTGCCTGCGAGAGGCTGGGATTCCACAGTCCGATGACGCTGTAGTCGTTGGTATGGCCTGTATGTCCAAAGGCATCGGCCTGCCCATGGCCACCGTGGTCGATCACAGCGTGCCGCACCGAGGCGACATGGTGATCTTCTGGGATAGCAGCAAGTGGCAGTCGCTATGCGCAACGCACCACAGCCGCGACAAGCAGCGCGAAGAGGCGCTCGGGTAGTGATTCGCAGCGGGCCTCAGTAGATGCGCCATTGGGCTGTACGCAAGCCGCAGCTGCGCTGCCGAGGGGAGGGAGGGGCGGGTCCAATCTCTGGAGCCTTTTCCGACCTAGACCGCGTGTACCCCATTCGCAGATTTTATTCCCCCCTGAGGATTATGTTAATGGCTTTAACAGGCAAAAAGCGGGCCTTCGCCGATGCCGTTTTGGCCGGCCGCTCCAATAAAGACGCGGCAATCGAGGCTGGTTACAGCGCGGCCACGGCATCGGCGGCAGGCTCCCGGCTTGTTAAAGAGCCGCCGGTCGCTGCATACATCGCCAGCCGTCGAGCAGCTTCTTCTGAGACGGCGCCGGCACCGACGAAATTGCCAGTGCCGCCATCCGGTGACGAGGACATCGACCCCCTGAAAGGGGCACGCTACGTGGACCCAAAGGACTTCTTGGGCGCTGCCATGAATGCGCCCGATCTGGACATGCGTCAACGCATCGATTGCGCCAAGGCGCTGATGCCGTTCGAGCACCAGAAGCTGGGGGAGGGCGGTAAGAAGGCAGGAAAACAAGATGCCGCTAAGACGGCTAGTCAGGGTCGCTTCGGTGCTCCGCCGCCGCCGCCACGGCTGGTGGTTGGCGGTAAATAATGAGCTTTTCATGGACCACCTCCTGCCTGGACTGGGAGAAGCGAATCGTCGCCGGCCAGACGCTGACCCCGTGCCCGCCATTGTTTCCTGAACAAGCCGCAGCAGCCTGGGCGATCTTTTCTGAATTGCGCATGGTGGACGCCCCTGGCAGCCCACGCATGGGAGACGTGGTCAAGCCGTGGGTGCGAGAGTTCGTCGAGGGCATCTTCGGCGCCTACGACGCCGATACCGGCCGGCGCCTGATCAAAGAGTTCATGCTCCTGATCAGCAAGAAGAACGGAAAGAGCACGATTGCCGCGGGCATCATGTTGACGGCGCTGCTGCTGAACTGGCGCCTGGAAGGCGAGTTTATCGTTCTGGCGCCCACGAAAGAAGTCGCCGACAACAGCTACAAGCCTATCGCCGCGATGATTCGCGCTGACGATGAGCTGGGTGCGCTGTTGAAGGTGCAGGATCACATCCGCACCATCACGCATTTGACGACGAATGCCACCCTCAAGGTAGTGGCAGCCGACGGCGAGACGGTCTCGGGTAAGAAGGCCATCGGCGTATTTATCGACGAGCTGTGGCTTTTCGGCAAAAACCCCAAGGCGGACGCGATGCTGCTGGAAGCCACCGGCGGCCTTGCATCGCGGCCCGAGGGTTTCGTCATTTTTGCCACCACGCAATCCGACGACCCGCCAGCCGGCGCATTTCTTTCGCGCCTGCTTTATGCACGTGGAGTGCGCGATGGACGTATTGACGATCCTGCCTTCTATCCAGTCCTGTACGAATTTCCTGATGCGATGCTGGCGGCCGGCGCGCACCGCGAGGTGAGAAACGCCTATGTGACGAATCCGAACATGGGTGCGTCGGTGGACGAGGAATTCATTGCCAGGGGCTACCGCCAGGCGCAAGAAAAAGGGGAGATCGAATTTCGCGGCTTCCTCGCCAAGCACCTGAATGTGGAGATCGGACTGGCGCTGCGGTCTGGCCGTTGGGCTGGTGCCAACCATTGGGAGGCTCAGGCGCTGCCGGCGTTGTCGCTGGAAGATTTGATTGAGCGGTGCGAGGTAATCGACCTCGGCATCGACGGCGGCGGACTGGACGACTTGCTCGGCTTCGCTGCTCTTGGCCGCTGCAAGACGACACGACACTGGTTCGCTTGGACGCATGCTTGGGCACATCCATCGGTGCTTGAGCTACGCAAATCCGAGGCGGCACGCCTTCATGATTTTAGCGGCGACGGTGACCTAACACTGGTGGAGAAAATCGGCGACGACGTGACCGAGCTTGTCGCCCTCGCAGCGCAGGTTTTTGTGTCGGGTAAGCTCGACAAGGTTGGTGTAGACCCTGCTGGCCTGGGTACGATTCTCGACATGCTCGAGATGGAGGGAATCCCAGCCGAGCTAGTGATTGGGATTCCGCAGGGTTGGAAAATGAACGGGGCCATCAAGACCGCCGAGCGCAAGCTGGCCGGTGGCGAGTTGTGGCATGGCGGTCAACGTTTGATGAACTGGTGTGTCGGCAATGCAAAGGTGGTCGCGGTCGGCAACGCCATTACGATTACCAAGCAGACAAGTGGCTCGGCCAAGATTGACCCGCTCGCCGCTTTATTCAACGCTGTGACGCTGCTGGCGTTGAACCCGACGGCTGTCGGAAAATCATTCTGGGAATCCTAATGAAAAAATTTATTGCCGCAATTCCTGATCTGATGATTGTTGCTGGCGGCGGCGCAGTTGCGTTCGGCGCCTGGATGGTGCAGCCGGCGGCCGGATTCATTGTAGGCGGAGTAATGTCCATCGCGTTCGGCATCCTTGCGGCGAAAGCAAGAACTCCGGCGGTCGAATAATGTCATTTTTCATTTCCGCCACAGAGCGCCGGAACCAAGTGTTCGATGAGCCGTTCTGGAAAGAGATTGGCAGCTGGCTGCCGTCCGCATCCGGTAAAGCGGTTACCATGCGCACGGCGATCCAGGTTGCTACCGTGTTCGCCTGCCTGCGCGTGATCGGCAACGGGATGGCTCAGATTCCATTCAAGTTAAAGCGCGAAAGTCCCGACGGCAAGAGTCGCATACCAGCAAAAGCGCACTCTCTCTACAAGCTGCTGTCGCTGAAGCCGAATAGCTGGCAAACCTCGTTCGAGTTCCGTCAGATGCTGTCGTGGCACGTGGAGCTCTGCGGCAACGCGTACGTGTTCAAAAGTCGTAGCTCGTCCGGCAAATACCTGGAGCTGATCCCGTTCGCCCCCGGGCAGGTTGTGACGCGCCGCGATGCGGACATGCGCCTGTTCTATGACGCGATCGGCTTCGATGGCACAAGCCGCACGTTCACCCAAGATCAAATCTGGCACTTGCGCGGGCCAACCCTTGACGGGTTCCAGGGTCTTGACGTCATATCGTTGGCGCGTGACGCAATCGGCTTGGCTATGGCAACCGAGGAGGCCGTCGCCAACCTGCACAAGAACGGTATCCGCAACTCGGGCATCTATTCTGTCGAAGGTACCCTCAACAAGGAACAGCACGACGACTTGAGTGGATGGGTCAACAAGCAGTTCGCCGGCATGCAGAACGCTGGCAAGCCGATGATCCTCGACCGCGCGGCGAAGTTCCTCAACACGTCAATGACCAGCATCGACGCCCAGACGTCAGAAACCCGGAATAAGCAGATCGAACAAATTTGCTCCTTCTTCGGGGTCCTGCCGATCAAGGTCGGCTTCGCAGACAAAACAGCGACTTTCGCGAGCGCCGAGGAATTCAATCGCGCCCATCGCGAAGATTGTCTGGCGCCGCGATGGGAATCATTCGAGCAGTCTGCAATGATCAACCTCTTGACGGAAGAGGAGATCGCGCTGGGCTATTACATGGACTTCACCGAGGAAGGCCTGCTGCGAGGCTCCGCCAAGGACACGAAGGACATCATTCTTGGCTACGTCAACGGCGGCCTGCTGACCACGAACGAGGGCCGCGCCCTGCTTGATCGAAACCCAGACGCCGACCCCGCCAGCGACAAGCTGCGAGTGCCCGCTAACATCGTCGGCGATCCAGCCAAAGCACCACCCGCCCTCGCCGCAAAACAGGAGTAACGCCCCCATGTCAAAACAAACTATGCAGCCGCGTGCCGCAGGACGTGTGCTGTCCGCAGCAAACGAATCGAGCATCCGCGAAGCCCGCGATCTGATCGATTCTGTGCTGTCGAAACTGGCGCAAGAAGAGCCGGAGGAAAGTGCTCACGCCGGCCGCACGAATCGCATGGCCTTGAAGCCTGGGCGCGTGCGCGTCAACGCAGACGCAGCCGAAGGCGCCGAAGTCATGATCTACGGCGACATCGGCTATGGCTGGTACGACGAGGGGATCACCGGCGAATCGATCAGCCGCGAGATCGCCGCCATCGACGCCGATGAAATCAACGTTCGCATCAACAGCGGCGGCGGATTGGTCTTCGAAGGCCTCGCCATATACAACGCCCTGGCACGCCACAGCGCAAAGATCATCATGCACGTCGACAGCATTGCTGCATCGATCGCCAGTGTCATCCTCATGGCCGGCGACGAGATTCGCATCTCCGAGGGCGCCCAGGTGATGATCCACAAACCGTGGTCGGGCCTCTACGGCGACGCCAACGCGCTGCGCAAGGAGGCCGAGATTCTCGACAAGCTCGAAGGGGGGATCATCGATATCTACGCTGCCCGTACCGACGCGAAACGCTCCGATCTGGAAGCGTGGGTCGGCGCCGAAACTTGGTTCACCGGGCAAGAGGCCGTGGACGCCGGTTTCGCCGATTCGATGACCCCTGCCAAAAAGAAGGTCAAGGCGGCTAGCTCCGCGCTGTTCAGCTCGTTCAAGAACGCGCCGAAATCCCTGCTGGCTACCGCTGAAACCCCGGAAATTCGCGAGTTCGAAACCTTTCTCCGCGACGGGGAAGGGTTGTCGAACGCGCAAGCAAAGCGCATTGCCGCCCAGGCAGCGCGCGGGCTGGATCGCGACGATCCGCCCAAGCCGCAAGTCAAGCCCCTCCGCGATGTTGGCGGCGAGTCTGCGGATGCAGCAAAAAACGAGCTTGCCAACCGGCTCGCTAAAAGCATCGCTCAGTTCACCGCCACCATATAAGGAGCCACCACCATGGCCGAGAAAGACCCAGTTGTTGAAGTAATGAGTGCGTTCGAGGAATTCAAAAAAACCAACGACGCCAACCTGAAACAGCGCCACGAGGCCCACGACGCCAAGTTGGACAAGATCACTGCGACCCTCGACAAATACGAGGCCGGCAACCAGCAGATCACCCTGATCGAAAAGCAGAACAAGGCGATGCAGGAGCAGCTGGACAACATCGAAAAGATTGCCAATCGTGCAGGCCTGGGCGGCGCCGCCGATCCGCAGGCTAAGGCAGCGCAAGAATACCTGGCTGCCTTTGACCGCGTGATGCGTCGCCAGGCTGGCGACCGCGACCCGGCCGACATGGAAATCATCAACAAGCGCAAGGCTGCGCTGGTCAAGGGCGACGACGCGAGCGCCGGTTACCTGCTCGCGCCGCCGGAAATGCAGAAGGAAATCATCAAAAACATCATCGAGATGACCCCGATGCGTTCGCTGGCCACCGTCCGTTCGATCGGCGTAGGCAGCTGGAAGGCGCCACGCAAAACCGGCAATGGTTCGGCGTCCCGGATCGGCGAAACCCAGAAGCGCACCAACACCGGCGACCCCGCCTACGGCATGCTCGAAATTCACGCGCCGGAAATGTTTGCGCGCCTGGAGGTCTCCCAGCAGATGCTGGAGGACTCGGACTACGACCTGGCCGCAGAGCTGCGCGAGGATGCTACCGATCAATTCGCCGTTCGTGAAGGTCAGGAATACGTCTCCGGTCTGGGCGGATCCAGCCAAGCCGAAGGCATCCTCGTCAACTCGGCGATTCAGCAGATCGTTAGCGGCGACGCTTCGAAAATTACCGCTGACGGCCTGCTGGACATGTACCACGGGCTTAAAACTGGCTACGCCCGCAACGGCGTATGGACCATGAATCGCCTGACGCTTGGTGCGATCCGCAAGCTGAAAGATTCGACGGGCCAGTACCTGTGGGTGCCGGGAATCGCCAGCAATGTGCCCAACACCATCGCCGGCGCGCCGTATGCGGAAATGTCCGACATGCCGAATATCGCCGCGAACTCGTTCCCGGTGGCCTTCGCTGACTGGAAGAAGTTGTACGTGATCATCGATCGCGTCGGCATCTCCTTCCAGCCCGACTACATGACCGGCGCCGATGACGGCCTGGTCATTTTCCGCGCGCGCAAGCGCACCGGCGGCGGCGTGCGCCAGGCGGAAGCTGGCCTCAAGCTGAAAATCTCGGTTTAAGCACCAAGCCCCGGTTTCGGCCGGGGCATCCAACCTAATAGAAAGGAAATCGTCATGCGCGATCTCAAATCGAATATCAAAGTTGTTCAGTCCTTGGTGCCCATCAGCCGCACCGCTGCTGGCAACGGCGTGGGCGTCGACACGACCGGCTTCAACGCTGTCCTGGTCTCGTTCATCTGCGGCGCCATCGGCGGCACGGCCACGCCGACCTTCACGTTCGAGGTGCAAGAGAGCGCCGACAACACCACGTTCACCGCAGTGGACGATGCTGACCTGCGCGGGGCCGAGCCGGTGGTAGTCGCTGCCGGCGCCACCGCTGCGGTGAGTTATGTCGGCTACAAGCGCTACGTCCGCGCCGTTCTGAAGACCGTATCCGGCACATCGCCGACGCTCGACTGCGCCGCCGTCGTGATTTTGGGCCATCCAACCAACGCCCCGACCGTATAACCGGCGATTCAGCCACGGGCTTGTTTCGGCAAGTCCGGTCACGTGGAGTCGCCATGAAGATCACCATGCTCAGCACGCAGCAGGGGTCCGAGGATGGATTTCGGATCAAAGAATACGTCGAGGGGTGCGATTACGCACTCGGTTCGACGATAGGCCAGTTGGATCTGGCCCGAGCATTTATCGGCGCCAGCATGGCTGTCGAGAAGGCGCCCGACGATGGCGCTGGCGATGCGCCGCCAGCTAGTGTCAAAAAAACCAAAGCGCCGAAATAGCCACGCCGGCCACCAATAAACAACCAAGTTATCAGAGGTATCTATGACATCGAATGCAATTGTCGAGGCTCGCATCTTGTTGGATGGCGTGAAGGTCGCAACCACAGGCGCGCCCACTTCGCAGATCCGCGCGAAAAAAACGTTCGAGGCTGACATCTCCGGTGTCGGGGCGGTCAGCGCGACCGTTGTGTTCGAGGGCAGCAATGCCGGTCGCCACTGGGAGGCGCTTGGTTCTCTGGACTTGTCCGGCACCGGCTCTGCATCGGGCGCGCTTTTTCACGACGGCCCATGGGCAGCGGTGCGCGCGACGGTGACAGCGATCTCCGCTGGCTCCACACTCACCGCTGCGATGGGTTTCTAATATGAGCGGCCGCATCAACGCTCAAACGGGATCGTCACTGTCAGCTGTCGGCACCCGCCCAGGTACAGCCGGCGCTGCTGCCGTCGCTACTATCACTGGTTCCGGCATCATTGGTCAGCCGCTGACTGCGACGCTGCCGGCCGGCGTGATCGGTACGCTCCAGTTCACAAAGACGCTCAAGGCATCACCCTTCACCAAATCCAATATTTCCGGCGCCGTTGCCAGTGCTGTCAACAGCCTGAGTTATACCGTCCAGTCGGCAGATGCACCGTACAGCCTCGGTTGTGACGTATCGAATACCGTATCGTCTTCGAATTCGATTGTAGTTCAGGCCGCCACGCCAACCGCACCTGGCCAGCCTGCCAAACCAGTGCTGACCGCCATGGCCGGCGCCGTGAGCTTGGCCTGGACGCCCGGCGCCGCCGGCAGCACCGCGACCACAAGCAACATCTGGACCGACATCAACGGCAACGTGACGCAGCTGACCACGAATCCGCAGGTGATCACCGCTGCGGCCGGCGCGCCATACACCGGCACCGTGACCACGCTGAACGCGCAGGGCGCCGGGCCGGCCTCGGCGCAGGCGGATGCGGTGACGCCAACAGCGTCTGCAGCAGTGCCGTTTGATAGCGTGACGGCGTACAGCGCAGGACAAAAAGTGACCTACGCCGGCGGTCTCTACACCTTCACGTCTGCACACCCGGCTGGCAACTGGACTGGCAACGATGTGACCTACAACGGCCAGAGCGGCACGCGAGTGCTCAACACCGTTGGCTTCAGCAAGCCACTTGGTATCGTGGGCAACTGGGTGTCGGGCACGATGGCGACGACTACGACCACCGTTGCCGCCGGCACGCGCGGCGCGAAGATGCAGATGGAAGCGCCGTTCACAAAATTGCGCCCTGTTCGATTCCACCGGGAAGCTGCCCCTGTCCGAGGCTTTGCCATTTCTGTGGCATCGACCGAAACCGACAGCGTGGCGGGTATCTCTAACGCGGTAGACCCTATCGTCGGTGGCGTTGCCTACAACCTGTCCCGTGCCAACTCCCCCTACGGCTTTGCCCGTGTGACTTGGAACGGCCAGCCTCGTTCGCCAGTACAAGCACCGGGCGGTGTAAGCTCGCCGGGACAGGGCTACATGACCAACCTGAGTACGGCTTGGGCAGACTGGGTGGATTGCGTCAGCGTGACCCCTCTCAACGGCAAACTGCCGATGGTGGTGATGCGCTACAACGATGTGGGCAACGCCGGGGACACCAACTCCAGCGCCTCGCAGGGTACGCTGGGTGCGATGTTTAACGCCTATGTAGCGGGCAGCCCTACCGGACGTTTCCTGCTGGCACCCGGCGTTGGCGCTGGCGATCATGTGGCCGACCCAACCCTGTCGCGCTCGGCGGCAACGATGTACGACCCGACGCTCTACAACACGGGCTTCTGGCCCAATATCGGTATGGCAGCAGAGCACAACATGCCGACCCGGGTGTTCGCTGGCTTTGGCGACTCGATCACGGAGGGCTACTCGTGGTGGCAGGTTGCCGTCTACACGCTCAGTACGCAGAAGGCACCGTGCTACGTGGCTAACTTCGGTTGCAGCACGAACCGCTCGGCACAGTACCTGGAAGTCCTCAAGACCCAGCTGCGCGAAGAAAACTACTTCACCGACGTGTTGTTCCCCTCGTTCTCGCCAAACGAAGTGCAGACCATGACCAATGCCTTGGCCGATGGTTTCATCGCCGTGCTGCAAGAAGCAATCGCCCTGTGCGCGGCGTACAACAAACGCCTGTACATCTGGACCAGCTATGCCCAGTACACCACCCGCTACGCTGGCAACACCACCTCGGTCAACGCCATCAAACGCATCAACGACTGGGTGCGCACGGAAGCGGCTAAAGCCGGTGCGCTGTTCAACCTGATCGAGATTGCTGACGGCTGGGACAACGCGTCCATGATCGTCACTGTGAACTCGGACAACACGCACCCGAATGCTGCTGCTGGCATCCCTTACATGACCTCGCGCTGCCTGCCAGCCATCCAACTCGGAGCCTAAACCATGCCGATCGCAACTATCAACATCCCGGCATTGGTCGGCATGGTGGCCCAGGTGGTCGGTTCGTTCGTCACTGATGCGAATCCTGACGTGTCTACCGTCACCACGGCCGACGCCAGCGCCAATCAAACGGCGCTGACGGTCACGACCACAGCCGGATTTGAATCGGCGTCCGACCTGCTTACGCTGGTCGGCGCTGGCTTGTCTGGCGCCGACGCCACGATCCAGGTGACCGCGCTGGGTGTGAACGGCGTGAATTCCGCCACCCGTATGACGATTCCAGGGTTCCAGATCAAGACCACGGCACTCGCTGGCGCGGCGGTCACGCGCTGGAACCGGCTGAACATCACCGCGCGGCCCCGCCATGTGCGTGTGACGCGCCGTGACAACGGCGATTACTACGATTGGGCCGACGGCATGGAGCCGTATAGCGCAAACACTTCGATCGGCGGAACGGTCGCACTGCTGCCAAAGGTCATGCTCTGCCAACCAGGTGCGGTCCACTTTGCACCTGGCATGCTTGCCCCGTCCCAGACCTACGACATCGTGATCGATTACTGACCATGGGCCTCATCATCGAAACCGGCGGCGGCCTGCCGCGCATGGTCCGAATCTCCCCGCCCGCTGAGCTGCCAGTCAGCCTGCCCCTTGCCAAGGCCAATATGCGTGTCGATGGTGACAACATGGACACACTTATTACGACGTGGATCAAGGGCATCGTGGCCGCGCTCGAGCACGAGATCGGCCAATGCCTGATCGAGCAGACGTGGCGCGTGACAGTTGATTCGCTTCCGGCCGCGTTGGGCCTGCCGCATCCAGTGATGTCTGTCACGTCGGTAAAGTATTTCGACGTCGACGGCACCGAGCAAACACTGGACTCAGCGGACTACCGTTTGTACAAGGCGCGTTACCGGTCGGATCTGATGCCGCCGCGCGGCGGCGCTTGGCCAGCCACCATGGTTGGGCGCGATGTGACGGTCGAGGTCGTGTGCGGCTACGGCGCGGCGCCTGCCGATGTTCCAGAAAACGTCCAGCTCTACCTCCTCGCGAAATTGGTTGAGCAGTTCGACCCGGCTACGCGGATGGAACGAGATACCGTGCAGTCGGCGTTCGTTGACCGGCTGCTGGACGCCTGCCGGAGCTACGCGTGAGCCTCGCTACCAGGTTGAATAAACGGATCACGATCCAGCGGCGCGGCCCCGGCCGTGATGCTGCTGGCCAGCCAATTCCGGCTGACTGGGCGAACGTTGACACTGCTGGCGACGGCAAGTGCTGGGCTGAGATCAAGGACATCAACGGCAAAGAGTTCGTATCCGCCACTGCTGAGCAGTCGGAGGTCACCACGCGCATCACGATCCGGCACCGGCCCGACCTTTCCAGTGCACTGCGCGTGCTGCATGGGATCGACGTGTACAACGTACTCGCAGTCCTGGGGCAGGACGGGCGAACTCTTCAACTCATGTGCACCAGGGTGGCGACTTGAGCTTCAGCATCGATTTGTCCCAGTTCGCCGGCCTGCGTGAGGCTGCGAGGAAGTTTGGTGACGCCATCAGGGACGAGGTGGCCATCGAGGGCGCGGCCGGCATGGCGCTGGTAATTTACGAGGATGCGCGTTCCCGCGTGCCTGTGTCTACTAAGGCGCATTACTTCTACGGCCGGAACTCCAAAAAAACCGGCGTTCGATACCTGATTCAGCCTGGCACGTTGAAAGCGGCAATCTACCGCGTGTTCTCGCCAGAGCGGTCGACTCCTACGCATAAGTTGTATCGCATCAGCTGGAACCACATGAAGGCGCCGCACGGCGCGATGGTGGAATTCGGCACTTCGCGCTCGCCGGCGCACCCATTCATGCGGCCAGCGGTGGCGCGAATGGATGACGCAATTACCGCTGGTAACGCCCGCATGGCGGTAAAGCTGGCAGAAATTAAAGGTAGAGCATGAGCGTGGATACACGGATTTTTGCAGCACTGTCGGCGCTCGCGGGCGGAAGGGTCTTTCCGGATGTGGCGCCCGAGGGCACGGCGCGGCCGTACCTGACTTACCAGCAGGTGGGCGGCGATGCGCTGAACTACCTCGAAGGCACGGTACCAGGCAAGCGCAACGCGCGGATCCAGGTCAACGCCTGGGCCGACACGCGGCTCGTGGCGTCGGAGTTGAGCGAACAGGTGGAGGATGTCTTGCGGATGACGGCGGATTTGCAGGCCAAGGTGCTGGGCGCCCGTGCATCGATCTTCGAAGAGGACATCGGACTGCGCGGCGCGCGGCAGGACTTCTCGGTGTGGTACTGACATGGGGCCGCAACCGATTTCCCTCGCCGGCAGCATGCTGCTGGTGGCGCCCACGCGCCCGGCTACACAAACCCTCGCCGGCTACATCGCCCTCCAATACACGCAAGTTCGTGGTGTGAAATTGGTGGGTGAACTTGGCAACCAGTACGCCACGATTCCCCGCAACGATATCGGTATTGAGCGCCCCTACCAAATGATGACCGGGGCGCTGGCCGAGCTGTCGCTGCAAGTGGAGTTGATTCGGATAGCAGACCCTGGCCAGGACATTCTCCGCGCCGCAGTCGGCCTTGCGCCCGGCTACAGTTACTGCGCCCGTCGCCCCGACGGATCCGAGATGTATTTTTCGGCCGAAATCAACGCGCTGATGAACGGCGGCCTCGACGCAAAGTCAGTGGCTGAGCAGCGATGCACGATGGCGGTCACTACCAAGGTATTCGAAACCAACTGATTAACCCGAAAGCAGCAATCGGCCAGCTGAACAGCTGGCTTTTTTTACGCCCGCACGGGCTCACAATATCGGTCGAGATCGACCGGAAAGGACTTTTCATGGCTGTTTCCCTCCCCAATGGCGCCAAGCTGTCGCTCGCGGTCACGTATGGCGCCATCATCGCCATTACTGCTGCCAGCAATGCCGCACCCGCAGTCCTGTCGGCAGCGGCCCACGGCCTGGCCAACGGTGATCTCGTAGAAGTAACCTCCAGCTGGGGTAAGCTGAGCAATCGTATCTACCGCGTTTCCACCTCCGCGACCGGCACGTTCGCGCTGGAAGGCACTGACACTACCGACGTAAAGGCTTTCCCTGTCGGCCGTGCCAACATCACCGTTCGAAAGATCGCAACCCAAGAGCAAATCCTTCAGGTGCTGACCAGCACCAGTTCCGGCGGCGATATGGGCTTCACCGACGTCGGCTTCCTGGAAGAAGGCAGCACTTTCCAACTGCCGACCCAGGCAGCCGCCCAGTCGATCGCGTTGTCCATCGGCGATGACCCGACGCTGGCGGGCTACAAAGCGCTGAAGGCGGCTGCTGACGCCCGCGCGATCCGTGCGCTGATCTGCGAGCTGCCGACCGGCTCGCTGATCTTCTACAACGCCTACGTGTCGTTGAATGAGACGCCTACGTTGACCAGCAACGAGGTGATGGCCGTAACTGCCACGTTCAGCCTGCGCGCGCCGCCGGTCCGCTACTCCGCCTAATCAAGGCAACAACCCCGTTATCCATCCCGCCACCCGGCGGGTTTTTTATGCCCGCTCGGTCGCACCTTGTCGGGTCATTTTCTCTATTCTGAAAGTACAAAATGGCAAAGCAAAAATTCAACCTGTCGGCAAACCCTACCTTCAAAGCCAAGGTGTCGATCCCGGTCCCGGGCGGCAAGTCGGCCGAGATCGAATTCACCTTCAAACACCGCAGCAAAGACGCGCTGAAAGAATTCATGGATGACATGAAAGGCCAGGAAGACGTGGACCTGCTCCAGGACCTGGTTTCGGGCTGGGATATCGACGACCCGTTCAACACCGAATCGCTGGAAAAGCTGATCCAGAACTACCCTGGCTCCGCCCTGGCAATCTACCAAGCCTACCTGGGCGAGATGTCGGGCGCGCGCGCAAAAAACTGATCGCCGTCGCCACGCGGATGTACGAGCGTGCGCCAGACGAAAAGGAACTGGCCGCGTTTGGCTTGACCCTCGATGACGTGGCGGCGGATCCAGTCGACATCTGGCCTGAGCATGTGCAGGCGTTCGAGTTGTTCAACTTCATGGGTACCCAGTGGCGGATCGGGATGTCTGGCCCCACCGGCCTGGACTACGGCGTCATGTACCGAAAAATGGATCGCATGAAGCTGTCGGACGAGGGATTTGATCAGCTTGAGGCCGATGTGATGCTGATGGAAAGAACAGCCTTGGCCTGCATTCACGCCAAAAAATAGCACCACCCATCTGTTGATAGTCCGCCGCCCATGAGGTGGCATTTTTTATTGGGTAATCCATGTCCGAAAAAATTGGCAGCGCAACCATCGAAGTAGGGGTTGATTCGACCGGTGTCGAGTCGGGAATGAACCGTATCGACGGCTCGATTGCACGGACAGGGAAGAACCTGGACAACCTGGGTGGCCGTGGGGCTGAGAACCTGGGCAAGATCGGCTCTGGCGCCGACACGGCTGCAAATCGCGTTGACAAAGCAACGCGCAACATGATTTCTCAGTTTGAGCGGTTCAACTCTTCCCTGGTCACCGGGAAGAAGGCTGGCAGCGAGTTTCTTGAAGAGTTGGCACGCAGCCGTGGTGCTGACATGATGAAACTGGCCCCACTCATTGCGCAAACACGGGAACTTGAAGCAGCGCAGGCACGCGCCAAGGCAGCGTTGGATGCGACGGCTGCGTCGCAGGTGGCGGCCGCCGAGGCGGCGCGCACCCAGGCCACCGCCCTCCGTGAAGTGGCGCAGGCCCAGGGCGTACGGGATAACTTCCTGGGCAACCTGCGCGAGCAAATCCAGCTGTTTGGGAAGAGCGCGGACGAAATGCTGCGTTACCGGGCTGCCCAAGCTGGCGCCGCCGA
>Ga0308159_1001780_pt1 | contig 28275 bp, 29 predicted proteins | sample PhyCR1_FD_201040 | JGI IMG/M metagenome (GOLD analysis project Ga0308159, IMG submission 201040) | Phyllosphere microbial communities from UC Gill Tract Community Farm, Albany, California, United States - DLSLC.R1 | ecosystem: Host-associated > Plants > Phyllosphere > Unclassified | place: USA...
CAGTGCAAGCAGGCTAAAAAAGAGTGCTGTGAGGGCGAGATGCACCCAGGCGGGAAGGCCGCGGGCCAGCAATGCCCGACCATTCCAGACTCGTGACCGGTGACTGAGCGCCGCTTCACGATAGAGGGAGTCCATGATTGTCCTGAAGAAATAAAAGCCAGTAGTTGTCAGAATAAGGCGGCCATAATGGCCGCCCGGGGAAAGAGATAATGGCTAATCAGCGGTTTTTACCACCGCCCTTCTGACTGTTTTGCCTGCCTTTGCTGGAGCTGCCACTATTCCCTTTGTTATTCCCTGATTGAGACGGGCTGGAATCAGGTACGTTTACATTACATCCCACGTGGAAACTGCCCGAGGTGGAGGAGCCACCATGCCCGTCTTTAGATGAGGAATAAGAACCGCCAAAGGAACAGCTGCCAATTGAAAAACCGCCTGCTACTACATTCATTTCATTCAAAGAAAGTTCACGCATTGTTGTTTCTCCTAATTACAGTAATTTCCGAATATAACGTGCTTTTTTCTCATGGATACAGCCCACTGAGAAGCTGAGATGGCATAGTGGATGTTTTTTATGCCAAACTTTTCAATATCTTCCGGAGAATATGAAAACCATTTCTCCGGGTACTTTTCTTTATAATCAGCATTCAGTTGAGGGCAGAAAGATACTTTTATATTTACATTCGTCATTTTATAAAAGTCAGCATCTTCTTTTCTCAGCCTCTTGATTTGATCAAGTTTCAAAAAATCTTCTTTAGATATGTTTCCCGTGACAGTTAATTCCCTGTCGGGACCGTTAAGGCCTCCATGCCACAGGAGGTACGAATCATTACTCAGGTGCTTATTTTTTCCTGCCGGGAAGATATAATTAGCACAGGCTGATGCACAGACGCTGCGAACATCGACATCCATCCCATGACTGAAGATGTAACTGGCTATTTTCAGTGCGTTCTCAGCATCGCCACCGGTGCTGCTTATAGATACAGTTTTGACAGGGTGTTTATTTACAAGCTTAAGAAAAACGAGAAATGATGTGTCCGTGATTTGTCCGCTGTAGAAGAGCGTATCATCTTTAATAAAAATTTCAGGCGGGTCAAGAAGAGCCTTAACATCAGGGATGTCTATCTCTTCATACGCTTCACATGATCCGGATTTGAATAATAGGATAAGCATGAACACTGAAGTCATTACGAGATGCTTACAAATAAGTAAATTATTAAGCTTTCCCTTTCTCACTCTACGAACTCCATTTTATGCCGATAAGGAAATCAGAACACAGCTTGTAGTTCTTTTTTCATGTATCAAAACCAGCAGAAGGCGTGCACGCTGCTTTTGTAATGTATCTTCAGTATGTGTCTTTTTTTTAGAGATAAATTGTAACTAAATATTATATTAATCAAAATATTTGAATGTAAATATGACTTATCGAAGTTCTCTTTGAGGGTATAGGCACCCGTAACCCTCCGAAAATCATGAAAGTCATATTTAGCAGTAGGTGTAAAAGTGATGGCGCGCCTGACGACCGTGGTGTAATCGCAATTATAGACGGGGGTCTTTTTCGGGATAAATAATTCTAACCTTGAAAATAATCGAATAACTGCTTTTCACTATTGAAAAATATGACAGACTTTTTTCATGAACGCAGATATCAAAACGATGGTCAGACCAATTAGGCCACCCAGACCGCTCAGGCCCCTGTAAATCAACCTGCTCAGTTACGCCTGGGTAACTTCGGCCTCTCAGCTCAGGCAGTCGCCACGTTTTCTGCATTCCACCTACACACCAGGCATGCAGCCAAGAGTGCCTGGTCTCGCCCTGCCCCCGCCATTCCGGGCACTGACCCCGAAAAAAGTGAATCGCGTCAGAGAGATATCGCTGACGGAGCAGTGCCCATTTCCTGAATGGCACCGAGTGCGCGTACAGTCCTACCAGGTTATATTCCGTATATGGGAAAAAAGACCGATTTGCCCTCACCCGATCACCGATTTATTGCGGTCGGTTTTTCTGGACAGATGCGCGAAAATACGTTCCACGCACCCGGACAGCGGAGATTGAAAAATTGAGCAACTTACCCCGCGAAACTGAAAACCATCCACGCAGCGCGATCGACGCCGAAAACGTGCCGGCGGCGGCGCGCTACTTCGACTACGGCGCGGCGGTGGCCCTGCGAAACCTCGCGGCCGCGTTCGGCACCGCCATGCCGCGCTACCTGCTGGCGCCCGAGGTGGCCATCCTGCTCTCCTGCGTACCAGATCTGAAGAAGCGCCTGCTTATTGATACGTTCTGGAATACCGGCGGGCGCCTCAACGAGGTGCTGCCGCTGACGTCGGAGGACTTCGTGCTGGATGGCCCGGACGGTCTTCCGCTGATGTCGCCGTTCGTGGTGCTGCACACCCTTAAGCAGCGCAGCATCCTGAGCGCTACGCGCAGGCGCGGACGCCCGACCCGGGAAGAGCAGGCCGCGCTGCGCGAGGCGGAGGCGAACCCGCCGCGCGCCCTGCCCCTAACCGATCCGGCGTATGTCCAGCGGCTGCGTGAATACTTTGCCACCGTGCAGCCGAAAAAGGGCGAGCGCCTATGGGACGTCAGCAGCCCCGACACCGTGCGAACCTGGATACGCCAAGCTGTGACCGCAGCGCAGCGCAGCGGGGCCACGTTTACGGTGCGACCGATAACCACGAAGACTTTCCGGGACTCGTTTGCGATGCACCTTGTCCAGCACGGGGTGCCGAAGAAAGTGATTCAGGCGATGATGGGGCACAAGGATGAGAAGAGCACCGAGTGGTACACCCAGGTGCTGGCGCTCGACGTCACCCGCCAGCTGGGGGTGCGATTTTCCATGGATCCCTGGGATGCGCGAGCGCTTCTTTTGCCCGTACGTTGACTTCGACTGTCTTGCAAAGCTGTGACCGTACCACAGGCAGCAGAATGGAGCAGCCCGGTAAAGAAGCGTCTTTTATGACTCAAAAACCGACTTCTAAGCATCAGGTAACAAAAAATTACCATCGGCCGGACAAAATTTTTATAAGTTTTTTAAGCCTGTTAAAACTTATCCGGGTCTGTTATTCGGGGACCTCGGATAATTATGACACTTGCACAGGTGCTGGCGCTCGATGTAATACCCGGCACTGGTTGAGCGGTTTTACGATCGCCGCGGTATGTACATAGGCGCTTATTTTTCCGGGCGTTATCCTTTCATCTCAACCCAACTGAAGGTGTTTCATCTGCCTCAGCATCGGACTGCCCTTTTGCAAATTGCCTTGTTCTGCTTATAAATCCGACATGTAAGAGTCAGTATTTTTTCAAATGAACAAGAAACCCGCGCTCGTTCAAAATTCTAAAAATTTTCTTAACCCATTGACATGCACTCAGGGCCTTTATATTCGCGGACTTAGGATAATTACTGTCCATACGACAGTAGTTTCACCTGAAAATCAAGCCTTGTTAACAGCGCACGAATACTTAGAATAGCTACATGTTGTTGATGAATTAGCCATGACTACAAGATGTTGTGCCGTGCAGGCATGCGAACGCAGCCGGGTGAGTGCCATTTGATATGGCATAAACGAAAAAGCCCGGCTTATATCCAGGCTCTTTCATCGTTCCGTTAGGTTGGTGACCCGAGGGAACGTTTACCACATATGTCTATCAGATTCGCGTTTAGGATAGCGCCACGGGATCCATATTTCAAAAGGATTCGGGTTCCCGTAGCGGTTTTGGGCCCAGGATACTGATTTTTGGCGTTATTGATTTTTGCAAGCCGGGCGTTTACGGGTGGTGCTGGGATGCCTCCCTCACAGGGGAAAGTACCACATATGTCTGTCAGATTCAGATGAGGCTATGAAGGCCCGCCAGGGGAAGGGTGGCGGGCTCGGTACCGAACCCGGCCAGCGAAGGCTGGTTTTTACCCAACGGATAAGGTCACACGCATGAAAGAGCTGTTTCTGTTGTTCCGCCTGATGGCACCGCTCGCGGCGATCATCAGTATCCTGACTGAGTATTTCCGCAGTCGATAACAGTCCCCGGTCGCCGGTATTAGTCGGCGACCCCCTCTTTTCATATCGTCATAAAATGTTCGAGAAGAGGAAAGGAGCAGCAAACTGAACTTCACGGCAGCAGCGTGCAGTTCGGAGACTACTTAGTTTTACTGAAACTGGCACCAACAATAAACGATACCAGCAAAGATAACCATGCTCCTGCGATGCTTGCATGAGATGCCATCAGCTCAATCTGATCCCAGAAGGGATTGTCCGTATTAACATCCTCATAAGCTATGGTCAACCCGACTGGTGCCTTTGGAACGTAATCCGACGGTGCGACTAGGCAGGCGAGAACGTAAATCAGCATAGCCACTGAATGTCCCTGCAGTGCCCGGGAGTTCCCATGAGCGCCAGAAACTATGATCCCAATTATTGCCTGGACGATAGAGGCAAGCAGCATGCCCGTTGTCCAGGGGATTGAGGTCTTGCCCTCATGCAACAGTACAAGCGAATAGATACACCCCAGTGCGAGACTTGACAGCAGAGTGACCAAAACTCCCGTCATGGAGATATATCGTGACTTACGAAGTCCAGTTATATGACGTGCCATCAAAGCCCCTTACGACGGTAGAAACAGCAGTCGGACAGCAACTCAAACGTAAGCGCAACAAAATGATCTGCCAAATCCTAACCGTGAAATTGAGTAATAAGTAATATTTCACACATATGAAGTATTACTTATTTAGGTATTCTTCAAGTGCAGCCCGAACCAGCGCACTGACATTCTTAGGCTCAATGCCGTTACGCTTGTTATTCAGAGCAAGATCTTCGCATTGCCTGAGTAAAGACTCCGGAAGAGAGATGGTTGTTCTGGCCAGTTTTTCAGGGGACTCAATGGGTCTTTTGTCGTCACCGTAAGGCTTGTCGGCCAGCATACTTGCAAGCTTGTCCGCCTGATCTTCAGAAACTGAAGTTACCGGGCGAGGAGCTTTATTTTTATCACTCGGTTTTTTTAGCATCCGAACACCTCATTCAACAGTGAAATAACTTCTCCCTTAGCCTTCTGGTTATCCGTTTCAAGTACGGACATACCCTGAGACATCACATCCCGGTATACCTTGCGATAACATCCGACGGATTCAAGAGGTGTCAGGGTCTCAAACTCTTTCACGTACTCAAGGAACTCATGACGCTCATTCCCCTGTAACAGCGGGTTCGTGGTGGCCATCGTCTGGTAACAAAATACCTTCAGGTCCGGATTTAGATCTCGTATTGCTTCGATTTGCTGGCGCAGCTCTTCCATCGTGTCAAGATCCAGCTGGGAGCACTGGTGAGGAGCAATTATCTGGTGCGCTACTGTTCCGCCAGTTATCAGTTCTCTGCTGTTCCGTCCTGCCACATCAACGATCACGTGGTCATATTTTTCATCCAAGCTGCGCAACGTTGAGGAGATATTGTCGCGCTTTTCAATCAGCGTAATACGCGGGGATAACTCTGCCTCTTCCCTTTCGGCATACCACCTTGAGGCTGAACGTTGTGCATCTGCGTCCACGAGGCAGACGTCTGCGCCTCTCAAGGCCAGCCCAATAGCCACATTTATTGCTGTGGTAGTTTTAGCTGCGCCACCTTTGTTACATCCGATAATTGTAATCATATCAGCACCATTGTTTGTTTTTCTCAGCTGCCGACGTGGCAAGCTATACCTGTATGAAATCATACTTCACTTTTCACAAGTAGTAAATATTATTTGTGAAGTGTGAAGTATGAAGTGTGAGGTATAGGTTTTAAAGTATGATGGATTGCCAGTGAGATGTGAAGTATGAGATGTGAGGTATGAAGTGTGAGGTAAGAGGTGTGAGGTAAGAGGTGTGCGGTAGTAAACATGGGCGTCTGAGAGTTTAAATGTACATAAGGTAACTATTTTAGTAGTGCAACCGGTATGTCCTTCCATCTTGTGGTCCACGCCGGTGAAAGCATCTCTCGCTTCATCTGCCACTCTGGGGCTGTTCCTTGCCCGGCAAACCACAGCTTACCAAGTCCTGAGTTATTCACTTTGTCCAGCACCGACATCAGCTGCGCGCTGGCAGGGCGCGGCGGCGTATCATCGAACAGACCCAGCTGAGCCATTGCTCCCGAGCTGAAGTCTCCCAGCATGATGCCAGCCTTCGCATACCGGTGGCCATCGCGCCACATGCGCTCGAGACAGCGCATGGCCACGGTAATGATGTCCCGGGTGTCCTGAGTGGCCACCGTCAATTTTTCTCCCGCCACGTTGCCGTAGTACGGTTCCCCCTGAGCAAACGGTGAGGTCTTAATGAATGCAGAGATGTGCTGACAGTACTGTCCTTCCTGACGCAGTTTTTCGGCCGCACGTTGAGCATGGGTACACACCGCCTGACGCATGCTTTCAAGCGACGTAATGCGCTCGCCGAAGCTGCGGCTGCAGACGATCTGTTGCTTTGTCGGAGGGACTTCTTCAAGTGCGATGCACGACTCGCCGGCCAGTTCCCGCACGGTACGCTCAAGAACTACGCTGAAATTTTTCCTGATGAAGGCCGGATTACTACGGGCAAGATCTAACGCCGATATTATCCCCATAGCATTAAGTTGCTTACTGAGCCTGCGGCCTACGCCCCAGACTTCTTCCACCGGCTGACGTGAAAGCAGCTTGTCCGTTCGCTGAGGGTTGCCCGGGGTCAGTGCCAGCACGCCGCCAAACTGCTTCCATTCCTTGCTGGCCCACTGGGCTGATTTTGCCAGTGTTTTAGTTGGGCCCATTCCTACGCCTACGGTTAAACCTGTCACGGCCCTGACCCTCTCACGCACGCGGCGGCCGTAATCTTCAAATGACTCTGTGCGGTCAATGCCCCGTATATCCAGGAAGGATTCATCGATGGAGTAAATTTCCGTGGCAGGCGCCATTTCTTCCAGAACAGTTGAAACCCTGACGGACATGTCGTGGTACAGCGAGTAATTACTGGAGAAGGCGTGCAGGCGTACCGGAAACTGCTGTGATTTTATCTGAAACCACGGCTGCCCCATCTTAATACCCAGGGCCTTACTTTCGGCGCTGCGGGCGATCACACAGCCATCGTTATTCGAAAGAACGATAACCGGAGCGTTTTTTAAATCCGGACGGAATACCTTCTCGCAGGAGGCGTAAAAGCTGTTGACGTCAACCAGTGCAAACACGATTCACCCCCGCGTAGAGTGAAGGAACCAGGTCACTACACCAAAAATTTCCAGCGCGTCAGGTTCCGGGTAAATTGTGGAAAACGATGGGTTCATTGGCTGAAGTGCCAGGCACGGACGCAGCTGCAGAACTTTGACGGTGAACTCGCCATCCACGGCAGCGATCACGATGTCTCCATGAGAAGGTTTTTCAGATTTATCGACGACGAGCAGGTCTCCGTCCTTTATGCCGGCATCAGTCATACTGTTGCCTGAAGCCCTGACAAAATACGTGGCGCTGGGGTGGCGGATGCACAGGTCGTTTAGATCAAGCATCTCCTCGACGTAGTCCTGTGCCGGACTGGGAAATCCGGCCGGACAGCTACCTCCGAATAGCGGTATCTGCAGTGACTCAGCGGGGAAAAATTGAGGTTTTAGGAAGGTCAGCGACATAATAATCTCCAATAAAGCTGTATATATATACAGTATATTGGAACGATACTTTTTGCCAGTCATTTACAATGACTCAGATTGAGTATCTTAAATCTATGGATACTCAAATTGAGTTAATAAATTTACTCAAAAATAGTCTATTCGGTTGAGTTTTGAATTCTTTGCGATAATATAGATACTCAATTTGAGTATTTATAAGGGTGCTAAATGAGACATATCAGCTGTGACGACGGATCGACTAACGTTAAACTTGCTTGGTTCGAGGAGCAGAGCCTTAAATCGACGGTGTCGCCTAATTCGTTTCGTGCGGGATGGAAGGTAGATGGCATGGGCATCGGTAAGGCCTTTAACTACCAGCTGGGTGGGATGAAATATACGTCCGACCCCGTCAGCCATGAGGCTATAAGCACCACGAACGTGGAGTATCAGTATGGTGATATGAATCTGCTGGCCGTCCATCATGCACTCCTGAACTCAGGGCTTCCACCGCAAGAGGTCAGCCTCACCGTAACGTTACCGGTCAGTGAATACTATGACGCGGACTGCCAAAAGAACGACGCTAATATACGTAGAAAAAAAGAAAACCTGCTGCGTCCACTGACACTAAATAAGGGTAAGACCTTTACGATAGCTGCCGTCAGCGTAATGCCTGAATCACTCCCTGCCGTGTTCAGCCAGCTGGCTATGCTGAAGCCAGGACCACTGGAAACGTCACTCGTCATCGACCTCGGTGGCACTACGCTCGATGCCGGCGTGCTGGTTGGGCAGTTTGAAGGTGTAAGCGCAATACACGGCAATCCGGGCTTGGGAGTATCAATGGTGACCCGCGCGGCCATGAGTGCGCTTCGCGCCGCAGGCAGTGAGACCAGCCCGTTTGTGGCGGACACGGTGGTCCGTCAGCGGCATGACGCTTCCTTCCTCGGCCAAGTCATCAATGATGCAGAACAGGTTGATTCTGTGGTAAAAGCCATTGAGTCAGAAATTTGTAGCCTTGGTGCGCGTGTTGTCAGCGATCTTGCCCGCTGGCGTAACGTCAACCGCGTGTTCCTGGTGGGTGGCGGTGCAGAACTCATCGAGCCTGCAATCCGTCAGGCGTGGGGGCTTGCACCGGAGCGCATTATCGTGATTGATGGACCGCAAACCGCGCTGGCCAGAGAGATCGCGCTGTTTAAATTTAAGGAGTAATCCGTGTCGGAAAGAAGGAAATTTACGCTCTACATGCATCCTGATGAGGTGGCTGACGGTCTGGCAATGGACGTGATTGAGTCAGTGTCCCAGCGCACGCGGGGAGATTTCCTTCGTAATGCGGTCATTGCCGGATGTGCTCTGCAGCAGCTGGACAAACGTTTGCCGCTGCTGGTTGCCACCTTGTTTGACGGTAACATGACGCCCGGGCAGCTAGTCGCTATGATCCGCCAGACAACAGGCTGGAAACCGGATGAAGCAGAAATTCGAGACGTGGTCGCGGCGCTGACGGCAAGCCCTGCAGCGCCTGAGTCTGCTGTCACGCCATCTATTCACCCTGAATCAGAAGCGGATCTGTCAGCTACCCGGAATAATATGAACAAGATGTTTAACGACTGATAACTCTGCTTTGATAAAGTGCGAAATCTGCACTTTTAACGAGTACCCCTTTCTTGCCTACCCATAGAGGCGGATGTCGCTGCGCTCCGCTTCTTAACGGTGTCATCGCATCGCCAGACCCCTATTAAATGCTTACCCGCCACGGGCGGGTTTCGCCTGTTCAGAACTGCACCGTGCCTTCACCTTAGCCGGGGGGCCTCGCAAACAAGGGAAGCTGCGCCGGCCTGCTCACCCGTTCCCCGCCGTGCGCGGGACATTCAGTCCGCTCCGGCGGCGCGTGCGGCTTGCGCGTCCGCCCCTGTTTGCTCTGCTGTCCGCCCGGCTTTCGTGGCGGCACGGTGCAGATGGCACCGTGCAACCCTTAACGGAGGAGTCGTCATGCCGAACTGGTGTGCCAACAGGCTGCGGGTCTCAGGCCCGGAACATGAAGTTTTGAAAGCACGTGAACTTATTGAAGGCAGCAGCGATGCGCCCGCCTATGCGCGCGCGGCGGGGGAGGGGATCCAGCTGTTTCTGGCCGGATGTGCCGGACTGCTGCAGGTGGTCACCGCGACGGAATACGCGCCTTATCCGGCGCTGACTAAAACGCCCGGCCGCAACACGCCGGAAAACCGTGCGTTTACAGAGTGGGTGGCGCAGCTGCGTGACGGTGCCGAACTAACGCCGGAGAACTGCGGGACGCTGCATGCGCTGTGGCTGGCCAGCGGCCTGATCAACGTGACGTGGGATCGGCTTACTGCGGAGCAGCACGCCATTACCGGGGCGCTGTGGCTTAAGAAGCAGGCTGACTGGCAGCTAAATCTGCACGGCCAATGCCTCCGTACCGCCTGGGACAGGCTCTGTCGCGGGGAGAACCGTCCGCGCAGAACGTTTCCATTTGACATGCTGCAGCTCGTCCCACCGCGTCTTGATGCGGAAATCAACGGTCACAATGGCCGCCTGCTTGAAGGCATTCCTGACGGTTTTATGGATATCGTTAACCGGTGCGGAACGAAGTGGCCACACGCGCATGATCTGAATCTCTCTTACCATGATGACACGACCTTTGACGCCGACTTTGATACGCCCTGGTCGCCGCCTTCCCCGGAGGTGCTGTGTACCCTGACTGCACGTTACGGTGTCACCGTCGAGCACTGGTATGCCGAAGCGGGGTGTGGCTACTGCGGCCGGGCAACTTACTCACGCGGCGTGCAGGAAGATGAGTGCTGCGATTCGCTGGAGTGGAGCTCGGAGGAAGATGAGGACGGGTACCAAGAAGTTATCGGTCCTTCCTGGATTATCGACAATGTAGGCAGCTACGGCGGCTAAACAGGAGGCGGCGGGCGCAGTCCCGCCGGACAGAAAATGAATACAACCGTGACGATAGCAAAGCTGACTGAACAGCTGCAGAGGTTTGCTCCTGACACCGCCTGCGTGGCGCACGTATGGATAGCGGACGACTTTGAAGACGTGGCCCCGGAGCTCTCGCCGGAGGAGGTGCTGGCCGCGCTGGCGCTGGCTGACGCCACGCTCGATGCCGACATCAGCCTCTGCTGGGACTTCCTGCGCCACTGCGCCGACATCATTCTGGCTGCAAGGCAGGATATACGCTGAAGGGAGCCGCCCGCCGGGCGGCCTTTCCCGTGCTGACGCACGCAAAAAAGCTGTCGCTGCGCTCATTTTTATGGCCGTCGCCTCTGCTGCGCGCCGGTGCCGGCGGGCTCAAGGTGCCGTGCCCTCACGGTAGCCGGGCGGCCTCACAAACAAGGGAAGCTGCGCCGGTCTGCTCACCCGTTCCCCGCCGTGCGCGGGACATTCAGTCCGCTCCGGCGGCGCGTGCGGCTTGCGCGTCCGCCCCTGTTTGCTCAGCTGGTCGCCCGTCTGTGTGGAGGTCACGGCACCAATACCGGTGCCCCTTCAGAAACAGGAGTCTCAGTATGTCACGATTCATTCACGGCGACAGCGTACAGGTTATGGGCGGCTTTCCGGATAAAAGCATTGATTTCATTCTCACCGATCCGCCATACCTTGTCGGATTTAAAGACCGTTCCGGCCGTACGATTGCCAACGACGTTAACAGCGACTGGGTGCTGCCGGCTAACCGTGAGATGTTCCGAGTGCTTAAGGACAACAGCCTGGCGGTGAGCTTCTACGGCTGGAACCGGGTAGACGTCTTTATGCAGGCGTGGAAGGCCGCGGGGTTACGTGTAGTGGGCCATATCGTCTTTACCAAGCCCTATGCCTCCAAGTCCGCCTTTGTGGGCTACCAGCACGAGAGTGCTTACGTGCTGGCCAAGGGGCGCCCGGCGCTGCCGCAAAAACCCCTGCCTGATGTGATGCCGTGGGAATACACCGGCAACAGGCACCATCCGACCGAAAAGCCGGTAAGCGCCCTGCGTCCGCTGATTGAGAGCTTCACGCAGCCCGGCGCCATCGTGCTGGACCCGTTTGCCGGTAGCGGTTCGACCTGCGTGGCCGCCGGGGAATGCGGGCGCCGCTGGATTGGTATCGAGATGCTGGAGCAGTATCACGCCGCCGGCCTGCGCCGCCTGTATGCGCAACGCACCGCCCGCGCGGCCTGATTACTGAGGAGAACCCGATGAACGATCGCACTATCCCACACGTTACCGACGCGCTGGCGGCCGACGTTGCCGACCTGGAAGAGTCGCTGTATGAGTTTCACCTGCGCCTTCGCGACATGATTGCCCGCCATCTCTGGCATGGTCCCGGACGTGAGCAGCGCATGGCGGGCCTGCTAATTGAGGGGATTGATACCGATCTGGTTGAGCTTTACCGCCGCGCGGCTGTAATAAGGAACCACCTGAGGGCCTGAGTGATTAAAAAATAAACTCCTAACAGCATCCCTGCCGGCGCCCGGCAGGGCCGCTCTTATCCACAGGGTTGCGGGGCAGATATGCACCCCGGATGTGGACAATAATTAAAGGATGTTGCTGCGCGCCGCTCCATGCCGCCTGCGGCGGGGGCATAAAAACCGCAATGTCTGCGGCCAGTGCCGTGACTGTTAACCACCCTGACTGCGGAGATTTCTGATGAATACAGCCACCCCCTGCTTTGAACCCGCGCGTGTTACTGACGGCTATATGCGCCTGCGCTCCCTGCCAGCGCTGTTTGGCGACGATTTCATGCGCGCTGAAAACAACGTGTATCTGTACGCCGATCGCTTTCTCATGGACTACGACGGCGGCGTGTGGGATTTCGCCCTGCTGCCGTCCGGTGGGGCGTTCATGAAGTCCGCAGCGGAGGAAACCTGGCGCTTTGTGAATCCGCAGAACCACTGCGTTGTAAGCCTGAGCAGCGAAGCGGCTGGCATCGTCATCACCTCACTGGTGCTTAATCACCGCAGCTGGATGTACGACCGTCACGAAGACGTGGAACTGTGTGCGCTTTACTGCCGCCGTCATCGCCAGCTGACCGACTATGCATTTGCCCATCCCGAAGCCGCCGCGATTTTTGCCGCGCTGGACTGACTGACGACCGGGACGGTTGATCCGTCCCATTTAAGGAGAAGACACGTGATGCACGGTAACGTTAGAGAAGTTTGTACCCACCTGATGGAATCTTTTAAAGAAGAGGGCCCGGTTGCTGTACTGGTCTGGACGCTGGAAGACGTGATGTTTAGTGCAGAATGCATGGATATCACAGAGAGAGAGGCGGGCAGGGTTCTGCAGTGTATTGCAGAAGATGGCGACCATCACCGCCGCTATGGTATCGGACGGGACGAGGTCCGGGACATGCTGACAAACCTGCGCGAAGAAGAAATACAATCGCGGGAGGTGACCGTGTCCGCCGCCGCGCTGGCGCATGTGCTGCGCGTTGCGGGGGATTATATGCGGCTTGAGGATGTGCAAGGGGGGGAGGGAACCGCGTTACGACTCTGGCCACAAGAAAATGAGGCGATCAGCAAGATTATGGCCGCGCTGGAAGAATAATCCGGAGTAGGGTAGGGAAGCCCGCAGCATCCTGACGCGCCGCTAAATCCTGCCGCCTCCGGCGGCCTGCGGGGCCCCCCCGCCTGCCGGCGCGCCATTCCGCCCCCCAGGTCAATCAACTATAGATGTGTGCAAAGGACTGAGCGTATGCAGTTAAGAAAGTTTTTATGGATTAAACTATTGTTTTGTATCGGATTACCTTGGGTAGTAGCAGCTTCGCGGTGTTGATTCAGTCAGTAAACATACTCTACCCCCACCCTGGGCCACCTTCGGCTTCCCGTCCGTTCCGTCCGGGTCGTCGAGCCCGACTGCGCTAACCGGCAAGCCGGTAAGCTCCGCCGAACCGCGAAAAGACGCGTTTCGGGCCTCCCGGCCATGTATGCAAAGCTTAAACATATAGCCGCCACTATCCGCGAAGGTGAGAACGATCAGGCTGTTGAGTACTTCCTGAATGGCAACGTTCACAGCGCTCGTGGTTTTCACATGCCACCAGTTCGCGTGGTATTCGATATGCCCGGCGCGGTGGCGTCCCTGAATGCCGATTTCTGGCAGAAAGCGCTGAACCTGACTGACGTTTACGAGTACATGCCTAACGACCGCCGCAACGAGTGGAATGACCAGATCCGCGAAAAGAAAGCGCCGGACTTTGAGGAAAACGCGGTGCGCGCGACGCTCTCCGAACTGCTTTTCTCACGTCAAAAATTTTTCTCCGAACGCGTGGATGGTATTTTCAGCAGCCTGTCGCGCAGCCACGTGACCAACCGCCCGGAAGGCTTCAGCAAACGAATGATTATCGAATATATGTTCGATCAATGGGGCATGTGCAACTACGAGCGCACCGGCTAGGTGCGCTGGATATTTTCCTCAGCACGGCGGGTGAGGTTTGCCCGCTGCCGCTGCCGGGCGAGCTGGCAACGGTCCTGTTTCCGGAAGCCGTTTTTCGCCGCGCGGAGCGCGCAAAACACGCCGTCGCGAAGACCTTAAGCCATGCCGGGCGGCGCGAGAGGCAGGCAGAGGACTACCGGGAGCGCCAGCTGGAGAACCGGATCCGCCAGGCTGAAACAGAGCTGGCATTCCGCACGCCGGAAACGCTACGCGGCTGGTTTTCTGCCTGGTGTGACGACGTACCGGAAAACGACCTGAAGAACATGATCGCCGCGTGGGCGCGGCGCTTTCCGTCGCTGAACGGCCTGGAGACCCTGCAGCCATACGCCGCAGATGCTGCGTGTGAAGTGGAGGGAGAAATCCATCATCTATCGCAGCAGATGGATTGTGCCCAGAAAGCGATGAACAGCTGGCTGGTTCCGAACAAACTGTCGGCACAATCTTATCCTGTATTCATGACAGATGAATGTTGAAGTATCCCCAGCCAAGGGATATAATATCCCCAAGTTGGGACAGGGAAAAACCATGCACGCATTATTTATTGAGCTATCCAGCTTTCAGAAATACCGGGCTGATTACCTGAACGATGACCAATTCAGGCTGTTTCAGAATATGCTTCTGGCCGACCCAGAAAAGGGAGATGTTATCCCGGATACGGGGGGCCTGCGTAAAGTCCGGTTTCGGGATGAACGCCGGAACAAGGGCACCAGAGGCGGGATAAGGGTTATCTACTACTGGACCAATGAAAAAGGCCAGTTCATCCTGTTTACGATATACGACAAAGATCAGCGTGACGATCTGACAAAGCAGCAGCGCGACGCCCTGGCGGAGGCGCTAAATGTGATTAAAAAGGGGCTGAGACATGACTGAACGCGACATTTTCAGTGAACTGATGACGGGTATGCAGGAGCTGAGAGATCATCAGGACGGAAAAATCACGCTTAAGACCTTTAAGGTCAGCAAGCGCGAGCCCGTCACCATTGCGCCGCAGGAGCTGCGCGACGTGCGCGAAAAACTTAACCTTTCACAGGCCGTCTTCGCGCACTACCTCCACACGGGTGAAACTACCTATCAGAACTGGGAGCAGGGGCGGGCTAAGCCTAACGCTCAGGCCGTTTTGCTGATCCGCATGGTGCAGCAGAACCCCGATACCCTGAACACACTGGCACGGCTCTGAACGCGGAATTCTCTCGTATAGTCTGCAGTCTACTGCCGGACAGGCAGCTTAGAAAATTCCACTGGAAAGATAGTTTTCACTGCCTTACAGGTAGAGTCTTGAAGGTGCAGTACGCGCATAATGCTCCATGTTTTACGCGCGTATTGCACCGCGCTTCAATAGCAACCTCTGTGACCTCGCATCCTCTTCATCTCTCATAAGTCAGCTGAACCTCTTCTGTTGCCTGATTCAACCACTTCTGCCCGTGCAACTTATGCCTCCTTCCCGATTGTCGGTGGCGTGGTGCTGCAGCTGCGTGACGTTAATACCACAAAGTATGGCCCCCTTCGGCTCTCCGCCCGTTCCGGCCGGGTCGTCAAGCCCGACTGCGCTAAGCGGCAAGCCGCTAACGGGGACAAACTACCCGATCGATTACACGCTGACTTTCCATGCGGCAAGCTTTGAGGACGCGACGGCGCAGCTGTTCACCCTCTGGCATTCCGCGCAGGTTCCCCTTTTTGTCAGCGGCTACCGACAACAGTGTCTGGTCGTCATCAGTGACGCTCCTCCGGAGGTGCAGCGCCTGAAGTCGGCGGCGGGCGACGCAGTGTGGACGCTGATTGCCAACATGGGCGTGCGCATCACCGGCAAAATCATGGATCCGAAGGACACCCTGGAAATCCTGCAACTTATGGCCGGCACCGAGTACCGCGCGCACATGAGCGCCATGATGCAGCAGGGCAGCATCCTCGGCAGTGGCCTGAGCGATGACCCCAGAATACAGGTGAGCGAAAAGAAAAAAGTCGACGTGGAGGAAGTGCAGGCGCTGCAGGAGGGCGAAAATGTCACCCTGTTCAGAGGCCAGGTGGTCCGTGGCAGCTCGCTGTACATCAGCGATGCCGACAAGTTCACGAAAGAGGCGGTGCGCATCAACCGCTTTGTGGAAGTGAATCCGCCCTCCGAGGCGAGGTTGCTGGCCACCATGCCCTTTCGCATGCGCCGCAGCTACGTGCGGGCCGAACGCGTGCAGGGCATTCTGCAGGCGCTCGACGCGCCGGATGGGAGGCAGAACACCAGCCGGCTGGTGCTGACCGACCCGGCGCTGGCCGCGGTCGGCGAATTTGCTCTCGAATGTGAATACTGCTGGAAGCGCCCTCCTTCAGCCGCGGTACGTTCGGCGGTGCTGTGGAAGATGGTGAGGGCAAGCCTGCCCGCGCGGGGCCGCGGCTATCAGGTCCGCCTGCGCGAGCCCCGCTTGATGTCCGTTGGACGCGAGGCGATTGAAAAAGCCGCGCAGAACTACGTGGCGCCGGCACCCGTTAAAGCGCCGTACCAGTAATCCGTACTGGGGCGGAAATAGCGCATGAAAGCATTGAGTAATGGCTTTTTTACTGACTGACCGGATTAACAAGGAATTTGAAATGAAACTGAACGCGGGAATTGTGGCCACCGCAGTGTGGCTGACCTTCGCCACCGGTGCAGCCGTCGCTGCGCCCTCTATTGACGTCGGATTTTCGCCTGAAGGCAGTGCGCAGCAGCTGGTTCTGCGCACGCTGGATGACTCGCGGGAGAGCATCCGGCTGATGGGCTACAGCTTTACCTCACCCGAAGTGGTGAAGTCGCTGATTGCGGCTAAGCGCCGCGGCGTGGACGTCAGGGTGGTTGTTGACGACAGGGGGAACCGCAGCAGGGCAAGCCAGGCCGCGATGAACGTGTTGGTTAACGCCGGCATCCCGCTGCGCACCAACGGCCAGTACAAAATCATGCACGACAAGGTGATCATTACCGACGGCCAGAACGTGGAGCTCGGCTCGTTTAACTACACCCGCAGTGCGGCAGAGTCGAACTCAGAGAACGCCCTGGTTGTACGTGAAATGCCGGCGCTGGCACAGACCTATCTGGCGCACTGGCAGTCACGATGGGACGGGGGCAGAGACTGGCATTCCAAATACTAAGTCACTCCTACTCGCTCTTTCACCTCTCTGGCCAGGCTGTGCGCCAACGCAGCCTAATTGCCGCAGTAAAGTTAAGTCGCTGATTTAAAGGATCTGTAGTATTCTCAGTCAATTCGTTTTAGAACTGCTGGAGGCAAGTATGCCGCAGACTGATAGCTCAACTCAATCTGAGGTAAAACCTTCCCGCAAAGCGCCCCTGACAGCCAGGGAGCGTAAGATGCGTTCAATTGCGCGCAAGCGCGAAACACATTCTCCATTGAACGTGTTTATCAATAACGGTACTAAGCAGAAGCTGGATGAAATGTGTAAGAAGTCCGGACTGACTCAGGCTGAAGCGATTGAACGACTAATCGAAAGCAACCAAAATATCGATTTGTGAGGGTGACTATTCACGGGAATTGCTTGTACAGACTTGTGGTGATACATTAGCTCGCAATTAAGTCATTGGTTTGCCACGCCGAAAGGTGGCAGAAGACTGGAGATGACTGTTTAGTCGGAGCCAGAAAAAACGAAACCCCGATAATCTTCCTAGGTTTGGCGACTCAGGAGAAGACTAACGGGGCCCACTTATTCTGCATAGAAGCTGTTGCTCTATGCGGGGAGTATAGTTTTATGCCTTTTAAAGGTCAACTCCCTTCGCGCAACATAAGCGCAGGGAACGGTGTCTGAGCACATCTTTACGATTTCTCCGACCGGAGCGTTTGGCGCTTCAGCCGGCGCGTACCGTCCCTCCCGCCGCGGTGAGTCCAACTCGCTGCGTAAAGGTCAGTCGAAAACGCATCGCAATCATCAGCCTGAATTCAATGGAAAAACCCCGCGCGGCATGGCGTCAAAAGTGGTGGCCTGCATTCGCCACCATGACTGGTGCCGCAATGCCGATCTTATTGCTCTGCGCCAGAAAGGCTATACCCCCTATAACCGCATGTTCGACCGCACGTTTCGTCCAAAACCGATGCGCGTCACTGCCCGCTCCGAGAGCCGTGAGGCCCTGAGCGCCCTGTCTCTGGTGCTGGCCGCGAACTGTGATTACAGCCCGGACAGTGAGTACATGTTCGAAATCATGCTGCCGGTTGAGGAGATGGCGCGCCGCATGGGCGTGCTGCACGTTTACGAAAGCGGCCGTAAAGCCTACGATGTGCTGCTTAACGCGCTGCGCGTACTTGAGCAACTGGACTATGTTGTCGTACATCGCGATCGTGATGCCGATTCTGGCCAGAATAAGCCGATGCGTGTTTTCCTTACGGAAAACTTCTTTACCTCACGCGGTATGTCTCTGGAAACAGTCAGAGAGGCTCTGCATAAATACCGCCAATGGGCAGTGGCTTCGGGCATTGCCGAGTCGATGAAAGAAAAGCATGAACGTCACCAACTGAAGATGGCCAGACTGGGCATCAATATTGATAACCATCACTCGCTCAAAAACCGTCTTAAAAAGATTAAGCGTTGGGTTGTCAGCCCGGACCTGCGGGAAGAAAAGCAGCGGGTCATGTCCGACATCGAAGCCGCACTCGATGGCCACTCGCAGAAACTGCGCCAACTTCGCCCGCGCGGTGGAACCGACCGCTACCAGCAAGCATGGACGCGCTGGACGTCGAGTCCTGAATGTTATCCTGCCTTAAAATACAAGCTGGAAGCGGCCGTTAAGGCTGAGCATCCCCAGCTGCACGTGACGGACGCCGAGAAATACTACCGGATGCTGCTTGAGCGTGCCGGCGTCCCGCTGTCGTAATATTCGCCCTACACCCGTCACTCGTCTTCTCCATGCGGTCTCCGCGCATCTTATGCTGGTATCTCCGGATGCCCGGCAGGATGACCCCTGCGCGCAATCCGTCTATAACCCCTTTCTGACGCGGTTTTCCCGCCCGTTTCCGCCTTCATCGGCACCAGCATCGCCACTACAACCCGACAGTCACGTAATTAACTTCGAACAGGCTGACAAGCACAGTACTTAAGTGTCATTAACTTCGAAACCCCCTCAGCAGTTACCGTTAACTTCGAACGTTACTTCTGAACAAAACATGCTTTCTAAAGAAAGAGTACCCGGAGCAGGCTTCACCTGCATCGGGGTAGCTCTCTTCGCTTCGCTCAGAGCAAAATACCGCGCCGGTCTGAAAGCTCACTCACCTGGTCAAAAGGCAGAAATAGCTCCCCGGGAAAAAACCCCGGGGCAGGAAAACGGGCAGGCGTGACGCACCGCACTCACGCCACATCAGCCCCGCTGCAAAACCGCACCGCCCCGGGCAAAAGGCCCGGAACAGAGTGGCTTTATAACGGGTGTTATAACTAAGAATTGTGTCGCTGTGAGAGGTGTCGCTTCTCGTTCTGAGTACACGCCCGTAAGCGGTCCTCAAGGCCCGCTAACGCGGAGATACGCCCGGTCTCTGACCGGACCACTCCGACGGCGAAGAAAAAGCTTCTTCATCGCGATTAGCGGATCTGGCTTAGCAGGGCCGGGGATGGGATTGGTGCCGCCTATTAAGTACAGGGCGGCTGCGCCGCGTCACGGCGACCCTTACCGTTCGAGTTCTCCAGAGCACTGGTTGTCGCCTTCATGCGCTGACGCGCATCAAACTGCAGAAAGTGGAAAACGAAACCAAGACGAAAAGTGCAGAAAATGCACTTTTCATATAAAGTTAAGGTTTGCCAGATCTGTGGAGTATGCATTTGACTGGATTTGAATTTCGTTTGTGGAGGCGCGGGCTCAACTGGACGCAGGAGCGTGCTGCAGAGGAGCTGGGAATCTCTCTGAGAACGTATAAGAAATATGAAAAGTTCTCCCCGCCGTTGATGGCCGTGCTCGCGACAGAAACCCTGTCGTCGCGCTACGATAAAGCCCGTGATCTCAGTGGAGCAACTTAGTGACAATGAGTGATACAGGAGGTGATCTTAACATACCCACTTTTACCGGCTTGGTACGAGGCTGAGTTCAGTAAGTAGCGTTATTCTGTCGTATTGACGTATTCAGATTCCAAAGGGTTTCGTTGCAAGATACAGCTTACTTCATGAAAGTAAGGTTTGACGTGAAACGACGCAGGATTTGTCAGATAATCTGTCAGCAATATTATTTTTCCCGCGTGTGTTGCTGTCTTTGTCCATTTACTGAATAGCGCCTCATCAGCTTTCATCCCCGAACGTGGCACGAAAGCGAGCTTAATGTTATCGCCGTAATGTATGGGATCGAGATACTCAATGTGCTCACTGACCAGCCCGCTCAGTGCGAGGTAAAAATCCGTGGCAGCGTCTCTTCTGTTCCCTGTTCCCTCGCATCTTCGGGCCCGATAGATAAACGAAACATACCTGTGCTCCAGCTCGTGAACTGCCTCGGTATTGACAGACAGGCGCTCAACCACGGCGTTTCTCTTATAGACGAGGTTATCCCGTAGGGCCTGATAAACGACTTTTGCCGCGTGGTGAGAACCTCCGGTGTTTGATACCACATACCGGTCGTACCACTCGTAGTACATTACGTTGATCGGATCGTCCGTTCGGAATCCTTCTCCCTCGATATGCCGTACATTTCTCTCCCAGTCTTGCAGGGTCTCCGAACGCAAGTTATTACCCGGGTACATCCCACGTCCCCATGAGGAGAGGTCTCTGTACCAGCTGCCGTTAATTTGTGGGTTGTAGCCTTTGCCAAACCCTTTGGAGGCCGTCAGGCTCTCTATTTTTGTGAAGTCGAAATCCGGGACATCAGACTTACGGGAAATAATCAATTTTCTGAGGATCCGTTGAAGTTCCTCTGACAGATGACTCAGCGAATAATTATCGAACACGGATTCTAGTCTAAGCATAGTGCTGGCATCAGCTGTCGGACGGAAGAGTTTTACGTCATCAAGTAAAAGCAGTGCAGCCTCGTTCATTCTGAAACTGAAATTTCTGCGGATAAGCCAGTCAGACTGGAGCATCAGCGCGGCCCGTATTCGCAAGAATAATTCATTCATTCAGTAAACTGTTCCCTGTCAGTCACGCATCTGTGAGTGTTAACGGTTGAAAGTTGCGATAAGAAAAAACTTTATCCCCACAACATTATAATCAGAAAAGTATGTAAGCGTAAAATGGCACGCTTTAATATTAAAATAATGTTGCCTTAATAATTCTTTGGTTTCTTTATGATATTTAAATTATGTTAAAATGAAATGTGTACGGCTCAGTTAAAAATGCTAATTAATGTTGATGGCTGGCAGTGTCAGTCAGCCTGAAAGGGAACACGCAGGAGATGTTCCTGTTTATCTGAGACCATCAAAGGAATAAAGTCATCCCACTGATTACTCATCGATGAACCAGAAGGGAAGTGTATGATAAATCTGATAATGAAAGTTGATGATGAAGGGTGGAGGGTTCCTGCGGGCCAGCTTGCCCACAGCTCGATGCCACTGAGCCGCTACCTGGAGTACACAAGTGACCGGCTCTCTGTCATCTTCAGAGAACTGAATAAAAAGGTTCTCGACGAACTGAAACTCATTCCCTGCATGCTGATGACCGAGTTCGAGAATGAGCAACACCTGGACGGGAGGTCACGCCTTTATTCCAATGTCCGGGTAGCGACAATTGAAAGAGTGGAAGTCAGAGGAAAAAATTTAGTTTATGCGGCGCGCATTCACTATGACTACGGAAAAGTGATTGTCGATAACTACAAAGCGCTGGCCGACCGCTTCTTCTTTCATCAGTTTGAAGCACAGAGAACCCACTGGGCCATAAAAGAAGCCACCCTTACTGAAGTGATGACCGTTTTTGGGTTAGCTCCCCCAAAAGTTCCAGCACTCGACTCTCCACCACCACCACCACCGCCACCACCGGGGTTACTGGAACGCAGGCGGAGCGTAAAGTCGGTACAGGAGTTTCTGCAAAGAATAAACGAGTCTCAGGCAGAGGACGGCCATGAGGTTTTTTACCGGGGTCACAGCGACTACCAGTATAAGCTTGCTCCTTCTCTGTTCCGCGAAGAGAACACTGTGCCGCTGTACAAGCACAAAGAAAGGAACATGATTAACGAGATCCTGACGGCCCATCCGGCCGAGTTTTACCAGGATCAATTTATGATTGATAAGCTGGTCCGCATGCAGCACTACGGCCTGCCCACACGCCTGCTGGACGTCACGGCCAATCCGTTAGTTGCACTTTATTTCTGTTGCGCAGGCATGCTAGATAAAAACGAGGAGGACGAGAGCGTTGGAGATGTGAAGATTTTTTCCGTCCGGACGAACGACATCAGGTTTTATAATTCTGACACCGTAAGCTGCATCGCCAACCTGTCCCTGCTCAGCATGGAAGATAAAAATAAGCTAATACCCGAAACGGACATTCCCCTTGATTTGCGCGGCGAAGAAATGCCAGAGATGAAGAGGCTGCTTCATTTTATACGGGCGGAAAAACCGTACTTCGAAAATGCAATCCTTCCGGGCGACCTAAGCCGTATCCTGTTTGTCCGCGGTAGAATTGCCAATCAGAGGATCGCCTCTCAGTCCGGCGCATTTCTGCTGTTCGGTCATGAAGCCGTGCTGCCGGATACAGGACACAGTGACCTCATAGTGAACCGCATATACGTCAGCAACAAGAAAGCGATCCTGCAGGAGCTCAGCCGGCTCAATATCAAACCCAGCACTATATATCCCGGTATTGAAGAAACGGCGAGAGAAATCGCCCGGCGGACGAAAGGCGAAGAGATCCAGAACAAGGTGACATAATGAAGCCGCTTGCGCGGCTCCGATAATCCGCACAGGAACGGGCAGTGAGGAGGTGGGTGCATTGTCTGGCGGTGCACTCCTGTACGCTGCCCTTAATTTTTTAAATAAGGATAGTGTTCTTCCTGCCGTCAGTCATTATGTTATGCGATATCACAAATCTATTATGGTCCTATTCATGATTGTTCTGGGCGTAGTGAGAGAATATCTCCTCGAAAACATCATCTCTTGCATACCCTAAAAACTGGGTAGAATAGAAATCAAAATAATTTTTTATGGATTCCCTGCTCTTCAGTTTCGTTTTCAGAAACTGCCTTGAACATTTCAGGAAATCAGATTTTTTCGCGTCATCCCATTCATTCCAGATGTCTGAAATTGTGAAAACAGCACGGCTTATAAGTTCTTCTTTTCTGGTGGCAAATCCTTTACCTCTATGAAGTGTTGTGATTAATGTCAGAAATGATTTGTGGAAAATAAAGTCTGAATTGTAGTAAAAAATCTTACTAATATCCAGTTTCTTACAGGCAAGGTTCAAGTCCCCTGTTTGAATGTATGTTTTATAAAAATTTCTCGTTGCCTCTTCAATTTCAAAAGGATAAATCTTCTCCTTTGGCGATACGCAGAGATAAGCTGGAGCGAAATCATGAATGGTGTGATTACTTGTTAGGTAATTGACAGCATGACAGGTAGCAATAAATACTATCAGTGTGTTGCTCATGAGGGCGTTAATGAGTCTGAGAAATTTTGCAACCTCACTCCAGAGCAATAATGAACCATCGGGGAATTCAATTGCTGAGGGAGAACCATGAGCTTCAATGTGGATGATGGGTTTGAAACCCAACTTTAATATAAAACTGTCAATAATTAACTGTAGATTTTCGATGAATTCATCAGCCGAATTAATTCTGATGTGCGTCACTCCGGCCCTCACGGAGATGTCATGCAGATAATCAACGAGGTGTAGTGCAGTCTGTTGTTCATCTTCAGGAACGGCATCAAGGATAATGAGCTTGTTGATACCTAGTGGTTTACTGAAAGTACTATACGTCAGGGACATAGAATATCCTATTTCATTTTTTATTTTCTTGGATCTGCGAGTGAGCAGGTAATGGATTTAATCCATCCCATTTCGGTAGGATTTCTGCCTGTACCAGCGTTCCCAAGGTGCTTATAACTGCAAAGATAAAAGCCCCAACCGTGACCGTTACTGTAAGGTTCTTTATATACTTATCATGTCTGTCGCGTTTTCTGCTTTCGAGGTGTTTTTCAAGGGTGATTAATGCTCTGGGAGTTGCGGAGTAATTAGAATTGACATTTATGACGTCACCACTCACCTTCAGGGATTCAAGATAATATTTTGTTCTTGCTATCAGTGCGTTCTTATCAGGATGAGACACGAATCGGTCCGTGTGTATTTGTCGGATAATAGTTATAAAGTGCATGGGTTCGTTATCCCCTGACAACTTTTTATCCACTAATAGTTGCAGTATTTCCATCCGGTCACGAACCTGCATTTTTTGCAGATTAAAAACATACTGGGATACGGATACGTGGTGTTTTCTAACAGTTCCAAGAAATCTGTACGTCAAATCACGCCACAATAGCCCCCTGAGCCCATTATAGTTAAACTGACTGGCTTTGTAGTAATGCCTTATTTTAAACTGGTCATCGCTAAATTCGTTGCTGGCGAACTCGAAAATTTCTTCATATCTTTCACCGTTCCACTTTCTGGCAAAAATCATCCCGTTCTCATATCGGTCGAAGAGCCATTCATTCTCACCCTTTACCAGAGTGACGTTATAAAAGTCATAACCTACGGCTACCTCACGGTTAAGCGTTATCCTGTCGCTGTCGTGTTTTTTTCTTTCAAAGCGCCGAAGCCAGTATTCCGTGTTCACGCGTTTCATCCCATTCACTTAAAAATCTGATTGTGCCTCTTTCAAACGTCGGATTCACCCCCTGCCAGCGTGATTTTCTCTTATTTTCACTTACACCAGGCGTTCAGCAGAGACAACCTGGTGCTGAGATGATTAACGCAATCCAGGCCTCCGGGGCTGAGCTTTACTACGACAGATCCCTGTGAAAGCTCATCATATTCGTCCTATTTCGGCAGGCAGCCAAGGTTAATGGCCCGATCGGCCGAGGCGATAGTGGAGGGCCGGTGGGCGATGATAATACGTGTGATGCTCAGACCGCTTATGGCTGCGTTTATCAGCGCTTCATTATGTTCGTCCAGATGGCTGGTTGCCTCGTCCATGAACAGAATGCCGGGACGGCGATAGAGAGCGCGAACAATGAAAATACGCTGGCGCTGGCCGCCTGAGAGCCCCTCACCCAGTTCGCCGGTCAGGGTGTCATAGCCCATCGGCAGGGCCATGATGTCATCGTGAATATGGCCAAGGCGGGCGCAGGCGTGAAGCCACTCCTCGTCGGGGGTTTCGCTGAAGCCGGTCATGTTTTCACGTAATGACCCAGCAAACAGACGATCCTCCTGCAGTATGCAGGACACGGCGCGGCGGTAGTTGTTCACGCCTGCTTCGTGAATGTCTCTTCCTCCGGCCACTACGCACCCTTCATTAGGGGGAACAAGCCCGCACAGTACTTTCATCAGCGTGGTTTTTCCGCATCCTGAAGGGCCGGTAATGGCCACGCTTTCCCCGGCGGCCACCGTGAGATCAAGCCCTCTGAAAATGGCCGGCGACTGTCCGTCATGACGAAACATGAGCCCTTTTGCCTCCAGCGCGATGGCAGCCCCCCGGGGGTACAGCTCTGCATTGGGGGGGGACGGCTCGGACTCCGTGTGGGCGATGTCCGCAATCCGCTCTCCGTGCAGGGAGAGCATGCCAAGACGCAAAAACATGTCAGTGAGCGACAGTGCCCGGGAGGTGAATATCTCCCGGAACACCCCGAAGGCCACAAACGCCCCGAGTGAGAGCTGATGGGTCATAACGGCCCCGATGCCAAGCCAGAGGATAACCACGTTGTCCAGCGCGCTTGTCAGACTGCTGACCGTGCTGAAAAGAATGTCAAAGCGCCGACGGCTGACGGCAGCGTTGGCGGCGTCTACCTCAAGCGTCAGCCAGTTCCGGCGGCGCTGCGATGCCAGGCCCTGCGCGCGCAGCGTGGCGATACCCCACAGCGACTCGGTAAAGTGGGAGCCGGCCGCCGCGTTTTTTATCAGTTGCTCCTCCGTCAGCTGGCGATAGCGCGGAAAGGCAACCACCCGCATCACCACGGCGATCAATACAAAGCCCGCCACAACACCGGACAGGAGCACGCCTCCGTAGGAAGCAAGCAGCACGCAAGAACCAAGCAGCATAATGCCGTCAATGACGCAGCCCGTGATGTCGTGGACAAACGTGTCGCGCAGCACGTCCAGCGAGCCGAAGCGTGACTGAATGTCGCCCGTACGACGCTGGGAAAACCATGGCAGGGGAAGTTCCAGAAGATGCCGGAGCAGTCCGTCCTTCCACTGGACGTCGGTCAGCGTGTCAGTGACCATCACCGTCCATGCACGGATTAAGTTAAGTCCGGTCTGAAGCAGGATAAGTGCACCCAGAGACAGGCAGACCAGCTCAAGCAGCCCCCGGTCGGCGGCGGGAACCACGTGATCCAGGGCAATTTGCGTACCCACCGGCAACAGCAGACTGATGCCTTCGATCATCGCGGACAGACAGAAGACTTTGACCAGAGCAGGGCCGAAGCCACGGATACCACTCATCAGTTCGGCAGGTCTGACGCGGGTCGATTTTTTTTTCCGAATGAAGCTGCGGCCGGGCCACAGTTCCAGCGCAGCGCCGGTAAAGTTTTCAGATAAAGTTTGCCTGCTGACGCTCAGCCGCCCACGGGCCGGATCGTGGATCACGGCCCGGTCGCCCTTCAGGCTGACCAGCACCACAAAATGGCTGAAGTTCCAGTGCAGAATACAGGGTAGCCTGAGTTCAGAAAGCTCCTCAAGCTCCAGCGATAAAGCCCGTCCCGCCAGTCCCACATCTCCGGCTACGGTGTACAGGGTGCTCAGCGTGGCGCCGCGCGACGAGATGCCGCCGCGGCTGCGCAGGGCAAACAAATCAGCGTGGTGGCCATGCCAGCCTGCCACCATCGCAATACAGGCCAGGCCGCATTCAGCGGCCTCAGTCTGCAGAATCAGGGGGACACGCCGGAGAAGGGAGAAGTTGAGGCGGCGCAACGGTACTTCAGGTTCTTCACTGCTCATCTACTGCCCCCTGCGTGCTGTCACGCATGTCGTACAGTGGTGCAAGCACCCACTGCCACAGTTTCCGTTTTTCAAGAAATAGCGTGCACTCAGCGCGCAGCCCGTTTCCCGGAAGAAGACGTTGACCCTGCCAGACGAACTGGCTCACGTCAGGCGTGACGGTCAGCCGGTACCAGGTCTCGGATGCGCCTGCATTTACTGCCGGAGCGCCGGACCAGGATGACCTCTCCTGCAGGGTGGCCGGGGCGGAAGATATCTGCGCGATCCGGCCAGGAAAATAGCCAAATTTTTCTGATGGAAAAGCGTTATAGCGGATGTTGACAGGGGAACCTTTCCTGATAAACGGCACCGCACTGTCCGGCACCCACATGACCAGCTCCCAGCGGGGGGGAGCAGCGGGAATAACCTGTGCGACAGCGTCGCCGGCGTTGACAGCCTGCCCAGGGGTGAAGCTGGCGATATCCACCCTGCCGTCCACCGGTGAGGTCACCACGAGCGTTCCCGCGGCGTCGTCAAGCGTATCCTGGCGAACCAGCTCGCTGCGCTGCATTTCCATGCGAAAAATATCGTTATCAAATTCTGCGGCCCGCGTGCGGATATCGCCCGTCAGAGCCAGCACCTGCAGAGCGTTCTGCTCACGCTGGCCGCTAAGCGTCAGAAGGTCGTTCTGCTGCTGATAATAAAGAGCTGCCTGCTGGGAGAGCTGGTCACGGTTAATAAGGCCCGCGCGCTGATAGCGACGATAGTTGTCCATGTTCTGCTTCATTTCCTTGAGCCCTTCTTCAGCCTTTTTCAGTATGTCAGTCGAGTGCGACAGTGCTGCCACATAACTGGCTTTCTGCTGTTCAAGGGTTTCCAGCGTGACACGCCTGTTTTCATGCAGGTGGTTAATTATACCCTCGACGTTTTTTAACTGTGCCTGCGTATTTTGCCGCTGCTGGAGGCTGACCACGCCGGAGCGCGTTGTGTGGCTGACGTCAATTTCATAAAGAGTCTGTCCTTTTTTAACCTTGTCACCCGCACTGACCAGCCTGCTGACTACAAATCCCTGCCCGGGGGCGGTGACCCGGACAGGGCCGGGCAGAGAGGCGAGCTCCCCGCTAACGGTCACACGACGGGTATAACTGCCGATACTGAGAAACAGTGCAAGCAGGCTAAAAAAGAGTGCTGTGAGGGCGAGATGCACCCAGGCGGGAAGGCCGCGGGCCAGCAATGCCCGACCATTCCAGACTCGTGACCGGTGACTGAGCGCCGCTTCACGATAGAGG
>Ga0308159_1001782_pt1 | contig 28264 bp, 24 predicted proteins | sample PhyCR1_FD_201040 | JGI IMG/M metagenome (GOLD analysis project Ga0308159, IMG submission 201040) | Phyllosphere microbial communities from UC Gill Tract Community Farm, Albany, California, United States - DLSLC.R1 | ecosystem: Host-associated > Plants > Phyllosphere > Unclassified | place: USA...
GGCCCTAAGATTGCAGGTCTGTTTGATCGCCAAGCGAACCGCATCGCCATCTCCCAAGAATTCTCACCCACGGTAAAACTGTTCACGGGAGCTCATGAGATCGGCCACCTTGCCCTACATAAAGTTGAGGTTATGCATAGGGATCGGGCGTTAGATGGCCGTACAGTCGGCGGGCCGCGAAATCTGGAAGAGCGCGAGGCTGATTTCTTTGCAGCTTGTTTTTTGATGCCTGCCAAGCTTGCGCAGAGGTACAGAATTTTTGGCACAGATAGACTTTAATCCCAGAGTCGATACGCTTGGTTAGAACTCCGGCATGCTCGACTCCCCGACCTATTGGTTAACTTGCTCACTCACTATCAATTGGCTCCTACCCGGCCATGAGCTTTCTGAGGCTGTGACGCCATCAGGCGTTGGCGCGAGTGACCAGATACGAGCTTCGATCCCGTCGTTTTGCAGCTTGCGCATGAAGTAACGAGCTTGAAGGGCATCGTGGGTTGCAATCACGACCTGGAAGCCATGATCGACGATGTAGTCACGAAGCACATCGAAGACTGACGCTGCATGCACAAGGTCATGATGCTGGGTTGGGTCATCCAGAAGCAGGCCGCGCCAGGAAGACCACTGATGATCCAGTGCCATTGACAGCAGGAAGGTCAGTTGCAAATCCGTCAGTTGAGCTTCACTGGCTATCGCTGGTACCGGAACCAGTTCACCGTGGAGCGGCACCGACACTTCAGCACGCTCCTTTCTATAGAGGCTGCGGAAATCAAGGTTCGTCCCGGTAAATCGCGGCTCCCTAACTACTCGCTTCAAGAGCGCCTGCCACCGGGGTACGACCGCGAGGACATGTTTTTGGACGTTAGCGATTTCGGTTGATAGGTGCTGATTGAGAGTATCCATCGCATCCGAAAGAAGTGACAGATGCTTCTGATCCGATTGTTCTTTCTCCACCCGCTGACGAAGATTAGTGTTGAACTCAACTTCCGAGAGCTCGCCGCGGCGACGATCCAAAAGACCTTGAGCCAAGCGCGCCTGCTCCAACTTGCTCCAAGCACCGATCTCGATTTGGATCGTTTGAAGTGTTTCCGAATGTCGAGTCAGCTCGCTTACGGATGACTGCAACTGAGCTTCTTGGCTGCTCGCGACCTCGGCAAGGGGATCGCCGGCGAACGACAGCTGGCGCCAGGAAGCTCGTACGGTAGCGAGGCGAGCCTGAGTGTCGGACAACTGGGTTTCCAGCTCAGATACCTTATTTGTCAACTCAGTCAGCGGCGCCTGCTGGCGATCCAGGGTCGACTGCTCGGCCGCCACCTTGGCGTTCAGGTCTGCGACGTGCTTGGCATTCGTGTTTTGCGCAAGCGACAGCTCCTCCAAGGTTTGTGCTGGCGGGGCGTCTGCTGTAATTGCGGCCAACGCCGCGGTCGCTTGCTCGAGCCTACTACTAGCCTCTGATCGGTCTTCTCGGGCTACGTCCAATGCACGGACGGCGGTATCGTAGGCGCTCTTTGTATGCTCAAAAACTTCCACAGCAGGGGCGGGCGCAAGATTGCTCTGCTTCTCGTCGAGTTGAAGCTTGGCTGAAACATTTGCATCTTCGCGAAGTCGGATTGACTCTTTCGCAAGAGGTACTGTATCTCCGCCGAGCAAATCGTTGCCCTTGAGATCGTCGACGTCTGCCAGCAGACCCGCCTGCTGGTGTTCCAGCTCAGCAATTTTGCTTTTGCAGGCTTTCAGCTCTGCTTCGGCGTTGGCTACCGCCTCTGTGCATTCACGCAATGAATCGGTGGCATTCTTGAGTCGTCTTTCAGCCTCGACGACGCTAGGGTCTATCGCCTCCAATGCCTTGGCAACACGCTGATGAAGGATTATTGCACCGTGCTCTTCGCCACAAAGGGGACAATCTCCACGCTCTGCGGGCAAATGGGCTGCGATGGACGCAACTGCTTGCCGTATTGAATCAGCGGCCGAATTCAAAGCCTCGTGCTGGCTCTTCGCAGCGAGTTCCTCAGCCTCAGCGGCCACCCGCGACGTGACTGCACTACGAAGCTGTTCTTGAAGGATATCCTCTTGCGCCTCTTCTCCTCTGATGGCAACCGTAACCGCTGCAACGTTCTGGAGCGTCCGCTCCCATCGCACAAGGAGTTCTCGAGCGATCAGAAGGTCAGCATCTATAAGGAGTAAAGCGTTGCGCTGTCTGTTAATGAGCTCATGCTGGACTCCGAGCTGCTGATTGCCCTCATGTGCAGTACGCAAGGTGGAGACCTGAGTTTCAGCGCTGGTCAAGGTCTTGTCAGCGGTCTCCAATACTTGCTTACGCCGATCGACCGTTTCTTTGGCCTGACTCTCGCTCAAGTGCCGGTTTAGTTGCTGAGCAATGGCATCACGTTCACCTTCCGCACTGACCAACTCCTTTAGGAACTGCTCAAGACTGGTATCGACTAGGGAGCGATCTTGTCTCTTCTCCACCAGTTGCTGTTTAGCAGCGATCAAATCGTTACCAAGATGCTCTGAACGTGCCTGTTCAGAAACGAATCGACCGATTATCCCGTCAACCTCGGCCAGTGCCGTGATCTGATCACGAAGGCGGTCAAGTTTCGCTTGTACCAATTGCTCCAATGCGTCGTGCACCGTTTCCAAGCCGTCTTGGCCCAGTGGCGGCACGAGTAGGCCTGCGGGCAGCTGCTCCAAGGCCTTCGCCTGCCGTGCGATATCTGAAATGGATTCTGCGATGTTTTCTTTGCTACGAAGCGCGCCTTGAGACTGAGAAGCTGCAAGATCCCGTTCAAGGGTAAGGCTTTGCCATTCACTAAATTCTGCTTCGAGTGTCTCTAGTGAGCTTTTGGCTTGTTTCAGTTGCTCAGTAAGCGCGCGGCGAATGCCGCCGAGTACAGAACTCACCTGGGTGCCATCCTTGCCAATTGGCAACCGGGCCAACTGCGAGCCTGCAATTTTTGGTTCTGCTTTTACCAGCCATTCCCCTTCACGCTGATCCAACAAGTGGGTAAGCCTGAGCAGAAACGGAATGTCCTCGGGGTTTGTGTCTGGAAAAAGAGGGCTTAAGTCGCCGGTTCTTTTTACGTCACCAATGTTGCTGACCTGAGCAGAAGCTTGTACATCACCGAAATCTAGGCTCACTCGAGCCATGGTTTGAGTGTCTCGAATGATTGGGGAAAGATTGTCGCCAAGTCGGGATATCTTGCCAGTGAGACCGAACTCTATGGCTTCGAAGATCGCCGTCTTTCCGGTGCCATTGGGCGCGAGGAGAATGGTTGCACCGCGGCTAAGCTCAATCGTGGTATCGGCGCCGAACCTTCGGATGTTGGAAAGAGTAATGGACTTCAGCTGTTTCATTGGGAGTCCTCTGCACCAAACGCGTCAACCTTTAGGGCTTCAGCGATATCACCGCCGGATTTTCCAGACAATAGTAATTCTCGCCACGTTTCGAGGTGTGGCAACACCCAGGAATGCGACAGGCCCAGTGACCCCAGCGACGCTAGAAGTGGATCACTGATATTCTCTGAGCTGCCGGCGGGCGAAAGGCTCGCCAAGAAACTACGGTCTAGAAAGGATCCGACACCCTCCTGCTCTCTGACCACTAGCTTTCTGCAGAAGCGATCATCCGTCTCGAGACGAGCTGCGTCCTCTGATGCGATGCCTTCGATAAGCATGAACATATAGAGGTCAGCTGTTTGCGGCTCCGCAAGCATGTCACGGACATCGGCTGCCCATCGAAACGCATCTAGAATTTTTGCCTGATCGTAAGTAAAGGCTGCAATCAAAATGGTTCGCCAGCCCGCACCTTCTTGATTGACCCGCTTAAGCTGCACCGTAGTTGAGTCGATCTCAATCGACGGCAACGTCAGTTCAAAACTATCGGACAAGGAAACATCATAGCGACCTTCGGCCCGCTTCGAGATGGCTGCAACCATCTCCTGTATTGTTAGCATTTCAGAGTCCTTTCGCGTTCGTCTCGATGGCTGACTCGCGAGCGAGTAGTCGATCTTGCCATTGCTTAGTGAAGTGTTGCCGCACAGAGGCCAGGTTCCCCCTACGCAGAAGATTAAACGCCCCAGAACGGGTGACGAGTAGGTATGGCTGACGCTCGGCGGCCATGCTGGTAGCCGCCTCTGCGTCGTCAGCCATCCCTATGTTCAATAGCTCTGAAGCGGAGGCGCTCACGCCTGACAGGATTACGACCGGGGCAGGGGAAGGGCCGATAACCGTCATTAAAGGATCGTCAGATAACTCCCGGACTTCCGGAGCGCTGCCGGCGGGCCCAGACCAGTACTTAAGTGCAATGCTCAGCACCGCTCCACAATTTGGGAAGGATTCCCAGTCTGTGCCACTTCCGCCGACCCCAACCGAAACTAACAAAAGAATTTCCACTGCGGTGATCAGCAGGTCTACGGTACGGGGGCCGAGACGAAGAGCATGCTTGGCGTTTTTCCCTTCTGTTGGCGGGTACAGAAGTTGTTCCAGAAATTTGCGGCGGCTAATTGGATCCTTTGCGAATCCGTCCAACCAATCCAGCCAAACCGCTTCCATCGCATCCGCGAGGGCCAGATCAGTAATCGCCGTAAGCTTTTCAGAGACGCCTCGAATGAGGCGTTGCCACACGAGATCGTCCATGGCGCTTGCGAGCGCTTCAGCTTCAGCGCGGGCCGCACCTTGTGTCTTGAATTCATGATCCAGCTCGCACGCCAGCCGCTCAGGGTTTTCCAGCCAAGGGAGGTTGCTCAGGTCGCTCTCTGCGGAACCGAAAGTGTGACCGACCTCATGGCCGACGCTACCGCGCCACGCTGGTAGGCCCAGCATTAAACTCTGACTGCCATTAGGTAGGTGTAAAGCCATGCGCAGTATTGCAGATGGAAGAGTGAGATTTGCTCCGATAGAGGGCGTGTAAGGGGCGTAGATCCTGAGCTTACGGTTCCTAGGTTCGCTGCTCCACATATGTTCCACAACACCCTGCGCAGAGCAGGAAGCTCCACCACCAAGATCGTGGGTACCAGCGAACGACCAAGACCTGCCGGCAGGTAAAATTTCTTCGCCTAAAAGATACTGTGCCCAGGTTTCGATATCTGGGCGAAGCTCGTCTTTGAGCTCTTTCAATACCGCATGGCACCCCAAAGTTGAAACGTGGGAGGTGCCCCAGGTAATGTACGTTAACAGCCGTTTAAGCGCTCGCTCAGGATTGATGAAGTGCCGAGCTAGAGTTTCAAAGCAACGTTGCTCCAAGGTGGCGTCATTGCCCACGCAGACTATGGTGACTCGACAAAGTACATCCTTGATCTGAGCCCAATCCGTGAAGCCACACCAAGTAGTCAGCCATGTATAGACCCTAACAGTTGGGCCATCCTTGCTGCTAGCTAGCTCAGTGAGATTGACCCCGTCCTGGCGGCACAGTTTGCATAAGGCATCGACATGGTCAACGGTCAGATCAGCCTTTACCTTCATGCTGGAGCCCACGAGGGTCAACTTGAATTGACGGTCGGGTAGGGCGTTGAAAGTGCCTTTGCTGGCATGCTTCGCGAGGCTAGCGAACGCTGAGTCCAGAACGGAGTCTTCCTTCGGTAGCTTTTTAGGCTTGAGAGGTGCATTCAAAGGAGGCGGGTTGGGGTCGGGTAAGGCCTTCAGAGTGGCTTTCGCAGATTCGCTTTTTGCCTGTTTGGCCTTGTATTTGGCTTTATCAGGATCTTTGGTGCAGAAATCACTGGCTTGGCGTTTGACTTGCAGATGCTCAAAGGAGGCCTGTGAATGCTGGATAACGACGTCATCCCACTCCTCGATACCGCCCTGTTCGGCTCCGATCGCGATTGGAGCGAGCCGACCATCAAGGAATTTCACCAACATGTCCGACAAACGCTGAGCTATCACTAGCCTTTCGTAATGAGACTTCTGCTCCAGCCGGAACCGCCTAATCATACCGACATCCCTTCATTTTGTTGTTTTCCCGACCATATCCGCTGGCAGTGTGCCACATGCTAGCACCTGAAATGGCTCAGTGTTGCTCTCCTATCATCACCAACGTCCGACCCAGGCGCGTGAGCACGTGCCGCATTAGAAGCTTGCGCGGCCTCCAGCGGTCGTAGAGTTGAAGCGTTATCGAAATCAATAGTTCCGCGGTTGTCCCGTTCAAATCATCCGGTGGGAGAGGGCACGTTTATCTCGATTATGGGATGTCGAAGGTGACTGGAGAACTTAAACGAGAAGCTTGTTAGGTTGATATGGCACGGCATACGACTTCACTAGGTAAGAATTACCGTCATAACTGACTGGATATCAGATGAAGTGAAGTTATGCAGAGCCTATAAATCTTCATATCGTTACTCTCAATCGCCGTTTAGCCCTTCCTTATAATCCCCTAATAGTCGAGCGATAGATATCGTTTGTGTTTGAAATGGCAGAGTAAGTGGGTTGACTCTGCACCGAAAGTACGTGTCGGAGTAGGGCGACCCGCCACTATATATTGCCTTTCGACAATCTATTTATTGATGGCATCTGTCCTGTAGGAACGGCAATGCCGTTCATCACGCGCGCATTGTTAACTCTATGATCGCGGACAGAAAACGCACTCCACCGAGCGTGATGCGCCAGGTTCATTGTCATGCTATTAGCGGCAGCTTCGCAAAACAGCATTCATTAGTGAACTATTTTATGAATATTGTCATTTACGAGCGCAATAGTGTTGAAATGGAAGATTTTCGTTTATTGGCGATGCTCCTAGCTCATGCAGTGCGAACGCTGTCAATTTATGCTAAATATTGATGACGTAGCTAGCGCGGGAAGCCCCCCACACCACGTGAAAGCGCTTCATATCATCTGGTTATAACGGCGTTCTAAGCGCCACGGGATCTTTACGACTTCGGTAACACTGCTTTTTTTGAGCAGACAAACGGTCGCCCTCGATGGGCTAAACTTGAACATCAACGGTATGCGGAGCGAAGCCTCATGAATGCCCCTCATCGATCCGATGCAATCTACCTCGCTCAAAAGCGAATTAGCGAGCTAGAGCTGGAAATCAGCACTCTTCGCAGAGAGCAGCAGTCGCAGCGCGAGATAGATTTTATAGAGAAGCTTAAGCTGCTGATGCAGAAATTCAGCCTGCAGCCAGCTGAGGTGGTAGCAGTGCTCGAGCTGCGGGGGGATCTTGATCGTAAGCTTTTCAGTTGCGAGACCACCTACAAGCTGAAGCATATTTTAGGCCTTAAGGAAGTGGATGCCTCCCATAGGCCACCCAGATGAAAAATCGTTCTAGAGGTGGGCGAGGGAGGACAACCGAATCTGATCGGGCGCATGCCGTACTTGACGAAAATTTCCAATCAAATGCACATTTGATTGCTCGACTTTTTGAGTTAGACAGGAAGATTGCTTCCGACTACGAAGCTGCTTGTGCGTTGCTAGAACACTCAGATGTTGTCAATACAGTGCGGTTTTTGGCGGAGCTGGACAGTTTGGCGACGAGCTATAATATTTCGCCTAGGGAAATAATTACGCTTCTGGAGTCGAAGAACTATTAGAGTGCTGTCGCTCTGAACACAACAGAAACCAGCTCAACTAAATAACTCTTTAGTTGAGCTATTACAAATAGCCATCAAGAGAGAAGGTGGGAAATATAAACACCAGGCATTAAAACCAATTTAAGAGTGAGTGACGCCATATTGAAGGCGCGGAATGAATTTGGCTCGGTATCCCCCCATTCGCTTCGAGCCTTAAACCGAGCTCACCTAGACGCTAGTAAAGTCAGCACGCTAACGGGTGGCTGATCGCTTCACTGGAGAGCGAAAAAAGGCACATTAGAACTTGCTTAGCCCATAAGTCCGTACATTCTAGAGAGGCATAGCTGTGACGCTGCCACCAGATTCGCTTCTTTGCGTTCAGCTTATCAAAGTTACTTCCAAAGCAACGGCAAGACCTTTTGTCTGAAAGTTTCGCGGCACATGACACTCCGTGATCTGATAATAGGCTATAGAAAATATCTCCAGAGTCAGAGCAAAAATTGTTTGAGCTTTTACGGTATAGGCTTACAGCCAACCGGCCAATGATCATATCTATGAATGCCGGGATGAGATTCAGAAGACTTTTGGTTTGGAACTGACTTTGATCTCAAGTAAACCGTAGACAGCATCGCAAGAAAGTGTTTTGCCGGCTGGTCTTTTATCAGGAGGCGGTGATGGTCAGATTTGTGCGGATGAGCTCTTAATCCTGATTGCTTCCAAACCTAGTGTCAAAGTCACTTCGACGTCCTCCAGACCGAGGTTTTGGAAAATGCGGTTTCTGGTGAGCCTCTGGATTGAATGTGGCGTGCAACCGGGCTGATTCGGAAACATCTTGTTACGTGTAATGTATATTATGTTAAACGATGTATTACGTTACGTCCCTCCTGCACCAATGCCCACAGGCTGCAGACATCAAGTCAAGTACAGCTAACCCGCGCAACGTTTGCGATAATACCGGCCACCACGGCGCGACAGCACATTGAGTGCTTGTGCCCCCATCTGTTAATCGGGTTTGGAGAACTTCATGCGTGACATCATTGACGGCTTTCTACGCTTTCAGCGCGAGGTTTATCCGCAGCGTGTCGAGCTGTTCAAGCAGCTCGCGACGGCACAAAATCCCAAGGCGCTGTTTGTCACCTGCTCGGACAGTCGTGTTGTGCCGGAACTCCTTACGCAGCGCGAACCGGGCGAATTGTTCGTGATTCGTAATGCCGGCAATATCGTGCCGTCTTACGGCCCCGAGCCCGGCGGCGTTTCGGCCACCGTCGAATATGCGGTCGCTGTGCTCGGCGTCCAGGACATCGTGATCTGCGGCCATTCGGACTGCGGCGCGATGGGCGCGATTTCGCGCTGCACTTGTCTGGATCATCTGCCTGCGGTCGCTAACTGGCTCCGTCACGCGGACGCCGCGAAAGCGATTAACGCGGCGCATGAGTTCGATACGCCCGGCGCCAAGCTCGATGGCCTTGTGCGTGAAAACGTGATCGCGCAACTGGCGAACCTGCGTACGCATCCCTCAGTGGCCCTTGCGCTCGAGCAAGGACGGCTGAATCTGCACGGCTGGGTTTATGACATCGAAGCCGGATGCATCGATGCACTTGATGGCGCGACACGGCAATTCGTTCCACTTGCGGATTCGCCGACCACCGTCGCGATCGCTGCGCGCAACGCCCCCCAAATGTGATGGGAGAAGCCGCCGATGGCGGCTTCTTGCTTCAGATTGCCGGTCGCCTGGCTGGCCAGACCGCCGTCTCCATCAGTGACCGGCGCTTTGACCACCATCGACGTGCAGGATTTCGCCCGTGACGAATGGGGCGCTGTCCAGATACAACACCGCTGCGACGATGTCTTGCACGTCGCCCATGTGGCCGACCGGATGCAGGCGACCCAGTGCAGCGTGGCTTTCCTCGCCATGCATCGGGGTCTTGATGATTCCCGGCGAGACCGCGTTAACGCGGATGCCGCGCTTGGCGTACTCGATCGCCAGGGATTTGGTCGCGGCGTTCATTCCACCTTTGGTCAGCGATGCAAGCACCGATGGCACGCCCTCGATGGCGTGATCGACCAGCGACGTGGTGATGCTGACCACATGACCGCCCTCGCCTTGCTTCTCCATCTGGGCAATCGCCTGCTGCGACATATAGAAGAAGCTGCCCATGTTGGTCGCCACGGTATTTACATACTCTTCGCGGGTATAGGCCGTGAACGGCTTGGCGAGGAAAATCCCGGCATTGTTCACCAACGTGTCGATGCGGCCAAAACGCGCTACACCTTCGCGGATGATTTTCTCTGACGTCGCCGGATCGGCGATATCTCCGGCGACGGTCAGGATGTCCGGATCCGATGACGGCTGGATGGAGCGCGAAGTCGCCACCACTTGATAACCGAGTTTACGAAAACCCTCGACGATGCCCGCGCCCAGCCCCTGGGATGCGCCAGTGACCACAACGACTTTTTTTGAATGGCTCATGATAATGCCTCGATAGTTGAAAAAAGCGGTTTCAAGTGCCTCAGCATTACCTGGGCTCCACCAGCGACTGGCGGTACTCGGTCGTGGTTATTCCTGCGTAGCCCCAGTTATCGGTATCGACTTCCTCGATCACGATGTGCGTCAGGTGCGGGTCTTTGTTGAGCACCGTCTGCATGGTTTGGGTGATCTCTGCGATCACCTGTGCTTTTTGTTCTTTGGTTACGCCGTCGCGGGTGATACGAACGTTGATGAAAGGCACGGGAAAGTCTCCAGTTTGCGTCTCATCGGCATGATGAGACGGCAAGTGGAATGAACTCTATAAGCTGGCCGTGAATGAATAAATGCGGACCCGGTTACTTCATTTATGACGCCGTGTAATGAATAAAAGCCGCGGTCCTCGCCACTGCGTCATCGACCTCGGTATGCTTTGGGCACTTCGCGAATACTCGGTGTGATGAATATGAAGCGTCATTTTGATGACCTGCAGCTAGGAAGCATCGAGCTATTTTGCCTGGCCTCGGAAACGGGCAGTTTTACGGCAGCCGCGCAGGTAGCCGGTGTGACGCCTGCAGCAGTAAGCCGCTCGATTTTGCGTCTAGAGGAGCGTTTGGGATCACGCCTCTTCGTCAGAACCACACGCAGCATCCGGATGACTGAACCGGGCCGGGTATTCTATGAACAATGCCGACAGGCCCTGACGCAACTGGTGGAAGCACAGCAAGAAGTCATGGGCGCTCAATCGACGCCTTCAGGCCGGTTGCGCATCAGTCTTCCGACCACGTATGGGCATCACCGGATCTTGCCGCTTCTGCCGAAATTTCGGGCGCTTTATCCAGACGTCAGCGTGGATGTCCATTTGGGTAACCGAAATATCGACTTTGTGGCGGAGGGCTACGATCTGGCGATTCGGGTCCGGGCTCAACCGGACTCGACCCTGATCGCCCGCTTGCTGGAGGACGCACAACTGGTCGTGGTCGCGACACCTGAATACCTGACCAAGGCCGGCACGCCAACGACACTGGATGACCTTGTCGCTCACGAGTGCATTCAATTTGAACTGCCCAGCAGCGGCCGTCGCATCTCATGGCTGTTCGAGGTCGATGGCAAACATCGCGAGATCTTCACAGAGGGCCGCTATTGCTGCTCGGACGATGTGCTGGGCGGCGTCACTCTGGCCAAACACAGCGCTGGCGTGTTCCAGACTTACCGATTCATTGTCGAGAACGAATTGGCCGATGGGCGCCTCGTCGAGGTACTCCAGCCCTACAATGGGCGCTCCCGGCCTTACACCCTGCTCTACCCTCATGGCCGCTACGTTCCTCAGCGGGTCCGGGCATTCGTCGATTTTCTGCTGCAGCATCGAACCGATTGGGCGGCGATCTAGATACCGCCATTTGAGGATCATCAACAAACGCCCGATTCGGATGCGCTAATCTGGCCTGACTTGCGCTGCCTCAAGGACTCTCCCAATGCCTGCCAACTGTACCGAAGTGGATGTCGCGATTATTGGCGGCGGTCAGTCCGCACTCGCCGTGGCTTACTTCCTGCGACGCACCGGGCGCTCGTTTGTGATCATTGATGCCGAAGCCGCACCGGGTGGTGCGTGGCGGCATGGCTGGGATTCCCTGCGATTGTTTTCACCTTCGACCTGGAGCTCCATCGCCGGCTGGATGATGCCGCCGGTCACCGACGGCTATCCCAGTCGTGACAACGTGATCAATTACCTGCGCCAGTATGAGCAACGCTATCAGTTTCCTGTCGAACGGCCTTATTGGGTCAATGCTGTTGAGCGCCAGGGCGATCGACTTCAGGTCAAAGCCCAGGGCCGTTGCTGGCTGGCCCGCGCAGTGGTCAGTGCGACCGGCACCTGGCGTCATCCTTACCTGCCACATTACCCCGGCAGTGAAACCTTTACCGGCCAGCATTTGCATTCGGCCCATTACGTCAATGCGAAGCCTTTTGCGGGGAAAAAAGTCCTGGTGGTGGGCGGTGGCAACTCCGGTGCACAGATCCTCGCTGAGGTCTCAAAAATGGCCGACGCCACCTGGGTTACTCCGCAGCCGCCAGAATTTCTCGCCGATGACGTCGATGGCCGCGTGCTGTTCGAGCGCGCCACCGAGCGCTGGAAAGCCCAGCTCGCCGGGACCGTCATTGAACAACCGGTCGGAGGCCTGGGCGATATCGTGATGGTCCCGCCAGTCGTCGAAGCTCGAGAGCGCGGCGTGCTGCATGCGGTTCGGCCGTTCCTGCGCTTCACCGAAACCGGGGTGACGTGGGCCGATGGCTCGCAAACGCCGGTCGACGTAGTGATCTGGTGCACCGGTTTTCGCCCTGCCCTCGGTTATCTGGCATCACTGGGGGTGTGTACCGCCGATGGACGTGTGGTCGTTGAAGGTACGCGTTCGATCAAGGAGCCGCGCTTATGGCTGGTGGGGTATGGCGACTGGACAGGCGCCGCTTCCGCGACACTGATCGGCGTCACCCGAACGGCGCGAAGTACCGTTGAGGAGATCGAGCGGTTTTTAATGACGCAAAACACGCCGGCTAGCGAATCAACAGCTCCACGGCACGCGCGGTGATGTATGGCTTTCATCAGCACTTCTTTGCAGGAGCTACCAAATGAGCATTGATTGGCTGAACTTTACGCCTTGGACTGCCTTGGGCGGAGGGGCCTTGATAGGCCTGGCGGTCGGGGTATTCGTGCTCGCCAATGGTCGCATCGCCGGCATCAGTGGCTTGATTGGCAGCGTGATGCAATTTGGCAGTGAAGGCTGGAGCGAGAAGGCACTGTTTCTTCTTGGCCTGATGCTCGCGCCATTGTTGTGGGGAGTGTTTGCCGTACTGCCGCAGATCGAGATCAAGGCAGAATGGCCGACGCTGATCATTGCGGGACTGTTCGTCGGCGTGGGCACCCGTTTCGGCTCTGGCTGCACAAGTGGCCATGGGGTTTGCGGGATCTCTCGACTGTCTGCCCGATCCATCACGGCAACGATGTGCTTTATGCTCGCCGGTTTTGCAACGGTGTACGTCATTCGTCATGTCGTGGGGGCCTGAAAATGATCAAGCTCAGCGCTTTTTTCGCAGGACTGATCTTCGGCCTGGGGCTGCTCCTGGCAGGCATGGCGAACCCCGCCAAGGTACTGGCTTTCCTGGATGTGGCCGGGGCCTGGGATCCGTCACTTGCTCTGGTGATGGGAGGCGCCATCGCCGTGGCGGTTATCCCGTTGAACTGGGCGCGGAACAACAAGCAATCCTTGCTGGGAGCCCCCATGCAGTTACCGATGAAACGGGAGCTGGATGCCCGCCTGATTGGCGGCAGCCTGCTGTTCGGCATCGGTTGGGGGATGGCGGGAATCTGCCCTGGGCCAGCCGTCGCTATTGTGCTTACCGGGCACGGGCAGATCATCGTATTCGTGTTGGCCATGCTGGCCGGCATGTACCTGTTCTCTCTATTGGAGCGTCGACGCAGGAGCTGATCAGGTACTTGCTGGGGGAATCCTCACATCCATTGATTTTTATCAGAAGACGCTACGAGCAATGAATTAAACCTGCCTTATCCCTTCTCTCTGAACCCGGACAGGCAGGTGATCGATGTATCAGAACCTGGCACTGCTTGCCGCTTTCCTGCTGGTCTATAGCCTGTTTGCCGGACGTTTCGAGTCGCGCCTGCTCAATGGGCCTCTGATGTTCATGCTCGCCGGGCTGATTCTTGGCCCGGCATTCCTGGGCCTGCTGCTGCCCCGGATCGACAAGGACGGCCTCCGGATCCTGGCCGAACTGACCTTGGCAATTGTGCTCTTCAGCGATGCCGCCAACGCTGATCTCAAGGTGCTGAAAGCCCACGAAGGATTACCGCTACGCTTGTTGTTGATCGGGCTGCCGTTGACCATGCTCGGTGGCTGGCTGGTCGGCATCTGGCTGTTTCCGCAGATTCCCCCGATCGAACTGGCCATCTTGGCGACTCTTCTGGCGCCCACGGATGCCGCACTGGGCAAGGCTGTCGTGAGCAATCCGAAGGTGGCGGCATCCGTGCGTGAAGGATTGAACGTGGAGAGCGGGCTCAATGACGGCATCTGCGTGCCGGTGCTGTTGATGTTCCTGGCCCTGTTGATCGAAGAACAGACACGGTCGCCCGTCTCGCTGGCGGTGGAGCTGGTTGCCGAGGAGCTTGGCATTGGCGCGCTCGTCGGCGTCGCCCTGACGTTGATCGCCTGGTTGTTGCAGCGCTACGCCGGGAAACGCCATTGGCAAACCCCCATGTGGTCACAGCTGACGCTACCCGGACTGGCGCTGGTTTGCTTTGCCACCGCGCAAGCATCAGGCGGTAGCGGGTTTATCGCGGCGTTCGTTGGCGGCCTGCTCGCCAGTTATCTGTTTGCTGAACAAAAGCATGATCTGCTCAAGGCCAGCGAAGAGTTCGCCAGCCTGCTTTCCGTCATTACCTGGGTGGTGTTTGGCGCGCAGGTAATCCCTTGGGCCTGGAGCAGTTTCACGCTGAATATCTGGTTGTATGCAGTGCTCAGCCTGACCGTGGTTCGCGTACTGCCTGTGCTCATCAGTCTGGCAGGGACCGACTTCGATTTCGAAACCCGGCTGTTCATCGGCTGGTTCGGTCCGCGCGGCCTTGCAAGTATTGTCTTCGCCGTGATGATTCTGGACTACCCTCTGCAAGTCGGTCGTACGTTGGTGGCTGTAGCGGCCTGCACCGTTTTACTGAGTGTGCTGCTCCATGGTTTGAGTGCCAACCCATGGGTCTCGCGGCTGGCAAATCGTGTTCTTTGATAATTGTCAGAAATGCCACTGAATGCCGGTGCTAGCGTTGTGACCAACGAATGGCTAAGCGTCTGTCCGAGAAACCTTCACGGAGCAGAATATGGGCAGGAACATGAGTGTTGGCAGGCAACTGGGCTTGCCCGTCGCCATTATCGTCGGCAGCCTGAGCCTGCTCGCCGGCTGCGGCAAAGAACCCCCGACCCTCGCCCGCCAAGCGCCTGATGTCACGATCATGACGGTTACCGCACGCACGACACCGGTGACTTTCGAATTCGTTGCGCAAACCCAAAGCTCCCGCGAAGTCGAGATCCGCGCCCGGGTTGCCGGGTTCCTGGAAAAGCGGCTGTACACCGAGGGCGACCTGGTAAAAACCGGGCAGACGCTGTTTCAGATGGACCGCAAGCCCTTTGAAGCTTCGTTGCTCTCGGCCCAGGGGCAACTGGCTCAACAGCAGGCACGCTGGGAGGTGGCCAAAGCCACCCTTGCCCGTGTGCGGCCGCTGGCGGCGCAGAATGCTGTCAGCAAAATGGACCTGGACAATGCCGTCGGCGATGAGCGTCAGACCAGAGCTGCCGTGCTGGCCGCCGAAGGGTCGGTGCGAACCGAACAGCTGAACCTCAGCTACACCACCATCGCCTCCCCGCTTACCGGTCTTTCAAGCTTTGCCAAAAAGCAGGAGGGCAGTTACGTCACACCCGGTGAGTCCGGACTGCTGACCACCGTCTCGCAGATGGACCCGATTTACGTCAACTTCAGTCTTTCGGAAAACGAGACGCTCAAGTTCCGCGAAGAGATTGCTTCCGGGCACCTCATATTCCCGCTGCGCAGTGAATTTGTCGTGGAAGTGGTATTGGCCGACGGCTCGGTGTTGCCCGAACTGGGACGACTGAATTTTGCCGCGCCCTCCTACAGCCAGGACACCGGCACCTTTCTGGTCCGCGCCGTGGTCGCCAATCCCAATGGCCAATTGCGTCCCGGCCAGTTCGTAAGGGCGCGGGCCATCGGCGCTACCAGGCCGAACGCCATCGTCGTACCGCAAAAAGCCGTTCTGGAGGGGGCCAAGAGCCACTTCGTGTGGGTGATCAATGCCGCGGGCAAGCCTGAGCAACGGGTGGTCGAAGTGGGTGACTGGCACGGCGATGAGTGGTTCATTACCCAAGGGTTGCAGGCCGGTGAACGGATCGTGGTCGACGGCGCGATCAGAGTCACGCCCGGAGGGCCGCTGAACATCATTGCCCCTCCTGCCCCTCCTGCCCCGCCAGCAAGCCAGACGCCGACAAAACCGATGGCTGCCAGCACGCAGCAAGACACCGGGCACAGCCCATGAGTATTTCCCACTACTGCATTGATCGCCCCATTTTCGCTTCGGTGATCTCAATCATCATCACCCTGGCCGGCGCGGTAGCCATGGTCAAATTGCCGGTGGCCCAGTACCCGGACATTACCCCGCCGCAAATTACCGTTTCGGCAACCTACCCCGGCGCCGATGCCCAGGTGGTGGCCAATAACGTGGCAGCGCCGATCGAGCAACAGGTCAACGGCGCCGACAATATGATCTACATGAACTCGTCGAGCTCGGCGACGGGGAACATGACCCTCAACGTGTTCTTCGAGATCGGCACTGACCCTTCCCTTGCCCAGGTCGATGTGCAAAACCGCGTCAATCTGGCCTTGCCGCAACTGCCCTCCGCCGTCCAGAGCCAAGGCATTCAGGTACAGAAAAAATCTTCCGCGTTCATGATGGTGCTTGCCGTGTATTCGGCCGGCGAGCGCTATGACAGCACCTATGTCGCCAACTACGCGAACCTCTACATTCTGGATGCAATCAAGCGCATTCCGGGGGCCAACCAGGCGAGCATTTTCGGCACGCCGGACTACGCCATGCGGATCTGGCTCAAACCCGATCGCATGGCGCAACTGGGCATTACCGCCGCTGACGTACAGACAGCGGTCGCCAACCAGAACCAGCAATTCGCCGTCGGCCGTGTCGGGCAATCGCCGACCGGTCAGGCCGTGGAGCAATCGTTCGCGGTGACCACCAAGGGCCGCCTGACGGAGCCTGCGGAGTTCGAGAACATCATCTTGCGCGCCAGCAACGACGGCGCGGCCATCGTCCGTCTGAAGGATGTGGGGCGCGCCGAACTCGGGCAGAAGGACTATTCGCTGCGCAGCACCTATCAGGGCCGTCCCGCCACGCTGATTGCGGTGTATCAGCAACCAGGGGCAAACGCCCTCGATGTCTCGGCAGCGGTGACGTCGACCCTGGCACAAATGAAAACGACATTTCCCGAAGGGATCGAATACAAGATCGTGATGGACACGACCGCGTTCACCCGCGCGTCGATTTCCGAGGTGATTCACACCTTTTTCGAAGCGTTGGTGCTGGTGGTCGTGGTGGTGTTCATCTTTCTGCAGAGTCTGCGCGCCACGCTGATCCCGGTACTCGCCGTACCGGTGTCGATTGTCGGCACCTTTATCGGCATGTCCGCCCTGGGGTTTTCGGTGAACATGCTGACGCTGTTCGGCATGGTGCTGGCGATCGGCATCGTGGTCGACGACGCGATCGTGGTGATTGAAAACGTCGAACGCAATATGCACGTACACAAGATGAACCCCAAGGACGCCGCCAAACGCGCCATGGATGAAGTGGCCGGGCCGGTGGTCGCGATCGTGTTGGTGTTGTGTGCGGTGTTCGTCCCGGTGGCTTTCATGGGGGGCATCACCGGGCAGCTCTACAAACAGTTTGCGATCACCATCGCCATCTCCGTGGTGATCTCCGGCCTGGTGGCGTTGACGCTTTCACCGGCCCTGGCCGCCCTGCTGCTCAAACCTCACCAAGGCGAAAAAAACGCTTTTTTCCGCTGGTTCGAACGTAGCTTCGAACGCATGACCGAGCGCTATTCGCGTGCCGTGGCGTTCATGATCAAACGCTTTGTGCTGGCGTTGCTGCTGTTCGCCGGCATGATCGTTTTGATTGCGCTGATGGCGCAGCGCATTCCCAGCGCCTTCCTGCCACCGGAGGATCAGGGGTATCTGCTGGGCGCGCTGATCATGCCCGATGCCGCCAGCCTGGATCGCACCGCTGAAGTGGGCAAGGTCGCCAGTGACTTCTTCATGCATGACGAGGCCGTCGAGGGTGTCGCTATCGTTAACGGCTACAGCCTGCTCGATGGCCAGAACAAGAACAATGCCGGTGCCTTTTTCGTCGGGTTCAAGGATTTCGAAGAGCGTTACAAGGACTCGCAAACCATCAAGGAACAGAGTGCTCCAGCGCTCATCCAGAAAGCGGCCCGGGCCTTTTCCACGGTACAGGGCGGGATCATTTTGCCGGTGAACCCGCCATCCATACCGGGTCTGGGCACCACGGGCGGCATGGAGGTGTGGGTTCAAAGCAAGGGCGACGCCAGCGTCGGGCAACTGGCCGAGACGGTCGGCATGCTTGTCGCAAAGGCCAGGCAGCGTCCGGAACTCGGCGCCATTACCTCGACCTTCAATGTGTTTTCCCGGCAATTGCTGGTCGATGTCGACCGCGAAAAGGCCGAGACGCTGGGAGTGCCGGTGGAAGACGTGTACAGCACCATGCAAACCATGTTCGGTTCTCTGTATGTGTCTCAATTCAACAAGTTCAGCCGTCTGTGGCAGGTGATTCTGCAGGCTGAACCGAGCTACCGACTCAAGGCTGATGACTTGCAGCAGATTTATGTGCGCAGCAAGAACCTGGGGATGGTGCCGCTCAAAGCCCTGCTGACCACCCGCTACGTCACCGGCCCCGACCTGCTGACGCGCTTCAACAACTTCCCGGCAGTCAAGCTCACCGCCAACGCCGCGCCCGGTTACAGCTCCGGTCAGGCACTCAAGGCGCTGGAAGAGATCAGCGCTGAAATCATGACCAATGACTATGCCTTGGCCCTGAGTGGCGAGGCCTTCGAGGAGAAAAAAAGCGGGGGGGCTTCCTCTCAGGTGTTCATCTTCGGCCTGGTCATGGTGTTCCTGATCCTGGCCGCGCAGTACGAAAAATGGTCCCTGCCCGTCGGCGTATTGCTGGCGGTGCCCTTTGCGTTGTTCGGTGCCCTGCTCGCGGTACTGATACGCGGGTTGAGCAACGATGTTTACTTCCAGATCGGCTTGACCATGCTGGTCGCCCTGGCCGCGAAGAATGCCATCCTGATTTTCGAATTTGCGGTACTGAACCGGGAAAGCGGCATGTCTGCCTACGATGCGGCAATGACCGCCGCCAGGGAGCGGCTGCGGCCTATCGTGATGACGTCCCTGGCGTTCATTCTGGGGTGTGTCCCATTGGCCATTGCCGTCGGCGCATCGGAAAACAGCCGACACTCGATCGGCACAGGCGTCATCGGCGGGATGTTGGCGGCAACAGTCATCGCCATTTTCTTCATCCCGCTGTTCTACTACCTGGTTGAACGCTTGACCGAGAAAAAAGGAGCGCCGCAACAGACCACCCCGCCGCCTTCACTCACATCGCCCGGAGAGATCCCCGGTGGCGCTCCCCTGCACAGACATGAGGGGGAATGAATGCGCACATGCCATTTGTCGTGGTTGATTTGTCTGGGGCTCAGCGGCTGCATGCTCGGCCCGGATTACCAGCGCCCGGCCACCGACACCCCGGCGGCCTATCGCTACGCAGAGCAAGAGGCCAACGACCTGTCCAACGCGTTGTGGTGGGAACAGTTCAACGATCCGGTGCTCAATGACTTGATCCGCAGCGCGCTGGCGCAAAACCAAGACATCAAGATCGCCGCCGCCCGGGTCGAGGAGTTTCAGGGCCGTTACGGTGTGGCGCGTTCGCAGCTGTTTCCGCAAATCGGCGCCGCCGCGCAAGGCAGTCGTTCCCGGGCGCCACGCGACAATGGTCCGGTACCGCTGGACTCCGGCGTCGACCCGATTTACCAGAATTATCAGGCCACCCTGAGTGTGAGCTGGGAGCTTGACGTCTGGGGGCGCTTGCGGCGACTCAATGAGTCGGCACGGGCTGACTTGCTGGCCTCGGAAGAAGGTCGGCGGACGGTGATACTCAGCCTGGTCTCGTCGGTGGCATCGAGTTACATCGCGCTGCGCGATCTTGACCGCCAACTGGAAATCGCCCGCACCACGGCCAAGGCCCGTGGCGACTCCTACGAAATCTTCAAACTGCGTTTCGGTGCCGGGACCATTTCTGAAATGGAATTGGCGCAAAACCTTTCGGAATTCCAGCGCACCCAGGCGTCCGTTGCGCAATTCGAGTCACTGGTGGCGCAACAGGAAAATGATCTGGCTGTGCTGCTTGGGCGCAATCCGGGCCCGATCATCAGAGGCCGTGAGCTGACACAACTGTCGCTGCCATCGGTGCCCGCCGGGTTGCCCTCGGACTTGCTTGAGCGCCGTCCCGATCTGCGGCAAGCCGAGTTGAATCTGGTTTCCGCCAACGCCCGAATCGGTGCGGCCAAGGCGCTGTATTTCCCGACGATATCCCTGACCGGATTGTTGGGCTCGGTCAGTAACCAACTGTCCAACCTGTTCACCGGGCCGGCCGCCACCTGGTCTTACGGGGTCGCCGCCAGCATGCCGCTCTTCACCGCTGGCGGGATCGCCGGCCAGGTGCAACAGGCCGAGGCCGTTCAAAAACAAACCTTGCTGGCTTACCAACAGTCGATCCAGTCAGCCTTCAGGGATGTTGAAAACGCCCTGGTTGCCGCGAGCAAATCCCGCGAACAAATGACTTCTCAAGGCAATCAGGTCGAAGCCTTGCGCACCTACACCCGGTTTGCCCGGCTGCGTTACGACAACGGCTATACCAGCTACATAGAAGTGCTGGATGCCGAGCGCAGTCTGTTCGATGCCGAGCTGACCTACACCCGGACCCGGGGTTCGGTGTTCACCGCCATGATCGATGTTTACAAGGCCACAGGCGGAGGCTGGATAAGCAAGGCAGACACGTTGACCTCAACCGTCGGCGAACATTGACCATGACCACGCTGCAGTGCGTTCAAGGGCTGGGCGCGGATGCACTTCGCCGATCGAGGGGTTTTCGATGACCGACACCAACAAGAAAATGAGCCTGACGGGACTCACCACTTTGGTGACCGTCAACATGATGGGCTCGGGCATCATCATGTTGCCGACCAGCATGGCGCAACTCGGGGCGGTCTCGTTGTTGTCATGGATCGTCACCGCTGTCGGTTCCATGGCCATTGCATATTGTTTTTCCCAGTGCGGCATCTTCTGTCTGCGCTCGGGCGGGTTATCCGCCTACACCGAAGAGGCGCACGCAAAGTCGGGATTTTTCCTCTGCTCGTATCTGTATTTCCTGTCACTGGCCATCGCCAACGTGGCGGTGGCGATCTCCGCAGTCGGATACATGACGTCGTTTATGCCTTGGCTGGGAAGCGGCGCCATTCCTTTGTTCATCGGAACGGTCGGCTTGCTCTGGATAACCACCGTGGCAAATTTTGGCGGCCCCGGCGTTACCGGCAAGATCGGTGCGATTACGGTCTGGGGCGTGATCATTCCGGTCGCCGGCTTGAGCCTTATCGGATGGTTCTGGTTCAAACCCGATCTGCTGATCGCCGCCTGGAACCCTTACCACCTGCCCATTTCCGAAGCGATCAGCAAAGCAATTCCGCTGACACTCTGGGCCTTTCTCGGCATGGAATCGGCCGCGCAGGCCTCTGACGCGGTGGAAAATCCCACGCGTACGGTGCCGCTGGCCTGCCTGTTCGGCACCCTGGGAGCGGCGGTTGTCTACGTGCTCTCGACGACCGTCATTCAGGGGATCATTCCGAATGCCGAGCTGGCTAATTCGTCCGCGCCGTTCGCGCTGGTTTATGCGCACATGTTCAACCCGACGGTCGGCCACATCATCATGGCGTTGGCAGTGATGGCATGCGTGGGCTCGCTGTTGGGCTGGCAGTTCACCCTGGCACAAACCGCCAAGATGACGGCTGACCAGGGCATGTTTCCCAAACTGTTCTGCAAGGTCAGCGCCCGCAATGCCCCCATCGTCGGGATGCTGGTCTGCGGCGTGCTGCAGACCTTGATGGCGCTGTCGACCATTTCGCCAAACGCCAGTGCGCAGTTCGGCAAACTGGTCAGCCTCGCTGCAGTGACCAACCTGATTCCCTATGTAACAGCGGCCACCGGGCTGCTGGTCATGATGTACAAAGCCAAGGTCAGTGCCAGCGTGTACACCCGCAATACCTTGCTGTTGGTGGTGGCCGTGGCGTACTCGCTCTACGCGTTGTATGCCTGCGGCAAAGATGCGGTGTTCGGCGGCATTCTGGTTCTGGTGTTCGGCTACCTGCTCTACGGCTTCCTCGCCAAACGTTTTGTCGACGTGCCTGTGCCGGTTCCCCCCCGGGCCGACAATCCTTGACCGCCGTCTTCGTGACGGCTCAGACAGCTGAATTCGAGGAACCCGCACATGAACGTAAAACTGATCAAATCCAAACCGCTGCTACTCGTCTGCCTACTGACGCTATTGCCGGTCATGGCCCACGGCAGCACGCTTGAGCGCATCCGCACGAGCCACACGTTCATCCTCGGTTACTTGCCGGACTTCGCGCCGTTCAGCGAGCAGGTCGCCGATAAAGCCAGCGGATATGCCATCGACCTCTGTTTGAAAATAGCCGAAAAGGTCAAGAGCGAACTGGCGTTGCCCGCGCTGAAGATCGCCTACCAGCCTGTGTCCCTCAACGACGAAATCAATGCCGTCAATTCGGGGAAGATCGACATTCTCTGTACACCGACCCCTCCGACACTGGCGCGGCGCTCTCAGGTCAGCTACTCGGTGCCGGTCTACACCGCCGGTCTCTCGGCCGTGGTGCGCGAGGACGCCTCCCAGCCTTTGCTTAATGTGCTCAATGGCAAGGTGGCCCATACCGGGCCTACGTGGCGTGCCACTGCGAACCTTGGGCTGTCCAATCAAACGTATGCTGCCATCGCCGGCGGTGTGACCGAGGCGTGGATACATCAGCAGATGCGTTTGCTCGGCGTGGTGGCCACTCTGGTCACGGTGGAGAACGCCGATGCAGGCCTCAAACAGGTTGCCGATGGCAAAGCCAGTGCGTTCTTTGCTGAGCGCATGGTGCTCAAGCATCTGCTGAGCAAGAATGACCCCGAAGGTCACCTGGTGCTGCTGGAGCGGATTTTCGAGTACGCGCCAACGGCCATGGCGCTGGATCGAAACGACGAAGATTTCCGTCTGCTGGTCGACACTGCGCTGAGTGAAATGTACCGCGCCGGCGACATCGAGCAGGCGTACGACAACTACCTGGATGGCGCCGGCGACGCGGCGAAGAAGCTGTTCAAGATCTACGCACTACCTTGAGAGCCAGGCCACAACGATCGGGGACGCTCAACAGTACGCGCGCTTCAGTTTGATGGCCGCTGCAAAAGCCGCTTCGTCATCACCATCGAGGTCTGCAATGACTGCCCGGTGCGCTGCAGCTTGTTCAGCAGACTGGCGCCCAACCAGAGCTGGTAAAGGGTTTCTGCCAACTGGCGGGCATCAGCATCCGGCACACTTTTATCCAGCTGCCCTTCTTCCAGGCACGTCGTGATCCGTGCAACGATGCGCTCGGCGCCGTCACGCAAGGTGAGGCGCATCGACTCGGACAGGTCGGCGACTTCCGCGCTCAACTTGACCACCAGGCATTCATCGCCGTGACCTTCCAGGGTGCAGCGGTTCTGCCAGCCCTGCCAGTAATCCATCAGCCGCTCATAGGCACTGAGCCCCGGCAGTGTCAGGCGTCGCTCCATATCTGCGAGGTAGCCGACGAAGTAATCCTCCAGCAACGCCTGGCCGTAGAGTTCCTTGGATTTGAAGTAGTGATAGAACGAGCCCTTGGGCACACCGGCGGTCTGCAGGATCTCGCTCAGGCCAACGCTGGTGAAGCCCTTTTCGGCCATCATGCGGTGGCCGGTGTCGAGCAGGTGTTGGCGGGTATCGTCGTAGGTCGGTTTCATGGGGCGCAAAATACCAAACATTAGACCAGTCGTATATTTCTGATGAGCAGGAGTTTGCCACAGTGATCACGCGGAAACACGGCCGTAAAAATCTACTAGACGACCGGTCTAATATGAATCTATGCTGTGCCCGTCATTTCTTCCAGGTGTCGCAGACGAACCCGTCGAGGACACCCGACCACCACAGGGCGCTCTATGAAAATCTTGATGGTTCTGACTTCCCACGATCAGCTTGGCAACACCGGCAAGAAAACCGGCTTCTGGCTCGAAGAGTTCGCGGCCCCCTACTACGCCTTCAAGGATGCCGGTGCACAGATCACCCTGGTATCGCCGGCTGGCGGCCAGCCGCCGCTTGATCCGAAAAGCGATGAGCCCGATGCGCAAACCGCTGAAACCGAGCGCTTTCGCAAGGACCCTGCTGCCCAGCAGGCACTGGCCAACACCGGGCGTCTGGCGGATGTCAGCGCTGAGGATTTCGATGCTGTGTTCTACCCGGGTGGTCATGGCCCGCTGTGGGATCTGGCCGAGGACAAACACTCGATCGCACTGATCGAAGCCTTCGACCGCAGCAACAAACCCCACGGTTTCGTCTGCCATGCGCCGGGTGTGCTGCGCCACGTCACGGCTGCCGATGGCAAACCGTTGATTCAAGGCCGGGACGTCACCGGTTTCACCAACGCTGAAGAAGCCGCTGTGGGCCTGACGGATGTTGTGCCGTTCCTGATTGAGGACGAATTCCAGCGTCTTGGCGGGCGCTACGCCAAAGTGGCTGACTGGCAGGTTCACGTGGTGACCGATGGCCAACTGGTGACCGGTCAAAACCCTGCCAGCTCGGCAGCCGTTGCTGAAAAGCTGTTGAAGCTGTTGGCCTGAGCCACCGAGCCTCCCAGACACCGTGCGCATCACGCACGGTGTTTTTTTGCCGCATTACTAGTCGACTGGTCTAATAAGGCCAAAACAGGAATTCCATGAAAAACAGCCCTTTCTTCACGCCTTTCACCCTGGGTCAGCACACCCTGAAAAACCGCATCGTCCTGCCGCCCCTCACCCGCCAGCGCAGCACGCAACCGGGCAATGTCGCCAACGCATTGATGGCCGAGTATTACCAGCAACGCGCCGGCGCCGGTCTGCTGGTCACCGAAGGCACGCAGATCGAGCCTCGCGGTCAGGGCTACGCCTGGACCCCCGGCATTCACACGCCGGAACAAATTGCCGGATGGCGCACAGTCACCGAAGCGGTTCATGCCCGGAACGGCGTGATATTCGCCCAGCTCTGGCACGTCGGACGTGTGTCCCACACCGCCTTGCAACCCGACGGCGCGGCCCCGGTATCCGCTTCCGCCATCGCTACTGAACGGGTCAGCGTGTTCATTGAAACCACGCCGGGCGCTGGAGAGCTGGTCAAGCCATCCGCACCGCGAGCGCTGTGCACCGATGAAGTGCAGGCACTGGTTCAGCTTTATATTCAGGCGGCGCGCAATGCGATGGACGCCGGTTTTGACGGGATCGAATTGCACTGTGCCAACGGCTATCTGGTGAACCAGTTCATTTCTGCGCACAGCAATGTGCGCACCGATCAATACGGTGGCTCGCTGCACAATCGCCTGCGTTTTCTGCGCGAAGTGGTGTCGGGTGTCGCCGAGTGCATCGGCAAGGAAAAAGTCGGCGTGCGGTTCGCGCCGCTGTTCACCACCACCGATGAAGCGCGCACTTATCTGGGCATGGTCGAGGAAGACCCGCACACCACTTACATCGAAGCGATCAAGGTGCTTGAGGACGTGGGGATTGCCTACCTGTCCATCGCCGAGGCGGACTGGGACGACGCGCCCGCGATGCCGCAAACGTTCCGCCGCGCAGTGCGCGACACCTTCAGCGGCGCCATCATCTACGCCGGGCGCTACAACGCTGAATCCGGCGCGCAATTGCTCGAATCGGGGCTGGCGGACCTGGTGGCGTTCGGCCGTCCGTTCATGGCCAACCCGGACCTGCCGGCGCGCATCGCCAATGACTGGCCGCTCAATCCGCTGAACCCCGCCACGGTCTACGGCGGCAATGCCGAAGGCTATGTGGATTACCCGACCTACAGCGAATAATTCCGCGAATTCGCCCAGCGCTCCCACTGCCCGGGAGCGCTTTGCCCTCTGTGCCAAACGCGCAACCTCGCACGCTGCGATGTGAGGTGTTCGCATCTGCATAAAAAAGATTGCCGATTCATTGTCAGGCGGATTTTTTCAGCCTATCTTGAGTAAAACCTATACAAAGAACTTAATTTCGTACAACTCTTGCGCTACGGATTGGCCCTCACGCACAGCACTGCTGCGAGTCCTCTGAATGAACCCACTACTTGCCAGCCATTACCGTGAAATTCTCGTCGGCGTCGGAGAAAACCCCGAGCGTGAAGGTCTGCTCGACACGCCCAAACGTGCGGCCAAAGCGATGCAGTATCTGTGCAACGGCTACACGATGAGCCTGGAAGACGTCACCAACGGCGCCCTGTTCGAATCGCAAAGCGATGAGATGGTCATCGTCAGTGACATCGAGCTCTATTCCTTGTGTGAGCACCACATGCTGCCTTTCATCGGCAAGGCGCACGTGGCGTACATCCCCACCGGCAGGGTGCTCGGGCTGTCGAAAGTGGCGCGGGTGGTGGACATGTTCGCCCGGCGCCTGCAGATCCAGGAAAACCTCACCCGGCAAATTGCCGAGGCCATCCAGCAGATCACCGATGCCGCCGGCGTGGCCGTGGTCATCGAGGCCAGGCACATGTGCATGATGATGCGCGGCGTTGAAAAGCAGAATTCGATCATGACTTCCTCGGTGATGCTCGGCGCGTTTCGTGACAGCACCACCACGCGTCAGGAGTTCCTGCAACTGATCGGGCGGCGAAGTTGATGTTCGACCCTCGATGGGTGCGATAAACCTGTACAGCGAAAGTGGGCTGTATAAGCACGATCTTTCCAATTTCACCCACCTGCCTGTGCATTCAGGGAGAACGTCAATGACCCGAATTGTGCTCTTGCTGGCTCTGATACTCGGCGTTGCGAGCTGCGGCAGCGTCGATGTCAGTCGCTACGCCGATCAGCAGCCGGCGTTGGATCTGCAGCGTTTTTTCAGCCAACCGGTGAAAGCCTGGGGGATGTTTCAGAAGCGTTCCGGGGAAGTGGTCAAGCGCTTCGAGGTCAACATCGTCAGCCATCGTGAAGGTGACAACCTGATTCTTGATGAGCACTTCCTGTACAGCGACGGTACGCGCCAGCGCCGCGTCTGGACCCTGACGCCCGAAGGCCAGGGACGCTGGAGCGGGCGCGCAGGTGATGTAGTGGGCGTCGCCACAGGTCAGGTGGCCGGTAATGCGCTGCACTGGCGGTATCGCCTGAACCTGCCGGTTGATGGCTCGACCTATGAAATGAGCATGGACGACTGGATGTACCAGATGGATGAGGACACGCTGATCAATCGTACCCGCATGTCCAAGCTCGGGGTTGAAGTCGGCCAGGTGACCTTGTTCTTCCGCCGTCAAGGTGCCGGAGTCAGCCAATGAACAGCGCTTTCAGCATGGCCTCCCTGGGCGATGGTTATCGTGCCCTGGTGATCGGCGCCAGTGGCGCCATCGGCCGCGCGTTTTGCCAGCAGCTCAGTCAGGACCCGCGCTGTGCCGGCGTTCGTGAACTGGGGCGCCATACCATTCCAGCGCTGGATCTGGAGCAGCCGCAATCGATCGCCAGCGCCGCCGCCGAACTGGCCGCGCAAGCGCCCTATCAGTTGATCGTGCACGCTGCCGGCCTGCTGCATCGTGAGCGGATCAAGCCGGAAAAGAGCTACAGCGCGATCGAAGCCGATGCGCTGCAAGCCGTGTTTCAAGTGAACACGCTGGGGCCGGCGATGGTGTTGCGGCATTTTCTGCCGTTGCTTGATCCCCAAGGGGCGATGGCGATGCTCTCGGCCAAGGTCGGAAGCATCGGCGACAACCGATTGGGCGGCTGGTACGCCTATCGCGCCTCCAAAGCGGCGCTGAACATGCTGATCAAGACCGCAGCGATCGAACTGGCCCGCACCCGCCCGCAAAGCCGGTTGCTGAGTCTGCACCCGGGCACGGTCGTGTCGGGGTTGTCGCAACCTTTTCGCGGGGCATCCAGCGCCCGCCCTGCGGACGTTGCCGCTGAACAGCTACTGAACCTGATTGACCAATTGACGCCGGCCGACAGCGGCCAGTTCTTTGCCTACGATGGACAACGCCTGCCCTGGTAGGCAAGGAGTGAAGCATGAATCTGCAAACCCTGACCGAACGTGCAGCCAACAGCGAAATTCGTGAGCTGGAGTTGCTGTCGCTCGAAGGTGGTTTTTATCTGGCCCGGGTTCGCCTGGATCACGGTCAGTTCACCTTGCTCGACGACGCGGCCAAACCGATGCACCTGCGTTCAATCACCCATCTGCGTGACTTGCTGCAGACCGTTCCGGCATTCCCGTGTGTGCTGGTGCAGCAATGCGTGCACGACGAAATGTGTGGCCGTGATACCGGGCCGGTCGAAGAGTTGCGCATTCCGTTTTCGCTGGCCACGCCGTT
>Ga0308159_1001783_pt1 | contig 28257 bp, 26 predicted proteins | sample PhyCR1_FD_201040 | JGI IMG/M metagenome (GOLD analysis project Ga0308159, IMG submission 201040) | Phyllosphere microbial communities from UC Gill Tract Community Farm, Albany, California, United States - DLSLC.R1 | ecosystem: Host-associated > Plants > Phyllosphere > Unclassified | place: USA...
ATCCTTGGCGAGCTGGCACGCCGGCGGGGCGGCTTCGCAGGGCGATGGCAACGGCGCCCTGCCCCTGGACGGCGGCATGCTCGCCGCAGCGCAGGCCGTGAATGCGGTGCGCGCCAAGGTGGACGACTTCTTCGCGCGCTGCCGCGTCGCGGCCTACGACCCGCGCGCCATCGAGGCCATGAATCCGTCCAAGGAGGCCTACCAGGCACTCGGGGCGCAGAAGCTCGACCTGCAGGCCGCCAGCATTGCCGACCTGCCCCTGGCGCCGATCGCCGCGGACCGCAGCCTGCCGTTGTCGCACGGCGTCAACCCGGCCTGGGCCGATGCCATGGGTGCATTGCAGCGCGACGCGGTGCGCCCTCTGCAAGGGGGCGTGTCGACCGAACTCCAGGCGCTGACCGAGGCTGACTGGCAAGCGCTCAAGCAGCGCGTGGCACCCTGCCAGCGTTGGCTCGATGCGCGCCCCGAGACCCCGCTGGACGCCCTGGCGGCCGAACAGATCGCACATGCACTCACCCAACAGCAGGCCGTGATGGCACTCATCGAGGAGGACGAGCGCGTCGAGCCACACAACGCGCGCATCGTCGAGCTCGAAAAGCTCATCAGGCTCAAGCGCGACCTGGTGCACCTGTTGCACAACTTCGTGTCGTTCAAGGAGTTCTATCGGCGCGAAGGCGCCATCTTTCAGGCGGGTACGCTCTACCTCGACGGCCGCAGCTGCGAGCTGGCCGTGCAGGTGGCAGACGCAGGCAAGCATGCACCGCTCGCAGGCCTGGCCAAGGCCTACCTGGCGTACTGCCTGTGCGCGCGCGAAGGCAAGACGATGACCATCGTCGCAGCTTTCACTGCCGGCGATGTCGACTTCCTTTTCATCGGCCGCAACGGCGTGTTCTACGACCGCCAGGGGCGCGACTGGGACGCCACCATCACCAAGGTGATCGAGAACCCGACGAGCGTGTCGCAGGCTTTCTTCTCGCCTTACAAGAAGTTCCTGCGCATGATCGAGGAGCAGGTGGCCAAGCGTGCTGCGGCCAGCGACACCGCCGCACAAAGTTCCCTCGGCAACCTGGCCACCACGCTGACCACTGCAGACAAGGCAGCCGTTGCGCCGCAGGCCGGCAAGGCACCGGCGCCACCTGCGGTCAAGCTGCCGGGAGGACGATTCGACGTGGGCACCGTGGCAGCCATCGGTGTTGCGCTGGGAAGCATCAGCGCTGTGATGGTGGGCATCTTCGGCAAGTTCGTCGACCTGGGCCAATGGATTCCGATCGCGCTGGTGGGGATCGTGCTCGCGATTTCGGGACCCAGCATGCTGGTGGCGTGGCTCAAGCTGCGCCAGCGCAGCCTCGGGCCGATCCTGGATGCCAGCGGATGGGCCATCAACGGACGCATGCGAATCAACGTGCAACTGGGCGGCTCGCTGTCACAGACGGCGCACATTCCGCCGAATTCGCGGCGCCTGCTCAACGATCCTTTCGCCGAACGCAACGGCAAGGTCGGTGTGATTGCCGCTGTGGTGATCGTCGTGGCGCTGGCGGTGCTGTCATGGCGCATGAGTTGGCTCGATGGCTATCTTCCTGCTGGCCTGCAGCGTACGCCGCCTGCCGTGGCCGCAGCGCCAGCCTGAGCCGGAGGCTTGCCACGCCCTTCCGGACAATCAGCCGGTCACCGGGATGCGCCGGCAGCCGCCATCGCCTGGGTGACCTCGTTGGTCCCCTGCGCCGCGCCGCTTTGCGGGACTTGGTCGCCCTCGCGGGCGATCACTTGCGCAAGCCGCGCGGCGAGCTGCTCGGGCGCATCGTCGCCGATGCCGATGAACGCACCTTGCGTCATCGTGATGTGGGCGGCTTCGAAGGTCCCGGCGCCCGCGCAAAGGATGGTGCGCGTCGGTGCGTCCTCTGCGGCGAGCACCAGCATGGCAGGCACGACCGCCTCGGGCTTCAGGGCGTCGAGCACTTCCTGCGGCATCAAACCTTCGGTCATGCGGGTGGCGGCCGTCGGTGCCAGGCAATTGACGCGGACGTCGTTCTTCGCGCCCTCCAAACTGAGTGTCTGCATGAGCCCGACCAGCGCCATCTTGGCGGCACCGTAGTTGCTCTGCCCGAAGTTGCCGTACAGGCCCGAGGACGATGTGGTCATGACGATGCGCCCGTATTTCTGAGCGTTCATCAGCGGCCACACGGCCTTGGTGCAGTTCACCGCGCCCATGAGGTGGACGTCGACGACCAGTTGAAAGTCGGCGAGCTCCATCTTGGCAAAACTCTTGTCACGCAGGATGCCGGCGTTGTTGACAAGCACATCGACGCGACCCCATGCATCGACAGCCTGTTGCACCATGGCCTGCACGGCTGGCGCATCGGTGACAGAGGCGCCGTTGGCAAGGGCCTCGCCGCCGGCCGCGACAATCTCATCGACCACCGCCTGCGCTGCACTGACCGAACCCCCGGATCCGTCGCGCGCGCCACCCAGATCGTTCACGAGAACCTTGGCGCCGCGGCGGGCCAACGCCAACGCATGCTGCCGGCCCAACCCACCGCCAGCACCTGTGACGATGGCGACACGGCCGTTGAAATCGATGCTGCTCATCTCTTTGCTTCCTTGGGAATGAAACGTACGGTGAAACTGGACGCGTGCGTTTTAACCCATATCCCGGAAGCCGGCAGCCGCAAAGGCGACCGCATGCAGGGCCGCGCCGTGCCCGTCCCTCTCAGTGGCTGGTCGCAGCGCTCGGGCTGTTGCCCAGCGACTCGCAGTAAGCCAGGAGAAGATCAATCTCCGCAGATTTGTCGAAGAAGGCATCGGCACCTAACGCGCGCGAGCGCTCCCGCATGTCAGGCGTGGCGTAGTTGCTGAGCACCACCACCTTCTGGTGCTCCTTGCGATTGCGGCAAGCGCGCACGACGCCGAAACCGTTGCCTTGCGCGAGGAACAGATCGATGATGGCGATGTCCCAGCCATCGAGGTGGTCGCCCAGCCAGCTAACCGCTTCCGTCTCGGTGGCCGCGTGCGCGATGACCTGTGCATCGGCGACATCTTCAAGAAAACTGACGAGGTTCTCCCGAATCACCGCGTTGTCTTCCACCAGATAGGTTTTGAAGGGCATGGTGTGGTTCAAGGTGATCCGTATGTGTGGTCGAGCAACTTCGCTCCATGCACACATGATCGCGGCCCTCGGGGCCCGGCGGGTGGGCCATGCCAACCATTGCGGGTAGGCTGCCACCTACCTTTCGCGACAGCGCGAGGCCTGCTGCCCCGGCTTGCGGCGGAGTTCAAGTCGTCACGGGAACCCGTTGCCGCTGCCCCATGCCCAGGCGAGTCGGCGACACGTACTGCTGCCGATACACCTCGAACGGCATGGTGTCGGCGGCTTCGATCTTCTTCTGCGCCTCGACCGATTCAGCCGTGGCCGCTTCGAAGCGAGATTGCATTTCGGGCGTGAACGGCAAATCGAGCAACGCTTGGCGCGTCGACTCGGAGCGCGCGCGCACAAAGCCCACAAATGCGTTGTCGTGATCGGCCGCCATGGCCGCCAGCACCCGCGCCGACGGCAGGCTGTCCGGATTTTGCAGCGCTGCGGCTGCGGCATGCACTGCGTCGGCGTAGAGCGTGCCGCCATGGGCCGCGTCCAGCGCCGCCGCGATAGGTGCACACTGCGCCACCAATTCGCCGCCCCAACCGGTCAGCGTGACCTCCTGGCCACCACGCTGCAGGCAGAGTCCGGGCTCCCGGCCCCGCGCAGCGGTCAGGTGCTGGTTGTGCGCGAGCTCGGTGATCTCCTGGGGGGTGTCGTCCGGGCTGTCGCTCAACAGGCAGTGCATGAGGAAAACATCCAGGAAGCGCATCGTCTGCGCATTGATGCCGACCGGCTCGAACGGGTCCAGATCCATCAGGCGCACTTCGACGTATTCGACACCGCGCTCACGCAACGCGTGCAGCGGGCGCTCGCCCGGGTAGATCACGCGCTTGGGCCGGATGGTGCCGTAGAACTCGTTCTCGATCTGCAGAAGCGTGGTGGCCAACTGGTTGTAATCGCCGCCGGGGTTCTGGATGCCGATGGCCTCGTACGCGGGCCACGGCCGCGTGAGCGCGTCCTGAAGCGACGCGCCATAGCCTTCCAGGCTGTTGTAGCTGACCTTGAGCGACGACTGCGCCTCGCTCTGGTAGCCCAGGCGGCCCATGCGCAGCGACGTGCCGTGCGGCATGTGCATGCTGCCTTCGCCCAAAGGCTGGAGTTCGTGCGGGCGGTTGGCCACGAAGCTCGAACACAGCGCCGGCGATGCGCCGAACAGGTAAAGCAGCAGGAATGCGTGGCGGCGGAAATTGCGGATGAGCGCAAAGTACTGCTCGCTCGACACACCCGGCAGCGACCAGTTGTAGTGGATGCCCGAAATGGTCTGCATGCGCCGCCCATAGCGGTGCCCCAGGCCCATGCGGTACACGCTCTTGGCGCGCCCGACGTTGGACGCGCCGTAGCGCCCGAGCGGAATGGTTTCATCCGTCGGCAAGCCGCAAGGCATGCTCGACACCCACAGCCGCTCGTCGCCGGCCTGGGCCATGACCCGGTAGGTGTACTGATGCACCTGGACCAGTTCCTCCAGCGCCGCTTCGACGCCCGCATGCACGCCGGTGATGAGTTCGAGCTGCGACTCGCTGAAATCGGTGGTGATGTGCGGATGCGTCAGGGCCGAACCCAGCGCGGCAGGATGCGGCGTGAGCGCGAGCTGTCCGCCGGGCTGCGCACGCAGGCTTTCCTTCTCAATCCCCCGGCGCACACCCTTCAGGCGCTCCGGCCCCAGTGCGCCCAGCCGCTCCAGCAGTTTGTTCATTTTTATGGATTCCCGTCGATCTTGTGGGCGTGGAAGTTATCACGGCTACGCGGCGACTGCTGGCGCGGGGAGACTCAGCCTTGCGCTAGGAAAGCACGCGCAGCAAAAAGGCGTTCAGGTCGGCGATTTCCTCGATGCAGACCGAGTGCTGCATCGCATATTCATGCCATTCCACCGGATGGCCGAGCGCCTCCAGTGCATCGCGCGTGGCAGTCGCACGTGCCAGCACGACCACGTTGTCATGGGTGCCATGTGCGAGGAACACCGGCGTCTGGTGGTTGGCCCCGTGCCGTTCCGCCTCCAGCGTGGCCGCCAGCGGCAGGTAGCCCGACAGGCCCACAATGCCCGCCAGGCGCTCGCCATGGCGCAGGCCGGTCATCAGCGCCATGGCGCAGCCTTGCGAGAAGCCGGCCAGGACGATGCGGTGCGCCGGAATGCCACGCGCCCGCTCGTTGGCGATCAGTGCCTCGATGGCGGTCTGCGAGCGGCGAAGGCCGGCCTCGTCCTCACGGCGCGTCAGATCGGGCACCATGATGTCGTACCAGGCGGGCATCGGCCTGCCGCCATTGATGGTCACGGGAATCTCCGGTGCGTTCGGAAAGACGAAGCGCACGGCGCCGGCGCCGGAGAGATCCAGCTCACGGGCGATGGGAACAAAGTCGTTGCCGTCGGCGCCAAGGCCGTGCAGGACGATGACCGAGGCCGTCGGTTGCGGGGATGTTTCGATTTCGATAGGTGCGAGTGACATGGAAAAATCTGAAGAAAAGCTGTGCAGACCTCCACCTTAGCGCAGACGGCCGACACGAACATGCCCGCCGCGGGCCTACCCTGATTGATAAATCAGACGGAAGCCATCCCATGACCGACCTCACATTGCCAAGCGGCGACACCGCCGTTGCCGCCACTCCTGCCCCCGTCACGCCGGGCAAGGAAGCGCCACCCTTCGCCAAGACGCGCTACACCGGTGCCATCATGGTCTGCAAGCAATGCCAGAAGCGCAGCAGCGGGCCGAAGAAGCTCAACGCCAAAGACCTGCAGCAGCCGCTCAAGCGCGCCCTTGGCGACGCGCGGCTGCGGTTCCGGACCGTGCAGACGTCCTGTCTGGGCCTGTGTCCCAAGAAGGCCATTGCCGTGGCTGCCGTGACGGCTGACGGCACCTCGCTGCTCGCCGCAATACGCGACGAAGACGACTTGAAGCCCGTGGCCGCGCGCCTTTTGGGCCGCTCGACCGACTGAGCAACGTCAACAAGGCAGCAAGATGCTGGCTTGCAGCCCGCCTTCAGGTCGGTTCGAGAGCGCCACCTCGCCCCCATGCGCCTGGATGCAGCCTCGCGCGATGGCCAGCCCCAGCCCGACGCCGCCGTCGTGGGTGCGTGCCGAGCCGCCGCGGAAGAACGGCTCGAACACCCTGGGGAGCACGTTCAGCGGAATGCCCGGCCCGTTGTCCTCGATGTCGATCCGGTAACAAACGCCTTCGGGCTGGGACACCACCGCCAGGTTCAACGCGACCGATTGCCCGTACCGCACCGCGTTGTCGATCAGATTGGTGAGCGCGCGCCTCAGCGCGACCGGCCGCGCGCGGTACGGTGGCCAGGCTGCTGGCGCGCACACGCCCTGCAGCTTCACGCGCGCGCCCGCGCGCGCAAAGTGCTGCACCACCGACGCGACCAGCGCCGGCAGGTCGACAGCCTCGGTCTGCTCGTCGGCTGCGTCGTTGCGCGCGAACACCAGCGTGGCGTCCACCATGGCGCGCATGTCGGCCAGCGTCTCGACCATGTCACGGCGAAGCGCCTCGTCCGCCACCAGCGCGGCCTGCAGCCGCAGCGACGTGATCGGGGTGCGAAAGTCATGGCCGATCGCCGCCAGCATCAGCGTGCGGTCCTGCACGAAGCGCCGCAGCTTCACCTGCATCTCATTGAAGGCATGGGTCAGCTCGCGCGTCTCGACGGGGCCGGTGAGCGGCAGTGCGTCGACGCGTTCGCCACGCCCGACCATCGACACGGCATCGACCAGCGCGCGCAGCGGCCGCAGGATGCGCCGCGCGAACAGGAAGCCCAGCGCCACCACCGGCAGGATGCTCACCGGCATGGAAAAGCCAAGGAGCTGCCACCATTCATAGCTGCCGGTCGGTCGCTGCGAACTGTTGAGCCATCGGCCGTCGGGCAGGCCGATGGCGATGCGCAACTGCAGTGCCTGCCAGTTGCGCAGCGCCAGGGGCCGGTCGCGCGCGGGCCCGCCATCGGTGCGCTCGAGCTGCACGATCACCGGCACGTCCACATGCAGCGCCAGGCGCTTGCGCAGTGCATCGGCCAGGCGCAGTTCCTCTTCTTGCATGGCATGCGGCGCCACCGCCGCCCTGGGCGCCGCCCCGATGCGCACGTCATTGGAAGACATCGTTGCGGTGACTCGACTTGCCTGCGCCGCGGGCAAATCGCGCAAAGCGCCATAGGCCACGGCATGCCGCTCGACGACTTGCGCCATCGACGCCGGGTGCACCAGCACGCCCAGCTGCTGCACTACCAGTACCCCGATCAGGTGCGTGGCCACGGCGCCCGCCAGCAGCACCATCGTGAACTGACCCACCATGCGCCGCGGCCAGTGCAACGCAACGCGCGGCGGCACCGAATGTGGCGGCGACCCCGCATTCATGCGGGTTTGCGGACCACAGGCACCGTCAGCACGTAGCCGCCGCCCCAGGCCGTACGCAGCAGCTCGGGCTCCCGCGGGTCGAGCTCGATCTTGCTGCGCAGCCGGCTGACCTGCCGGTCGATCGTGCGCTCGAACCCCGGGCTGACCGGACGGCCCGTCAGGCGCTGCAGTGCGTCCCGGCTGACGACGGAGCGCGGATTGCGCACCAGCACGCCAAGCAGGCGAAGGTCGGTGGTGCTCAGCGCAACACGCCGTCCGTCAACGTGCACAAGCAACGCGCGGCCCTCGTCGAACGACCAGCAGCCGAAGGAGAACAAACCGCTGGCAGAGCCAACGCTTGCCGCGGCGGCGCCCGCCGAGGCGGCAGGCGGGGTGTCTCGCGGCACCGTGCGCCGCAGCACGCTGCGGATGCGTGCAAGCAGCTCGTCGGGCTCGAACGGCTTGACCACATAGTCGTCCGCGCCCAGTTCCAGCCCCTCGATGCGGTCTCGCGCCTCGCCACGCGCCGTCAGCAGGATCACCGGTGGTCCGTTGGCGGCGCGCAATTCGCGACACAGCGCAAAGCCGTCACCGTCCGGCAGCATGACGTCCAGCACGATCAGATCGATCGACTGATGGCGCAGCACCAGCGCCATCGCGGCGGCGCCATCCGCCACGCGCACGTCCAGCCCACCACGGCGCAGCAGCGTGGCCAGCGGTTCGCGGATCTTGCGGTGGTCGTCCACCACCAGCACGCGGTGGGGCTGGCTGGCCGCAAGGGCCGAGGCGCTGGGAGGCTGAAAGGTCACGGGGCACGTCTCAACTTGTCCAAAACGCGTGAGCTTAATGCATACGATTCCCATTCAGCTTCATTCTTTCTCCTCTTGATGCGCCAGCGCACGACCTTCGACATGCTCACCCTCCCTCCGCTCCCTTTTTCTGCCTCCTGCGCGGCAGCCGTCACGTTGATCGGCCTGCTGGGCGCGCACGCCGCCCTGGCACAAACTTCGCAAGGCCCCGGTGAGACCGGGAACCTGGGGACGGTCGTGGTGACCGCGTCGGGCTTCGAGCAGGCGCTCAAGGACGCGCCCGCATCCATCACCATCGTCACGGGCGAGGAACTGCGCAAGCGTCCGTTCCGCGATCTGACCGATGCCCTGCGCGACGTCGAAGGCGTGGCCATCACCGGCACCGCCAACGAGAGCGAGATTTCCATCCGCGGCATGCCGGGCGACTACACACTGATCCTGGTGGACGGTAAACGCCAGAGCTCGCGCGACGCGCGCGTCAACGGCAGCGCGGGGTTCGAGCAGAGCTTCATCCCGCCGGCCGAAGCCATCGAGCGCATCGAGGTCGTCCGCGGCCCGATGTCCTCGCTGTACGGCTCCGACGCCATCGGTGGCGTCATCAACATCATCACGCGCCGTGTGCCTTCGGCCTGGGCCGGCTCCGTCAATCTCGACTACACCGCGCAGCAGCACGGGGCGTACGGCAACGGCAACCAGGTGCAGTTCTATGCGGGTGGCCCGATCAAGGACGATCTGCTCGGCCTGCAGGTATGGGGCCGGCGCCTGAACCGCCAGGCCGACGACGACCTGGCCAATGGCGGCTACGCGCGAGGCGAGCACACCGACCTGACCGCGCGCCTGGCCGTCACTCCCAACCGCTACAACGACATCATCCTGCAGGCGGGCGCCACCCGGCTGCACAACGGCGAAGGCACCAGCGCCAACTGGGCGACCCGAGAGCAGGACAACGACCGCGATAGCGCGTCGGTCACCCACAAGGGCCGTTGGGGCTGGGCCTCGTCGGAGGTCTCGCTCGCCTGGGAACGCGCATCGCGCGTGGGCGTGAGCAACGGCACCGCCGCCCAGAACGAATTCGCCAACCGCAAGCCGGAAGTCACCAACACCGTCTTCGACGCCAAGATGACCCTGCCGGTGCAGCGCCACCTGCTCACGGGCGGCGTGCAGTGGAACGACACGTCGCTCAAGGACTGGAACCCGGGCCTCAACGACCGCGTGCGCTACACGTACGGTACGACCCAGAAGGCGCTGTTCCTCGAGGACGAATGGTCGCTGACCGAACGTCTGGCCATCACCGGCGGCCTGCGCCTGGACGACCACGCGCAGTACGGCGTACATGCCAACCCGCGCCTCTATGCGGTGTGGCACACGACCGACAGCTGGACACTCAAGGGTGGCGTCTCGCGCGGCTTCAAGGCGCCCGAACTGCGCGCCGTCATCGAGGACTATGCCTACCTGCGACGCAACACCTTCGTGATGCTCGGCAATCCGGACCTGAAGCCGGAGTCGAGCACCAACTACGAGTTCTCCAGCCTGTGGAGCAACAACAAGGACCTGTCGGGCGGCATCACCTTCTTCTACAACGACTTCAAGGACAAGCTGTCGACCGTGACGACGACGCGCCGCTGGAACGGCTACACCGTGATGGACCGCGTGAACATCGACAAGGCGACGATCGCCGGCGTCGAGCTCAACGCCAAGTGGGACGTAAGCCGCACGGTGCAGCTCAAGGCCAACTACACGCACACCGATTCCGAGCAGAAGAGCGGCGTGAATGCAGGTGCGCCGCTGGCCCTCACACCCGAGCGCATGGCCAACCTGCGCGCCACGTGGCGGTCGACTCCTGCGCTCACGCTGTGGGCTGGACTCACCCATTACGGCAAGGAATACGGCACGACCGTCGGTGCCGATTTCTCGCCCGCCTACACGACCACCGACATCGGCGGCTCCTACCAGTGGAGCCCCAAGGTCACACTGAATGCCGCCATCAACAACCTGGGCGACAAGCGGCTGGACAACGCGACGTATGGCAAGACCAACTACGGCCGGCGACTCTGGGTCGGCGCGAACATCCGGTTCTGAAGACGGGTGCGGCGTGCGCGCACACCACAAAGATGACAAAGGCCCTCGCGGGCCTTTTCTGCGTCTGCACTCACCAGCGGTAGGCCACCGTGACGACCGCATTGCGCTCGTCGCCGTACCGGCAGGTGGCCAGGCAGTGCACGTAACGCTTGTCGGTCAGGTTCTGCACCTTGAGGCTGGCCTGCCAGTGGGCATCGATCTGGTAGGACAGCAGCAGGTCCATCACCGTGTAGCCGTCGGTCTGGCGGATCGATGCCGACGATGCCGTGACCAGCGGGCCGACGTAGCGTAAACCCGCCGCAATGCGCGCACGCTCCAGCCCCAGCGCGGCCAGGTGGTAGTCCGCCCACACCGACGCACTGTGGCGCGGGACGCCGACGGTGCGCTGCCCGACCAGCGCCGGGTCGTTGTCGGCCACGGTGCGCGCGTCGGTGTAGTTGTAGGAAGCCGTGACGCTCAGGGCGCGCACGGGCGAAAAGCGTGCTTCCAATTCCAGGCCGCGCGAGCGTACCTTGCCGGTCTGCACGTCGAAGCTGCTGTCGACCAGGTCTTCGGTCAGCACGTTCTTCTGTTCGAGCTGGTAGATCGCCGCGCTCAGTGAAGTCCGGCTGCCGGCCGGCTGGTAACGCACGCCTGCCTCGTACTGCTCGCCGAGCACGGGTTTGAAAGGCGCGCCGAAGCGGTCGGTGCCGCTGGCCGGAAAGAACGACTGGCTGAAGCTCGCATAAGGCGCCAGGCCGTTGTCGAACAGCCGCACCAGGCCGATGCGCCCGGAGAACTTACGGTCATCCTGCTGCGTTCGCACGCTGGTGGCATAGGCGTCGTTGCGGCTGTCGGAGCTGTCGTAACGGCCGCCCAGCACCATCACCCAGCGGTCGTCGAAACGGATCTGGTCTTGCAGATAGACCCCACTTTGCGTGCTCACCTGCCGTGATCCGCTGTTGGTCCGCCCTACCACCGGCAGCCGTCCGTACACCGGATCGGCCAGGTTCAGCGAGGGCGCACTGCCCGAGAAGCGTTGGCCGTCATAGTCCTTGCGGTAGACATCGAAGCCCGCCAGCAGCGTGTGCTGCCAGCGCCCACTGCCCAGTTGCCATTCGAGGCTGGTGTCGCTCGTGACGGCGGTGGATTCGTCGTCGCGCGCGTCGTAGCGGCGTGCCAGGTTGCCCCGCGTCACCGTGGTCGGCGTGATGTAGCTGTAGCGCACGTCGGCGGCATAGCGGCGCAGCGCGTGACGAAGCTTGGGACCACCGGCAAAGCTTTTCTCGAAGAGGTAGCCAACGGTGGTCATCTTGCCCGCGTAGCGGTCGAAGCCGGGCTCGCCCGTGAACAGGGTGTACGGAATCTTCAAGCCGGCGGTTCGGCTGTAGAGCGTGCTGTCGTAGGCCATCGGCGCCACGAACTTGGTGTCGATGCGCTGTTCGCTGGCCAGCAGTGTGAAGGAGGTGTCGGCATCGGGGCGCCAGGTCAGGGCGGGCGCGATGTAGCGCTTGTCGTCGTCGACCTGCGCGAGCTGCGTGCCGCTTTCGCGTACCAGGGCCGTGATGCGGTACGACAGGCTGCCGTCCGCGTTCAAAGCGCCGGCATGGTCGGTGGCGATCTGCCGGCAGTCATGGCTGCCCGCTTCCAGCAGGATCTCGTGCAGCGGCTCGGTCGTCGGTCGCTTGCTCACGGTGTTGACCAGGCCGCCCGGCGACATCTGGCCGTACAGCACCGACGACGGGCCCCGCAGCAGCTCGACGCGCTCCAGACCATAGGGCTCCTGGCCGCCATCGAACTGCGTGGCCTGCAGCTTCATGCCGTCGCGCATCACGCTGCCGGTGCGTCCACCCGCATCGAAACCGCGGATGCTGTAGTCGTCGGCCACGCGCGAGAAGCTGGCGGGCTGGCTGACGATGCTGTTGGCGTAGCCGAGCGCATCGGCCAGCGAGTCGGTCTTGCGCGCGGCCATTTCTTCCGCACCCACCACCGTGACCGACTGCGGCGTCTCCCGCAGCGGCGTGTCGGTCTTGAGCGCGGTGGCGCTGCGGCGGGCGATGTAGCCATTGACAGGGCTGGTGGCACTGGCCTCGGCGCTGTCGGCGGACACCGTCACCTCGGTCAGCGTGGTGACGCTGGCGCCGCTCGGCGCGCGCTCCAGCGTGAGCGTGGCGCCACTGCGCCGCGCGCGCAGGCCAGTGCCGCGCACCAGATCGGCCAGCGCCTCGTCCACATGTCGCTGGCCCGAAACCGCATTGCCGCGCAGTCCGTCGGCCAAGCCGGCGGCAAAGACGAGTTGCGCGCCCGCCTGGCGCGCGAACAGGGCGAGTGCCGAAGGCAGCGGTTGCGCCGGGATGTCGAAGCGCGCCGTGGCAGCGGCCGTGTCGACCTGCGCGGCCAGGGGCAAGGCAAAGATGGCCAGCGCGATGGCGGTCGCGCCATGCCGCAGCTGACGGGAGGTTGTCGAAGTTGGGCGTTTCATGGATGTTCAGGTCGTCGTTGAATGAAGGGGCTCCTGGCTACAACGAGCCAGCCCCGACACTTCCTGAACAGAACGTCGAAATTTCGTTGGCCCCAGCGGCTGTACAAGCGCGGCCCGGGTCGGTGGGGCGTGTCAACGCGGTCGTGGACCGATCGTCCAACGCCCACCCTCGAGCGTCGTCCGCACCGCGACGATCTCCGGCAGCGCCCGCAGGAAATCCTCGGCCTGCGCGATCCGCACCTGGCCCGACAGCCGCAGGCCGGCCACCCGCGCGTCGACCGACACGGGCCGCGGCAGATAGCGTTCGAGCCGGGCGATGGCTGCGTCGAGCTGCACGTCGTCGAGCACCAGCATGCCGTGCCGCCAGGGCGCGGCTTCGGTGGCCAGCCGACTGCGCGCGAAGCGCTCGTCGGACGCCGCCCGGGCGCGCACGCGCAGCGATTCGCCATCACCCAAGGTCCGCGAGTCCTGCACCCGACCTGCGCCGTCGAGCACGTCGACGCGCACCCGGCCGGACTCCACCTGCACCTCGACGTCCGAGCCGGACAGGCGGTCGACAACGAACCGCGTGCCGAGCACGGTGATACGGACCGTCGGCGCGCCGTCACCGGCCGTTCGGTCGCCGAGCACATCGACCACGAACGGCCGCGCGTCGTCGCGCACCACCTCCAGGAAGACCGCACCCGCCAACAGGCGCACACGACGATCGGCCGCGTAATAGGCCGCACGCGCCTGGCTGCGGGCGTCGAGCGTCATGACGCTGCCGTCCGGCAGCACCTGACGAAGCGAACGCCCGGGGCCCGTCGACGACAGTTCCTGCCACTGCTGCACCGCGAACCGCCACCATTGCCAGCCGCCCAAGCCCGACGCGAGGCCTGCAACACCCAGCAATGCGGCAAGCGACCGGCGCCGGCCGCTGCGTTGCGCGCCTTTCAGACCATTCTGTGCCCCAGGCGTCTCGTTGCGCGTAGCGGTGTCCGCGGGTCCCGGGACCGGCGACGCGCTGGCATGCCAACGCTCCATGGCGCCCTGGACGATGTCCATCGCGCGGATCATGTCGCGTTCGATCATGTTGCGCGACACGCCGAATTCCGCAGCCAAGGCCGACTGCGCTTCGCCATGCACGCGATGCCGCAGAAACACCTGCCGTGGGCGTTCGGGCAAGCCGGCCAGGGCCGACTCGATGGCAGCGACGGCCTGCCTGTACATCAGCGCCTCGGTCGCGTCCGGCCCGCTCGACTCGCGCGCCGGGTGGGCCTGGGCATGTCGGTGCGCGACCTGTTCGCGGCGCTGCCGGTCGATGCACAGGTTTCGCGCCACTGCGAACAGATAGGCCCGCGCTTCGCTGCCCTCGGCCAGCGCCGGCAGGGCGTCCTGCTCGGCCAGTTCGGTCAGCTTGAGCCACGTGTCGTGCGCCAGATCGCGCGCATCGTCCGACGAGCCCGTGCGATGCGCCAGATAGCGCAGCAGGTCCCTGTAGCTGAGCCGAAAGCTCTCCAGCAGGGGCGACCGGATGGCGGGTTCGAGGCTCATTCTGGTGTTGGTTGATTGCAGCAGGGCCGGCGCCACGAAGGAGGCCACAGCAAAGAAAAGAGGCATGGGCCGCTGCCAACAAGAATAACTCCTATTCTCATCTCATTCGTCTTCATGTGGCGTGGCATGCAGGAGCGACCGCGGACCCTACGTTTCATGCAACACGCGCCAAAATGCCGGTTTCGACCTTGCGTCGCCCCTGCGCCCTTCCTCGAAGTAACCGCCTCCGTTCTAAGACCCTCCATGCCCCACAGCTCCCAAGCCAGCCGATTCTTCTCCGGCACGTACGCCGAAGCCCGACGCAAATTCCTCGACACGGCAGCGCTCCACCAGGCGCATGTCGAGTCGTTTGCACACCCGTTGCCCGGCGCCCTCGGCGAGGCGCTGGCCACTGACGTGGGCTACGTAGGCGCGGCGGACGCCGACAAGGTGCTGCTGGTGAGTTCCGGCACGCACGGCCCCGAAGGCTTCTCGGGTTCAGGCTGCCAGATCGCCACGCTGGAAGATGCTGACCTGCGCGCGCGCCTGGCGCAGGCCGGCGTCGGCCTGCTGCTGGTGCATGCGATCAACCCCCATGGGTTCTCCCACCTGCATCGAACCAACGAAGACAACATCGACCTGAACCGCAACTGCATCGACTTCGGCGCGCCGCTGCCGGTCAACGCGGCCTATGCCGACGTCGAGCCCTTCGTCCTGCCCGCCACATGGCCGCCGACGCCCGCCGACGATGCGGCCATGGCTGACTACATCGCCACCCATGGCCTGTCGGCTTACCGTGCAGCCATCAGCGGCGGCCAGTACACGGTCCCCGACGGCGTCTTCTACGGCGGCCAGGCGCCGTCCTGGAGCAACCGCACCGTGCGCGCCATCCTGCGCAAGTACGCTGCCCGGGCTCGCCACCTGGCCTGGATCGACATCCACACCGGCCTGGGCCCTTATGGCCATGGCGAGAAGATCTACCCCGGCCGCAACATCGCGGCCGACATGGCGCGTGCGCGCGCCTGGTGGGGGGCCGACGTGTTCGCGCCCTTCGAGGGCGTCTCGGCTTCCGCCGACGTGACAGGCCCGGTCGTCACCCTCGCGTACGACGAGTGCCCCGACGCCAGCGTGACGTTGATGGGCCTCGAATTCGGCACGCTGCCGGACCTGGAGGTCCAGCGCCGCCTGCGTGCAGACCACTGGCTGCGCCGCCACCCGGAGGCACCCGAAGCACAGCGCATGGCCATCCGTTCGGAACTGCGCGATGCCTTCTATTGCGACAACGACGAGTGGAAGGGCATGCTGCTCGGCCAGACGCGCGTGGTGCTGCTGCAAACGCTGCTCGGGTTGAAAGCGGCCGGCTGATGGCACGTGATTGGCGCGCGACCGGCCCGTGATCGGCCCGTGTCCGCGCCTTACACTCCCGCCCATGGCTCTCCAACCTTCCCGCGGACCCCGCATCCTCGAACGCGGCGTGCTCTGCATCATCATCGGCCTGGCCGTCCTGATCGGTCCGCGCTTCATGCAGTCCACCCGCTGGTACGACATGGTCGCCGGCGCCCATGTCGTCGGCTGGTTCGCGCTGGTCCTGGGTGCCGCACTCATCATCCTCGACCTGGTCCAGCGTGCCAAAGGAAAAAAGACGTAACGCACGTTGACGCGGCTATAGCGACTGACCTACAACCTCTGAGAACTTTTCTATTAACATGCGTGCCATTTGGCGCAGCATGTGTGACCGGGTTGCCGCCCCACCGTAGTGCCTTTTTCATGGCCTACCGTCGAGGGCACCGATGCCGGATTCGAATTTTCTCCCTTCCTCGCACGACCCCTGGGTCGTGGCAGCCTCCATCGTCATCGCCATGTTCGCGTCCTACGTGGCGCTCGACATGTCGCGCCGCCTGCGTGGTGCAGGCGACGCCTTCAACCTGGGCTGGTGGGCCGCGGGCTCGATCGTTCTGGGTACAGGCATCTGGTCGATGCATTTCATCGGCATGCTGGGCTTCTCGCTGCCGATCCCCCTGGGGTTCACGCCCGCGCTGACCTTGCTGTCATGGGTGGCGGCTGTGGGCGCGTCCGGCCTGGCCTTGTGGCTGTCGAGCCTGCGTGCCTACAGCCTGCGCGCCTACAACCTTCGCGCAGTGCTGCCCGGATCGCTGGCCATGGGCGCAGGCATCTGCGGGATGCACTACATCGGCATGGCGGCGCTCGACATGGCTCCCGGCATCGTGTGGCACCTGCCCACGGTGGCTTTGTCGGTGGGCATTGCGGTAGGCGCGTCGGCGACTGCGCTGCTGATCTTCCGCTTCATGCTGCGCGTGACCGACGAGCGCAGGCTGGTTGCACAAACTCTCGCAGCGCTGGTGATGGGCGTGGCCATCTGCGGCATGCATTACAGCGGCATGGCTGCGGCGCGCTTTCCAGCGGACGCCGTCTGCCTGAGTGCCAACGCCCTGGGCGGCAGCGGGTTCACAGCAATCGTTGCCGCAGCCGCCTTCATGCTCTTGCTGGGCACACTGCTGACTTCGCTGCTGGAGGCACGCCTGCAGATCGTTGCACAGCAACTGGCGAGTTCGTTGCAAGAGTCGAACCTGCAACTCCAGTCGGCCAACGACGAACTGCATCAGCGCGCCTTCTCCGACGCGCTCACCGGCCTGCCAAACCGCCTGCTCTTCGAAGATCGGCTGCGCCATGCCCTTTCGCGGCTCGCGCATGCCAATGCGCTGCGGGTGGAAGAACGACTGGGCGTGCTCTTCATCGACCTGGACGGCTTCAAGCCGATCAACGATTCCTTCGGTCATTCGGCAGGCGACGAAATACTGCGTGCTGCAGCCCGGCGTCTGCTCGAAGAGGCGCGCGCGAGCGACACGGTCGCGCGCGTGGGTGGCGACGAATTCCTGCTTCTGCTCGAAGGTGCGAGCGACGTCGGCGACTGCGTGGCCGTTGCCAACCGTGTGCTGCGCGCGCTGTCGCGACCGTTCATGGTGTCGGGGCGCGAGCTGCAGATCGCCTGCTCGATCGGCATCGTGCTGTACCCCGATCAAGGTGACGCGGACAAGCTGGTCGCCAATGCAGACGCCGCCATGTATGCGGCCAAGCGCGCTGGCGGCGGCAACTACGCCGTGTTCGCCTCGCACATGGGCGGCGACGCGAGCGAACAACTCGAACTGCAAAGCGACCTGCGCAAGGCACTCGAACGCGGACAGTTCGTCCTCCACTACCAGCCCAAGATCGACGGTCGGACGCAGCGCATCAGCGGCGTGGAAGCACTGGTTCGGTGGAACCATCCGCAGCGCGGGATGATCGGGCCGGTGAATTTCATCGGCCTGGCCGAACGCTTCGGCCTGATCGTCCGGCTGGGCGACTGGATCATCGAGGAGGCCTGTCGCCAGATGGCCGCCTGGCAACGCGAAGGAATGACGATGCGCGTGGCGGTCAACCTGTCCGTGCTCCAACTGCGCGAAAGCGGGCTGGCCGAGCGCTTGGCCGGTGCGCTGCAACGCCACGGCGTGCCGGCATCGCAACTTCTGTGCGAGATCACGGAATCGGTGGCCATGGAGGACATCAGCGCCACGCGGCGCACCTTCGAGGGCCTGGCCCGCATCGGCGTATACCTGTCGATCGACGACTTCGGCACGGGCTACTCCAGCCTGAGCCAGCTGCGCCAGCTGCCCGCCCGCCAACTGAAGATCGACCGCAGCTTCGTCCAGGAACTCGAGACCCAGGACGATGCGCGGGCCGTGGTAGAGGCGGTGGTGCGCCTTGCCCATGCCCTGGGCCTGAGCGTGGTCGCCGAAGGGGTCGAGACCGAGGCGCAACGCGCCATCTTGTTGGCAATGGGCTGCGACGAACTTCAAGGCTTCCTGTTCGCCAAGGCCATGCCGGCCGTGGACCTGTTGCGCTGGTCGCGCGAAGGGAGTTACGCGCAGCAGCAGCAGCCGCACGCACCGGCCTGATCGCCCCGCGCTTAGCGCTTGCCGCGCATCTTCTTGACCAGCTCGACGCCCGCGAGCACCACGATGCCCGCAGCGATGCCCACCAATGCATTGGCTGCCATGCTCCCGAGCGCGCCGCTCAGGCCACCGGTGCGTGACGCCCAGGCTTCCACGGCATGCCCCACGGCTGGAACGCCATGGACGAGAATGCCGCCGCCCACCAGAAACATCGCTGCCGTGCCCACCACCGACAGGCCTTTCATGAGCCAGGGCGCCATGCCGAGAATGCCCCTGCCCACGGCGCGCGTTGCGGCGCCCTGACGCTGGCTGAGGTAGAGGCCCGCATCGTCGAGTTTCACGATCCCGGCGACCAGGCCGTAGACCCCGGCCGTCATGATCACGGCGATGCCGGCCAGCACGACAAGCTGGGTGCCCACAGGCTGGCCGGCCACCGTGCCCAGCGTGATCACGATGATTTCGGCGGAGAGGATGAAGTCGGTGCGGATGGCGCCCTTGATCTTGGCCTTCTCTGCCGCGACCACATCGACCGCCGGCGAGGCAACCGCACTCACGTGCTGCGCCTGGGCGTCGGCGTGGCTGTCCTTGTGCAGGAACTTGTGGGCCAGCTTTTCGACACCTTCGAAGCAGAGGAAGGCGCCGCCCAACATCAGCAGCGGCGTGACGGCCCAGGGCAGGAAGGTGCCGATCAGCAAGGCCGCGGGCACGAGGATCAGCTTGTTGATCGCCGAGCCCTTGCAGACGGCCCAGACCACCGGCAGTTCGCGATCGGCCTTCACACCGGAGACCTGCTGCGCGTTGAGCGCCAAGTCGTCGCCCAGCACACCTGCCGTTTTCTTGGCGGCCACCTTGGTGAGGAGGGACACGTCGTCGAGGACGGAGGCGATGTCGTCGAGCAAAAGCAGAAGGCTGGCGGCCATGGGCGGACTCTTGGAAAGCTGAAAACGGCGGAGCTTATCCTGCTGCCAGGGGCGCCGAGGGAAAACCCGCGGGCGTCCTACAAGCGCGCAGGCTTCGGTGGTCGGCTAGCTCACGTTGCGCTTGAGGCGCACTTCCTCTATCTTCACCGCGCCGATGGAGGTGGTCTTGGCGGTGGTCATCTGGCGCTTGAAGCCGGCGAGTTCATGAAAACGAATGGCGCGATCGTTGCGCAGCGGCACCCACACGGTGACGGTGGTGCAGCCTTCTTCTTCAAGACCGTCTCGCGCTGCGTCCCACAACGCCACGCCCACGCCCTTGCCCCAATGCTCGGGCGACACGTAGATCGCCCAGATCTCTCCGGTCGTCGACGGCGTCTTGGCATCGCGCGAACGGTCGTAGCCGACGAAGCCGACCACCTGGTCGCCCAGCACGGCCACCTGGACCTGGGGCTCGCTGAACTCGATGGCCTCGCGCCACTTGGCTTCGCGCGTGGCGGGTGCCAGAGCGCGAAGCTGGTCTTCGGGCAGGATGTCTTCGTAGGCTGCGCGGGCAGCCGCAGCGTGGACTTCGGCGATGGCTTTGGCATCGCGCATGACGGCGGGGCGTACTTCGTAATCTGACATGGATGGCGTCGAGTTCTTCTATGGAACCGCGTATTGTCGCCGCCCCGCTAAACTGCCTGCCCTGTATTCCCCTTTCCCCCTCATTTCCTCCATTCCCGAAAGTCCACCATGGCTAAAAGTCAGCAACGCAGCACCAAGGAAGCCAAGAAGCCGAAGAAGGACACTTCGCCGCCCAAGCCCATCACCGGCGGCATCATCGAACCCGTGCGCACCATCACCACGGCGGTGATCCCGCGCGGCAAGCTCAAGAACAAGTGAGCCCCGCGTGACGCAGGCGCCTCCTTCCGCGGCCCAGCCGCGCAACCCCCTGCATGGGCTCACGCTGGAGGCGATAGTCACGGCCCTGGCCGACTTGTACGGCTGGGAGGGTCTGGGCGAGCGCATTCCGGTGCGCTGTTTCACCAGCGATCCCAGCGTGGCGTCGAGCCTCAAGTTCCTGCGCAAGACGCCATGGGCGCGCGAGAAGGTCGAAAGCCTCTATCTCTTCATGCTGCGCGACCAGCGCCGCCAGCAGCAGGCCGACGCCGGCCGGTGAAATGAGCAACGACATGGCGCAGGTGCGCGTCGAACCCGGCGGCTTCGCCTTCGAAGCCGATCCGGCGCGCACCCTGCTGCAATCGGCCGACGACGCCGGCATCGAACTGCCCAGTTCGTGCCGCAATGGCACGTGCCGCAGTTGCCTTTGTCGGATCGTCGACGGCACGGTGCGCTATCGCATTGAATGGCCCGGGCTGAGCGCCGAGGAAAAAACCGAGGGCTGGACACTGCCGTGCGTCGCGGAACCCCTGGGCGACCTGACGCTCGACGTGCCGCACGCCCGTTCGGTGTTCTGACACCTGCGCACAACGCCCTCCCGCGTCACCCCGCGCCGAGGTGAGCGCCTTCGCTGGTCGAACACGTCGCCAGCGGCACAAGCGGGGCCAGCGCCCAGCCATCGCGGCCCGCTCGCTTGGCTGCGTACAAGGCCGCGTCGGCACGGCCGACCGTGTCTTCGATGGTGCCGCCCGCATGCGCAGCAATGCCTGCCGAAAACGTCACGCCCAGGTCCGGCAACAGTCGCGCCGGTAGCGGCGGCCGATGGACGCGGTTTCGCAACCGGGACAGGCACGAGGTGGCGGTGGCATCGGAACGTGCCTCCGGCATCAACAAGAGGAATTCCTCGCCGCCCCAGCGCGCTGCACTGTCGGCGGCGTGCATGGACTCGCGCAGCGTTGCGCCAAAGCAGCGCAGCACCTCGTCGCCGATGCTGTGGCCGTGCGTGTCGTTGATGCGCTTGAAGTGATCGAGGTCGATCAGCGCCACCCGGAAAGGCAGGCCGGTGCGCAACGCGCGCGCGCGTTCCTCCTCGAGCAATTCCAGCATGTGGCCGCGGCTGAACAAACCGGTGAGCGTGTCGCGGATGACCAGTTCCCGCAGCGATGCCACCGCTGCCTGCAGCGCAAGCTTCTGCGTCCGCAGCGCAATCCGCCGATGGCTCCGGTGCAGGGTGATGGCGGTGATCACCACCAGGATGGCCATGCTCGTCAGGAGCGGCAGTACTTCCTTGCGCAGGTCGAAATCCGCAATGCCGCCCGAGGCGCCGAGCAACAGCACGCCCATCAGCAGACACACAGCGATCGCGCCCGTCAGCACGATCTGGCGGGGCCGAAGGCTGAAGAATCCGAACACCTGCACCAGGCACATCACCTGCAGCAGCGCCGGCCGCAACGTGGGGGACATGACGAAGGCGACGGAACCCGAGACAGTGGCCCAGACCATCTGGGGCATGACCAGCCCGGCGTCGCGCATGGAGGCGGTCCGGCCTGTGCGGATCCAAGGATAAAAGCCGAAAACGCCGATGGCGTTGCTCGTCAGCATGACGCGCGCGTCTTCCGGCGCCATGGCGTTCGCGCATACGGCGTACACGTAGATGGCCGCCCAAGCCAGATGCAGCGCCACCGACACCAGGCAGAAGCCCAGGCGCGCCGCATTGCGTGGATCATTGCCAAGCGCCAGGCGGCGCAGCCACATCAGGACGGCGGGTGCACGCCACGGATCGGCGAGACCGGCCGAGCTGGCGCGAGGCGCGTCAATTCTGGTGCTGGACCACACGGCCACGCCCCCGCTGCTTGGCCGCGTAGAGGGCCAGGTCGACGCGTTCGAGCGCCTGGCCGAGGGAGTCGCCGGGCTCAATGCCGTACACGCCGACCGAGACGTCCACCCGCAAGTGCGCAACCCCGGCAACGGCCGGCCAATCGTGCCCACGCAGCCGCTCGCGCAGTTGATCCATCGCCTGCACCGCTGCAGCGACTGGCGTGTCAGGCATGAGCACCAGAAACTCCTCGCCACCCCAACGCGCCACGGTGTGCGCGCCACCCAGGCTATGTTGCGCCAGTTCGGCCACGCCGCGCAGCACCCGGTCGCCCACCGCATGCCCGTGGCTGTCGTTGATCTGCTTGAAGAAGTCGATGTCCAGCATGCACACGGACTGCGGCTGCAGTGTCTGGCGCTGCCGTGCTTGCGCATGCTCGAACAGCACCATGGCCTGGCGCCGGTTGGTTGCACCGGTCAGCACGTCGTGCTCCGACAATGTTCGCAGCTGCGCGTGCGCTGCCTCGAGCGCCACGTTCTGCTGGCGCTGGCGCTGCTGTGCCTTGCGCACCACGTGGCCGATGCCCACGAGGGCCGGCAGATAGGCCACGGCCATGGCGAAGTTGAGCAGCTCGGTCTGCAGCGTCTGGCCTTCGCTGTCGAAGAGCCAGGCGTTGACCGAGGGCAACGCGAGGCCGCAAACGGTGAGTCCGGACGCCGTCACGATCTGCCGGCGCGAAAGTCTCGCCGCGTCGAATGCGATGATGAGGAAGAAGACCTGCAGCGCCGTACTTCGAAAAGCGGGAAGCATGGCGTAGCACAACATCACCACGCCGAAGCCGACGACCAGGTGCGCCAGGGCGCCGGTCGGCTCGGTCCAGCGCGCGGCGAAAGGACAGTGCAACACCGCGTAGAGTGCGGTGTGCGCCACCACGCAGAAGGCGCAAACCCACAAGACGGACGACCAAGGCATCGTACCGACCCATGCACCGATCAGCAGCAGCGCGCACAACGCGCCGTACCCGAGCGCGGCCAGGTGAAACCGCCGCAACCGGCGCAGCCGGGCCACGTCGTTCATGACGCCTTGGGCGACGCCTGGGTTGATGTCAATCGACGCGGAAGTCATGGCCAGGCGAAACACGCGCTCCAGATAGATCGGGGTGATCCCCAACTATCGGCACAAGCCGGCGAAACTTGAGTCTTCTCTTGTGCGGCTCACGGTCCCGACACCATGCGGTCGCGCTGTGCCAGCGACGGGAACAGCCTGAACCACAACGCCGCCACGGCGATCGTCCCCATACCTCCTAGCACCACCGAGCCGACCGGCCCCAGCAAGGCGGCCGTGGCACCCGACTCGAATTCGCCCAGCTGGTTGCTGGCGCCGATGAAGATGGAGTTCACGGCGCTCACGCGGCCGCGCATGGCGTCGGGCGTCTCCAGTTGCACCAGTGTTTGCCGGATCACGACGTTGACCATGTCGGCCGCGCCGGAAACCGCCAGCGCGACCAACGAGACGGCAAAGCTGCGCGACACGCCGAACACCACCATGCACACGCCGAACAGCGCCACGGCCAGCAGCAGCGTGCGACCGATGCGCCGCTCGATCGGCCAGCGCGTGAGGCACACCGACGCGACCAGCGCGCCCGCTGCCGGCGCGCTGCGCAGCAGCCCCATGCCCCACGGCCCCGTGTGTAGGATGTCCTTGGCGTAGATCGGCAGCAGGGCCACGGCACCGCCCAGCAGCACCGCGAAAAGATCGAGCGAGATCGCGCCGAGCACCGGCTTGCGGCGCCAGATGAAGTCCACCCCGGCAAACACCGTGGCGAGCGTGACGGGCTCGCGCACCCGCGCGGGCTGCACGTAGCGCAACCCGCCGATCAGCACGCTGCCGATCACGAAGAGCAGCAAGCTCGCGCCATACACCACGCCCGTGCCCGCAGCGAACAGCAGCCCACCCAGGGCCGGCCCGCCGATGATGGCGCCCTGCATGCCGGCCGAACTGAAAGCCATCGCACGCGGCAGCATCAGGGGCGGCACCAGCATGGGCGTCAGCGCCTGCTGCGCAGGCATCTGGAAAGCGCGCACGGCCCCCAGCATCACCGACAGGCCCAGCAGCAGCGATCGGGAATCGTGCCCGGACTCATGCGCTGCGAGCAACGCCAGGGCAACGGCAGCCTGCACGCCGAAACACACGGCGACGATGCGGCCGCGATGGTGACGGTCGACCACATGGCCGGCATACAGCGCCAGCACCAGCGCAGGCACGAACTGGTAGAGCCCCACCAGCCCCAGGTCCCACGCACTGCCCGTGAGGTCGTACATGTGCCAGCCGATGGCAACCAGCAGCATCTGGCTGGCCGCGGTGCCGAAGAGGCGCGCCATCCACATGCGCATGAAGGGACGCTCGCGCGTGAGTTCGGAAAAGCTGGGCGCGGCGTCGGGCATTGTCTTTCGAGGATAGCCCAGACCTAAACTTCCAGCCTGACGCTACACCATGACCACGCTCCGAGCACTCCACGAAGACGCCCACCTGCTGGTGTTCGACAAACCTGCCGGCCTGCTCTGCGTGCCCGGGCGAGGCGACGACAAGCAGGACTGCCTGAGCGCCCGCGCGCTTGCCCGTTGGCCCGATGCCCTGGTGGTGCACCGGCTGGACATGTCGACCAGCGGCCTGGTGATGATGGCGCGCGATGCGCGGACGCAGCGCGCACTGGGCGACGCGTTCGCGTGCCGCGAGGTGCACAAGCGCTACGAGGCCATTGTGGACGGTGCACCGGACGACAACTGCGACCACGACCACGACAGCCAGGCATGGTCGCTGATCGACCTGCCGCTGATGGCAGACTGGCCTCGTCGCCCCATGCAGAAAACCGATCCGGCCGGCAAGCCGAGCCTCACGCGCTGGCGGATGCTGGAGCGGCTGCCGCATCGCGGGGCCACACGCCTGCTGCTCGAGCCAAAGACGGGTCGCACCCACCAGCTCCGGGTGCACCTGGCCGCCATCGGCAACCCCATCCTGGGAGATGCACTGTACGGCGACGCGCGGGTGTACCATGCCGCCGAGCGCCTGCTGCTTCATGCCAGCGTGCTGCAGTTGCGCCATCCGGTCAGCGGGCAGGCGCTGCGCTTCGAGAGCGCTGCGCCTTTCTGACGTGGGCGCAGAGAGGTGCCACGTCAGCCCGGATGGCCCGGCATGGGCTCGGCCTCAGCCGCCCTTGACCACCAGAACCGGCATCGATGCCTCTTGAAGGACGCGTTGCGTGACGCTGCCCAGCAGCAATCGCTCGAAGCCGGCCCGGCCGTGAGAACCCATGACGATGAGGTCGGCGCCCAGCGCCTGCGCGGTGTCCACGATGCCTTCGTGCACCACATGCCCATCGATCACACGCTGGTCGCTGTGCAGTCCCTCGGCCGCGAGCGCGGCCACGCCGCGTGCCAGTGCCGTGTTCGCGCTGCTCGTCGCCGCGGCGATGTATTCGTTCTGGCCCAGCGCGTAGTCCGCGCCCACGCCGATGAACGGATAGTTGTCGATCACGTGGATCAGCGTGATGCGGCTTCCGAAGGCCAGTGCCAGGCCACTGGCCTTGCTGACCGCCAGCATCGAAGTCTCGGACCCGTCGATGGGAACCAGGATGTGATTGAACATGGCAGACCTCTTCCTTACAGTGCGGGGCCCGCATGCAGGCCGAAGCCATGAATGTACATCCGTGCTCCCGCAGGGGGTGTAGGACGAAAGAAATGCGCCCCTGCTCAGTCCCCCTGGAACGCGCCGGCGCGGCAAGTCACGACCAGCGTGTCGCGGTAGCCGGGCTCGCCCTCGGCCATCGGCTGGATGGGCGTCGATTCGTGAATGACCCGCGCATCGTCGAGCAGCAGCAGCGTCCACGGGGCGGTCATCGTGAAGCGCTCGCCGCGCCGCCCGTTGGCCTCGAAGACGCGCGTCTCCCCACCCTTGATATGGTGACGCTCGACCAGCATCACCGCCACCAGGTCGACGCCGTCACGGTGCGCACCTTCGGGCGTCGGCCGGCCAATGCCCTGTGCGGTGTCGATGCGAAACTGGTGCGCTTCGACGAACCAGCGACGCTCGCCGTGCAGGTCGCTCGCACAGGCCGCGAGCTTGCACATCAGGCGCGACCACGCGGGCTGCGCCACCGTGGCCGGCTCCATCGGCGCAAACCAGCGCTGCATGCCCCCGTGCAGCGCGTTGTATTCCACCGGCTGCCAGTGCGCGCGGTGGGGCACCTGCAGCATCTGCGCGCCCTCGACCGTGAAGCAGGCGTGGCGTCGTTGGCGGTAATTTCCGCCATCCTTCAGGTACGCGTCGGCAGGCAAGTGGTGCCAGTCGGGCTTGAGCGCATCGAGCTGCGCGAGCGGCAGGCCCAGCCACTCGGAAACGCCAGCGGAGTCGAGCGCTGCGTAGCCCTGTATGTGCAGGGCTTCGGAAACCTGAGCGGGCGAAATCGATGGCGGGGCGAACGCGGGGGCGTTCACGCCGCGACCTTCACGCCCTTCCAGAACGCCACGCGGTCCTTGATTTCTTCGGCTTCCGGCTTGGGATCGGGGTAGTACCAGGCCGCATCAGCGTTCAGTTCGCCGTTGACCAGCAACGAGTAGTAGCTGGCCGACCCCTTCCAGGGGCAGGTGGTCTTGTGGTTGCTGAAGGTAACGTGCTCGCGCTTGAGCGAATCGAGCGGGAAATAGTGGTTGCCTTCCACGACAACGGTGTCGTCGCTCTCGGCAATGGTGACGCCGTTCCAGGTTGCTTTCATGTCGGATTCTCCGGTGCCCGCACCGCGCGGACAGCCCGTTATTGTGCAGCGGGCGCGCGCAACCAGTGGACGCTGAACAAACGATCCGTGTCGGTCCACACGGCCGCAGGGGTGAAACCGGCCTTGATGGCGAGTTCGCGCAACCCGTCGACGGTGAACTTGTGCGAATTTTCGGTGTGGATGGTCTCCCCTTCGGCGAAGGCGAATCTTTCGCCGCGCAGCGTGACGGTCTGCGCGCGCCGGCTCACCAAGTGCATCTCGATGCGCTGCAGCGGCGCGTTGTAGAACGCCGCATGGGCAAAGCCGTCCAGGTCGAAATCGGTGTCGAGTTCGGCATTGGCGCGACCCAGGAGGTTGAGGTTGAAGGCGGCTGTCACGCCCTGGCTGTCGTTGTAGGCCGCATGCAGCAGCGCGGGGTCCTTGACCAGGTCGACGCCCAGCAGCAGGCCGCCACCGCGCAGCAGGCGTGCCGCCGACTGCAGGAAGGACAGCGCCTCCGGCGGGCTGAAGTTGCCCAGCGTGGAACCCGGGAAGAAACCCAAGCGCCCTCCCGCGTCGTCACCCGGCGCCGACAGCACCAGCGGCATCGTGTAGTCGGCAACGATGGGTTGGACGGCCAAGCCGGGGTAGTCGGTGCGCAGGCGCTCTGCCGCCGCCTCCAGGTGCTCGCCCGAGATGTCGATCGGCAGGTAGCGACGCGGCGCTTCCAGTGCGTCGAGCAGAAGGCGCACCTTGGTAAGCGAACCCGCGCCGAACTCGATGACCTCCGCGCGCGCACCGACCAACTGAGCGATTTCCCCGGCGTTCTCGGTGAGGATCTGCAGTTCCGTGCGCGTGGGGTAGTACTCGGGCAGGTCGCAGATGCGATCGAACAAGCGTGAACCCTGCGCGTCGTAGAAGAACTTGGGCGAAATGCTGCGAACGGGCCGCGAAAGGCCAGCGTGCAGCTCACGGCCGAACTCGCTCAGGGTGTCCGCAGGGGCCGAATCGCGTGGCGTGTCGACGGAGAAAAGGTGGTTGCGCATCAGAGGTCTTTCGCGAGCCGCAGCCCCGAGAACTGCCAGCGTGCGGCTGGCGGGAAAAAATTGCGATAACTTGGGCGGGTGTGACCCTCGGGCGTGGCAACGCTGCTGCCGCGCAGCACGACCTGCCCGACCATGAACTTGCCGTTGTATTCCGCCGCCACGCCGGGCATCGGACGAAAACCCGGGTACGGGTCGTACGAAGAACGCGTCCACTGCCACACGTGACCCGTCATTTGCGTGACGGCGGGGTCGGCCAGCGCGGCCTCCCATTCGAACTCGGTCGGCAGGCGTGCGCCTGCCCATTCGGCATACGCGGCCGCTTCGTAGAAGCTCAATTGCGAGACGGGCGCAGCGCGGTCCAGCGGCCGTACGCCATTCACGCCGAAGACCTGCCAGCCACCGGTTCCTGCGCCCTGGTGCGCCAGCCGCGGATCGTCCGCTTCCAGCCAGTAGTCCGGGCAGCGCCAGCCCTGTGCCTTGACCGCTGCCCAACCGTCGGACAACCAGAGGTCGGGCCGCTGGTAGCCGCCATCGGCGATGAATTGGGCAAAGTCGCCGCAGTTCACCAACCGGTCGGCCAA
>Ga0308159_1001785_pt1 | contig 28246 bp, 28 predicted proteins | sample PhyCR1_FD_201040 | JGI IMG/M metagenome (GOLD analysis project Ga0308159, IMG submission 201040) | Phyllosphere microbial communities from UC Gill Tract Community Farm, Albany, California, United States - DLSLC.R1 | ecosystem: Host-associated > Plants > Phyllosphere > Unclassified | place: USA...
AGCACACATCGACGCAGGTAAAACCACCACCACCGAGCGTATTCTTTTCTATACCGGCATGAATCATAAGCTGGGAGAAGTGCATGACGGCGGTGCGACCACAGACTGGATGGCTCAGGAACAGGAACGCGGCATTACCATTACGTCAGCCGCCGTGACCTGTTTCTGGCGCGGGATGGATCACTCCTTCGATGAGCACCGCATTAACATTATCGACACCCCGGGGCACGTGGATTTCACCATTGAGGTGGAGCGTTCCATGCGCGTTCTCGACGGTGCGGTGATGGTGTACGACGCCGTGGGCGGCGTGCAGCCACAGTCTGAAACCGTCTGGCGTCAGGCCAATAAATACAAAGTGCCGCGTCTGGCGTTCGTCAACAAAATGGACCGCCAGGGCGCAGATTTCTTCCGTGTCCGCCAGATGATGGTGGACCGGCTGAAAGCCAATCCGGTGCCGATTGTCATTCCGATCGGTAAAGAAGAGCATTTCACCGGCGTGGTGGATTTGCGCAAAATGCGCGCCATTTTATGGGATGACGCGACACAAGGTATGACCTTTACCTATGAAGCGATCCCGGCAGAATTGCAGGCTCTGGCAGAAGAATGGCGCGAGAAAATGGTGTCGGCAGCCGCTGAAGCTAATGACGCGCTGATGGATAAATATCTCGAAGAAGGCACGCTGACTGAGGATGAAATTACCGAAGGGCTGCGTCTGCGCACTATCGCCGGTGAAATCCAGCCGATGCTGTGCGGCAGTGCGTTCAAGAATAAAGGCGTGCAGCGCATGCTCGATGCCGTGATCGAAATGATGCCTTCTCCGCTGGATATTCCACCGGTGGCGGGTACAGACGAAGACGGTAACGACGTTTTCCGTCACTCTGATGACAACGAGAAGTTTTCGGCGCTGGCATTCAAACTGATGACTGACCCGTATGTCGGCCAGCTGACGTTTGTCCGTGTTTATTCCGGCGTGCTGAAAAAAGGCGACAGCGTGTATAACCCGGTGCGCGGCAAGAAGGAACGTATTGGCCGTATCGTGCAGATGCATGCCAATGACCGTATCGAGATTGACGAAATTCGTGCTGGTGATATCGCCGCCTGTGTGGGGCTGAAAGATGTGACGACCGGTGAAACCCTGTGCGACCCGTCGGACATCATTACGCTGGTGCGCATGGAATTCCCGGATCCGGTGATTTCGCAGGCCATCGAGCCGAAGACTAAAGCCGATCAGGAGAAAATGGGCATCGCGCTGTCACGGCTGGCGTCAGAAGACCCGTCGTTCCGTATCCGCACCGATGAGGAATCCGGCCAGACGATCATTTCCGGTATGGGCGAATTGCATCTGGAAATCATCGTCGACCGTATGAAACGGGAGTTCGGTGTGGAAGCCAACATTGGTAAACCGCAGGTAACGTACCGTGAAACGGTGCGCAAAACGGTGACTGATGTCGAAGGGAAATTTGTGCGTCAGTCCGGTGGTAAAGGTCAGTACGGCCACGTGGTCTTCACGCTCGAACCATTGCCGGCAGGCACAGGTTTTGAGTTTGTGGATGCGACCAAAGGTGGCGTGGTGCCGCGCGACTATATCCCTGCGGTTGAAAAAGGGGTCACGGAAGCGCTGAACAACGGCATTCTGGCCGGTTATCCGGTGGTCGATGTGAAAGTGACGCTGACCTTTGGTTCCTATCACGAGGTCGATTCCTCGGAAATGGCGTTCAAAATGGCGGCGATCTTTGGTTTCAAAGAAGCGGCGAAACGTGCCGATCCGGTGATTCTGGAACCGATGATGAAAGTGGAAGTGGAAACGCCGGAAGAGTATGCCGGTGGCGTGATGGGCGATTTATCGTCGCGTCGCGGTACGGTGCAGGGCATGGAAGAAATCGCGGGCGGTGGCGGTAAAATTATCAAAGCCGAAGTGCCGCTGTCTGAAATGTTCGGTTATTCCACCGTTTTGCGGTCGATGTCGCAAGGCCGTGCAACCTACAGCATGGAGTTCAATCACTATGCCGAGGCACCGCGCAATGTGGCTGAAAACATTATTGCGTCGCGTGGTAAGTAAGCAAAACCGGCGTAATCTCCGTCAGAGACAAAACGGTCCGCAAGGGCCGTTTTTTTTGGTCGTAGAAAAGACAGCTGAAATTACTAAAGGAACTTGTGATGACGTGCTTAGTAAAAGGAATTAAAGAAAACCCGGCGATTTTTGTAAAAGACGCTAACAGTTTAGAAACAAACCAAAGTCTCCAAACTGATTCCTGGGAATAATCAGAAAACGCATAAGCTATTGATAAATGTAATGAATTTACAAGTAGAGCAGGGCTGTTTTCAGAGGGGCGTGGCGTGCTTTAACAGGCCTGTAAGGAATTTAAGGCGCAGAATTCTGCGCCTTATTTTACGCGGTTATCTAGCTGACCAGTTTACTGACGATGGTCGCCACATGTTTGCCCTGATGTACGGCAATCCGTAGTTCTTCTGCGCTCGGCTGGCGCGAGCCGTCGCCACCGGCGATGGTGGTGGCACCATAAGGTGTACCGCCGCGAACCTGAGAAATATCGAACAGTTCAGGTGTGGTGTAACCGATTGGAACGATAATCATGCCGTGGTGGGCGAGGGTGGTCCAGGTTGACGTAATGGTCATTTCCTGACCGCCGCCGGTGCCGGTTGAGCTGAATACACTGGCGACTTTGCCTGCCAGTGCGCCTTTGGCCCACAGGCCGCCGGTCTGATCAAGGAAAGTGCGCATCTGGCCAGTCATGTTACCGAATCGGGTCGGTGTGCCGAAGATGATGGCATCGTAATCGCCGAGTTCTGCGGGGGAAGCGACTTCTGCCGTCTGACCGGTTTTACCACCGGCAGCCTTAAAGGCTTCTTCCGGCATGGTTTCAGGGACGCGTTTTATTGTGACTTCAACACCTGGAACGCTGCGTGCGCCTTCTGCAACACTTTGCGCCATCGTTTCAATATGACCATACATGGAATGATAGAGAACCAGTACTTTTGCCATCTTTAACTCCTGTTGAGGTGATGTTTTTACCGTATCCTGCCCGGTTTTGGAGCCGGTAATACGGGCGAAAAATTCGCTTAAAAATCCCACGTTTACTCCTGCGCCTGTAAGGCGTTAGTCATGAGCAAGAGAGTCCATCGTCCGCGCATAAGGCGTGAGTTACAAACGCAAATTTTTGAACAGACTCATCAATTAATTAGGGCAATTAAGCTTATTTTATACAGCCCCTTTTACCTCATGGGGCATGCATGGGACATAACCGCTTAACTTCTGGTTTAGCATCGTTACCTGCTCAGCACTGCTTTCCGGCATCCAACTACCATAAACGTTAAACACCATCTGAGCGCTCGAGTGTCCCATCTGTGATGCGATGAATGACGGATTTGCACCCGCAGAAAGCGACCAGCATGCATAGGTGTGACGAGACTGATAGGCCTTGCGGCATTTTAAACCTGCGCGTTTCAGTGCCGTTTCCCAGATTGCGCTGAGGGAACCCACTGCATAATGATAGCCGGAGTTTTCATTGTGGCGCATTACTCTTGGGCTGAAAACGAAAGTACAGGCATGGGATACTGAACGGCCATATTCCCGCAATTGAACATCTATCCGATGCTGCTTTGTCAGCCTGGTTAATCGTGCCTGACTTCAACCTGGTTAGCGCGATCAATAAATCTTCTGTTACCCAGTCATTAGGCTCTAACTGAATGATGTTGTGTGTGCTCATTTCAAACAGCTCCAATGATCTTTATGAAGATGACCGGCCAGCAGAATAGGGCTGAAGGTAAAAAAACGGAAGCGGGCGAAGAAATGCTTGCCGCTCCGAAATACATCAAAGAGCAATGGGTTCTATCCGGCATCCCTCGATCAGCCTGAAATAGAAACGCTTATTGTGGGGGGGATCTTGAAGGAGAGGCGACGATAATTTTCGGCGTCGTTACGCATATCATCAATGATGCGACGACCGATGAGTTTGATGATATTCCGTGTATTTGATTTAATTGCCTGCTGAAGATGCAGGGTTTATTCTAAAACCATTCAAATCAAAAGGATATTGAGAATGGATACAACTGAAACGCTAAACGGAACATACTTCTATCACGGTCATGCCAACGTAACGAAAGAAGAGCTGTTCTGGCTTATCTTCATCGAATCTTTCGCAGACCATAGTGGAATGGCTGTTGAAACTGCCGCAACCATTATTGCAGGTCAGCCAATTTTACCTAAGCGCAAGGTACTGGGGGCTAAAGGCAACAAAACCAGCATAGCGTCGAAGATGGCAAGACGCATTTTTAATAATGCAAGATTCCCTGACGGAATGCGTATTGAATCATTGGTACTGGGCGAGGTACGCCATACGAACAAAGTCGGTGCTGTCGTCGGCCGCGCAGTTCCTTATCTTGGTTACGCTCAGGCAGTAGTAATGGTTGCTCTTGTGGCAAGGGATACTCGTAAAAAATACAACCTCATTGCGTATCCTTAAGACCGTGTGGCGTGGACGTACTTCTGATGGCAATTGATGAAAGTGAGATTCTTCAATACATCACTGAAAATTACAGTGAACGGAAGAAACCGGTCAGCAAAGACTGGACTTTTAGAGAACATTTTTACTTTGTACCGGAAGAACTGGAAGAAATGCTTTTAGATTTATTCACACGGTATAACATCAAACACGACAACTTCAACATTGATGATTATTTTCAACCCGAATTACCGTGGTGGTGGTTTAGGCTGCGGCGGGAGTACAAAGAAAAGTCGTACAAGACTCTTACTGTTGAAATGATTATTGAGTCTGCAAAGGCTGGTAAGTGGCTTTACGATTAAGGGGCATAGCGCCCCTTTTTTCACATTAAGCCGTCTGGCGGTCGTTCCAGGAGTCGGCAAAAATAATGTTGCCGTCGTTATGCTTCCACGTAATTTTCTCGTAGCGTAACTCTACTGTTTCAAGATGGTTGTCCTGAGTATTATCACCAGTTGCCATAGCTGGAGAGATGGACACTATCCGAACTTTTTCGAGCAACATGTTGAAATACTCAACTTCCTGGCCTGCGTCGTTAATCCGGTACCATTTAATCTCGGCAGATTCGAGACTCTGGCCTGTTGCCACCGCTTTATAAATATAGGGGCTTGAACAGTCGAAGTCCTTCACGATCAGTAAAGGGGAGTGCATGCGGGTCCCCGTTACTTTACCCGTCGCGTTATCCGTAGGGATCATCAGGTTGTGATGGAATCCCTTAACCTCGATGCTGTATTCCCGACCGTTAACATCCACACCGCCTTTGATCAGCGCGCCGCCGTCATCCTTCAACCATAAATATGCTGGTATAGCCATTATTCAAATATCCATATAAAAAGGGTGGGCAATGTTAAAACAACCTGAACGGTATTTGCACGGTTAATTTGACTTAAGCTCGCCCTGATGTGAGCGCAGTGATATGAAGAAAAAACTGGGAGCTGCTGCTGTGTAGTTTAAAAGGTATTCTGATTCTGTATGAGCAGGGGGCGAGCAATGGGGCACCTGTGGGGCAAAAAAAATAGTCAAATATCGCATAAGTTTGTCGTTGGCGATTTTGGCTGATTCTAACCAACTGTTATTTAATGCGCTTTTGGGCGAACTTTACCGATTTTTATTATCATCCAATCACAGTTTCAATATGACCATACATGGAATGATAGAGAACCAGTACTTTTGCCATCTTTAACTCCTCATGAGGTGATGTTTTTTCCGTATCTTGCGCGGGTTTCTGACCTGCAATACGGGCGAAAAACCCGCTTAAAAATCCCACGTTTACTCCTGCGCCTGTAAGGCGTTAGTCATGAGCAAGAGAGTCCATCGTCCGCGCATAAGGCGTGAGTTACAAACGCAAATTTTTGAACAGACTCATCAATTAATTAGGGCAAAGGTGCAGAGAAGGTGGGTTTCGCACCTCTATATATTAGAACAGAAGTGCGGGACTGGCGGGAGAGGAGGGCAGGAGATATAAAAACGTAGTCAGAGTGCATTATTCTCTTTCTTTTTCCCAACTGACCAGAATTGAGATTTCATCAGGTTGCGCGATGAATTTACTGAGTGTGGCGGTATGACCGTCTTTCATCATGACCGATACAGCGACGCCGGTCACCCCGTCGGTCAGCGGGGTTTCCTCAACGCGCTGTAACATTTTCAGGCAGGTATATTGCTGCCCCGGTGGCAGATGTCTGAACTGATCGGTGTGGTGCTTTTTCATATCGGCGTCCTTCCATAAATTTGCCCGTCACGCATCAGAACCAGCTTGTGCGTGCGCTTGTAATAAATCGCTGTGAAAACGCCTTTGCGATAGACCTGAGCATCTGCGTTATCTTCATCAAGATATGCGGCGGTCCCTTCGATATATCCCTGTTTATCCGCAGGAAAGATTTTGACGTCGATACCTTTAATACGCGCATGCACGATCTTTTTAGCGGCCTGGGCATATTGCGTGGAGGCATTTTCCATTGCCTGCTTAAGGGCAACACTCTGAATGGCGGTCTGACGATTTTGTTCAGCCATATAACAGGTATCTTTGGAGACGCCCTGTGACTGGCAGTCAGCCATTCTTGAAGCCTGAGTAGAGCAACCGGAAAGCAGGATAATGGCTGCAAAAACGATAAATTTTTTCATTGAGATTTACCTGAAAGGGAAGAACGGGGGACGGAGCCCCCGGAACGATTTACCAGCCAACGCTCACGCCAGCGCCATAACCAAAGTTACTTTGCGTGTCGTCGGAGACTGACATTTTGACAATGGTGGATCTGCTGGCATGGAATGAAGCGCCAACGGACAGGGCGTTTTGCGCATCATAACCGCCGACACCGGCACCCACCGCGAACTGTTGGGATTCCTGCACCTGAGGGATATTGGCCTGCGCCATAGCGGAAGCCGATCCGGCAGCGGCTTCTTTTTTGTTGTCATCAACCTCAGATTTTAACGCGGAGAATTTTGAGTTGGTGTAGTCCTGAGACTTCTGCAACACCTGAGCATCTGCGGCAGCACGGCTGTGAGATTCAGAGAGAATTTCGGCGTGATTTTGTTCAGCTTCGGCATTCAGGGCAGTGATCTGTTGGTCGTAATAGCTTGAACGAACCCTTATATCTTGTGAATAGGGGGAGGAGCCGGGCTGCGATGTAATCCCCTGTTTTTTGGGAATAACAGGATTCTGCTGCTCTGTCGTGTTAACACTAACGGGATTCCCGGTAGGGTCATTTTTGGCCGGAGTGATCAGCACAGGGTTCCCGGTAGGGTCATTTATAACAACGCCATCTTTAGCGGGTTCTGCGGGGGTTAAAGTAATTAACGGCACGGTTTCTGTTTTTATTGGCTCAGCCATCGAAATTTGGTCTACCGGAACTGTCGAGGTTCCGTTGTAGTAAGTATTGTTCAACAGGTAGTCGTGTACCTGCTGGAAACTGGTGGCGCTTTCAATTCCCTGTTTTATGTAATTTGGGTAACTCTGATGTGCGGAAAGATACTGATTAACTGCATCCGTTTCTTGCGATGTGAAGGCCGCACTGGCTGATTGTATGAAAGTTACAGAACTAACCATCAGTAACGACCCTGCAAGCATCCTGCAAAACGTAGCAGCAGAGATTCCAAATGGCTTCGTGAGGATCTTATTCTCGCGATTAACTTTGCGATTTGCAGCGGCGCTATGTTGAATTCGTTCTGAAACCTGTGCAGTCATTTGTTTTTTCCGATATTGAAATAAGTATCTGTTAGCGACAAATAAGAAGCATTATCAGAACGCTCTTTCTGTCTCTTTACGAAAATCATACATGCGGTGAATGTGACTTGCTTCACGCATTCAACGAACGTTTGACTTATGTCAAGAAACGTAAAGTTATAGCGCTACATGAATTTGTTTCACTTAGCTTGTTTGTTTGTAGCTAGCAGACACTAATCTTTGTGTCAGTAACACTGAAAACCAGGAATTCTCGTAGCGAGTAGCGACGGGATGGAATCTCTATGAGATTCCTGTACAATGAGTATGGTTATATAAATTGGAGATAAGTTTATGGCAGATAACGCAAATGAGTTCCTGGACTATGTCCGGAGGCTGGATATCGACCAGCCCGCGTTGTGTATCCTGTTGGGACTGCCTCGCAGCACGCTAAATAAGTGGATCAACGGCACTGTGACGCAGATCCCACAAGTGGCGGTAACGGCAATCAGAATGCTGTGGTTTATGCGTAAGAGTGATGAAGCACTGTTTGAAAAGTGGGCAATGGTGCAGGATTTTGGCGTCACCGCCGATTATGCGGTCAATGATAAGGCGCAGGAGTTTTTGCATACCATCAGGCGCGAGCCGAGTGCGCCAATCAAAAAGTTACTGATGAAATAATGGCGCTGGCAGGGTTTTATACAGCGTCCACACGACAATAAAAAAGGCGGCTAACCTGACGGGTTAATCGCCTTTTTTACCTTCAGGGCAGGGTGAATGGCTCAGACAACGACGTCGAAAATCATCTTCACGGGTTCGATATTGGTGAAGTTTGCCACGTCAGCGACAAAATCTGCCGCATTGTCTTTCATGCCTTTTTCAAAATCTTCCATTGAGTTGCAATAGATATGGCAGGCGGCGATGAATGGCGACTCAGCCGGAGCGCCCTCAGGCATTTTATCAATAGCGTAAGAATGGCAAAACTCGCCCATGCGGCGTTTGATCAGCGGTAAATGCACATCACGATAATAATCATGATCAAAGGTTCCGTTTTCGATATTTGGATACATCACACTGTATTTAATCATTTTATGACTCGTCTTTTCCCGGATAAAAATCAATTTTAGCCTACCGGCTAAGAATACACCGCGCCATTTGTGCCTGATGTTATTTATCTGAAAAATCATTCATCTGCATACATGTACTATGCTTAATAGATTGATATTTAGTATGGGATAGACATGGGATTTTTAGGTTGGACAGCGGCGGTCGGAGGACTGCTATTGATTATGTCACTCGCATCGGGGTGGATTTCCCGCGGTCCGGTGACGACGTTTGGTTTATATCTGGCCGCAGGGATCGTCTGCGGTCCCTGGGTTTTGGATTTACTGCATATCGATCTGGTGGCATATTCCACCCTCACCGCACATTTCACTGAAATCGCCATGGCGGCGTCATTATTTATTACCGGACTGAAACTCCGGTTGCCCTTTCGCGCACAAAGCTGGCGCGTCGGTGTGTTACTGGCTTTTCCTGCCATGTTACTGACCGTCCTGTGCGTCGCGGCTATTGCCCATTACATTACAGGTATTTCATGGCCACTGGCTCTTGCGTTGGGTGCCATCATTGCGCCGACGGATCCGGTGCTGGCCAGCATGATTGCAGTGAATGATGCCAATGATGATGACGGACTCAGGGTTGCGCTTTCCAGCGAGGCGGGGATGAATGATGGTTCCGCGCTGCCCATCCTGATGCTGGCGCTGATGTTGTTTACCGCGCATGAAGGATTATCTTCACAAGAATTGTGGCACTGGGCATGGCGCGATGTGATCTGGGCATTGCTCGGCGGGCTGGCAATTGGCTTCGCGATGGGGAAACTGGTCGGGCTAAGTGCGACGCGTTTTCACAGCCGTCAGCGTACGGTCGCACCGAGTGATTTTCTGGCGTTGTCACTGATTGCGCTCAGTTACGCGGCCGCACAATCTCTTGATGCTTCCGGTTTCCTTGCAGCCTTTGCCGCCGGTGTAGGGTTGCGCAGCGCGGAAGTGCGCGTGGTCTCTTTGCATCCGCCGGAGGATCTGACGGACGGTTCGCGCCCGCCACCCGCTGAAGGCATGGTCAATCCACACCAGCGTCATTCGATGCAAGCTGAAATGCCGCGCAATTCGATCGGACTGATGGTGGGTGATGCACTGTCATTTGGCGATACCATTGAGCGGATTTTTGCCGCCGGGATTGTCATGGTGCTCGGGATAACGCTGGCGGAACACTGGGAGCCGATGGGGCTGTTGATCGCTGCGCTGCTGTTTATCGTCATCCGTCCTCTGGCTGTTTATATCACGACAATAGGCGTACACGTGCCCAAGGGCAGGCGGCTGATGATTGGCTGGTTTGGTATTCGCGGTATCGGCAGTATGAACTATATCGCTTACGCCTGGACGCACGGATTGCATGGCGCGGACGCCAACTATATGACCAACATCGCGTTCACGGTGATTGTCACCAGCGTGGTGATCCACGGCATAACCGTATCACCGGTGCTGCACTGGCGGCAGGCAAGGCAGGAAGCAGCGCAGGAAGAGCGGGAGGCACGGGAGAAAAGCCAGGAAGAAAAGGCATAAAAAACGGACGCTCAGGGCGTCCGTTTCTGTTTCTGGAGTTGCGGTCAGGCAATCTGTTTTTTACTGAGGCTGAGCATAAACAACACCGCAGCGCACAGCACGACAGAAGGGCCAGCAGGCGTATCATAGAATGCAGAGAACGTCAGGCCGCCGGTCACCGCAATGATGCCAACCGCTACCGCGACGCAGGCCATTTGCTCAGGCGTTTTAGCGAAGCGTCGCGCTGTCGCGGCGGGGATAATCAGCAACGAGGTGATGATCAGCGCGCCGACGAACTTCATCGCCAGACCGATCGTCAGCGCTGTTACCAGCATCAGGACGATACGTGTGCGTTGCAGTTTTACGCCATCAACATGAGCAAGTTCCGGGCTGATGGTCATGGAAAGCAATGCCCGCCATTGCCAGCACAGCACCGCAATCACCACCGTTACGCCAGCACCAATCATCCAGATGTCGCTGTAGGTCACTGACAGCAAATCACCAAACAAATACGCCATCAGATCCACACGTACGCCGGACATCAGGCTGACCACCACCAGACCGAGTGACAGGGCGCTGTGCGCCATAATTCCGAGCAGGGTATCGACGGCCAGATGCGGTTTCCGCTCGAGCACCACCAGTAACACGGCCAGCAATAACGTGACGGCGATAACGGTATAGAAAGGATTAACATTAAGCAGTAAGCCAAACGCTACGCCGAGCAGAGAGGCATGGGCCAGCGTATCGCCAAAATAGGACATGCGGCGCCAGACGACAAACGAGCCCAGCGGGCCAGCGGCAATCGCCAGCAATACACCCGCCAGCCAGCCGGGTAATAACAGCGCGATCATGCGTCACGACCTCCGGTGTTGCGCAAAATTATCTTTCCCTTTAAATCATGACGATGGTTGTGGTTGTGACGGTAAATCGCCAGTTGCTCGGCGCCACGGTTACCGAACATCGCAATAAATTCCGGATGCGTGGACACTACTTCCGGCGAGCCGGAACAGCAGATGTGCTGGTTCAGGCACAGCACTTCGTCCGTTTTCGCCATCACCAGATGCAAGTCATGCGACACCATCAGCACCGCGCACCCCAATTCGCAGCGCAGGCTGTCGATCAGGTTGTACAGCGCCAGTTGTCCGTTGACGTCAACACCTTGCGTCGGTTCATCGAGCACCAGTAACTGCGGGCTGTTCATTAACGCACGCGCCAGTAAAACACGCTGATTTTCGCCGCCGGAGAGTTTTTGCATCGGTTGATCCAGCAGGTGCGCAGCCTGTACGCGTTTGAGCGCGGGCAGAATATCGCTTTTCTTCACACCGGGTTTCAGTCGCATAAAGCGGCTGACGGTCAGCGGCATGGTGGGATCAAGATGAATTTTTTGCGGAACATAGCCGATACGTAAACCGGGTTCGCAAGTCATCGTGCCTTCTGTCGGCGCAATCAGGCCAAGCACAACGCGCACTAATGTGGATTTCCCTGCGCCATTTGGGCCGAGAAGGGTCAGAATTTTCCCCGGTTGCAGGCTTAGCGAGATGTTGGACAACACGCGTCGCGAACCGAAAGTCACTGAAATATTTTGGAGCGTAGCTAATGTGGGCATGTCATAGGGTCTTGCAGAACAAATCGGATGTTATAATATTGCGTTTCGCTAAAAATAACCAGTTTTCCCCCAACCTGAAGATGAGTTCACTCAGCATGATACAGAAAAAAAGCGTTAAACGGATGTTTCTGGCAGCCGCAATATTGAGTTCAGGCGCGGTTTTCAGCACGCAGGCCGTGGTTCTGGCTTCCGTACGCCCGCTGGGTTTTATCGCATCAGCCATTGCCGATGGTGTTATGCCGACGGAAGTGTTGCTGCCGGACGGCACATCTCCACATGATTTCGCCTTACGCCCTTCGGATATTGCACGCATGCGTAGCGCCGATCTGGTGGTGTGGGTGGGGCCGGAAATGGAAGCTTTCATGACCAAATCTGCGGCGCAGTTGTCGCCGAACCGTCAGGTGGCCATCGCGACGTTACCGGCAGTGAAACCGCTGCTGATTAAGGGCAGTGATGATGACGAACATGAGGCTGATCATGACCATGATCACGATGACGCTGATCATCATCATGGCGAATACAATATGCATGTCTGGCTGTCGCCGGAAATTGCCCGCGAGGCTGCTATTGTGATCCATAACAAGCTCGTAGCGCTGGTTCCGCAAAAAAAGCAACAATTAGATGCAAATTTATCTCATTTTGAAGACACCTTGACAAAAGCTGACAAAAACCTTGGTAGTATTCTGCAACCTGTTCAGGGTAAGGGATATTTTGTTTTTCACGATGCCTATGGCTACTTTGAAAAACACTTCGGCCTTTCGCCACTTGGTCACTTTACGATCAATCCCGAAATTCAACCCGGTGCACAGCGATTACATCTCATTCGAACACAGTTGGTTGAGCAAAAAGCGACCTGCGTTTTTGCTGAGCCACAATTCAGGCCGGCCGTCATAACGGCTGTTGCCCAGGGAACAAAAGTGCGTATGGGCACATTGGATCCTCTGGGGAGCAGCATTGCACTGGGTGCGGACAGCTATGTGAACTTTTTGTCACAGCTGACGAACCAGTACCTGAGCTGCCTGAAGTAAGCTAAAAGGACAGAATTTAAGTGCAGCTGATAGCCCGATCTATCGCTCTGGCGTATAGCAACCTTCCACGGCCCCATCGCATTATGCTGGGGTCTCTTACCGTCGTCACACTGGCTGTGGCCGTATGGAAACCGTTAGCTTACCACCCGGACAATGACCTTTCTGATACCCGACCGCTGGTTAAAAATATCACACTTGATAATCAGCAACTGCGTTCACTGCTTCCCGAAGCCAGCGAACCTATCGACCAGTCTCCCCCCGCTGATGATGACATTCCGCAAGATGATCTTGACGATAAAACTGTCAATGAAGCGGGCGTGCATGAGTATGTGGTTTCTACCGGCGATACCCTCAGCAGCATTCTGAATCAGTACGGCATTGATATGTCGGAAATTGCTGCGCTTTCTGACGCCAACCGTGATTTACGTAACCTGAAAATCGGCCAGCAGATTTCCTGGACACTTAACGATGCCGGGGATTTACAGCGTCTGACGTGGGAAAAATCACGTCGCGAAACCTATACCTTTGACCGTTCCGGCAATACCTTCAAATCGTCTCTGGAAACCCTGAAAGGGGAATGGAAAGACTCCGTATTGAAAGGGACGCTGAACGGCAGTTTTGTCACCAGTGCCAAAGCGGCAGGGCTGAGCAGCGCTGAAGTCAGTGCTGTCATTAAGGCGCTGCAATGGCAACTCGATTTCCGTAAATTGAAGAAAGGCGACGACTTTGCGGTACTGATGTCCAACGAGGTGCTGGACGGTAAGAACGAGCAAAGTGAATTGCAGGCAGTGCGTATGCGCACTGGCGGTAAAGACTACTACGCCGTGCGCGCCGAAGACGGTAAGTTCTATGACCGTACCGGCAGCGGGCTGGCGAAAGGTTTCCTGCGCTTCCCGACGGGCAAACAGTACCGCGTTTCGTCTAACTTCAATCCGCGTCGTCTGAACCCGGTGACCGGGCGTATTGCGCCGCACCGTGGCGTCGATTTCGCCGTTCCTGTCGGTACGCCTGTTCTGGCGGTGGGTGATGGCGAAGTGGTTGTTGCCAAGAACGGCGGCGCTGCGGGTAACTATGTGGCCATTCGTCATGGTCGTCAGTACATGACCCGTTATATGCATCTGCGTAAACTGTTGGTGAAACCCGGTCAGAAAGTGAAACGGGGGGATCGCATCGCGCTTTCCGGCAATACTGGTCGCTCAACCGGCCCGCATCTGCACTTTGAAATGTGGATTAACCAGCTGGCTGTGAATCCGCTGACGGCTAAACTGCCGCGCACCGAAGGGCTGACAGGTAAAGATCGCAGTACTTACCTGGCCACCGTTCGTCAGGTTGTTCCTCAACTGAAGCTGGACTGACCGTTCAGGATCCCCTTTTGCGCTTAATGTTGTGAGGCAGTGATTTATTGCAAAATAAATCACTGCACTTATCATTAAGGCAGAATTTGTCATAAGAGCCTGAGCATGCAGCCAGAAAAAGAAAAACGATCTACCGTAGAATTTATTCCGCAGTTTCAGAAAGCCTTCTATTTTCCGCGTTACTGGGGCGTCTGGCTGGGCGTCGGAGCGATGGCCGCAATGGCGTATCTGCCCGCAAAGGTTCGTGACCCTATATTAGGCAGTCTTGGCCGTCTGGCCGGAAAGTTTGCGAAAGGCGCACGTCGTCGTGCGCAAATTAATCTGCTGTACTGCCTGCCGGAAACCTCTGAAGCGGAGCGTGAACATATCATCGATGAAATGTTTGCCACCGCGCCACAATCCATGGTGATGATGGCTGAGCTGGCGATCCGTGACCCCAAAAAAGTCATGCAGCGCGTTCACTGGCACGGCAAGGAAATTGTCGATCAGATGCATGCCGAAGGTAAAAATGTGATTTTTCTGGTGCCACATGGATGGGCTGTGGATATTCCGGCGATGCTGATGGCCGCTGACGGACATCCGATGGCCGCCATGTTCCATAATCAGAAAAACCCGCTGACCGATTATCTGTGGAATACCGTTCGCCGTCGTTTTGGTGGCCGGATGCATGCGCGTAATGATGGCATCAAGCCGTTTATCAGTTCGGTGCGTCAGGGATACTGGGGCTACTATCTGCCGGATCAGGATCACGGTGCTGAGCACAGCGAGTTCGTCGATTTCTTCGCGACCTACAAGGCGACATTGCCTGCGGTAGGACGCCTGATGAAAGTGTGCCGTGCGTCGATCATACCGTTGTTTCCGGTGTATAACGGCCACGAACAACGTCTCGATATTTATGTGCGCCCGCCAATGGATGATCTGGCAACTGCCGATGATAACCGCATTGCGCGCCGGATGAATGAGGAAGTGGAAGTGCTGGTCGGGCCGAATCCGGAACAGTACACCTGGATCCTCAAGTTGCTTAAAACCCGCAAACCGGGTGAGCCTGAGCCCTATTCACGCAAAGAGCTTTATCCCAAAAAGTAACGGTAAAAAGATTTGAAAAAGCTGAGGCTCACACCTCAGCTTTTTTTTATGCTTTTTCAGGGATACGTTTGAGAAACACTGCAATCAGCAATGTGCCGGTGACACCGGAAATCATGCCTGCCAGCATAAAAATGCCGTTGCCCAGTGCGAAATACAACTGCTTTGCCACTTCTATACCCGCCGCAAAAACCACAATGGTGAGCAGCCCAAGTGCAGCGGCGACCGTGCCTTTACCGGTCGGGCTGGAAAACAGCGTCAGGCGGTAAAGCCCGGCATTTACCAGTCCCGAGCCCAGCGCATAGAGGCTCAGCCCGCCAATCATCCAGCCCCAGGCATGTACCATAAACAGCGCGGCATAAGCACTGACTGCCAGACCGAGAACTATCGGCGCGAGACCGAGCCAGACAGGCGTGCGGATATTCACTTTGCCACTGAGTTTGCTGAGCGTGATGTTACCGATAATCAATCCGGTAAATACCGGCACTTGCCACCATCCGTACTGTAGCGGCGTCATTCCGCCATCCTGAATCAGTAATACCGGCGACTGCGCCACCCACGCCAGCAACGGCAGGGTGATCAACCCGATAGACAGCGAACCGAGCACCACGCCTTTGTTGGTGAAGACTTCGCGGTAATCGGTCAGTAGCCTGCGCATTGAAAAACGCTCCCCGCGACCGCTGGCGGTTTCCGGCATACTGCGCCACAGCCCCCAGAATGAGAATGCAGAGACCAGTGAGAACAACGCAAACATGGCTTTCCATGGTGCGTAATGAATAAACGCCGCGCCAGCCAGCGGCCCGAGCAGGGGAGCGATCAGCGTGATGTTCGCCATCAGCGCCATCAGTTTCACGCTCATTGTTTCACTGAACGCTTCCTGAATGGCGGCATAACCTACCGCGCCGATAAAGCACAGGCTCATCCCCTGTAAAAAACGCATCAGAATGAACTGTTCAATGTTTCGGGTGAAAACCGTCAGCAGACAGGTGACGGTGAAAAAGGCCACGCCTGTCAGCAGCACCGGCCTGCGGCCAAGGCGGTCGGAAAGCGGCCCGAGCAACCATTGCAGCAAAATACCGCCGCACAAATAAGCGGTTAGCGAGGTTGAAACCCAGTCGGCACTTGCGCTGAAATCACTGATCACCTGCAGCATACCCGGCTGGATCATATCGTGGGCAATATAGGTGGCGAACTCGAATAGCACCAGCGACAGCGGGAACAGCCACTGGCGGAAATTCAGCCGCGAAGCGGGTTCGGAAACGGACGACATAACCTTAATTCTCCGGGTCTTAAAATCGAAAAAGCGCGGCCTGTGAAAGCCGCGCTACTATTCATGGCATTAAAGCTTCATCAGATTAAACCGGGTTTTCAGTAGCGGTTAGCATAGGCCGCAATCGGGTTTTCCAGCGTGCCGGCGAATTTCAGGTTCTGCGCCGGATCTGACAGGTTGATCATCTGCTGGTTATTCGCCAGTTGCAGACGGTTCAGGCATGAGTGCGTAAACTCGGCGCCAAACATGTCATAACGGGCAAATTTCTCCGACAGTTCCGGATACTGAATTTGATAGTCGCGTACCACTTCGGCTACCACCTGCCAGAACTGCCCGGCAGGATAATTGCCATGTTCTTCCAGAATACGGGCGATAAAGCGGAATACCCCGGCAAAGACGTCAGTGAAAATCGACAAAATTTTAAGATTTTCCGGTACGTCCACCGCCAGACGTTTGGCTTTTTCCGGCAGGCTGGCGTCGGGGTTCATCACCGCAATTTCCTCGGCGATATCCTTCATGAAAGCATTCACCGGAATATTGTTTTCGAACCGCAGGATCAGGTTTTCACCATGCGGCATAAACACCAGGTCGTACTGATAAAAGCAGTGCAGCAGCGGGCTGAGATAGGCGTGCATGTAGCGTTTAAGCCAGTCGCCGGTGGCCAGACCGGATGATTTGATCATCTCGATAATCAGTGCATCGCCGTGTTTATCGGTGTGCAGCAGGGCGGCCATGGTCATCAGACGCTGATTTGGCTGCAACAAGGCGACCGGGTTTTCGCGCCACAACGCCGCAAACATTTTCTTGTACGCGCTGTCGCCTTTGATGGCTTGCTCGAAATAGTGATTGTGGTAACCGAGTGACGCCACTTCCTGCAAAATGCTGAAACCGGTGGATTGCAGATACGCATCGTTTTCGACCAGATCCGCCAGCCATTCATTAATGCCCGGAGTGGTCGCCATATAGTAAGGTGAAAGCCCGCGCATAAAGCCCATGTTCAGGATCGACAGCGCCGTTTTAACGTAACGTCCTTTCGGACGGCTGGCATTGTAGAAGGTGCGGATTGACTGTTGTGCCAGATAGTTATCAACACCTTCACCGAGATAAATCAGAAACTGACGGGCGATATCCGGTGCGAAGACGGTCAGTAATTTGTTCTGCCACTGCCACGGATGTACCGGCATGAAGTAGTAATTTTTCGGGTCGACACCTTTATCAACCAGCTTTTGCGTGAAAGCACAAATCTGCGCTTCACCCAGTTCTTCCGCGATCAGTTTTTCATACGGTAAACCTTCGACACTGGCGAAATGTGCTTTGTCATGATGAACCGCCACCCAGACCAGTTGCAGTGGATTGGCCGCTTCCGGCGCGTAACGGACATAATCACCGGCATCAAAACCGATACGGCCGTTGTTGGCGATAAAGCTCGGATGGCCTTCGGTCATGCTGGTTTCGACGGTTTGGAAATCGGCCTGTGACAGTTGTTTCGCTGTGGTGTGATTGTTTGCCAGTTTGTAGGCACTGCTGTAAAGCGTGCTGCTGATTTCTTCCAGATAGGTCGGCAGCATGGCCTGGGAAATACCAATTTGCTCGGCGAATTCAATGATAAATTTAACCGCGTCCAGCGGCTGCGGGATAAAATTATCCAGACGCTGAATGCTGTCGAGATCAATCATCCAGTCATTCAGAGGCAACTGGCGGGCACGGAAACGATATTCTATTTCCGAGGCCGGTACTGCCAGCTGATAGTCAGTCCAGGTGCCGGTCGTTTTCAACGCCTGCGGCGCGAGCAGACGTTCATGGGTCAGTTCCGCCAGGCATTTTCGCAGCAGCAGGGCATTCGCTTTTGCCCAGATTTCCGGTCGCAGGTGCTCACCGGTTTGCAGAGTTGCAGGAGTCATGGTGTGTTTTTCCTTCTGGCTTGCCTGAAAAAAATCTTCACGCTGGCAAAATGCCAGCCATGCAGTTTTGTGTGTCAGTTGAATTTGTTTCTGATAGCGGAAACCGGCGCGCTTATTCAGCTTGTGAATCTTTTCGTTACGAACATCCGGCTCGACCACTACGCGGCGGACTTCGGGCTGGCTGAACAGGTATTCCATCACGGCCGAGAACACCTGCCAGCTGAAGCCTGACACCGGTTTTTCGGCCGGTGACAGCAGAATATGCATGCCCATATCGCCGGGCCGGACGTCGTAATGTTCATGCAACGGGTCATCCTGAACCGGATAGCATTCGATGAGAAATTGCGGCTGACCGTCTATTTCGCCCATCAGCGCCGCCAGCGGTTTACCGTGAGTCAGGTTGCGATAGAAGCTGTCGACTTCTGCGAGGGTACTGTTCTGCATTCCCCAGAAATGTGCGTAGGGCTGCGTCATCCAGTCATGTAAAACGGCGGCATCTTTCTCCAGCGCCAGCGGGCGTAAAGACAGTTTTCCTGCGTCGCGCTGGCAGGAGAATACGGCGGTTGAAATGGCATCAGACATGGGTAAATTCTCCGTTAGTTTGCGCCAGGGATGCGGGACCCAAAGGTCTGGAAGGCGATGGATTTCTCCAGCGGATACACTTCAGTGCCGAGCATCTCGCGGATTATGGTGCTGTTGCGGTAGCACGCCATGCCCAGATCCGGAGTGACGAAGCCGTGCGTATGCAGCTCGGCGTTTTGTACGAAAATCTGGTTGTGCGCATCGATGCTGTAATTGCGCCTGACGGCGTAACGGCCCGCGTCATCCCACTGAATACGGTTGTAAATGCCTTCAACAAACTGCGGTGGCTGATAGCCGTAACCCGTTGCGAGGATCACGGATTCCGTGCGGTGTTGGTATTCCTGTTGTTGTTCGTGGTGGAGCAGGGTCATTTCCAGTTCGCCGCTGCGGCTGCGGGTCAGTGCTTTCAGTTCCGAATGTGTATACAAATTGACATTCAGCGGGCCGTCGAGACGTTTGACGTACATCAGATCATAAATGTCGTTGATCAGACTGATGTTAATGCCCTTATACAGGCATTTTTGTTCACGATTGAGCTGATCGCGCTTGCTCATTGGCAGCGCGTGGAAATAATCGATGTATTCCGGTGAGGTCATTTCCAGCGTCAGTTTGCTGTATTCCAGCGGGTAGAAACGCGGGGCGCGGGTCACCCAGGTCAGGTGGTAATCGTGCTTATCGATATCAGAGAGCAGGTCATAGTAAATTTCTGCGGCACTCTGGCCGCTGCCGACCACGGTAATGGATTTCGAATTCTGTACCTGCTCTTTGTTCGGCAAATAGGCCGAGGAATGATGCACGTTCCTGCCGGCATCCCGCGCACAGGCGGGTATCCACGGCGACGGTCCTGTACCGAGAACCAGCCTTTTGGTGCGGTAAATCTGCTTTTCGCCGCTTTTGGTTGAGCGCGTTTCAACCAGATAGCATTCCTGCACGGCATCCCAGGTGACCAGTTCCACGCGCGTGGAGAATTGCAGGCTGGTCAGTTGGCTGCATGCCCACTGGCAATACTGATTGAACTCTTTACGCATCATGAAGAAGTCTTCACGGATGTAGAACGAGTAAAGTTTTCCCTGTAATTTCAGGTAATTCAGGAAGCTGTAAGGGCTGGTCGGATCGGCGAGAGTCACCAGATCTGCCATGAACGGCGTCTGTAAATGCGCGCTTTCCAGCATCATACCGGTGTGCCAGTCGAAGCTGTCATTCTGGTCTAAAAACAGACCGTTCAGCTCTTTCACCGGTTCAGTCAGACAGGCCAGCCCGAGGTTAAACGGGCCGATGCCCACGGCGATGAAATCATACGTTTGGTCGTTTGAATGGATATTCATGGTGCGGCTCCTTTTACCGGTTTTTCGCGGCGCTCAGCGCGCTGGCAGTCAATTCTTTGCCGTAATGCGTGATCAGGCTGAGCACATCGGCAACGTCTTCCCTGGTGGTGGTGGGGTTCAGTAAGGTGAATTTCAGATACTGACGCTGATGCACTTTGGTACCGGCGATAACGGCGCTGCCGTCGCGGAAAATGGCCTTGCGGATCCCGGCATTGATTTCGTCAATCTGTTCATGACTCATGGAGATACGCGGCACAAAACGGAATACCAGCGTGCTCAGTTCCGGTTTATGCAGCACTTCGATATTCGGATTTTGTTCCATCATCTGATGCGTTTCTGTTGCGCGTGCCAGCAGCACATCAAATGATTCCCCCAGTGCTTGTTGACCCATAATGCGCAACGTCAGCCACATTTTGAGGGCATCAAAACGTTTGGTGGTCTGGATACTTTTGTTCACCAGATTTGGCGTGCCTTCCAGTTTCGCACTCAGCGGATTCAGGTATTCAGCGTGGTGCGTGACGTGCTCCAGATGGCTGTGATCGTTAACCAGGAATGCGCTGCAGCTCACCGGCTGGAAGAAGGATTTGTGATAATCCACGGTAACGGAATCGGCCAGATGGATCCCTTCAATGCGCTGGCGATGCTGAGGTGAAACCAGCAAACCGCAGCCGTACGCGGCATCAGCATGCATCCAGATTTTTTCCTGGCGGCAGATTTCAGCGATCTCATTCAGCGGGTCAATGCTGCCAAAGTCGGTCGTACCGGCGGTTGCCACGACCGCAATTGGAATCAACCCTTCAGTGTGGCAGCGCTCAATTTCCTGACGGAGCGCGGCAATATCCATACGGAAAGCGCTGTCGCAGGCGACTGGCACCACGGCGTCATAACCCAGGCCGAGCAGGGCAGCGGATTTCTGAATACTGAAATGGCTGACCTGTGAACTGAAAATACGCCAGTGGTTGGCTTCCGGCGGCAGCCCCTGGTACTTGATGCTGTGTTGCGGGCGGGTGCGTTTGCAATGACTGTCTCGTGCCAGCAGCATTGCCATCAGATTAGACTGCGTACCGCCGCTGGTGAAAATACCATCTGACTGTGCGCCAAAACCGATCCGGGCGAGTGTCCAGTCAATAACTTTTTGCTCGATGAGTGTGCCGCCTGCGCTCTGATCCCAGGTATCCACAGAGGAGTTGATGGCGCTGATAAACAGTTCCGCCAGTTGGGAAGGTACTACGGTCGGACAGTTGAGATGCGCGAGGTATTTCGGATGGTGGAAATAGACCGCGTGCTGAAGATATAAATCATCCAGTTCTTCCAGCGCCAGCCGCGTTCCGTCTAAAGGTTTGGTCAGGTCAATATGGCGAAATTGCTCGGCTAATTCAGCCGGAGAAACGCCGGAAAAAGGTTTCTCAGTATGGTTAATATGGGTTTTAATTAATTCGAGGCCTTGCTCAATCAGGGTCTGCCATTCAGAAGTGCTGTTCTGGTTAAAAATATAACCTTTATTTTTGCTTATATTCGCCTGAGTGATTGTCAGGTCTTGAGTGCCGGATTGCATTAATTCCCAGTTATTTATCTGGCTCATTCTGGATCCTTTTGGTTAGTCCTTTTCATCCTCAGCAGGCGTGGGGCGGCCACCCGGATAAAGTCAGGATTTAGCAGTGAACGTAAGCATCAGCAGGCAGGGCTGATGGCCATGCCTGTAAAGTGTATGGTTAAATATTTTATGTTATAAAAAATAAGCAGTGATATGTCTTGTTTGGATTCCTTAGTGCGGACTTATACAAGGTTTTAACGATTGAGAATCATTATAAATGCAAATCATTATCATTCAATAACGACATTGAACATTTGCCCATAACAGAACTTTTTGATTGTTTAATGTGATGTGTGTCACATAAATTTCTGAACGATAAGTACGGAGTACACATTCCTATGAGATGAATCTGTATTTTTTATACGTTTGCTGACTTAAAATAAGGGTTGCCTTGCGATAAAAAGTTATATTTAAGCGCAATGTTTGTAGGTGTAATGAATTTTCATCACGCAATGTTTTATGCAGTGAACCTGATTATTTCAAAAGAATGGAAAAATAATGATCAAATTAAGACTATTGACTGACCAGCAGGAGGGAGTAATAAATTCAGGGGCACACGAAAATAAAAAAGGCCGATCACGATGATCGGCCATATGCTTATATCTTATTACATTTCACCATTATTCTACACGCAGTATGCGGCTGGTATTGGTGGTACCGACGGTACTCATGACATCACCTTGGGTGATGATCACCAGATCGCCTGACAAAAGGTAACCTTTATCACGCAGTAAATTCACGGCATCCTGTGCGCCCGCTACGCCGTCATTTGCGCTGTCGAAGAAGACAGGGGTAACGCCGCGGTAAATCGCGGTCAGATTCAGTGTGTGTTCGTGGCGCGACATGGCAAAGATCGGCAGGCCGGAGCTGATACGTGACAACATCAGCGCGGTACGCCCGGACTCGGTCATGGAAATGATCGCCGTGACCCCTTTCAGGTGGTTTGCCGCGTACATGGCGGACATTGCAATGGCTTCTTCGATGTTATCGAATTCCACGTCCAGGCGGTGTTTGGAAACGTTAATGCTTGGGATTTTTTCTGCGCCCAGACATACGCGCGCCATGGCTGCCACAGTTTCAGCAGGATATTGACCGGCAGCCGTTTCCGCTGACAGCATGACCGCATCTGTGCCATCGAGCACGGCGTTCGCTACGTCCATCACTTCTGCACGGGTTGGCATCGGGTTAGTGATCATCGATTCCATCATCTGGGTCGCAGTGATCACCGCGCGGTTCAGCTGACGTGCACGACGGATCAGTTTTTTCTGGATACCCACCAGCTCAGGATCGCCGATTTCAACACCCAGGTCACCGCGGGCCACCATCACGACATCGGATGCCAGAATGATGTCATCCATTGCTTCATCTGACGCCACCGCTTCAGCGCGTTCGACTTTAGACACGATTTGCGCATTACAGCCTGCATCGCGTGCCAGACGGCGCGCGTAGTTAAGATCTTCGCCGGTGCGTGGAAATGAAACTGCCAGATAATCTACGTCCATTTTGGCCGCAGTAATAATGTCTGCTTTATCTTTCTCAGTCAGCGCTTCGGCAGAAAGACCTCCGCCCAGCTTATTGATGCCTTTATTGTTAGACAGCGGGCCGCCCACGGTCACTTCCGTGAACACTTTCATGCCCTGAACTTCGAGTACTTTTAGCTGCACACGGCCGTCATCAAGTAACAGAATATCACCCGGCACCACATCAGCTGGGAGACCTTTATAGTCGATGCCGACTTTTTCTTTATCGCCTTCACCCTTGCTCATGTTGGCATCGAGCAGGAATTTGTCACCAATATTGAGGAAAACTTTACCTTCTTTGAAGGTCGATACACGGATTTTCGGACCTTGCAGATCGCCAAGAATCGCGACGTGGCGGCCGAGACGCGCGGCTATTTCACGCACTTTGTTAGCGCGAAGAATGTGATCTTCAGCGGTTCCGTGGGAGAAATTCATACGCACAACGTTCGCACCAGCAGCAATGATCTTCTCAAGATTATTGTCGCGGTCAGTTGCAGGGCCGAGCGTGGTAACAATCTTCGTTCTTCTGAGCCTTCTGGACATGCCTAACTCCGTTAACTGATGAAACATGGTAATGCAAAAAAACAGCGAGCCCACATTGGGTTTAGGTGTAATTGTAATACAAAAGGGTTTCACCTGTGTGACCCGCTGACCTCATGTCTGACATTTACCCTGCGCACTTTGCGCGTAGATTTCCCGCCAGACTCCCTATTAAATCAATGATGATTTGTTCATATATTCTATGAATGGTTTGATGTGCCGACTCGCATGACGAGCTTACTCCGGCAGGTTAGGGACGACCATTCCCTTATCAAAGCGCGATTCTTTCAACGCTTCTTTGACCCGCTTCAGGTTATCTCTGAATTTTGCACCACGACGCAGCGTAAACCCGGTAGCCAGCACATCAATCAACGTCAACTGAGCGATTCGAGAAACCATCGGCATATAAACGTCGGTATCTTCTGGAACATCCAGTAACAGAGCCAGCGTGGCCTCATGCGCCAGTGGCGTATTAAAGGACGTGATGGCAATGACCGTAGCGTCGTTTTCGCGGGCAAGTTGCGCCAGCTCGACCAGGTTTTTGGTACGGCCGGTGTGGGAAATCAACACCACCACATCGCCTTCGCTGGAATTCATGCAACTCATGCGCTGCATGACGATGTCATCGAAATACACCACGGGAATGTTAAAGCGGAAGAATTTGTTCATGGCATCATGCGCCACTGCAGCCGATGCGCCCAGCCCAAAGAAAGAAATCTTTTTCGCCTGGGTGAGTAAATCGACTGCGCGGTTGATGGCAGCGATATCGAGAGTATTTTTCACCTGATCGAGGCTGGCCATAGCGGATTCAAAAATTTTGCTGGTGTAAGCGCTGACGCTGTCGCTTTCATCCACGTTACGGTTCACATAAGGTGTGCCGTTTGCCAGACTTTGTGCCAGATGTAATTTAAAATCTGGAAACCCTTTTGTGTCGAGGCGACGGCAAAAACGGTTTACAGTAGGTTCACTGACGTCCGCCATGCGGGCGAGAGTGGCAATACTGGAGTGGATTGCAATGTGTGGGGATGCCAGGATCACTTCGGCGACTTTGCGTTCTGACTTGCTCAGAATGTCAAGGTGGGTCTGGATTTTTTCCAACGTATTCATAAGCATGACACTCATAGGTTTCAACGATTTCTTTGAAAAGAGGAAATCGTGTTGATTTGATGAAAATATACTACGCGCTTAATGCTGTTGGCAGCGTCAGTCAGGCGAAAAAACGCTTTTTTTGTCAGAGTTTGACCGGGATCTAACTTTCAGTATGGTAAATTCTGTTCAGTTTTGTCATAAAATTACAGAATGTTGTGGGTTTTACTATCCGCTGAGACATTTATGATAAAAACAAGCTTTTCCGCAGAGTTATCCCCCTGTCAGAACATGGTTTACGGCTCACGGGCAATCAGAGTACATTGTTGCTGAAATAAAATTACAATATGTACCCGAGATAATTCGAGTTGCGGCTCACGCACAGCAACCAGAAATATGTTAGGTATTCCTGCATTGAGGAGAAGAACATGGCGGTAACTCAGACAGCCCAGGCGTGTGATCTGGTAATTTTCGGTGCAAAGGGCGATCTTGCGCGCCGTAAGCTGTTGCCTTCCCTGTATCAGTTAGAGAAAGCGGGTCACATTCACCCGGACACCCGCATCATCGGTGTCGGACGTGCGGAATGGGACAAAGCGGCCTATACCGAAGTGGTCAAAGAAGCACTGACCACCTTCATGAAAGAAAAAATTGATCCGGAACTGTGGGATAAGCTCAGCGCCCGTCTTGATTTCTGTAACCTTGATGTCAACGATGTGAAGCATTTCAAAGTGCTGGGCAAAATGCTTGACCAGCAAAATCGCGCCACCATTAACTACTTTGCGATCGCGCCAGGCCACTTCGGTGCGATTTGCCGCGGTCTGGGCGAAGCAGGGCTGAACAAAGAACCTGCGCGCGTCGTGATGGAGAAACCACTGGGACACTCTCTGGAGTCTTCTCAGGTTATCAACGATCAAGTCGCGGAATACTTCGCTGAGTCCCAGGTTTACCGTATCGACCACTATCTGGGTAAAGAAACGGTACTGAATCTGCTGGCACTGCGTTTCGCTAACAATCTGTTTGCCAGCAACTGGGATAACCGCACCATTGATCATGTGCAGATCACGGTCGCTGAAGAAGTCGGTATCGAAGGCCGCTGGGGTTACTTTGATGACGCGGGTCAGATGCGCGACATGATCCAGAACCACTTGCTGCAAATTCTGACCATGATCGCCATGTCACCTCCGGCTGATCTGAGCACCGACCGTATCCGTGACGAAAAAGTGAAAGTGCTGCGCTCACTGCGTCGTATCGACCAGTCAAACGTGCGTGAAAACACCGTGCGCGGCCAGTACACAGCCGGCTTCGTGCAGGGCAAAAAAGTCCCTGGCTATCTGGAAGAAGAAGGTGCGAAAAAAACCAGCAGCACCGAAACTTTCGTGTCTATTCGTGTGGATATCGACAACTGGCAGTGGGCGGGCGTGCCATTCTACCTGCGCACCGGTAAGCGTCTGCCGAGCAAATGTTCTGAGGTCGTGGTGTATTTCAAAAACCCGGCGCTGAACCTGTTCCGTGATTCTTACCAGCAGTTGCCGCAGAACAAACTGACTATTCGTCTGCAACCGGACGAAGGTATCGAGATCGAAGTGCTGAACAAAGTGCCGGGTCTTGAGCACAAACACCGTCTGCAAACCACCAAGCTGGATCTGAGCTTTACTGAAACCTTCAATGAACAGCATATTGCCGATGCTTACGAGCGTCTGCTGCTGGAAACCATGCGTGGAATTCAGGCGCTGTTCGTCCGTCGTGACGAAGTGGAAGAAGCCTGGAAATGGGTCGACTCCATCATGAACGCATGGGCTGCGGAAAGCGAAGCACCAAAACCGTATCAGTCCGGGACATGGGGGCCGGTGGCTTCCGTGGCGATGATCACCCGCGACGGCCGTTCCTGGAACGAGTTCGAGTAACGAATAATTTATTGAGTCATTACTCCCCAAAATAATTGGAGTTGCAGCAAGGCGGCAAGTGAGTGAGTTCCGATGAGCTGACATGAGTCAGTGATTCGGGTGAACAAGCGCAGCCAACGCCGCTGCGGCTTCAAGTATGACGGGGAGAGTAGTATCGTCCAATCGGGTGTGGTCGGTTACTGGCAGGGTTTAAATTCTGCTGGTCCCTGTGGCAGGGGCGCGCCATCAATCACAACGGTGCCTGCGGGCATGAATGGAGAACAAGATGAAAAACTGGAAAACAAGCGCGGAACAAATTCTGACCTCAGGGCCGGTTGTTCCTGTGATTGTTATCAACAAACTGGAGCATGCGGTTCCGCTGGCTAAAGCGCTGGTTGCGGGTGGCGTCCGTGTGCTGGAAGTGACGTTGCGCACCCCATGCGCGATGGATGCGATCCGTGCCATTGCTCAAGAAGTGCCGGACGCTATCATTGGCGCAGGTACGGTACTCAATCCTGAGCAACTGGCTGAAGTGACCGAGGCGGGTGCCCAGTTTGCGATTAGCCCTGGCCTGACTGATGCTTTGCTGAAAGCAGCCAATGCCGGTTCTATTCCTTTAATCCCGGGGATTTGTACGGTATCCGAACTGATGATGGGTCTGGATGCTGGTCTGCGTGAATTTAAGTTCTTCCCGGCTGAGGCCAATGGCGGCGTGAAAGCGTTGCAGGCGATTGCCGGTCCGTTCCCGCAGGTGCGTTTCTGCCCGACTGGCGGAATTTCGCCAGCGAACTACCGTGATTACCTGGCCCTGAAAAGCGTGCTGTGTATCGGTGGTTCATGGCTGGTGCCAGCCGATGCGCTGGAAAGCGGTGATTACGCACGCATTACTGAGCTGGCGAAAGAAGCGGTCGCCGGTGCAAAGATCTAAAACAGCGACGTGCTGAAAATGAAAAACCTCCCGCGGGATAATGCCGGTCACTTAAGGTGACCGGCATTGTTTTTTAAGGGATATTTTGACCTTTTTTCTCTCACTTCCCTCGCATATTCACGCTCACGTCTCGAGGGCAGCTTTAGCATCGCTGCGTTGCTGTAAAAATGCTTCAGATGACCCGGGATGGCTCCCGCTGATGCCCACGGCAGCCCGATTAACAACCGTAATATCTCCGACACTGCACCGCTAAAACTCAGCTGATAAGGCA